>Ga0265798_10007085_pt1 | contig 14605 bp, 19 predicted proteins | sample P3T30metagenome_FD_192430 | JGI IMG/M metagenome (GOLD analysis project Ga0265798, IMG submission 192430) | Plant litter microbial communities from East Loma Ridge, Irvine, California - P3 T30 | ecosystem: Environmental > Terrestrial > Plant litter > Unclassified | place: USA: California...
GCTTGGACGGCCGACGTGGTGTTGTTGGGTGTGTGGAGTAGCGCGCATCAACCGGTTCCGCGACCAGGCTTTCCCGCACGGCAAGCTCCGTCATAGCTATTTTCTCAGGCATCAGACATCACCTAACCTTGGCCTCAGCACTCCAGCCCTCAGTCCAGATAGCCGACCCCGCTCCATCACGACGACAATCGCTGCAGCCTTCAGATCCGCACCCTTGGCGCTTCGTACGCTGCTGGCCTCGCCTTCCCAGCGCTTCTCCGCACCCGAGTCATCGCTCCGCCGTTCACGAGCCGATCTAGGACCACCACCCCACGCCGACTCTATCGCGCCCTTGCCTTCGCCCTCACCCACCATCCAGACCCCGCAACCATGGCTCCCGCCCGCAAGAGGACCACCAACATTGCACGTCGCAGGCGCACAGATGATGAGGATGAGAGCCAGTCGGTGGCAACCCTGGCCGATGATTCCCAGAGTGATGCCTCAGTCCTGAGCGATGTCGACGAGGATGCCGATGCGGACAATAGCGACCTGAGCGAAGTCGACAGCGCGCCCTCGCTCACACAAGGAAAGCCCAAGCGGAAAGCAAATGGTGCCCGGGATGCAAAGCCCCGGCAGAGCGCCAGCAACCGCCAACCCTCCCCGCCCATAGCCCGCTCGGATGTCGCCTTCTCTGCCCTCAAGGAGGCGGAAATGATGATGAATGGACTGAAGATTGCAGACGGTGGCAACGAGGCCGAGGTCGTCGACTTTGAGACGGGCGTGGCAGCCGGAGAGGCCGCGCCTGCTGTCGGTGCGCTCTCATCGCGGGCAGAGACGCTGGCGGAGCGACGGCGGCGGGAACACGACGAGTACAAGAAAAAGCGCGACTCAGATCCAGCATTCATACCCAACCGCGGAGCCTTCTTCATGCACGACCAGCGGCATGCTCCTGGTCAGAACGGCTTCAGGCCCGCTGGTCGTGGACGAGGGCGGGGCGCTCCCATTGGCGGCCCGTTCTCTCCAGCAAAGTACGTCCAAGTGCAGAGTCCCTTTGGAATTCACATGATACTGACATGTGCTGCAGCATGAGACCACAGCCCCCAGAAGCTACCGACTCGCCGTGGCAGCATGACCTCCATGAGACGGTCAATGCCCCTGGTTCTCAGGCACATCCCCACCCACCCTCCACTGCCTCTAATCAGCATGCCCCAAATGCACCGTCTTTTGCTTCGAGAGTGCCACCGGGGCCAGCCCAGAAATCTCCACAAGCTCGCAATTTCTCAACAACAGTACATACCCACAATGCCATGGTTCGGGTATTCTTGCCCAACATGAAGAATCCTATACATTTCCAGAACGTCCCCATAAAGCAGCATACTCGTCTTCCAAACCATCGGCCGCCCCTTCGCCGCGATAAACCTGTTCGTATATCATTACCTCCCGCCCCACCCCGATACATCTTCCCGACCACTGAGCGCTCGTTCATCTTCATCCCAAGGGCCCTTCGACCCAACCAGCAGGGCTTCGGTCGGGGTCGTGGCCGATTTGGATCCTTTGGTGGAGGCTTCTCGAGCAGGCGCACAAGCGCATATGGAGGCAGCGTGTACTCACCTAGCGTCGCAATGAGCAGGCGTTCGTCTATTGCACGAGAAATGGGCCGCGACAACCTGGTATCCCCTGCCGGATCTATCATGTCACGCAACGGCGGCTTTGTTGACCCGAGCCGTCCTGTAGTGCGTCTGCCACCCGGTGGTCCCAGGATGCCGAGTGGGCCATCAATGATATCGCCCACTAACGGCGCGGTGCAGCCACCATACCCTCTTCCACAGAAGCCGACATTTCGCGAGAATTGGCAAGGCCAGCTCCCAATGCACCAGCCTCGCCCACAGAAAACAGTGTCAGTAGCTGGCATTGAGTCGCCTGCTTCCATGAGCTTCAACCCTCCGCAACAGCAGGAACAACAACCTTTTCATCAGCAGGTTCCTGCACACATCAACGGGACTGCCCCGGCAAACGATCAATCTTTTTACCAGCATGGACGCCATCCTTCATACCCAAGCCAAGTATCTACCGGAACTCCCCTCAACAATATCCCTGAGCGTGCCATCCACGCACCTGCTTTCCAGCCGTACGCACAGCCTGGCTTTCAGCCACAAGCCTTCGTCCCGCAAGGCTACTATTATCCACCGAACAATGCTCAACCACAGTACATGGCACCTGCTGGTATGGTACCTATGTTTGTACCTGGTGCTCAACAGCCTGGATATGTCATGCCAGCATCTGCCCCTCCTGTCGCCGCTCCACCGGCTCCTGCAGGCCCACCAAACATGGTGGCCTACGAGTCTAACGGTATGACATACTATGTAGACTCGGCCCAGCTCTATCCTGCTCCAGCTGTGGAGAATTATGCCCAACCCAGCTACGCTGTACCTGGCATGGGGGGCATGATGACGCCGGGTCCGGATGGTGCCTACTATTACCCTCAGCAGATGCAGCCGGCCGCCTACTATCCACAGCAATAGACGACTAGATAGGATATCCAGCCGGCGCCAACTATCTTCGCTACATTCTGCTTGTTGCTCACAATCATACAATACATTCTTTGCAAACGAGCCTGGCGCGTTTTGATTTTGATTACGATACCTGGTGTTCGGGGCGCATTCTATCAACCTCTTACGACAGCGAGGAACCCAAAAACCAACAATATTAAATTCTCGGGGAGGCAGGTTTGGGTCTATTTTTTTTGCTTTTACACCCTGGCCTTGTTTTTGTTTTGTTGTTGGAACAAGAGACGATCTGCTTACGTATGCATGGCGTTCTGCAATTGCGACTGTAACTGCGGCTGGGTTCTGTTTTGGGTACTTCTACAATGTCCTAATAAAGCTTCAACTTTGATTCTCCATTGAATGCAACATGTTGGCCTGCTAGCTTGTACTCTTTTTTCGTATCATGATAGCCAATTGTGGATTTGGATATGTACCAGGCTGATGGATACTTATGTTTATTGGCTGTGTAGAAGAGAAATTAAGATCAATTGCCTTCATCAAGCAATTACAAGGGCGGAAAGAAGATCGCGTTTTTATGCTATTGGAGAATGCAAGTGCATTTCCTGTGTTGCTAACGAGGCTGGGATGAGCTGGTGACATCAGTAGTAAGGCTTGGCGCGTCAAGGCGCTAAGCTCCTGCATGTGGTTCGCATCATGGCAAGTAGTTGAGGCAGCTCTCCATCAACCATCATCTCGACTATCGCACCCCCCATCAGACGACGAGACAAGCGCACCAGCCCCGAAGTCTCGTCTCCCAAACCGCCACCATGGTGCCCACCAAGGACACCATGTTCCGCTCGGCGGACATGTCCTTGACTCAGCTTTACATCGCCAACGAGATTGGCCGCGAGGTCGTGTCTGGCCTCGGCGAGCTCGGAGTCATGGATTTCAGAGATGTGAGTATGCACGCACATAGTCTGGAGCTTCTTGTGCAGCTCCGGGACGGATGCGCGGAGAAATGGAGCTGACAAGACGTGTTAGCTCAACTCAGAGACGACCGCCTTCCAACGCACCTTTACCCAGGAGATCCGCCGCCTCGACAATGTAGAGCGGCAGCTCCGCTACTTTCGCGCCCAGATGGAGAAGTCGGATATCGCGATGCGCTCCATCTACGACTTCAACAACCCCTTCACCGCGCCCTCGGCCTCTGAAATCGACGAGCTTGCAGACAAGAGCCAGAGTCTGGAACAGAGAATCTCCTCCTTGAACGAGAGCTACGAGACACTGAAGAAGCGCGAGGTGGAGCTAACAGAGTGGCGCTGGGTGCTGAGAGAAGCGGGTGGCTTCTTCGATAGAGCCCGCGGCCAGACTGAGGAAATTAGACATTCCGTCGACGACGATGACGCGCCACTACTCCAGGACGTTGAGCAGAACGGAAACGGAAACGGTGATGCGGGCGCGGAGCGATCGTTTACCGGTATGAACATCGGCTTCGTCGCTGGTGTCATCCCCCGCGAACGTATCGCCGCCTTCGAGCGCATCCTGTGGCGTACTCTCCGTGGCAACTTGTACATGAACCAGTCGGAGATACCCGAACCCATCATCAACCCCGAGAACAACGAGGAGACCAGCAAGAATGTCTTCATCATCTTTGCACACGGCAAGGAGATCATCGCGAAGATCCGAAAAATCTCAGAGTCGCTGGGAGCCGATCTCTACAGCGTCGACGAGAACAGCGAGCTACGTCGTGACCAGATCCGGGAAGTCAACACCCGCCTGAGTGACCTTGCCAGTGTCCTCAAGAACACAAAGTCAACACTAGATGCTGAGTTGACTGCGATTGGACGGAACCTTGCGGCCTGGATGGTCGTCATCAAGAAAGAGAAGGCCACCTATGAGACACTGAACAAGTTCTCGTACGACCATCAACGCAAGACGCTTATCGCTGAAGCTTGGGCCCCTACAAACTCCCTCGGATTGATCAAGTCGACCCTGTCAGATGTCAACGAGCGTGCTGGCCTCTCTGTACCTACCATCGTCAACCAAATCAAGACCACTAAGACGCCACCAACATATTTCAAGACGAACAGGTTCACTCTGGGTTTCCAGACAATCATCGACGCATATGGAACGATCAAGTACCGCGAAGTCAACCCCGCTCTGCCGGCCATTGTTACCTTCCCTTTCATGTTCGCCGTCATGTTCGGTGACGCCGGACACGGTGTCATTCTTACTCTCGCGGCTTGCGCTATGATTCACTATGAAAAACGACTGGAGCGCAGCAAGCTCGACGAGCTATTTTCAATGATGTTCTATGGTCGATACATTGTCTTCATGATGGGCATCTTTTCTATCTACACCGGTCTTCTCTACTGCGACGCCTTCTCCCTTGGACTGCCCTGGTTCAAGTCCATGTGGGTGTGGGACAACGACGGCAAGGGCCCGACATCTTCCCGCGTTGAAGGCTACACATACCCTTTTGGCTTGGATTACCGCTGGCATGATACAGATAACGACCTTTTGTTCTCGAACAGTTACAAGATGAAGCTCAGTATCCTACTTGGTTGGACGCACATGACCTTCTCGCTCATGTGGTCGCTTGTCAATGCTCGCTACTTCAAGACCAAGATCGACATTTGGGGCAACTTTGTTCCTGGTATGATCTTTTTCCAGTCCATCTTTGGTTACCTCGCCTTCACCATTGTGTACAAGTGGACTATTGACTGGCCTGCGCGCGGCGAGAGCCCGCCCAGTCTGCTCAATATGTTGATCTACATGTTCCTGAGCCCGGGTACGTTGGAGGCTGGCACTTCGCCGCTTTACCCTGGCCAAGCGACCGTGCAGGTGATCCTCGTGCTCATGGCGCTTGCCTGTGTTCCCGTCTTGCTGTTTCTGAAGCCCTTCTACCTTCGCTACGAGCACAACAAGGCTCGCGGGCTAGGCTACCGCGGTATTGGAGAGAGCACTCGCGTCAGCGCAATGGACGATGATGATGACGAGACTGATGGCCGTCCCCTGAACGGAGGCCGTGATAGCTTCGGAGACGACGACGACGGCATTGCCATGATCACACAGGATATTGGTCACGGTGAGGAACACGAAGAATTCGAATTCAGTGAAGTCATGATCCACCAGATCATTCACACCATCGGTAAGCTACTTCCCTTTTCTCATCGGAATATTTTACATATACTAACGCTCTCCCTTACTAGAATTCTGCCTCAACTGCGTCTCGCACACTGCCTCGTACCTCCGTCTCTGGGCCCTGTCCCTTGCTCACCAGCGTCTCTCGATTGTGCTCTGGGAAATGACGATGAAGAACGCGTTTGCCTTTACAGGTGTCGCAGGCGCCTTTATCATGGTGTTTGTGTTCTACTTTTGGTTTGCCCTGACCGTGGCGGTGCTGTGTGTAATGGAGGGTACGAGTGCCATGTTGCATTCGCTGCGTCTGCACTGGGTCGAGGCTATGAGCAAGCATTTTATCGGTGACGGTGTGCCGTTTGAGCCGTTTAGCTTCAAGGTCCTGCTGGAGGAGAATCCTGTCGAGTAGTTTGTTTGTCTGCATTTGCGTTTCATTTGTTTGTCTTGTTTGTCCTTTTCTCGTTTAAAGTGTTAGTTATATTGTCTGTGGCTGGCTGGGGGTGTAGGAATATGATAAGACCGTCTTCGAAATCTTGTCCATGTATAACGTATATCGTAGTCGTGTCCAATTGTATATGTAGCAAATTTACAATGTCGAGATGTCATCATTTGAACATTGCTTCTCTCGGATGTATGTCGTGAAAGCAACTTTAGCAGTCAGCAAAAGAGGAAAAAATCAAGGGGGCTAAAGTATGTGTGTATTTCAGGCCATTTGCTGAGTTTGCCATGTGTTTAATGTACTGCGCTTCCGCTACTCGAGAAAATATTGGTCGTCCACTTGCTGCCATCCCAGCGCCATCCTGTAGACGTCTAGTTGCCAGTTCCACGAGGCCTATGCGACACGGCGCGGTGTTGCTGTGGCGAATCCCTGTACCTGTTCGACTGTTAGTATATATCTCACAACGACCTGACTCCAAAGAAACAACTTACTTCTTTACAATCCTCTCAATAGAATCCAATCCCTTCTCCAGCACATCCATCCTAGGACCGTAACTCAAACGCACAAAGTGATGGCAGGGCGAGTCGAACAGATCCCTACGCCTGCTAGGGTTCAAGTCGAAGAAGATACCAGGGACAACAATGACCTTTTCATCGAGACAAGCCTGGAAGAAGTTGAGACCGTCGTTGATACCCTCTGGCAAATTGCTCAAGTCGAGCCATAGGTAAAAGGTCGAGTTTGGCATGTACGGGAACTTGAAGCCGATTTCCTGGAGACGCCCTATGACAAAGTCGCGCTTGGTGCGGAAGTGCATTTGCAGAGCGCGCATTTCGTTGCGCACGCGTGGAGGTGACAACATCTCGACGGCAGCTTCTTGAAAGGGAACGTTGCAGCCTCCGTCGAGGTAGGAACCGCACGAGCCAATGGCCTGGATGAATTCCTTGGGACCAATGACCCACGCTACACGCCATCCGGGGAGGCGGAAGCGCTTGGTGAGACCATCGATAATGAGGACATCATCCTCGTCCACGTCCTCTACGTTGTCGGCGGCCGAGATGACGGTGCCATCGCAGTTGGTGGTGTAGTTGTATCCACAGTAAAACTCGTCCATGATAAGGGTAGCGCGGTCACGGCAGATGTTCTGGATCTGAGCAAGCTCGGGGTTGGTCACCATCTGACCGGTCGGGTTACGCGGGTTCGATGTGAGGATGACAGATGTACCACGGGCAATTTCCTCTGCGATCTTGTCGGGTGACATATGGTACTGGTCTGCCTCGCCTAGGGGAACGGGAATGGCGGCAATGTTTCTGAAGAGCGACAACATCTCGTTGTATGCAGTGTAGTCTGTGTTTGTTAGCTCTAGGCTTGGGGTTGTAGAGTCTTGACGTACCGGGAATGAAGAAGCCCAAGTAGCAGTTGCCGAGCACAGCAGCGATACGGATCAGACCCGCACGTCCACCAGGTACAATGCAAACCTGGATACAGTGAGTGAATATAAAGGGAGGGGGAAGCTGCGAGATTGGCCTACGTTCTCCCATGTGTACTGGCTCTTGCGCCACTTGCGATGGTGCTCATTGTATAGCGTCGCAACGGCCTCTCTTAGAGGCCTGATACCGGCGGTAGGGCCGTACTCCCTACCATGCGCACTGATATCGACCTCTTTCGGCCTCTCAAAGCAGCCCTGGATGCTATCGTCAACCTCGGGCGCACCCTGGCCCAGGTTGGCCCATTCTTCCGGATGTTCGAGGAAACCATGCTTGTATGCCTGTTCCGAAGTCCAGACGACACCGGTGGATGCGCGTGTGGCGTCGAGACCGGCGTGCGGCTTGTGGCCTTCGTGCGACTGGCGGAACTGTCGGTGAATGGACGAACCAAGTTCTGGTGGTTGTCAGCAACTGTCACATGTGCATATGCTGCAGGCATGGGAGACCTGATTCGTGTCTACGGTGGGCCATGGTCGGAAATGAGGGGCAGAAGACGGCGCAGGGCTCGGAAAAGTACAGTGGGAGGTATACACTCCAAGATGCAGAGCGCATTCAGAATTCAAAAGCCTCCAACTGGAGCCCCAGTTTTCCCAGATCCACATCTCTGTGCATTGGGAAGATCCCGATACCTCGTGCCGATGTACGTCCTGATGATGACGTAGGGCCACCGCCTGCTGACAGCAAAGAGATGACAGGGCTAACTGCTTACCACTCTCACTCGGGTCCTTTGAACTCGAAAAGCGTCGCTGGGAGAAGGCTCCCTTCAAGTGGCTGACTTTGTCTGCTGAGAAAGACATTGTGGTCGTGGTCGTGCCGTCGGTGGCCAAATCAAGCTTTTGCTAAGCTCAATGGAGGGGTATGCAGATCTAGGTGGGGGAAAGGATCGAAGGACGGGGTCCTTGAAGGAGCAATTGAGGCTTTCTGAGGCAGCGAGGCAGACAATTAGCAGCCAGGGAAGTTGCGACAGAAAGAGGGGTGCAGCACAATGTGGACACGATAGCTACGGGTACTATATCAATGGTGCGTCGGCCCTTTATAACGCGTGTCGCGCGCAGGGCATCCACAGCCAACTGCACACATGCACGCCCGACCTTCGCTGGCGCAGGGAAGTCTGCCCAACTAACCCTAGTCCGTAACCCTATTCTCTTCCTTCTCCTCCACCTTTTGCCGACTGCCATCAGACGCCAATCAGCGGCCTGCCGGAGCCCAGCGTTTCGTATCAGCGTGTGCAAGAAACGCTCGTGTAGTGGAGGCAGCCTTCACCGCTTGCCACGCCGTCTCTAGGAGCTGCATCCCACCTGGTCTCGCCCAAGTGTAGTACCAATTCAACTGTGGGATAGATTGGAGTCAAGACGCCTCCGTCAGCTACTCGAGCTACCTGCATCTCAAGACCCGAACCTGCACATCATCTCAATTCCAGCCAAACCCCGCCCCTGTCAGCTTACGCTTCAGCAACCGCCCAGATGTCACCATTGCAGATCCAAATGTCTTTCATCATCATTCAAAAAAACAAAAACAAATCATCGCAGCCACATTAGTCATTCTGCCGTACATTGTGTTGCAAGTCGTGCTGACAGAAAGCCACGTTCCATACGCCGCCTAGGGTGGGGGGGAAATATGCCTCAAACGTTACCCAACTCTGCATCCGTACCCATTTTATCAATCCTTGTCTTGCACCGTTTCTCGCGTGGTCGGCCGGCAAGGCTTGTCGCATAGCAAACCTAATCTGATAATTTTCACCAGAAAAATAGCGCAGTCGGGAACAAACGAGAGAAATCCCGCATTATCCCTGGAAACAAGTGATGGGCAGGATTGGAATACAGAGAATTGACGAATGACATTTGAATGCAGTCGTCAACATCCACGAGGAGGAGCCCATACTCGAGCGGTACCTGTAATTAAAAAAACAAATAGGAACTCCGACAATAACTACATACATCCCTCTTATTGCGTCCTCACTCTTGATCGCTGCAGATAGATGGATAGCCAGCCGCAGCTTCTACAACTTAGTAAGCACAGCCACGGACCTCATCTCCCAAAATGTCCTAAATCAACGTCTTGTGTGCCCACTCAGCATCGTTTTCGTTCACATGCTCGTTATCCTGGGGAGGACACCCGACCCGAAGCGCAGTTCGTCCCCACTCCTCCCGTCCGGCGCGGAAAGTAAAAAAAAGGCGATGCAGGTACCCGCAATTACATGGTCATGGACGTATGCGTAATTACCATGTGGCTTCCTAGCTGCATAGTAACTCACTGCCAAGGTTATGTCGTAATTTAAGTGTGTTCTAAAGTAGATTGTCGGTAACTGACGGAGAGGGGACGGAGAAGTGCCACGTGATATTCACCAGCATGTTAACAGCGTGAAACGAAAGAAAACAACAGACTCTCTTTTTAAATAAGAAAAAAAAACTACTCCACAAAACATCTACTTGCCTATATTCGTACAGGTCTGACTGGCCACTTTGCACCTATCTGTCCCGCCTGGCCCCACGGGGTACTAACATCCTTCTTGAACGTCTCGTCCAAGCCCACCGCCTTCAAGACCGCATACCTCAGATGATCGATGCCCAATCTCTTTCCATCGACAACCGTCTCGGCACTCACTCCGAGGATTTCTCCTAGAGCACCGCCTCCAGCTGGGGGTTGAATGTCAGCCTTTAGGTCTTCCATTGTGTGTCGAAGACCGATAACAGTGCCCTTGGGGGTCAGACGGCGCGGCGACTTTCCGTCGTAGCGCTTGATGTCCTTGGCCTGGGGGATGTATATTTTATCCAGCTTGGACAAGATGACCTGGTGGCTCACGCCCGACAGCCGCAGGGTAGCCAGCAGTGACCGGTCCTTTTCTTTGATGCCGTGCTGGGCGTCGATGAGGACGAAGACGCGGCGGAGCTGTTTGCGGCTGCGGATGTATTTTAGAATCTCGGTGCCCCAGGCGGCGAGCGAGCCTTCGCCATAGCCGGGCATGTCGACGATTGTCAGACCGCTCTTGCCGATGATCTTATCGCGGCCTGAGGGCTGTTGCTTGATCGTCACACCGTTGCCCGCGCCGAGGCCGTACAGGTTCATCGTCTTGGTGAAGCCAGGAGTCGCGGATGTGCGCGCAAGTAGCGCTTTGATGTCGGCGTTTACAATCGTGTTAAGCAGTGAGCTCTTGCCTACGTTGGAGCGACCCACGAAGGCTACTTCGGGCACGTCCGACTCTGGAAAGAGGCGGAATTGCGCTACGCTCCGTAGTAGCTTGGCGTTCTTGCCATGGTTCGTGAAGAAGTGGTTTGCTTGTGACTTTTGGGCGAGGGTCGGTGGGAGTGACTCCCAGTACCAGTGGAAATCCTGCAGGTTGTTATGGTACAGAGACATGTGGGTTACGGCATGCTCAGATGGTGCCTTTTCGGGTATGCTGGGTTCGGGATTCGTCTCCAGTGGTAGTTCAGGTTTAGGACTTGAGCCCAGGGGCGGTGATGGTTTAGTTGGTTGTAATTCACCAAAGGAATCTCTTCTAGTCGCATCCGTAGTAGGTGTAACGATAGAACTTCGTGTCCTTACTGGCGGAATCACCTCGTGTACGTCCGGATCGCGTGGTTCGACTAGAACTATCGGATCTGCCTCTACTTGTCTTGACACATCTTTACCCTCCTTTTCTGATTGTCTCTGCAGCCTCCGTCTCTCTTTCGCCGTTGTCAATCTCAAAGATTCATCTCTCTGTACTGATCTTCGTAGTTTCTCCGTATCCGAGATGTACACAAATCCTCTATCCGGCACAGGTGGTCTTGCTCCCCTCAGAGGCGTTGGCTGTACCAAGTCCAAGTGATAACTACTCTGCGTCTGACTCAGGTGCAGCCCACTCTTGTTCGGCCGTTCCTGCACATATTCAACTTTGGCGTCACCGGTCCAGTGTTTCTTGATCCGTACCCTTCCATTTGGCAGTCCATCTTGCAATGCTTCGGCCAACTGACTAGGGTATGGCGCCCGCGAAGATCCAAGGATCGCGGGACGTTTGCGCGAGTAATGTCTTATGCATTGACGGCATACATATCGCGGTGTCTGCGGCAAACTGTTCATTGCAAGTAGACCCCCCCAAAAATTACTTTGACGGGGGGAAACAGTAGTGTATAAACAGCAAAGTTCACGATTGGCCAAAGCGCCCCCGCAACTTTTTCGCCGCAAAGACCTCCGCGGCGAACTTCTTGCGAATCTGACGAACGAACTCGATAAAGAAACAACCCCGACAACGTACCTCTTACCGCCATCGCATTTTCTCTCCAGAAAAATTCCGTTCCCCTTCTAAATCACGCTACCAGCACAACCAACAATGGCACCCCAGCCCGCCACCCCGCAAATCCTCTCCCTCTACCGCCGTCTCCTCCGCGAACTCCCCTCCACCCCCCAATTAACGCGCACACAACACCAAAAGCTTTCCGCACCCTCCAAACTCCAACAACGCATCCGCTCCACTCTCTCCACACCGCGCCCGGATACAAGCACGGAAAGCCAGATGCAGCTGGGCGAGCAATTTGTACAATACGTCCAGGCGCAACGGACGTATGCGACGCTGCTGGAGCGGTATAATCCCGGTATGGGCATGACTGAGGAGGAGCGGGTGCGCTTGAGTGCGAGGAGAGTAGGCATGAATCTTCCTGTTGAGTTTGAGGAGGGGAATGGGCAGGGGAAGGCTTGAGTGGGAAGCGCGGCGGAATACGATTGTGGGGGGGAAGGGTAGATGCAAGATACTAGACTTTGCCACTATTATCAAGATTTGCGCGACTGGGATAACGGTAGGCTGGTACTGGGCAGATGCACACATATACGTACATCACGGAATTGGAAAAGCCCGCGATAGGGAAGAGCGATGATGGCCAGGCATGAATTCCACACTGTACAAGTAAAAGAGAAAACACCCATGTCCAGATCATTAGTTGAACTAAGTAAATAATCTATTGATCCAGAAAGACTGTCTTCTGAACCATTCTTGTACGTGACCAAGGTCTGATACAAGTACCCTCAGTGTAGGGTATGCTGCTTTTGATGTACACTAAACTCCCGATTCGCCTGAAACACACGCGCCGATAACTCACGTCCACCCTATATAATCTAGATCCAAGTCTCTGGATGGCTGCACAGAATCCCCTGGCAGGACAAGCGCATCGGGCCGACCGATATTTTCCATGGCCTGAACCAACAAGCCAAAGTGTAGCCGGGGGAATCCACACGTGAGAAAACAGTGACCTTTGCCTGTTTGAGAGTTTACCCCCATTTAATCCTCGAACTTGATGCCCTTGCCACCCGATGTGTCAATCATGCCGCCGCGGTAAGAACCTCTTTTCCCCTTGTTCTTCTCCTTGGTGAAGCCTTTGCCCTTGGTGACGATCAGTTTTGCGTGCGCGCGGTCGGCGTAGTCGTACGAAACGTATGCGTTGCTTGCGAGCTTAGGATCGACCTGAACATCGGGCTTGATGCGCTGGAAGCGGTTCTCTACATGGCTCCTTTTCGACTTGGGGGCGTCTGAGGGAGAGCCGGCGAACTTGCGCTTGTTGCTGGATGGTGGAGGCGATACTGCGGGCAAGGTTTGGGATGAGTCGCTGGCTGAGGTCTTATGCTCGAGCGCAGTGGATTTTGTTGCTTTGCCAGAGTCGGAATCAGAGTCGCTGTCGGAAGAGCTATCGGAGGAGCTATCTGAAGAGCTACCAGAGGAGCTGGAGTCACTTGAAGATGTCTCGTCCTTCTTCCCACCCTTCTTAGCCTTGGATGTTTTTGCCGGTGCCGCGTCCGAGTCGCTGTCGCTGTCGGAGGAGGAATCCGAGGAGTCTGAAGAATCCGAAGAGTCTGAGGAACTGGAAGCGGACGACGACGCGACGGAAGCAGCCTTCTTGCCTTTTGTCTTCTTGACCTTTTCCTCGGCCTCGGACTCGGAGCTGCTATCGCTAGAGGAATCGCTGGATGCGTCGGAGGAATCGGAGTCAGGGAGAGGAATGTTGGCTGGCTCTTTTTTGGAGCTGTCGTCGGAGCTATCGTCGGAGCTGTCGTCGGAGCTATCGTTGGAGCTATCGTTGGAGCTACTGTCGGAATCGCTGGAGTCGCTCGATGAAGATGCCGAGGATGAGGAAACTGACTTTGTTTTCTTCGCCTTTGCCTTTGCCTGGGCGGTTTTCTTGTCAGAGTCAGAATCAGAGCTGCTATCGGAATCCGAGCTGGAATCCGATGAGCTGGACGAGCTAGAAGAGTCGTCCTTTGCAGGCGCCTTTTTTGCAGCAACTTTCTTGGTCTTTTTCGGCTTGATCTCTGCCTCGGATTCGCTGCTAGAATCACTGCTAGAATCACTGCTGCCATCGCTGCTAGACGCGCCTTCCTCATCCACATCCATTAGCTCGGGCGCATCTGGTATGTTCTTGGCACTCTCCCATTGTGTAAACTCTTCCAGTTTGCCAGCAGCGACCTTTTCTCCTTTATCTTCTAGGAACGTCTTGACAAGCTTGAGTGGAACTTGGACATTGGCGACTGCAGATGATGCCTTAGCCTGCTTCTTGTCGCCGCTTGCCTTTTTGCCAGCCTTCTTGCCGGTAGCCATTGCGCGCGATTGGGGTCGCGTAACGAGTGGTCGTTGTGGTAGTCGGATTGTGGTGATGTGAAAAGTAGCAAATGTTGGCGGAGAAAAAAAGTGACGACGGGCGGAATAGTTCAGTACCTCGGACGGCGCTAGGCTGTAAACGGGATCCCTGTCCCGCGCGCCTGCCGTCTCATATCCAGTACACGACGCCAGAAACGTCGCTCTCCGCACCGTAAGACATTGCGTCCTTTCAACGCGCCGTCGATATTAGTCAACCCACTGTGCACTGTCCTCTGGCTCCTTGGTATACGGCTAAGCTGCGAAACTGGCCACGGACAGTTGCTGCCCAACACAGCTTCGCCCACTGACGCCTTGCGCCCGCCGCACCGCAACACTCACTACCACGGTTTCGCATTTGATGGCAGCCTTCAGAGACCCCTTCGCTAGCGCCGGGCGGCAGTGATTGGCGCATGCTCTATACAGACCACGCATCTGTCAAACCAAGCCGGTGAACAGCTGCAGAGCACACGATGGA
>Ga0265798_10007086_pt1 | contig 14601 bp, 22 predicted proteins | sample P3T30metagenome_FD_192430 | JGI IMG/M metagenome (GOLD analysis project Ga0265798, IMG submission 192430) | Plant litter microbial communities from East Loma Ridge, Irvine, California - P3 T30 | ecosystem: Environmental > Terrestrial > Plant litter > Unclassified | place: USA: California...
GGCGGCGAAGGCTGCGGAGCGGCCGGTGACGTGCCGCACGTGGGACATCAACACGGAGACGCTGGGCGCGCTCACGACCGTGCAGGGCGGAAACGGTGGCGGGTCCGGCACGGGGACGACCGGTTCGCAGGTGGTGTTCTCCGACAACCTCAACCGTGGCGGGCAGGGCACCGGCACCGAGCTGGTCGGGTCGACCCCGCAGGTGGGCCAGAAGTGGGAAGGCCCCACCGGGGTGTGGCGCACGTACAACAACGTGGTTGCGGAGCCGGTGCCCGGTGTCACCCCCACCTTGGGCACACCTGTGTACGCGAAGCTCGCCGCGGTGACAGTTGCCGCGGACCACAAGGTGACCCGAGCTGTCCGATTCACGACCGCCGCGAGCGACGTGACGACGACCCTGGTGGGTGGTGCGACGAAGGCGAACCTGGACGGGACGCAGATCCGCATCACGGGGTCCTCGTCGGGTACCGCGGTCGCGACCCTCGAAGTGGTGGTGAACGGTGCCGCCCGGGTGGTGGCAACGTTCCCGGCCGGCACTGTGCTGGATGCAACCACGGACCAGTTCAAAGCGGTGGTGATCGAGGTCGCCGGGACGACGCTGAAGGGCAGCCTGGCGAACCAGGGCGCCACCCCGGTGACCGTGCAGGGCACTCTCACGGCGAACGAAGTCAACTCCCTCGTTGGGTGGGACCGGGTCGCGATCCGGTCGGATGACGCTCGTGCCCGTGAGGATCTGATCGTGGCGGTCGCGACGGTGTCCACGAGCGCATCCGGTGGTACCGGGACCCTGCCGCCCATCAACCTGTACAACGGCGGCGCTTCGGGGAAGACGTTCGTGTACCACCAGACCCGCATCAAGCAGATCCTGCCGGTCCGGCCGGACGCGATCATGCTGTCCGGCGGCATGAACAACGAAGCGCAGACCCCGACCGAGCATGTCGCTGAGCTGGCCGCTACGGCTGCCGCAGCGAACGCGGAGTACCCGGGCGTCCCGTTCTTCTACGTCCCGGAGAACCCCCGCTACGCGGCGTCTGACGGCGCACCTGCGTCCCGGATCCCGGACCATGCGGCACGGCAGGCGGCAGGGCGTGCGTATGCTCACAAGCAGGGATGGTTCATCATCGACCTGTTCAGCGACTACGTGCAGCAGCCCGACCGGGGTGCGTCGTGGGTGGAAGCCACGGACGGGAAGCACCCGAACACCCTCGGTAAGGTCGCGATGACGAACCGGGCGGTGGCTGGCCTGAAGACCCTGTCCACCCGCATCTAGTAAGGGGCACCCCGGTATGACGACGGCCGCCGACTTTGTCACCCTCGCACGGTTCACGAACCTCACCCCTGGGGCGGAGTACACGGCGAAGGCTGAGGTGCGGTCGGCGGTCAACGCGCCTCTGGTGAAGCTCACCGCGGCAGGGGCGGAATCGGCGGTGTCTTCGGTGCGGGACCTGTGGGAAACCCTCACGGTCACCTTCATCGCGACAGATGATGTGCGGGTCCGCATCGTCCCGCAGACAGACGCGGACGGTCTCATCCTGGTGGATGGGTTGATCGTGTCCAAGCAGCCACGGTCGTACTTCGATGGTTACTCCGGTGTCGACGCGGTCTGGGAGGGGACACCGGACAAGTCGGTTTCGCGTCTCACTGACCGGACCATGCAGGCGTACCCGACGTACGACCCGGTGCGTGGCCCGCACGTGGTCCTCTCAGCGGACATCGTGCCCGACACGTTGGCGACGGTGACGGTGTACCGCAACGTGGCCGGCATTGATACGGTCATCGTGCCCGGCGCGGAACGGGTGCCGGCGTCGGGCGGGTTCATCGTCCGTGACTGGTACGCACCGTTGAACACGTCAATCGCGTACACGGCCCGCATGTTCGACAAGAACGGTGCCGACATTGGGCAGCTGCCCATCACCCGCACCCAGCTGGACGTGCCGGTGGGGACGACGTGGATCAGTAGCCCGTCGAACCCGAACCGTGCCGTGCAGGTGTCTCTCGCCGCGACCGCGGGAGAGACGCTGACCGAGTCGTATGTGGGGCAAGTGCACCAGATCGGCCGGCGGAAGATCCTCATCACCGCCGACACTGGGACCCAGCTCGACGACCTCAACATGGACTTCTACACGGACACGCTGGTCCAGTACCGGGCGGCGTTGGCGGTGTTCCGGGAGGACCACGGCGCGGTCGTGATCCGCACCACACCCCCCATGGAGGTGCCGCGGACTCTGTACTTCTGGTCCCCGAAGCCGGTACGGATGGAGTGGAACCTGTCCGGCGGGTTCGAGGAGTTCGACTGGGCCAACGTGGGCACCGAGGTGTCCGCGCCGACAACCCAGATCGTGGCCCCTGTGCTCACGCACCGCCGGTACGCGGCAGCGTTCCCGACCGGGCGTGCCCTGGCGGCGGCGTACCCGACGTGGCGTGACGCGTTGCTGAACCCGCCCGCGGAGCGGTGACGTGGTGATCCAGCTGGACCCGGATCTCGCTGCGGTGATCCTGAAGGGTTCGTACACGGCCCGGTACCGGATGCTGACGTTCTACGACGGGCGACCGTCGTTGCCGGTGGCGTTGGAACCGATGCCGACCGGGGACCTTTCGTCGTCCGCGGATGGGAACGTGCAGACCTCGGGTCGGGTGTATATCCGCACGGACAGGTTCGAGACCGGCGGGCAGCAGATCATCCCCCGCGGCATGCGTGACCCCCTCGCCCCGTTCGGGCAAGAGGTGGAGTTGCGCTTGGAAGTACTGACCGGGTCGACCTTGATCGGGTCTGTCCCGTTGGGCAGGTTCCGGATCACGGAAGTTCCCACGATCGAGCAGACCAGCAAGCGTCTTGCCGCCCGCGGTATCGGGTACGGTCTCGCGGTGGAGCTACAGATCCAGGACCGGTTCGAAGCGATCGAGGCGAACAAGTTCACGGAAGCGGTGACCCCGCAGGGCACGTCCACGTGGGCGGAGATCCGCCGGCTGTGCCCGTTCCCCGTGGTGTTCTCTCTCCCGGACCGTCCAATCCCGCCGGTGTTCGTGTACCCGGAGTCCCGGTTGGAGGCGTTGCAGAAGCTCGCCGGGAACCTCGACGGGGTGCTGCATGTCACCCGTGCGGGGGCTATCACGGTGCGTCCGGCGGAACCGAACCTCAACATCCCCACCACTGACCTGACCGGCACCATCCGGGATGTCGCGTCCGGCCTGTCGAATGATCTCCGCAACGTGGTGGTGCTGAAGGGCAAGACCGTCAATGATGTGCAGATCGTGGCGGTGTCGAGGGTATCGTCGGGGCCGCTCGCGTACACGGGGCCGTTGGGTCCGCGGGTAGAGATCATCAGCGAGTCCGCGATCGACAGTCAGTACGACGCGCAGCGCGCAGCCGACCGGCACCTGGCACGCCTGTCGGGGCAGACGAAGGAAGTCACGGTGACGTGTCTTCCTCATCCGGGCGTTGAGTTGGGGGATGTGGTGCGTGCCACTGACCCGGCATCTGAGATCGTGGAGGTAGGCATGGTGTCGAACATTCGGTACAGCCTGAACCCGACCGACCTGATGCAGGTCACACTCACCATCCCGAGAGAGGTCATCCCGTGGGGTTAGGACAGCAGCTAGCCGGCCTGCCTGGCGGAACCCCTGTGGCGCTCACCCCAGCGGTGTGCGATTCCATCGACTGGGTTTCCCGGTCCGCGATGGTGAACATCGGCGGCGGCATCGTCCCAGCACGCATGTCTGGCACGCCCCCTGTGTTGGGGGCAACAGTGTGGGTGCTGCAGGTCGGGGACACGTACCTATGCGTGGGTGGCTCTGTGCTGCCGGCACTTGCGAAGGTTCTGTCCCGGGATGAGGACGGGCTGTGGGAGGTCGAAGCGGACGACACCCGCCGGTTCCGTGTGTCCGGCCCGTTCGGTGCCGAGTACCCCGCTGGTGCCCGTGTGCTCATGAACTGGGACGCAGGCGGTCACATCATCATGCGTGTCGCTGGTGAGGTGCCCCGGGTGCCGCTCGCGGAAGCGCCACCGATCCTTCCCCCATCCGGCACCACCCAGGACAGGACGTTCGACTTCCAGCCCTTGGACGCCGGGTCCTGGTTGGGCGAACGGTGGACCACCCCGGATGTGATCTTCGGTTCCGTCGCGGCCGGTTGGTTCTACGGATCCCAGATCACCGACAGCATCCCGTCGACCGCAACGATCGTCAGCGTGGACGTGCTCCTCATCGTGGGCGACGCATCCGGTGCTGTGGAAGCGCAGATCGGTACCCATCAGGAGCGCGTCCGCCCCGTGGGTGAGTTCCCGGTAGGTAACCTGGTGTCGGTGGGCGCAACCCCGTCCGGGTCATCCGCGTTCGTGCGTCTCCCGACCACGTTCGGTGACGCCCTGAAAACGGGGGCTGCCGCCGGGGTGGGAACGCGCGGCACCGGGTACCGGCAGTTCGTGCGCGGGTCGGGGACACTGAGGATCAAGTGGAGAGGCTGAACGCATGACGGTAGACAAGTACGGACCCCTGGGGAACCCTCTCCCGGACCTGGACGATGAAGCGAACTTCCCGGACCAGATCAGTGAGCTGTCGAAGTGGACGGCCGACAGGGTGGTCCCGTCTGTCGCGGACCCGGCACAGCTGCGGACCCTGTTCCCGGTGCTAAAGCAGGGCCTGCTCGTGAACATTCTGTCCGTGGGTGAGGTGTGGATGTACCGGGCTGCGTACAATGCAGCATCGAACCCGGGAGGGATGACGCCAGCCGGCTGGTACCCGGTGAACAACAAGGGCCGTCTGCTGAACGTGTACGAGATCGGGTGGCCGGGTGAGGCGTTCCGTTGGCAGGACGGCATCCGGCTGCTGAAAGAGTTCGGTATCCCTCCGCAGGGCAGCCCGTACCGCATCCAGGCACAGGCCACCGGCGAGGTGTACGTCGAGGACGGCGCGCCCAGCAACGCCCCCCGGTACGACCTGCAGATCACGGCCGGCGGTGCGTACGGGACCACGCAGGGGGAGGTCATCGGGTATGAGATTTCACAGCCGGGCGTGAAGTACCAAAAGGTCGACATGCTCCCCACGGCGAAGGTGTACAGCGGTGAGCTGCGAGTGTCGCTACGCGCGGCCCGCCTGTTCGGCCTGCCCGCACCTGTCGGACAGCGAGGGTATACGACGGAGTACAACCGCAACTTCACCATCAGCACATGGAGCGCATGACGTGGTCGCTGGTGTGACGTTCGGTGAGGGCGAACTGCGACTGTCCCCACGGACGGCCGCGAAGTACGTCCTTCTGAAGAACAACGTGCACGCGCGCACCGGCAAGTGGATCTTCATTACCCGCCCGTATGGTGCCGGCCGGACTCGTGCGCAGCAGGCGTACCTGCGTGACGGGTACGACCGTCGCCTGCCCGGGTTCAACTACGCGGCGAAGCCCGACACTCCACAGGCGAACCATCAGGACCGGGGCGATGGCGGGCATGCGTTCGACATCAACAACTGGGCGTCGGTGGGGGAGCAAGTCATCATCGACGAAGCACGTAAAGTGGGCCTTGTCCGTGATCCATCCGAGCGATGGCACTGGAACGACAACGGGGTGGCACTCGCCTCTCTCGGCATCACCCCGATCGAGAAGGAAAACGATATGGCGGACATCACCAGAGACCAGATGCAGCAGATCGCAATTGTGCTCTTGGACACGGGCATCGAGACCGCAGTTGGTCCACGCACGGTGAAGCAGGCGCTCTCAGACGCGCTCCTGCTCGGACAGGCCGCGAACACGGCAATCGAGAAGATCCCTGACGGTACGGCACGAGCAGTTGCCGCATACCCTTTGGACAGGCCGGACCTGCCCCAGGCCAAGGGGAAGCCTCAGCAGACACAGCTCGGCACCATGATCAGTTACTTACAGACGTGGGTCACGCAGCTAGATGTTCTGATCCGGGCAACGGGTGGTGCGCAGCTCACGGACGATCAGGTCAAAGAGATCGGGAAGGTTCTCGCGAAGTCGATACCTACACCACAGGTCGATGAGGCGTCCCTGGTGCGGAAGATCATCGCCGGGGTCCGAGGGATCTTCACCCGTGCTGGCACCGAAGGTTAGGGGCAGGCGTGGATCTCATCACCTTCCTGTCGAACAGTGGCGTCCGTGATGTTGGGGCGGTGGCGATCCTCACCGGTTTCGTGGTGCTCGTCTTCACTGGTGGTGTCATCCCCGCTCGGACCCACCGGCGCGAGTTGGCCCGTGAGGTCGCTCGCGCTGACGAGTGGAAGGCCGCTCACGAGGTCTCTGAGAAAGCGCGAGCGAAAGCGATGGAGCAGAACAGTACCCTGCTCGCTTCGGTCCGGATCGCTGACCAGTTCTACCGTGACTTCGTACCCGCGGCTGAGCACAGCACGCCGGGGGGTCACGATGTGGCCGTTTAGCCGACCCTCACGCCGTCCCGAGGTCGATCTGTCCGAGCAGCGCGCCGCGCAGGCGGCCGCGTTGGAGACGTTGGAGCAGCTCGACGCGCAGGACCAGGAAGTGCACGCAGTGCACGCGGCGTTGACCGTTCGAGGGCACCGGAACAACTTCGGTGCGGCGCTCGAACTTGCCATGGAAAGGCGCAAGCAGTGAACCCGGAACCGCTTTCCCACTTCTCGCACCTGGACGTGATCCCCAACATGCTTGCGGGTGGTGCTTTCCTCGGTGCGATCACGTTCGTGTTCGTGTACGCCCGGTACGCGGACTGGCGGGCGACCCGACCGGGGAAGGCGCTCATGTACTGGGTGATCGCGTTCGCTGCGCTGATCCTGATGAACACGATCCACCTAGCGACGGGTCGGTACCCTGGGATCGAGTTCGTCCGCATCGTCGTGTACTTAAGCCTCGGTCTCGCGATCTGGCGTCTTGTGTGGACGCTGGTGATGATCCTCCGCAAGGGTCGCCCCATCACTCTGGAAACGTTCCTAGTCAGGAAGAAGGACACCGAATGAGCACCACCGCACCTACCCCCTACGTGGGGACGAACGTCTCCCACTACACGAAGTCGATCGTGTACCTGCTCGGTGCGGCCCTCGTGGTTCTGCAGCCGGCCCTCACGGACAGCTACCTGTCGACGGCTGAGTGGCTGGCGATCGGGATCGCGGTGGTCGGTGCTGTGCCGACGTACTTCGCGACTTCGGCACGGTACGTGAAGCTGATCTGCACGGTGGCCCTTGCGGCTCTGCAGGCGGTGGCGCTGCTGGTGGGGCCGTCGCTGGGTCTGGGTGATGTGTCGGCGTCGGCGTGGGTGGGTGTGATCCTCGCGGCGCTGACGGCTGCTGGTGTGGGGATCCTGCCGAACGAGCCGAAGGTGGAGTACGTGGACCCCCGGACCCTGTTCGGTGATGACGTGTTCGAGTCGGCGCCTTCGACCCCGCCGGTTGTGTCGTGATGCCGGACGATCACTCGCAGCCGCACCCTGTGGAGGTCGTGGACGGGTATACCTGCCCGACCGACCCAGCGGAGCGCGCTCTCTGCGAGGGCTGCGAGTAACCGCAGGCAGAAGAACGCCCCCGTCGAGACCGCAACCTGTTGGGTGCTGGTCGATCGGCGGGGGCGTTCGCGCTCTGCCTCCACAGCAGGAGAAGGGTGACCATCTCGGGGTTCATGCTACCGGATGTTGACCCAACCCCGCACCGTGTGTAGGATCCTAGACATGACCTCCACTATCACTGCCGCCGTCGCGGCCAACGTTCGGGTGCACATGCAGCACACCGGATTCCGACAGACGCACCTCGCCAACCAAATCGGCATCAGCCGTTCCGGTCTCATCGACAAGTACCACGGCAAGACCCCGTTCACGGTCGAGAACCTCGTCCTCATCGCCCGGGCGCTCGAAGTGCCCGTCGCGGACCTGCTCGTGAACACCGACAAGGCGGTGTCGTGATGCTCGCCGCAGCTGGCCGGATCATGATGATCCTCGCCGCGGGCTTGCTCCTCATCGTCGCTGTCGTGCAGTGGCAGACGCACACGTTCGAGGTAAACGGGGCCATGTTCCTCGGCATGGCTTTGTTCGGTCTCGGCGCGGTCGTCTACCTGCACAGCGACGAGGCACACAAGGGGAACAACCGATGAGCGCCGCGCGCATGACAGTCAACTGGGATGAGGACTGGCCCGACCTTCCCGGCTACGACGCCATCGTGAAGACTTTCGGGGACATCCTCGCCAAGGCCGAAGATAACGACTACCAGGGTGACTCTTTGTACCTCATCAAGAGCGAGCAGTACGGGATCGTCACGTTCGGCTGGGGTTCCTGCTCCGGATGCGATGCGCTACAGGCCGTAGACCGCCAGGCGGACCTCGACCGCCTGCAGGACGACATCGAGCGCGGGATCACGTGGTATCCCACGCTCGAAACTGCACAGCAGCACGTCGCCAACATGGCTAGCGATGAGCGGCCGACGTACCTTAGTGATGAGCTGGTCGCGGAGTTCAAGACGGCCGTTGCGGGGTTAGCTCGATGAGCGCCGACATGCTGGACGAGGACCGCTACGTGATGCCGTTCCCACCTCCCGCACTTGTCCCGGCGTGGAAGCATCGCGCGGTCACGCCGGAGCAGCAGTTGAACCGGCGGGTGGGGATCCCGCTCGCGATCGGTACCGGCATCACGTTCCTCGTGTGCGGTGCTGGCGCGGTCGTCGGGGTGATCTGGGCGCTGTCCTGGTGAGCGGACTCACCGGCACCCGCGCATCGCGGCAAGCCCTGTACGACGACCCCGACAACCACCGCCACGGTACTTACAACGGGTACAAGAATTGGGGCTGCCGGTGCGACCGCTGCAAGCGGGCGAACGCCGACTACTGCGCGCGAATGCGCGCCAACCGGCTGACCAGGCCGGTCCCGCGTGATGCGCATGGCACCCTAGGGGGCACATCCAATTGGAGCTGCAACTGCGGCGTGTGCCTCGAAGCCAAACGTGACTACGACAGACAGAGGAAGACAGCATGAGCATCGAGATCCCCACCGACTACGTTCCCACCCGCGAGGAAGTGGAGGCCCGCATCGTCGAGCTGACGACCGCGGCCGACAAGATGGCGGAGAAGTCCCTCGCCTGGTCCGACACCGCGCAGGCCAAGCTGGATGATGGTGATCGGCCGGGCGCGATCGAGGCGAACAACGAGGCGGCCCGGTTCGCGGGGTACGCGACCGATGCGGAGAACGGGGCGAAGGCGTTGCAGCGTGCGCTCGATGCTGCGGACGAGGACGCTGCGCATGGCTGAGTGGCGGATCGCTCTGCCGTTCGTGAAGCCGCCGTTGACTTCGAACCAGCGCATGCACTGGTCGGAGAAGGCACCGGTGACGGCGCAGGTGCGTCGTGCGACGGCGGCCCTGGTGCGCAACGCGGGCATCCCGAAGATGGATCGGTGCGAGGTAGGTCTGGTGTGGCAAGTCACGATCAAGCGCCGTCGTGACGCAGACAACCTCGTGCCCACATTGAAGGCGGCTTGCGATGGCATCGTGGATGCCGGTGTCGTGCCGGATGACACCCCGGACCTGATGGGCAAGACGATGCCAACCATCGTGCAGGCCGAGAAGGCTGGCCTGTTCCTGACGATCCGAGAGTTGCCGTAGCTCGACCTGCGGCATGGCCTCACCCTCTTACGGGGGTGGGGCCTTTCGTGTTTTTCCCGCACATTCGTCCGGGATGCGCTACACTTTCAGGGTAGGGCAGACTCGCCCAGCCACCTCCACAGAAAGGCACCACCATGCTTACCCCCGCCGAGATCGCTGACCTGCGTATCGCCATCGCACACCTGAAGTCCGCGCCCAACCCGGACGCGCTCCCGACAGCCGACGCGCTGCAGGGCATCATCGCCCGCGAGTACCGCCAACCCGACATCCAGGCGCTCGTCGTTGCGATCCGTGAGCGCGAGCGTGAGGCCGAGGGCAGACGTGGACATTCGTGGGCCGCAGAGTGGCCGACGAATGCGGAGCTGGGTGGCAACCTGACGGGCACTCGCGACGACGAGTACAAAGCTGCCGTGCACGAAGAAGCTGGCGATATCGTCGGCCTCCTCCTCCGCGTTCGCGAGGCGCAGCAGTGACGGCCGAAGTGCCGGCGTACGACCGTCTGTGGGACCGGGTCATCGCGGACAGCAGCAACCCGGAAGCATGGCACGCCGCACGCGTCGGCCGGATCGGCGCATCGGACGCGGCGAAGTTCTCGAAGCTCGAATCCGCTGAGCTGTACGCCCGCTCGAAGCTCAACACGTCCTTCACCGGCACCCGCGCTACGGCGCTCGGCCACCAGTGGGAAGTCGCCGCACTGGCATCCGCTGGGTGGGGGCAGAACACGTTCATGTTCGCGGACGCGACAGAGGACGGGTTCATGGCAACCCCGGACGGCCTCCGCTGGGTCGACGGTGTTCCCGTCCTGGCGGAGATGAAACTGACCGCAAAGCCGAAGCGCACCATCCCCCTCGGACACAAGCGTCAGATGTGGTGGCAGCAGATGGTGTGCGGCGCTCAGCAGACCGCTTACATGGAGATGCCCTACGACGAGGACGGCCACCCGATCGGCCTCGAACCGAACCTGACCTGGTTCGACCGCGACGATAGCGAGATCCAGAAGCTGCTCGTCATCGCTCACCCTGTCCTGCGGATCCTCCGCGCGACCATCGAAATTGAGAAGGAGTTCAGCTGATGGCTGGCACTGAGATCGACCTGCCCACCTCGTCCGACACGAAGGGCTGGACCCACAAGCAGGCTGCTCTCATGCAGTTCGCCGGCCTCGCCCGCATCACCCCGCAGGGTGTGCAGGTCACGGACCCGGGGGTGGCTGAAGCATTCCTGGCGGTGTGCCGAGCGACCGGCCTCAACCCGTTCGCGAAGCAGATCTACGCGGTCCCGATGGGCGGGAAACTGTCCATCGTCGTGGGCATCGACGGATTCCGTCTCATCGCGGACCGTACCGGTGATTACCTGGGGCAGACGCCTATCGAGTGGACACGTGACGGGGTCACCTGGGTCACGGCGTGGCTGCCGGAGCTGCAGGGTGGGGCGAAGGGCGACAAGCCCGCAGCGTGCCGTATCGGGATCAAGCGGCGTGGGTTCACGGACCCGCTGTTCCAGGTCGTCACGTGGGCGGAGTTCGGCGGCAAGGGTGGGAACTGGAACGATCGGCCGGCGCACATGCTCGGAATCCGGGCGGAGTCGCACGCGATGCGGAAGGCGTTCCCGAACGACTTGTCCGGCCTGTACACCCCCGAGGACGCGGGTGCTGCGTCGCCTGCGGAGGAGGACGCGTCGAAGGCGCTGATCGAGCTGATCGAGGGCGTCGATGATCGGGCGGAGCTGCTGCGCATGTACCACGAGTACAACGCGCTCGGCATGGCGGACAACGTGCGGGCTGCGTTCCTTGCGCACGGTGGGGCGCTGAAGGTCCGCGACGACGCACAGGCGGCCGCTGACGCCCCGTTGGAGGGTGAGGTGGTACCCGAGGAGGCCCCCGCCGCTCCTGTGCCCGCAGAGGCCGCCACAGAGCCGACCCTGTACGAGGACGACGAGGCCCGGTACGAGCGCGAGCAGGCCGAGCAGTTCGCCGAGCACCAGGCGTCCCGCGGATGAAGCAGGAACCTCTCAGCCGTTCGCACGGAACGTGGAGGGGGTACCGGACGTTCAAGTGCCGGTGCCCCAAGTGCCGGGCGTTCCGGTCTGAGCAGAACCGCATCGAGCGGGAACGCCGCCTGGCCCGGCCGATCCCTCTGCTGGTGCATGGCACGTACAACGGGTACACCAACTACGGGTGCTTGTGCATGCCGTGCGACATCGCGGCGAGGGAGTACACCAAGATCCAGAACGCCCGCTACTACCAGGAAGTCCGCAAGCCCCGCGAACGCAAATCTTAGTTCGTGGTGTACAGTAGAACCAACAAGGCCCCGGCAGCGTTCCCGCGCTGCCGGGGCCACTCACCACCTATCGACGTTAGGAGGGGAGCTATGGACAAGCGTAGCCGCCCCCGGTCAGAAGACCGCATCACCATCGCCACCGACTACCTCCGCCGCGCACAGATCGACCTCGACCAAGCCAAGCGCACACGCATCAGGTACATGCACCTCGGGTACTCCCACGGCATGACCCACCGCGAGATCGGCGCTGCACTTGGCATCAGCGACGTAGCCGCCGGCAACCTCATGCGCCGCAACCCTATCGACGCCCATGCCGAGGACTGACGACCGGCTGTTCGCCCCCTTCCCCATCGAGATGGACGAGCACCCGAAGATCCTCATCCTTAGCGACGCCGCGTTCCGTGCGGTGTTCGAGGCGACGTTCTACGCACGCCGGATGCTCACCGATGGGTTCCTCGACCGACGTGTGGTTCTGAAGCGGTGGGGGCAGGCCGTTGCCGACGAGCTGTCAAGTAACGACCCGGATCACCCCACGTGGACACCGGTCGAGAATGGGTGGCTGATCTACGGTTTCGAGAAGTACCACCCCCTGAAAGCCGACATCGATCAAGCACGCGAGAAGAAGCGCCAGGCCGGCAAACAGGGCGGCATCCGAAGCGGCGAGACCCGATCTGCACGGCAGGTGTCGACCACCGGTGAACCAAAGCCGAAGCAAGACGCAAGCAAAACGAACCCAGAGACAGAGACAGAGACAGAGACAGAGACAGAGACAAGAGACAAGAGAGCCGCGTCCCGCGGCACCCGCGTCCCGCGGGATCTCACTCTGACCCCTGAGATGCGAACATGGGCAGCCGCCGAAGCTCCTCTCGTCGACCTCGACAAGAAGCTCGCCGAGTTCATCGACTACTGGGCAGCCGTACCCGGAGCGAAGGGCGTCAAGCTCGACTGGATCGGTACCTGGCGCAACGGCATGCGCAAGCAGCAAGAGTTCGCAGAACGCGACCGGCCTGACAAGGGCAAGCGCAACCCCGACGATTGGATGAACCGGTGAGTCCCGCAGAACAGAACCTCCTCGGCGCGATCATCCGCGATCCCGCCGCGTACCGCTCCGCCGATGGTCTCGTGACCGGCGACGACTTCGAGGACGTACGTCACGGCCGCGTCTGGGATGGCCTGATCCTCATGGCCTCCACCGGGCAGCCGATCAGCGAGGAAGCCGTCGTCAACAGGTTCCCCGAGTGGGGCGTCCGAGGTCTGACTGCCGGCGACCCGTGGACGTGGACCACAGACGCGCTCACGTACTCGGTGCCTGAGTACGCCAACACGGTCCGCACTGACTCGGTACGCCGCAGCCTGCGCATGGTCACCGACGTTCTCCGAGAAGCAGCGTCCGACGCCGGAGCTGCGCCCCTCGACGTGGCAACGCAGACGATGGGACTGCTCGGCCGCATCATCGACGGCGCCGCGTCCGGGCGTCTCGCAGCGAAGAGCCTGAAAGAGATCCTGGAAGACGAGGACTCCTACGACTGGATCATCCCCGGCCTCCTCGAACGCCGCGACCGGGCGATCTTCACCGGCGCTGAGGGTGCCGGTAAGACCACGTTCTGCCGGCAGATGGTGGTCCTGTCCGCGGCGGGGATCCACCCGTTCACGTTCAAGCAGATCCAGCCCCTCAGGTGGTTGGTCGTGGACGCGGAGAACACCGAGACCCAGTGGCGCCGCGCGGTCCGGTACACGTCCGCGAAGGCAGCCGAGTACGGCACCGTGTCTCCCGTGGACCGGGTGCACATCAAGGCCGGGTCCCGGATCAACATCACGAAGGGGCCGCACCTGTCCGAGATCCACCGCCTCATCGACATCCACAAGCCGGACGCCCTGTACATCGGGCCGTTGTACAAGATGGTCCCGGGGGCGATCAACAACGATGACGACGCGGCACCGCTCATCGTTGCCCTCGACTCGCTCCGAGACCGGGGCATTGCGCTGCTCATGGAAGCGCACGCCGGTAAGGGCACGAACATGCAGGGTGACCGCAACCTCGCCCCCCGCGGCTCGTCTGCGCTGCTTGGCTGGCCCGAGTTCGGTATGGGTCTCGCCCCGATGGACGAGGACCCCGACATGGTCAAGATGGTCCGGTGGCGCGGCGACCGGGACTCCCGGGACTGGCCTCGGCACATGATGCGGGGCGGCGACTGGCCCTGGACACCTGTCCATGTTCCCACCTAGAATGTCCACAATCCTCCACAACAGAAAGGCGTGACCATGATCACCACCCCCCAGACCGAAGGCGACCCGGACGTGGCACCCGTCCGGAAGCTCGTCGCCCGCAACGGCCGCGACACCTCATGGGAAGCGGCCGCCGCCCAGACGAACGGGAAGGTCGCGCGGCTACAGCGCGTCATCTACCGGACGCTGAAGTTCTACGGCCCGCTGACTGATGACCAGCTGCGGCAGTACCTCACCGCCGCCCACTACCAGCACTCTCGTTCGGGTGTCTCGGCTCGTCGTGTCGAGTTGGAGCGCGCCGGCTGGGTCCGCGCCACCGGTGAGAAGCGACTGTCCGACGCGGGCATGCCAATGCACGTGTGGGAGGCAATTCCCGAGGGAACCCCCTTCGACGCGGACGACGCACCGAGGCGCACTCACCGGACGACGGTGACGCAGGCACGCCAGGACGCAGCCGCCGACGCCCTCGCGCAGCTGAAAGCAGACTGGGTCACCTGGGCCGGCGAAGGGCTGTTCTCAACCGTGGACCGTCGCGTGGCGGAG
>Ga0265798_10007090_pt1 | contig 14591 bp, 11 predicted proteins | sample P3T30metagenome_FD_192430 | JGI IMG/M metagenome (GOLD analysis project Ga0265798, IMG submission 192430) | Plant litter microbial communities from East Loma Ridge, Irvine, California - P3 T30 | ecosystem: Environmental > Terrestrial > Plant litter > Unclassified | place: USA: California...
CGCCGCGCTCAACGCTGAGAAGCTCGAAATCTGGACCGACGTGAGCGGCATGCTCACCGCCGACCCGCGCCTGGTGCGCTCGGCGCGGCCCATCCCGCGCATCAGCTACGAGGAGGCGATGGAGCTGTCGCACTTCGGGGCCAAGGTGCTGTACGCGCCCACGGTGCAGCCCGTGCGCCGCCGCGGCATCCCGATGTGGATTAAAAACACCTTCGCGCCCGCCGACTACGGCACGCTGGTGGAGGTAGCCCCGCCGCCCAGCCCGGCCGTGGTGCGCGGCCTGTCGAGCATCGGCAACCTGGCCCTGCTCAACCTCGAAGGCAGCGGCATGGTGGGGGTGCCGGGCTTTTCGGCGCGGCTGTTTGCGTCGCTGGCCCGGGCGCGCATCAACGTGGTGCTCATCACCCAAAGCTCGTCGGAGCATTCCATCTGCGTGGGTGTGAACGAGGGCGACGTACCCGCCGCGCAAGCCGTGGTGAATGAGGAATTTGCCGCTGAAATCTCGGCTGGCCGCCTGGAGCCGCTGCGGCCCGAAACCGGGCTAGCCATCGTGGCGCTGGTGGGCGAAAACATGAAAAACCACCCCGGCATCAGCGGGCGCTTGTTTAGCGCGTTGGGGCACAACGGGGTGAATATCCGGGCCATTGCGCAGGGCGCGAGCGAGCGCAACATCTCGACCGTTATCCGGGCCGACGATGTGCGCAAGGCCATCAACGTGCTGCACGAGGAGTTTTTTGAGGCCACCTATAAACAGGTCAACCTCTTCCTCCTCGGCCCCGGCAATGTGGGCGGCAAGCTGCTCGGCCAGCTAGCCCAGCAGCAGGAGTACCTGCGCGAAAAGCTAGGCCTCGACCTGCGCGTGATTGCCATCGCCAACAGCCGCCACTGCCTCGTGAGCGACGAGGGCGGCCTCGACCTGCGCACCTGGCCCGAGGACCTGGACGCCGCCCCCCAGCTCTCGCTCGACGAGCTTACCCAGCTCATCATCAGCAAGAACCTGCGCAACTCCATCTTCGTGGACGTGACGGCCAACCCCGCCGCCGCCGGCCAGTACGCCCCGCTACTCGCCAAGAGCGTGGCCGTAGTAGCCTGCAACAAAATTGCGGCCTCGGCCGCCTACGCCAGCTACCGGCAGCTCAAGCAGCTGGCCCAGGATTTCAACACGAAGTACCTCTTCGAAACCAACGTGGGCGCGGCGCTGCCCGTCATCGGCACGCTCGGCGACCTCACGCGCAGCGGCGACGTGGTGCGCCGCATGCAGGCCGTACTCTCAGGCACGCTCAACTTCGTGTTCAACAACTACGATGGCTCGCGGCCCTTCGCCGAGGTGGTAGCCCAGGCCCAGGCCGAGGGCTACACTGAGCCCGACCCGCGCCTCGACCTCAACGGCTCGGACGTGGCCCGCAAAATCCTCATCCTGGCCCGCGAGGCTGGCCAGCCGCTCGAAATGAGCGACGTAGCCAACGAAAGCTTCCTGCCTGCTAGCTGCCTCGACGGCGACGTGGCCGCCTTTTACGAGCAGCTTGCCGTGCACGAGCCGCACTTCCGCGCCCTCTACGACGCAGCCGCTAGCCAGGGCAAGCGCCTCAAGTTCGTGGCCCAGTATGCCGATGGCCACGCCGCCGTGGGCCTCCAGCAAATTGCCCCGGGCCACGACCTCTACGAGCTGCGCGGCAAGGATAACGTGGTGCTCTTCTACACCGACCGCTACCCCGAGCAGCCGCTGGTGGTGAAGGGCGCCGGCGCCGGGGCCGAGGTCACGGCCAGTGGCGTATTTGCCGACATCATCCGCGCCGCGCGGCTGTAAATCCTATTTTTAATTCTGTCATGGCGAGCGCAACGCGCAATCGCCCCAGCACGATACCCAAACGACTTGTGCTGGGGCGATTGCCGCGTTACGCTCGCCATGACAGGCGCTTTGAAGTTTCGTTCATGCCTCCCCCCTCCTCCGTCACGGTACACGCGCCGGCTACCATCGCCAACGTCGGCTGTGGCTTCGATGTGCTAGGCCTGTGCCTCACCGCGCCCTACGACACCGTGCGCCTCACGCGCCGCGAGCAGCCCGGCCTCGTCATCCGGCATTTCGACGCCTACGACTTGCCCACCGACCCCAACCGCAACGTGGCCGGCGCGGCCCTGCTGGCCCTGCTGCGCGCCGTGCCCGAGCCGCTGGGCTTTGAGGTGGAGATAACGAAGGGCATCCGGCCGGGCAGCGGCATCGGTAGCAGCGCGGCCAGCGCGGCCGGCGCGGTAGTGGCGGCCAATGCGCTATTAGGTAACAAGTTTAATCACAAGGAGCTGATTGACATGGCCATGTACGGCGAGGCCGTGGCCTCGGGCGTACGCCACGCCGACAACATTGCGCCCGCCATTTGCGGCGGCTTCACCCTGGTGCGGGCCGTAGCGCCGGCGCTCGATGTGGTGGCCCTGCCGGCACCGCCGCTGTGGGTGGCGGTGGTGCATCCGCAGTTTGAGGTAAAAACCAAGGAGGCCCGTGCCGTGCTGCCCACCGCCGTGCCGCTGGCGCTGGCCGTGCGCCAGTGGGCCAACGTGGGCGGGCTGGTCGCCGGCTTTCTTACCCACGATACCGAGTTGATTAGCCGCGCCCTCGAAGACTACATCGTGGAGCCGGCCCGCGCCTCCCTCATTCCCGGCCTGGGCGAAGCCAAGCGGCTGGCCCTGGCAGCCGGCGCGCTGGGTGGCGGCATTTCGGGTTCAGGACCATCCATTTTTATGCTTAATAAGGATGAGGCCACGGCCCACGCCACCGCCGAGGCGCTGGGTAGCGTGTACCGCAAAATGGGCATCGACTTTCACCTGCATGTGGGACCAATTGCCAGCCAAGGCGCCCGCGTGGTGGCAACGGAATAGCTTCCGCCTCCTATTGTCATGCTGAGCCTGCGAAGCATCTTATCACGCAAGCGCAAGTTTGTGCGGACCTAACAAGATGCTTCGCATGACAAACGTATTTCTATTGCCATAGTATGCTCTACTACAGCCTCAATCGCCAGTCGCCGCCCGTTGATTTTCGCGCCGCTACCATCGCCGGGCAGGCGCCCGACGGCGGCCTGTACTTCCCCGAGACCATCCCGCAGTTTTCGGCCGATTTTCTCAGCAACCTGCCCAGCCTCTCACCGGCTGATATCGCCTACACCGTGATGCAGCCTTACGTGGGCAATACCATCCCGGAGGCCGACCTACGCCGCATTTGCGCCGAAACGGTGGATTTCCCGTTTCCGCTGGTCCCCGTTACCGAGCGCGTCGGGTCGCTGGAGCTGTTTCACGGGCCTACGCTGGCTTTTAAGGATGTGGGAGCACGCTTTATGAGCCGCTGCCTGGGCTATTTTTCGCGGGGCGAGAGCCAGCCGGTGACGGTGCTGGTGGCCACTTCCGGCGATACGGGCGGGGCCGTGGCGCACGGCTTTTTGGGCGTGCCGGGCGTGGAGGTGGTCATTCTTTACCCCTCGGGCAAGGTGAGCCCCTTGCAGGAATTGCAGCTCACCACGCTGGGCCAGAACATCACGGCGCTGGAAGTAGCCGGCAACTTCGACGACTGCCAGCGCCTCGTGAAGCAAGCCTTTCTGGATGAGGAGCTGACGAGCCGTCGCACGCTCACCTCGGCCAACAGCATCAACGTGGCGCGCTGGCTGCCGCAGCAGCTCTATTACCTGTTTGCCCTGCGGCAGTGGGCGCCCGCCGCGCCGCCGGTTATCGCGGTGCCCAGCGGCAACTTTGGCAACCTCTGCGCCGGGCTGCTGGCCCACGCCTCGGGCCTGCCGGTGGGCCACTTCATCGCCGCCTGCAACGCCAACGACGCCGGGGCCGAGTACCTGCGCACCGCCATTTTCAGCCCCAAAACGGCCGTGGCAACCATCTCCAACGCGATGGATGTGGGCCATCCTAGCAACTTTGTGCGCATCCTGGAGCTGTTTAAGCACGAGCACGTTACAATCAGCCAGCTACTAAGTGGCTATACCGTGAGCGACGCCGACACCAGTGCCACCATCCGGCGCGTAGACGCCGAGCGCGGCTACCTGCTCGACCCGCACGGCGCGGTGGCCTTTTTTGCTTTAGAAAAATACCTGGCTGAGCACTCGGCGGCGGGCTTCCTGCTGGCTACGGCCCATCCCGTGAAATTTCCAGAGGTAGTGGAGCCGCTCATCGGCCGGCCCATTGAGCTACCGGCCGCCTTGCACTACTTGTTAGAAAAGCCTAAGCAAAGTGTGCTGCTAGCGCCTAGCTACGAGGCGCTACGCGGCTGGCTGCTGGGCTAACCCGCGCTTTTTAAGTACCTATGCGCTAGCCCAGCCGGGCGGGGGCATTGTCGTCTACGCTACCGGGCGCAACCTTCGCGGGGCAAAAGCAGTTGCCGCAGTATGGTTTTGTCGAAAATCAAGTTTATTCTCCCCTTGCTGCTCACGCTGGCCGCTTGCCGGCCCGACCAGGTAAAGCACTTGCCCGGCACCAAGCAAATAGCCGAGGAAACCGCCAATTGGGAGGTCAAGCGCATCATGCCCGATGACCTGCTGCACGCCACCCGCTGGGCCGGCGACTCGCTCACCGCCTACGCCGATACGCTGCTGCGCCGCACCCTGGCCCGCGAGCTAGCTAAGGGCAACCTCGCTCAGGCCGCTAATTTTTGCCGCCCTCAAAGCTACCCGCAAGTCGATTCGATGGCCGGTAAGTGGCACGCCACCCCGCGCCGCGTGGAGTGGCAAACGCTGCCCGGCGCCGCCGCCGTAGCCGCCGCCGGCCTGCGCCCCGATACCATGCGCCTCATCGGCCGCCCGGCCGCCGATACTTTCTACTACCAGCGCCCCATCACGCTGGCTAACCGCCTGTGCCTCCGCTGCCACGGCCAGCCGGGCCGCGACCTCACGGCCGCCGAGGCCAGCTTGCTCCGGCAGCAGCACCCCGGCCTGCAAGCTGTGGGGCGGCAGCAAGGCCAGGTGCTCGGCGCTTGGCAGCTCACGCTGGAGCGCAACGGTGTAGCCGAGTTTTACACCATGAAAACGCGCAAGAAGTGGAAGGAGCACAAGATGCCCAAGCTGTTTTAGCGGCGCTATTTTTTAGGCTGGGGCGTGCGTTTGTACGTACAGTGCTTCTTATCCGCTTCTATCCCCTCTATGGCTAGCTCTATTGACCCCATTATCATTATCGGCGCGGGCATGGCTGGGCTGGCCTGCGCCACCTGGCTGCACCGCGCTGGCCGCCCCGTACTCGTGCTCGAAGCTGCCGACGGTGTGGGCGGCCGCGTTCGCACCGACCTCACGCCCGACGGTTTTCGGCTTGACCGGGGCTTCCAGATTTTACTAAATAACTACCCCGAGGCCCGGCGCATGTTCGACTACGGTGCCCTCAACCTCAAGCAGTACCGCTCGGGCGCCCTCATCCAGCTGCCCGACGGCCAGGAAACTACCCTCGAAAACCCGCTGCACGCGCCCATGATGGCCTTCGCGGCGCTGGCCTCGCCCATTGGCACGGCTAAGGACAAAGCCCTCATTGTGAAGCTAGTGGCCCAGCTAGCCGGCCGGGCGCCCCAGCAGCTATTGGCCCGGCCCGGCACCACTACGCTGGAGTACTTGCGCAATTTTGGCTGGAGCGAGCAGATTATTGATACCTTCTTCAAGCCCTTCTTCGGTGGCGTGTAACTCGACCGGGAACTGAGTACGGCCAGCAATTTCTTTGAATTCGTTTTTCAGCAGTTTATGCAGGGTGCGGCCACCGTGCCGGCATTGGGTATGCAGCAGCTACCCGAGCAGTTGGCCGGCCGCCTGCCCGGCGGCACCATCCGCCTGCATACGCCCGTAGCCGCCGTAGCCGAAGACGGCCGCCGCGTGCACTTAGCCACTGGCGATACCCTAGCCGCCGCCGCTGTGGTGCTTGCCACCGATGGCCCGGCCGCCGCCCGCCTGCTGGGCGCCACCTTGCCCGCCCCCGCCCACCCCGTGGCCCGCATGACTACCTGCACTTACTTCGCCACCGCTGGGGCCGCCCCCAGCCACGGCTACCGGCTGCTGCACCTCAATGCCCAGCCTGGGGCGCTGGCTCACAACGTAGCGTTTCCGGCCGAGGTGAGCCCGGCGGTAGCGCCGCCCGGCCAGGGCTTGGTATCGGTAAGCACCCACGGCGCGCATGGCCTTTCGGAAGAAGAACTGACGGCGCGCCTGCGCACCGAGTTGGCTGCCTGGTTTGGGCCGGTAGCGAACATGTGGCGGCACCTGCGCACTTACCAAATCGAGCAGGCGCTCCCTATCTATGGTCCTGGCCAGCCCGTGCAGCAGGAGCTACGCCTCGGCGATACGCTATTCCGTTGCGGCGACTGGGTCAGCTACCCCTCGCTCAATGCCGCGCTGGGTACCGGACGCCAAGTAGCCGAAATGCTACTGGCGCAGTAGCGCAGCTAGCACAAGTCAGCCTTGGTGTAACGCGGCCAAACACTATGTGCAGGCTCGTAGCGGCCGCGCTACACCAAGGCCACCAGCGCTTGCAACAGTGGCGCGGGCCGCTCGGCCAAGTAGGCCACGCACTGAGTGAGCAGCACATTTTCGCCATCGGCCACGCGCAGCGGCCGGGCTACCACGCCGGGTACCGCGCTCAAGTCGAAAAACGAGGGAACAAAGGCCACGCCCAGCCCCAGGCGCACAAGATTGCTGAGCAATTCTAAAGAAGAGACTTCCTGCACGATAGCGCCGCGTCGACTAAAGCCGGCCTGCTGGCAGAGGTGCTCGATTTCTTCATAGACCGGGTGCAGCGGGCGGCTGATTTCCACCCATTTCTCGTGGGCTAATGCCTCTAGCGGCACTTTAGGGAGGCTAGCCAGGGGGTGGGCCGTGGGCAGCGCCACCGCTAGCCCGCCCTGGCCGAAGGGCCGCGCTGCCAACTCAGGGTGCAGCAGGGGCAGCATGGTGAGGCCCAGCTCAATGCGGCCCGCCACCAGGGCCTCTTGCACCGCCCGAAACGTGGGCAGCTCGTGCAGGTGAAACTGCACATCGGGGAAGCTTTCGTTGAAGCGTTGCACGATGCCCACCAGCCGGTCGGGGCGCAGGAGCTGGTAGTAGCCCAACTCCACCGTTTTTTGCTGCGAGCCCACGCGGCGCACATTTTCGATGGCTTGGCGGCTGAGGTGCAGCAGGTGCCGGGCTTCGGCCAGGAAGGCGGTGCCGGCTTCGGTGAGCACTACCCGGCGCTGGCGCGTGCGCTGGGCGTGGTCGAATAGCTCGACGCCCAGCTCACTTTCCAGCAACTGAATCTGCTGGCTTAGGGCGGGCTGCGATACGCAGAGCTTCTCGGCCGCTCGGCCGTAGTGCAGGGCCGTAGCCACCTCGGCAAAGTAGCGTAGCTGGCGGAGTTCCATGCGGCAAATTTCGATAAGAAATTCTTATCAGCCTCATAAGCAACGGATATTGGACATCTCAACCACTGCCTGTTAGTATTGCGTTGTAACCAAGCACTATCCCACCCCATCTTTATGCAAACCCTCGTCGCCCAGGAGCTACAGCAGCGCGCTACCACCGATTTCCTGCCGCTACTCGGCACGGACTACCTCGAATTTTACGTCGGCAATGCCAAGCAGGCGGCCTACTACTACAAGGCGGCTTTCGGCTTCCAGACTGTGGCTTACGCCGGCCCCGAAACCGGCGTGCGCGACCGCGCTAGCTACGTGGTGCAGCAGGGCAAAATCCGGCTAGTGCTCACCACCGCTATGCACTCCGACCACGAGATTTCGCAGCACGTGCGCCAGCACGGCGACGGCGTTAAAATCCTGGCCCTGTGGGTAGATGATGCCTTCGAGAGCTACGAAAAAACCATGAGCCGCGGCGCCCGCAGCTACCAGGAGCCCAAGGTGCTCACCGACGAGTTTGGCGAGGTGCGCACGGCCGGCATCTACACCTATGGCGAAACGGTGCACATGTTCATCGAGCGCAAAAACTACCACGGCGCTTTCCTGCCCGGCTACGTGGCGCAAGAGTCGAGCTTCAATCCCAGCGAAGCTGGCCTGCTCTACGTGGACCACTGCGTGGGCAACGTGGGCTGGAACCGCATGAACGAAACCGTGAAGTGGTACGAGGATGTGATGGGCTTCGCCAACATCCTGAGCTTCGACGATAAGCAGATTACGACCGAGTACTCGGCCCTGATGAGCAAGGTGATGAGCACTGGCAACGGCTACGTCAAATTTCCCATCAACGAGCCTGCCGAAGGCAAGAAAAAGTCGCAGATTGAGGAATACCTGACCTTTTATGAGGGTGAGGGCGTGCAGCACATCGCGGTAGCTACCGGCGACATTATCAGCACGGTACGGGAGTTGAAGTCACGTGGTGTGGAGTTTTTGAATACGCCCGATTCGTACTACGATAACCTGCGCGCCCACGTCGGCAACATCGACGAGGATGTGGAGGCCCTGCGCGCCCTGCGCATCATGGCCGACCGCGACGAGGAAGGCTACTTGCTCCAGATTTTTACCAAGCCGGTGGAGGACCGCCCCACGGTGTTCTTCGAAATCATCCAGCGCAAGGGCGCCAAGAGCTTCGGCGCGGGCAACTTCAAAGCCCTGTTCGAGAGCCTGGAGCGCGAGCAAGACCGCCGCGGCAACCTGTAGAAGCTACTCTCTTTCCAGTTTGTCATGTTGACGGAGGAAGCATCTTATCCCCGTTGAACAACTTATTCAGGCGTGATAAGATGCTTCGCAAGCTCAGCATGACAAACGTTTTGTGAGGCGCTGGCTCACTAAATTCTACCTCCATTTCCCACCCCAATGCCCATTTACCACAAGCTCGGCCGGCTGCCACACACCCGCCACACAGTGTTTGAGAAGCCCGAGGGCGGGCTCTACTACGAGCAGCTGTTCGGCACCATCGGCTTTGAGGGCATGTCGTCGCTGCTGTATCACTTGCGCCGACCTACTACGGTGAAGGAGATTGTGGGCGAAACCGACCTCACGCCCAAGATTGCGGTCGAGAAAGGGATTAAAGCCCGGCTGCTCAAGGGCTTTGAGGTGCCGCCCCAGGATGACTACCTGGCTAGCCGCACGCCAGTGCTGGTCAATAGCGACGTGCACCTTGCGCTAGCCGCACCGCGCCAGTCGCTCACGGCATATTTCTACAAGAACGCCGATGCGGATGAGCTACTGTTCATCCACAAGGGCACTGGCAAGCTGCGTACGCAGCTCGGCAATATCCGCTTTGAGCCGGGCGACTACCTGCTGGTGCCGCGCGGCATCATCTACCAAATAGCGTTCGACACGGAGGATAACCGCCTGCTTATCACCGAGTCGTTTCACCCCATTTACACGCCCAAGCGCTACCGCAACCACTTCGGCCAGCTGCTGGAGCACGCCCCCTACTCGGAGCGCGACTATAAGCTGCCCGAGGAGCTGGAAACCCACGACGAGCTAGGCGATTTCGTGGTCAAAATCAAGAAGCAGGGCGTGCTGCACGAGTTGGTATACCCCAGCCATCCGTTTGATGTGGTGGGCTGGGACGGATATAATTACCCCTATGGGATGAATATCCGCGATTTCCAGCCCATCACGGGTAAGGTGCACCAGCCGCCGCCCGTGCACCAGCAGTTTGAAACGAAGGCGTTTGTGGTGTGTTCGTTTGTGCCCCGGTTGTTTGACTACCACCCGCAGGCCATTCCGGCGCCTTATCACCACTCCAACATCGACTCTGACGAGGTGCTGTACTACGTGGACGGCAATTTTATGTCGCGCAACAACATCGCCCAGGGTCATATCACGCTGCACCCCGGCGGCATTCCGCACGGCCCCGCGCCGGGCGCCTACGAGCGCAGCATTGGCAAAACCGGCACCGACGAATGGGCCGTTATGATTGATACCTTCCGCCCCCTCATGCTCACCGAAGCCGCCCTGCGGCTCGATGATGGCGTGTACTACCAGTCGTGGCTGGAGCCAGCCAGCCCCGCTACCGCTACCGACGACCAGCGCCTCGAACGGCCTGAGTAAAAGCCGCTTTTCTCACCTCCACTCTGCTCCCACCCCTAGCGTGCGGGCCGGCTCACCCAGCCGGCCCGCTTTTTAATAAGCACCTGATTACATGAAAGATTTACTGGCTCAATTCGAGCAAAAGCGCCCCGAAGTTGTCTTTGAATGGCAAGACCCCGAAACCGAAGCCGAAGGCTGGGTAGTCATCAACTCGCTGCGCGGCGGCGCGGCCGGCGGCGGCACTCGCATGCGCAAGGGCCTCGATAAGCGCGAGGTCTAGAGCTTGGCCAAAACGATGGAAGTGAAGTTTACCGTCTCCGGCCCGGCCATCGGCGGGGCCAAGTCGGGCATCAACTTCGACCCGCAGGACCCGCGCAAGCGCGGCGTACTAGAGCGCTGGTACAAAGCCGTAATCCCCTTATTGAAAGCCTACTACGGCACCGGCGGCGACCTCAACGTGGATGAAATCCACGAGGTAATCCCGCTTACTGAAGACTACGGCCTCTGGCACCCCCAAGAAGGCGTGGTCAACGGCCACTACCGCGCCACCGAGCCCCAAAAAATCCAGAAGCTCGGCCAGCTCCGCCAAGGCGTAGTAAAAGTGCTCGAAGACGCTACCTACACCCCCAGCCTGGCCCGCAAGTACACCGTAGCCGACCTCATCACCGGTTACGGCGTGGCCGAGGCCGTGCGCCATTACTACGCGCTGTGGGGTGGCCGGGCCGTGGCCGGCAAGCGCGTTATCATCCAGGGCTGGGGCAATGTGGGCGCCGCGGCGGCCTACTACCTGGCTAGCCAGGGCGCGCTCATCGTGGGCATTATCGACCGCGCGGGTGGCTTATTGCGCCCCCAGGGTTTGACGCTGGAAGAAGTGCGCGAGTTGTTCCTAAGCCGCGATGGCAACGCCCTCCACGCCCCTGACTTGCTTTCCTTCGGGGAAATCAACCAGCAAATCTGGACGGCCGGGGCCGAGATTTTCGTGCCCGCCGCCGCCTCGCGCCTCGTCACCCAGCCCCAGGTAGAAGCCTTGGTAGCGGCTGGCCTTGAGGTAATTTCGTGCGGGGCCAACGTGCCCTTCGCCGACCCGGCCATCTTCTTCGGCCCCACCGGCGAGTGGGCCGATGCGCACTGCGCCGTCATTCCCGATTTTATTGCCAACTGCGGCATGGCCCGCGTCTTCGCCTACCTCATGGAAACGGGCGCCGAAATCACCGACCAAGCCATCTTCTCCGACACCTCGCGCATCATTGAGGCCGCGCTGGCCCGCACCCGCCGCCAGAGCGACGAGCCAACCGGCATCGCCCAGCGCTCGTTTGAGATGGCGCTGCGGCAGTTGGTGTAACGTCAGCCATTGCTTCCCTCCCATTTGGTATCGCCTGCTTTGGTGCCGCTACGCACCACGGCGGGCGATATTTGCGCTCAGCTTATGAATAACGCCCCTACCCTGCGCGCCGTTGAGGTCACGCGCTACATCACGCCGCTTCGCGAGGGCGGCTCCCTGCCCGCGCTGGTCGAGGCCGACGATGGCTTTATGTACGTGCTCAAGTTTCGGGGGGCGGGCCAGGGCATTAAGGTATTAATAGCGGAGCTACTGGTGGGGGAGCTAGCCCGGGCATTGGGCTTGCGCGTGCCCGAACTGGTGTTTGCGGAGCTTAGCGAAGCCTTCGGCCGCACCGAACCCGATGAGGAAATCCAAGACCTGCTGCGCGCCAGCACTGGCCAAAACCTGGCCCTGCACTTCTTGGCCGGCGCTAGCACCTTCGACCCGCTCGTGACCACCGTGGAGCCGCACTTGGCCTCGCTGGTTGTGTGGCTCGATTGCCTGACGCTCAACGTAGACCGCACCGCCCGCAATACCAATATGCTGCTCTGGCATAAGGAGTTGTGGCTCATCGACCACGGTGCTGCGCTCTACGTGCACCACACCGGCCCGCAGTGGGTGCAGTCGGCCACGCGGCCTTTCCCCTCCGTGAAGGACCACGTGCTGCTGCCCCGGGCCACGGCCCTGGCCGCCGCCGATGCCGAGGGCCACGCCCGCCTCACGCCCGCCGTACTAGCCGGTATTATTGCCCTCATTCCCGACGAGTGGCTTCAGGAGCCCGACCTCACGCCCGCCGAGCAACGCGCCAATTACCAGCAGTTTTTGGAGGCGCGCCTGGCCGTCTCCGCCACCTTTACCCACGAAGCCGACCATGCCCGCCAAGCACTTGTTTGAGTACGCCGTGCTCCGCGTAGTGCCCCGCGTAGAGCGCGAAGAGTTTATTAACGTGGGCGTTATCCTCTACTGCTCTTCCCAGGGTTTTCTACAAGCCACTTGCGAGCTGAACGAAACGCGCCTGCTAGCCTTCGCCGGTGCTCACCTCGACCTGGCCGATGTGCACGAGCGCCTGCGCTCATTCGAGCGCATTTGCCGGGGCCGCGCTACGGGTGGCCCCATCGGGCAGCTCGCCATTGCCTCGCGTTTCCGCTGGCTCACGGCCCAGCGCAGCACCATAATCCAAACCTCGCCCGTGCACCCTGGCCTGTGTGAAGATGCTGCTGCTACCCTAGCCCGCCTGCACACCCAACTGGTGGGCTAATGCGTTGTGCTGGCTGGCCAGCCAGCACAACGGGCTGTTAGGCAGCAAGTAGGGCTGTAGTACCGCTACGGTAGGCGGAGCGGTAACCGCTGCTGGTAATGTGCTACGTACCACCTGCCCCTGGCACTCATCCAACGACGCAGCGCTTATGCAAGCCGTCAATAAAAGCCAGCTACTGCCAAGAACGTAACGCCTCAAGCATCCCAAAGAATGACCTACTGCACCACAAGCAGCATTTAGTATAAAGGCTTTTAATAAGATGAAAAGGCAGAACGCTACCACAGCACTACCTGCGCCGCAGCCGCTATCGGGCTTCCTAGCCAATAACCCAGCCGCTACCAACCGCCACCTGCACACCGACTCGCTCGCCCACCACGAAAGCGGCCTCCCTACTCCGCACCCGAATGACTGCGCCGGTTGCGAGTTGCACCTCCAATTCATAATAGCTCCCGAAAAACCGTACTGCCTGCACCGTACCAAGCCGTTCGCTAGCCTCTGGCGGCCCTAACCGCAGTTGTTCGGGCCGCACCAGTAGGCCGCCTGCGGTGGGTAAAGCTGGGCTTAAGGCGAGCCGGTCAGCGCCGTATAACAGGTTGTAATCCCCAAAAAGCCCTGCTGTATACGCATCTACCGGCTGGCGGTAAACTTGCTCCGGTGTTCCCTGCTGCACTACCCGGCCTCGGTGTAGCACCAGTAGCTCATCGGCCCACGACAACACATCGGCCGCATCATGCGATACAAGCCAGCAGGTAATCCCTAGCCGCGTGCCCACCTCCTCAATAATGCGTTGCAGCACCTGCTTATGCACGCGGTCAAGGTTGGAAAACGGCTCATCCAGTAACAACAGTCTTGGCCCAGTCAATAGCAGCCGCGCCAAAGCCACCCGTTGCTGCTCACCGCCCGATAGCTGGTCTGTACGCCGCGCCAGCAAATGGTCGATGCGGCACACCTTATATAAGGTATGCGCTTCAACTGCCGAGCGGCGGCTAGCATACTGCAATACTTGCTCCACCCGCAGAAACTTCGGTAGGTCCGACTTCTGCGATAGATAGGCTACCCCCGGGTGGCCTGGCACCAGCGCCACCGCCGGCCCCCGCACCCGGCTGCCCTCCACCACTATCTCCCCCGTGCTGGGCTGCACCAGCCCGGCAATCAGCTGTAGCACTGTGCTTTTACCAGCCCCACTCTCCCCAACCAGCGCGACCTTCCGTCCTTTTGGCTGCACAAAGCTTAGTGGATGCAACACCACTACCCCGTTTTCCTGAAAGCTAATATTGCGTAGTTCTAACAAATCCATACCTCCTTAACTGGCCAGCGAGCCCCTGGTTACACTACCTCACTACTACCAAATCGCGTAAGCCTGCCCATCATACTAATTCACTCATTTAACTAAGTAGGCCTCAAAAGACAAGCGCAGCCCACTACTTTACCAACCTATTTATCACCGACTGTCAACCCATACCACTCTCTTTCCGCTTTTCTATAAGGTAGAATCTGGCTGTTACGTTAAAAAGCCGCCTTTCTATACCCCACGAACGCGTGAGTGGCAATCGAACCGCTCCAATAAGTCAGCTAAAGAGAAAGTCACCGACTAGAAACCGTGAAAGCTTAGAAGTTTCAAAAATTTCCTTAGTTTTGCACTCCTAATTGCAAGACTCAAGCGAGCTATCTAGCGGCTATTAACTAGTAATCAATAGGTTAAATACACACCTCTCCACAACCATAGATACTCTCTGCACTACCAATCTTCACTAGAAAGCGAAGTACTTTTACCCGAGCGCTTGGAAATAACAAAAAGCTCACAGTACCTTTGCAGCCCGCTTCAACCGGAAGCACTCTGACCGCCAAGCAAACCGAAAAAGTCACAAAAACTTTTTTCACTGCGCTTTTGGAAAGACAGAAAATTTGCTTACCTTTGCACTCCCAATTACTAATCGGGGTTGCTGCCAAGCACAAAACGAGTAGCTTACTACTCCACAGTTTCGCCAATTGGGCGCAACGCATGTTCTTTGAATGACGGAAATAGACAAAATAGTAAGTGTCTTGCTAGCTTCGGCTAGTGAGAA
>Ga0265798_10007092_pt1 | contig 14590 bp, 14 predicted proteins | sample P3T30metagenome_FD_192430 | JGI IMG/M metagenome (GOLD analysis project Ga0265798, IMG submission 192430) | Plant litter microbial communities from East Loma Ridge, Irvine, California - P3 T30 | ecosystem: Environmental > Terrestrial > Plant litter > Unclassified | place: USA: California...
GATTGAATGTCGAGTGGTGGTGTGAATGTGTGCGGAACAACCGATACCGGACCCCGCCGGGTGATCTTCAATTGACAGCTAGGCATCATCTCGAAACAGTGGTCACTCAGACAATATTTGCAAGCGCCATGTCGATACCACGAACGAGTTGCCCAGCAGCGGTGGACGTGCACCATCAGTTGCAAAGGACTCGAGAAATGTACAGTACAATTAAACTCGCGATGATAAGATTTTGTAGAATTCACGCGATCAGTACCACGTACGAGCAGCAACTCAATGATCTACCAGTACCACACGGTCTTCGACTATGATGGTGGCGCAAGCTACGGTACTAGTATATCGCGGTTATTAGGCACTAACGATGTCGCGTTTCTTATGTCGCCGATGAATTCTTATAAAGGTGACTAAAGTTCGGTGCCATCGCATTGATGTCTCAGCGTCCTGGTCAGACCGTCGTCATTGCGCTTTTGTGAAACGGCCGTGAACGTAGTTTTTTGATTGCTCGTAACCTTCGAACGAGTTCATGGAGATATCCGCTTCTCCCGTGTAAGCTATGCAAGCTGATCTAAAGCGCTAGCTACCATTAATTCAGCGCGCGAAAAACAGGTCCAATAATACGGCTGGCTTCACCGTGCGCAGGTCTGGTGCCTGAACAGGGTGGCGTTTCTATTTCTTGCACATGTCTGGCGTCTTCGCGCAATCGCTCCGCCTCGAACCTTCTCTGGTAAGCTGTCGCGTATGATTGGAGACCCTCTCTCTACTATGAAAACAGAATCAGCATCAGCCCAACGAACGCCCATCGAGATAGAAACCATCAGGTCGCTGTACCAGGCCCAATGACGGCCTGCTTGTGGTTCGTTGGAGCAGCTGGGTGCAGTCCGGAATCCAGATCTCAGGCGAGCATCGAAACCGCTTAGGTATTTGCTCGGTCCTCGCCTCTCAACAAGGTGCACAATAGCAAGATACATTGCAAGGTTCGGATGTCGTAGTTCCGCTTATATCACACTTTCACATGAGCCCATATCATGGAGTGCAGCTTAGATTGTAAAACAAGTTGAAGAGACACGGCGAATACCCGACAGACAAACAGACATTGATTCATGGGACATGTGACGGGAGGGCCAGTCGTCGAATTTGAGCTTAACAAGGTACGCTGAGCCGTTCGCAGCATCAACCCGAAGTATCCCGCATGTCTACTCTGCATGGATGGACAAATTCGGCGAGATCGACGAACGTGCGCGGTTCGTATCCTCATTCTTCGAAGACGTGATGGCCATGCTCGAACCATTAGGACCATCTGCCTATTTAAGAGCATAACGGGCGCAATGTTCGACAATGTGAGACTCGTTTAGAATCGATCGCCGCAACAAAACGAAGCGCAAACATGGATGGGGTCGACACTACTTCAATTCTTTATTGACCGCAAAACACCCTCATGATCCTTGGACATCACACAACGGTCAATGCTGTAAGTAAGATTCAAAGTCAATATACTCCAGTGCTAGGCGATAATTGAGCATTCAGATTGAGAGACGTACCGCATAGACTTCGGGAGAGCTCTCGATGGCTCGTAACATTTCCTTTCTGATTGTCTTGTCGCATTACTGTCCCCCATTTCAGCTCCGATCTTCTCTCATCACCCTCATCTTCGGATGAACGGCGGGCGGTTTGTCTCGGACCATTTGGGTCTCTTACAATCGTGACTCGTCGATCAGTTTGCCGACAACCCATCTTACACTCACAAGGCTAAAACCACTGTACTCAGTAATTCAGATCACTCCCAAAATGATTAGGCGCTTGATTGCTCTTTGGATGCGATTGCAACATGGCAAATCATCATGTTCGCTAAGGGAACCTATACCGTGTCCCACAGAGAAAGTGAATCTTTCTCATCTCAGTGCAATTGATGCGGCCTGGCTATTGGCAGATCTGGCCAACAGAGAAGCTCTGCAAGGGCAACTTCAATTGGTATCTTATCATTGACTTGAGCAGGGGATTGCTGTTACAAACCAAGTTGCTTTGTTCCAAAGCTCATTGGCCGATCCACCTAAGCAATAACCATTGTGGTATGTATGTAAAGGGCGAAGTGAGAGTGGACCAGGGAGGATCGGACGGACCCCTCATAGTTGAGGACAATCTACATTTACGACTTGGCTGAAATATTGACCTAATATATGCTAGCTATACTTGACAAGTCATCCATCCTCACTGACATCAAATCAATCACCGCAACGCTAGCAAGATGAACCTGCCAAATGGTTATCAACAGCCACGGTTTCAAGCTCTAGCACTCTTACTTGGCGGCTGCGAGACTCACGCAAGTAATCTCGAATGCTACTTAGCAATCCCGTCATCAATTCCCTAAAGCGTATCACCGACAGTGACGACGACAACGACAACAAGGCTGCCGTTCTGTCTGTTCTGCGACTGCTTAGTCGATGGGCTTGAGAGGGAGACATAGCACTCAGCCAGGTACTATTGGCACAAATTGTCCTCTCATTCCCACTTCCTCTGAGGACGCTCGAGATGACCTCAGCCACCCTCGTTATGATGTGCAACAATATACTCCATTACCCTCCAGCTATAGAGCTTATCTATGGGAAGCAGAGTACGTTGCCAATCCAGTCCTCCTAATTTGACCTAATTTGCCTTAAAATTGATGACTTCTGACCTTCGCGTGATGTGAACATGTTCCCGCGCAGCCGAGTGAGATCTCCTGTTGGAAGTCGACACCCGTAGTCGAAGATGATATGGTCCATTAACGAGAGCTGTATCTGGGGGAATCCAGTGGACATGCGAATACCGGCAGCCAATCAGTAGAGCTGAAAGCTTGGCAAGATCACGGATAGTCAAGTCAGACGATGGGCTCGAAACATCGAGGCTGATGAGATTACAGGAGGTAAGGGCTCGGATCGATGAGCTAGGACGAACTGGCCAACTGATGCGACGCGACGGTCTTAAGCTCATTGATGGATAGCACGTCCGACCTCGAACGGATAATTGAGCAGAGCCTAAGGTATAGAGACGGTGAAAGTGTGTTGAAATCGACCCTCGTCGTTCGTAGCTATACATAACACAACCGAAAAACCCCAGCCGAACCTGCCCTTGCCGTGTTCGCCTATGGAGTTCAAATGGAATTTGTTCCTTTCCCTTTCGTTGCCTAAGGAATTCGCCAGCCATTCGTATTAGGTCCATATTGACACGACTGACCCTCGTGTAGAACAACACTCCTCCCGATCGCTATTCTGACAAAGCGCGTCCCGGTATCGTACGCTGATTTTCGCATAGTTACCTCCTTTCACCCTCACCCGCCGATGTAGGTCTTTCGAAACCTTACTATCCAATATTATCGAAGACTGGACCGATGTTGTAGGCCTGTAGAGTTCAGCGTTCTGCACACGCGCTGGAGCCTTGGAAGGATCCAGATCATCGAGGAGTCCGGCAATCGAAAGGTCGAACTCCAGCGTCTCTCGGCCAAATCTTCGCCCTTCGAAACTCGATCCGACTCCTCGCAAATTGTTTCCCATCCGACACCCGTGCCAATAGAGTCACTGTCTGCTTGTCAGATTCCGCCTCGTCCGCGAGGGTGCCATCAGCTGGACAAGGCGGCCAATCAAGAGTAGACCGAATAAGCCCCCACATCGATCGGAAGATCAAACCTACAGTCCCACCGTCATGACGTGCGGAGAGTGTCTGGCCCCTGTGGTACCTGTGCGCGAACGCAAGATATCCAGGTGCAAGCAAAGCGCGTGAGGCATACCATGCGTTCGCCGTAGAGGAAAGCGGGGATCCAAGATTTGGTGGGTATAGATCAGCGGAGCAGCAGGCACAAGAACGTCCAAGCGGTGATTTGGAGCAGAACACAATCAGTCTGACGGTAAGCGTTGTGCTTGCTTAGTGGATGGCCTTCGATTTAAGCATCTTGATTGCGCGGGACAAGCGTTCGAAACCCTTGGTACAGTTCCTGATCCCATGAGGAGTATCACTCGAGCAAGATCACGCCCATACCTATCCGAAGAAGAACGAGCCTGGCCGCTGAGGGGGATGAAACCAGTCGATTGTAAATAATCCGAAGTTCGTCCAGCGAGCAGTCAAGCGAAACGGAGGCGGAGACCGGCTTGCAGCGACAGAGAATTGGACAGCTCTCTTTTCTTCGGGAACTCATTTCGTCCGTGCGACAGCAGCCAGTCTCAGCAGCAGGGTAGAAGTTGAGTGCGAGCGAAGGTTAAACATCGTCGTAGTTATTCGTGTCCTGTGCAAGACGCTTGAGTGATCGAGGGTAAGTTCCCTAGTACCCGAAGCCCGGTGGCAGATGAGAGTCCGAGCCGACGAAAGTAAATCCAACGCGAGCGGCCGTGATTCAGTCTCATGGAGGAGCGGAGCGACGGGTTGTACGTATGAAGGAAGTCGGGTGAGCGAGCAGGAGAAAACGGCGCAGCGTAGTTGATGCCAATGTCATCGGTATCCAGGGAACGTGGGCGACGAATGGCTGGCGGAAATTCTGCCAGGAGACTTGGGTTCCATCTGTGGGATAACCCTGTTCGGCGCGATCGATACGGCAATAACCGCTGAACCGTGGTGCTGATCGAGGATTACTGGGTCTGGTAGACGAAACCGCCAGCTTCAAGTTCCGTATTTCCCTTACTAAATCTGCGTGTGTTGATCCGTTTGCAGATCATCCGTTCGTTCATTAAGCTCTTCTTCCGTTCGAAGCGGAATTTCGTTCTTCCGTTCTTGATTGCGATCGGTGTGTCGTGCTTTGGTGCTCTGCTTATTTCGTTTTTTTTTTCGCTCTTGCCATCACCGATATTCTGGTTCTTGCATGCGTTGGCGCTTCTGCAGGTCCGTTCTCGCATCAGTCCGAACAACCGTGTGCACATTCCTGTTCTTGCAGCCGACCCCGCATATCAGTCTCCCACACGCGGACCATCCTCTGGTCGTCGTTATTCCCATGATCACTCTAACCCCTGGCCCTAAGCACCCATCCTCGTTGTGACCTCGTCTCCCCGCGTGCTCGCTTGAACCACGTAGACTCAGCAGACCCCTGGAACTTTCGTCGCCCTTTACTCTAGGCGTTCAGTGCTTCCCTCCCTCGCACCTTCTTCGCTCGTCGTTTCGAAATCGATGCTCGAATCCTCGCTTCCGACCCCTTGCCGTCGTTTCTCTCCCTCTCCCTTCACCTCATCCGCATCCTGACCTCATTGCGTGTCTGAACCTTTCAAGCCGATACTGATTCACGACAATCAACCCGCACCCCCAGTCTTGAACTCTGAACCCAATCGCACTCCCCATCCCGATCCGGAAACTGCGGAGTCCCTCTTTCATCTTCATTCTCCGCACTCGCCAGCAACCTCATTCTCGCGTCCGGTCTTTAAATTTGACGATGATCCTAACTCGCGCTCGAGGCAGGTTCTTTCTCCCTATTCGAGTATGATTCCGATTTCCAAAGCTGTGCATCCGGATGCACGTTCTGGCCCGGACCTCGAAGGTCGCCCATCTCGTCTCTCGGTGTTTCAATCCGGGTGTCTCGATCCCGCAGGGATCCTCGCTGTCCTTCTCATTGTCCTGCCAACCAATCGTTCCCCGATCTCTTCTCCTCGAGACTGAATCCCAATCGACTGTCTGTCCTGACGCCTCCCTCAACCTCTCCTCGTCCATCCGAGTCCCAATCGTCGTCTGTACCCCAGACTCGACCCGAGCGCAAGTCCTCCAACGCAACTCCTCGTCCCGATCTGAAGCCGTCGACCTGCATCCTAGATTCACCTCGCTGGGGGCCATTCTCAGATCTCATCATTCTGATCCTCAATTCTACCCCGCACCACATTGCTTCTCGCTCGTGTTCTCTTATCCGCCATTCCCGCCCGTCGCCCGTCGACCTCGAGCTTGACCCTCGTGATCCCCATTCTCCGTCGAACGCAGCCGTGACCCTTTCAACCCTACTACCGACCAACGAGCTCATTTCACCGCATCCTCCTCGTTCTCTTCGAAAGCAATCTCATTCAGAACCGACTTGAATCCGAACCAACGGACTCGACCTGGTTCTTCATTCTCCTCGAACCCGATTCTAGTCCCACCAGCCGAAATCTTGCCTATCAAGCTCGACTTGGTCGTCGGTGTCATCAACCTAGCACCACCCACACTCTCTTTCTCGAATCGCAATTCCGCACTGCATTGATGACGCACGACGAACTGTAGTCTCATGATCCTCGCCGGCCCTTGTGCCCAAACCGATCTCACGATCCTCGTGGTCATCGTGCTGAAGCCCTCGTGATGATCGTGCTCGTAATGATCGTGCTGATCTCCGGGCTTTGAACGCTGCAACGTTGTGGGACCGTCGTCGAAACGTCGTCGGAATCGCCGAGGGTTGATCCTCATCGAAATTGATCTCTCTTTCCTCTTGATAGTCCCCGACCCTCCACCGCCCTCATGCCACACGTCCAGAACTTCAGATTTCAAATCGTTTCTGACCCCTCCCCATCAGGGCTCACCGACTCGTAAGTCCAAAAGAAGATATCACCCTTCAATCCTCAGATTCATCACGGCTTCCCGAGCTCTACGATCAAGCTGCTCCTGTAACCCTTCTCGTCGGAGTCCGTCAATACATGAAGCGGAAGATCGTCCAACATTCATCCAGCACCTCAATGCGGACTTCCGAACGTCTGTCTTCGTCCTGTTTCTCTGACCCCTCTCGTCGCAGTCCGTCAGTACGTAAAGCCGAAGATCGTCAAACCTCCATCCTGCACCTCAATCTGGACTTCCGAAACCTCTGGCCCCGTCTTGTCTCTCTGAGCCTTATCGTCGGGGCTTGTTGAGATCCAAGTCCGGGAAGAGCTCATCATCCGAATTCAGGGTCGAGCTTGACGAGCACAACTAACTCAAGGTCCATGGACGAATGTAGGGCTCAGTCGATGGTTCGAAGATAAGAGCTCATCGTCCGGATACTGGATTGAGCTTCACAAGTACCACTAACTCAAGGTCGATGGACAAACGCGATGCTTCGCCGACGGTCCGAAGACGAGCTTTCGTCCTCCAGGTCGAGCTTGACGAGCACAACTATCCCGAAGATCGATCGACGAATGTTGGGCTTAATTGATGATGCGAAGTGGGGATCCCATCAACGAGCACCACTACCTTCAAGGTCCATAGTCGTTTGTAGGGCTGAGTCGGTGGTAAGGCGATAAGATTCCTTCATCCGGGTTGAACACTACGATCATTCCAACCCAGGATGAGCGAAAGGGTACGAGGCGTAGGTTGTAATGGCGGTTGATGAACGCGGACGCGGAGAAGAGATTTCATCATCCATGTTGAACACCACCGTCATTCCAAGCCAGGATAAGCGAACGAGTACGACGTGTAGGTGTGGTAGTGGTCGGCGGTTGAACGCAGAGGAAAGAATGCATCAGCGGAGTTGAGCTTTAGTATTAGCCAGCGTGGGTGTTTGGGTACAAGACGTAGGCGATGGGTTGTTTTGCAGGCGAAGGGGATCAGAATGGGTGCACGAGTGCTTGCGTGTTCAGGTGTTCAAGCGTTCAGGTGTTCAGGCGTTCAGCCCATCAGGTGCTCAGGTGCTCAAAGGTGTTCAGAGGTGTTCAGAAGTACGTGGATGTCGAACGTCTGAACATCTGAACGTTTGGGCATGTGGATGATCTAGGCGGTGACAAAGTCGGAGGTAGGATGTGCGTGCGTCTCTCAGTGTGGGGTAACCTGATCCTGTTCGTCGATGCACGTTCGTGTGATCGTGGTTCTTCAATTCGATGGTTCGGCGCGGCTTGAAAACATTTGTGGATCGTATGTAGTATATAGGCATTCCGTTCTCTGGCTTGTATTGCAACAAGCTCGAGGAGAAGGCGATCAGCTGAGCGACGTGCAGAACTCGCCAAATTCGAGGATCATGCTGGAAGTATGATGACTTTCGATCCGTGTGCACAGAAAGCTATTTAGTACGGCAGAGTCCTCCACGCTGAATAGTTGGATGTTCATGGTCACAGATCACAGACCATATCGATGACGTCTCAATGGGTTCAAGGTTGGTGGTCTGTACTCGAACGCATCACCTTCGGTAGTTTTCGCCTTACCACGTCATCATCATCCAGGGAACGCTTCTATTCTTTGATATCTCCGTATCTCAGCTTCGAACGACCCTGCCTCCACCCAGCCTGACCTCCACTCACGACCTCCACCTCGACCTCCACCTCAGGGCTTGTCGCGATAGTCTCGACCTCCACTATTCCTCTCGTAAGCGGTCACCAACCTCCACCTCCACGCCCAAGCACACACACGCGCGCGTGACGACGTTCGCTCTCGAGCGGATTTCAACGATCCGTCGGTCGATCAGTCTAAAGGGTCAAGGCGGGGGCTTTGATCTAGTTGTTCATCCCGGCATTGTTCCGTTCAAGATTAGCAGGTGGGATACGAGGCGTTGATATGCAGAGTCAGTTCTTCAGGGACGCTCTTCATCCTGGTCGGCTCGTCTTGTGTGATCATCCCGGTCGTCGGGTATCAAACTTCCCCGTCATCCGGTCCTCTCACTCAGACGATCAGTTCGTAAGTAAAACTCATGTTCAATCTTGTCAACTCCTTGGTCAAGCCTTACAAGCGATAGAATCCCAGACAAACTGAGAAATCACCAACAACCTGCTCGCGCTCGCCTGGAACCAAATCAATCAATCCAAGGTCGCTCAAGGGACGTGGATTACCGTCCAAGAATCTCGGCAAATGAATATGCCTGACTAATCTGATCGCAAACCTCCGCGCTCGACTCATATATGCCACCCCGATCCTATTTCTAGGGATTCGAATTGTAGATACTATAGACGCTTAAATACAAATTCATCCTACGACGTGATGGCGTGACCGGGCGTGTTTCATAGACGGTCCACGTGGGTTTCAGCTCATCTACAGAATGGGCGTATCAATAGGTCTAGCGGGGGTTACAAAGATCGACCGAACATCTGGTACTTCTTCCGGGCATCTCATCAGCTTTACCAGCCAGCTTATCAACTCGTCCGGAAGTCTCATTAAGTTTGCCAGACTATGTAACCAGGTCTACGAGACCGTTCGTCGTCTACCAGACCGTTCGTTAGCCCATTCGGGCGTTTTCATCAGCACATAGCGTTGCATTTGTTTGTCTCAACGAGCTCGCGTCGAATGATCCCTTGACCCCCCAGACTTTTGTCCGCTTATAGAGTTTAGTCTTCTTACCTAGGCACGACGACTTACGGACTATTTGGGTTTGGGGCGGTATAGGGATTCGATTTCCGTATGCTCTGGAGGATCTCGTTGAAGCGCGTTTTGGCCTTACCAGACCCACGGGATCGACCCGGACAGACCACCCTATCCCATATATCTTAGACCCCGGGAATGCTCCCTCTTCCGAAAGTGTGGAGTTTGATGGGTATAGCAATCATTTGACAGTCGAATCTTGTCGCCCGTAACTATCGGCTCGGACTGTGCCCCAGCGCTTTTGCGTTTCCTACTCTTCAGGAGTGACCGCAATACCCTGAACACGAGGACATCAATGGAGGAGGATCGATGATGAGCCAACTATCCGCTTACCGTCGATCGTCGAACGCTACCGCCCTGGCCCGCTTGTTCTGGGGGTCGTACTAACGACTCAACCGGCTTGACGAGGAGGAAGGATCAAGGTTCGGGGAGTTGAGCTATGAGATTGTTTAGCGATTTTGAGCCCAGGCCAGGCCGGAATTTGCGGAATTCGGATGGGTTAGATCTATCGGAAGGAGAGGAGGGCTACTGGGAGGTTAGTAGACGAGGATCAGGGTAGCGGTTGAGTTGCTTGGACGATGTACCTAAGCGCTTCGTATACGAGCACAAGACAGTAGCCAGAACCGCCACGCAAGGACCTGACCTGACTTCCAAGCGGGGATAAAGTTGAAGCCGAGCTAAGAGGGCCTTCGATTGTTGAAAGACTTGACCTGAACGGGCTGACGTCGACGGGATATATTCAACGCTTCCGAGATCATGAACAGCACCGGGTACACGAATCATATCCCCAGTCCCGATGTCATTTCGCATCGGTCCGACTAACATGTCTGTAATGCGACATTTGCTCGAGTTACTATGGAACCCAATGGCAATGCTCGTGATTCGGTTGTCCAAGCTGGACTTGCAGGCACGATTGATCGAGAAACGAGCATGTTTGGGGCTGTCACTCATTCCAAAAGACATGCCTTCTGCGCCGAGGCATTAGAATTTGAACGACGCGTTCTTGCGATGTCAGACTCTTCGGAAGGGCTTTGATCAAGAAATCAAGGGATCAAGGGATCAAGGATAGTGCTAGTCTGCTTTGGCAGTCATTGCGATATGAGACCATCATGCTTGATCCGAACCGCGGTCAAAAGACTCCAACCACAGGAAAGATGGCGTCGACAGCATATCAATTCGGATTACCCGATACCCAGGCGCCGCATCCGATCGATCAGTGTTCGTCGGTTAAGGACGATTTATACGTCCTAGGGGTCTCGAAGGTGATGTGGCGCAAAGGAGGCCGCAAAAACAGACCGCAAAGGAGGCCGCAAAGTGACTCAAAGCGACGGTCAGACCTACTGAGAAGAGCCTGGCAACTTTGCGTTGCCATTTGGCGTGATAGCCGCGCAAGTTGATCTAAGCGATGCCAACATTGAGACTGGCAGCAATTACCTCTTCATCTGCAACGGTGCAGCGGTGATCACCAGCTCAGTCGTTCCGGGCTTGCGGGAAACAAACTTGGTCTCAACGAATCGGGATGTTCCAGCACGACTTGGGAGTGTGGTCAGATCAGGATCTCCCCGTCTTATTTGAGTAAATGGAGAGGAGACCTGGCGCGAACGACACGCTTCTTCAGTCTTTGCATGCGAAACAACGGCGGCTTCTCTTCCAGTGCAAAGGAAACGCTACGTGACAATATCGCGCCTATCACTCTGGTGACCATGCAGCGAAATTTGCCCTTACTCAGAACCTGGTTGGTGGTTCTCAACTCTTCGGTGTCGCTAGAATTTATGTCGACCTTTGAATCTGGTTTTCACCCATGTCTCCATTTTTCTTCGAAAGGTCTCGAAGACTGCCGCGATCTTTTCATCCAGCGGAGGAGTGAGCTTGATCTGAAGTCAGCGGCGGGGTACGGATCAGGGGCGGACCTGAGGTATGGGTCTGAGTTTTGACAAGCAATGAACAATGGCTCTTCAGATCCGTTTACCTTTTTGTTGAGAACTGACCGGATTCACAGTCCTGATAATCGTTCTCCCATGATGATCTTGCTTGACCTCCGTAATACTGTAGGACACCTAGCTTTCTTCTGAGAGATGAAGTCAGCGTGAGTCTCATGTTGTCTGGAGATATTTATATACTCACTGATTCAAAGCAGGTCACTCGCTTCCTCGATCGGCCCGAACTGTTGGAGGGTGATACATCCCAGACCGCTCCATGGGGTCCTCCTGGACATGCCGGTCAATGAGGCATCACGAATATAAGCTTCGTCGTAGTATGATATGCTACTCAATTTGTGGGAGGAGCAAACAAGAGAGTTCCAACCGCCGCTTTTCTATAACGACGCATGGAGCACGAGGAGCGCCACAACAAGCAACGATCGCGATGACCGAAGTTAATACATCCGACCTCCTATTGCATATCTCAAACAGCCCCTGGGGCGTGGAAAATCGGATCTCTTGCACCTCCTAAGTCTTTTTTGGGAGTAAGACGTCCTAACATGAAAGCAGGGCCGCAGGCACGTACTAGTATTCAAGGAACGCTCAGGGGTGAACGAATGTGCCCTTGGCATAGAGCGTTGGCTAGGGTCTCCGTTCGTAATCAGTCTCTGTCCAACTCTTGTCGAACCCCAGACACCCAGCTGTGTCTACCATGTTGATAGTACTTCCATCTAGTGAGTCTTTGGGTCGATTGCGTCTTCATGTATCACGAAGAAATACCAAGACGGGGATTTCGGCGAGGACAGCTCTGCAGCAGCGTCTTGCGTCTCGCGCTGACGGGTGGATTCTTCCGCGTGTCCGTCACGTGACTATGAAACAAGCGTCCATGCTTTACCTGTTTTTATCCGCTGGATGTATCATCTCCTTATAACTCGACCTTCTTTCTGTGCTTTCCTTGCACTGTAGGCTGTCGGCGTATAGGAATCTCACCCCAGTAGTGTATATGACACAGAGCTGAAAGAGGCGGATCAAGATGCTAGGGCGCGCCCATTGTATATTCACCGCGACACCTTGGGGCTACGTCAAGGCAGGCCGCTGATCTAAGACGACCCAAGCTCTATAACTCGTTCAATGGAATCCGGAAGCGAGCATCAGAGTACCCGTCCGGCAGCACAGCTGAAGCGCCCAGCGTCTAACAGGTCGTTCATCAGAACAGGGCACGACACAACGCTGCACAACTTGCCCTTCGGTAGCCGGCAGATGAGGATCAGTTAGGGTTGATCAGTTTATTGGTTTCACCACACTAAGTATCTGTGCATCGCTGACACCATGATCTCACCTCAACCCACAAAGGGATCTCCCCTGAACACACGTTGGACCGCTTCACATCATTCCGTTCATCTTTTTGCTTCCTCGGCTGACTCGCTGCGAGGAGGGAAATTGTCTCTAGCCGATGGTCAAGTTTCTCTTGCCTTCTTGTATTAATCTGTTGACCCCTATTTAACGGGTAAGAGCGTATACTTCACCCCTCATACATAGGCAGATGGAGGGGAGCTGCTCAGGCTGAAGTGTCGACCTGTACAGTTTCAAAAGACTAGGTTCAGTTACGCTGAGAACGCAGATTACTCTCTGAGCTCCCAACACAAAAAGAATCAAAATGTATGTCGTCGGTAGGGAGTGACAGGAGACGCTAATCAAATTAGACGCCTGGCCTGAGCGAGGAACGGCTCGGTACCAGTATGCTGCAAGGCACTTTCTGGCGGACGTTGATGCTATTTGGGCCGTCGGACGAGCTTCTATGGACGTCAGATGACCGGATGTATCGACATACAGATCCGGCTCAGTGGATTCCAGCTGAGTGGCAAGCGAAAGTATAGATGGAGGCTGCGCTTATGATCTCGATCCCTGTCTCCGGCTCCTTTCATTAACGGACCTCGCCTGTGAGTAGCGAACGTACTACTAGTAGACCATGTCTCGCACTGATGCTGACGAAGAGAGACGGGCCGAGGAGGAGACGGAGCGAAAAGAGGAGAATATAGGGGCAGCAAAACGACGCGGCGAAGAAGGTGCATCTTGTCGAGAAGGATCTCAAGGAAGATGATGACATGGACTGAGAATGTGAGTGCGGACTGACGACCAATGCGGACGATGATACAGATAAGAGACGGTTGACTTGGTCGACTTGACGAGCACTTATGGGCGAGAATGAAGAAGAGGTGATGATCATAAAGACAGCAAGGAGGACAATCTCGCTGTTCCGGAGCCTGGGAAGCTAGGACAGGCGGCCCCGCACGAGAAGATATGGTTCGTCCTGGTAGGCATCCTATCGAAGATTGAACTCCAAGCGAGAAACGAAGGCCAACACCTCACGCTGTTTGCGCCCTTGCCTCATGTTTGATAGCTTCCGGATAAAGTTCGTTGGTAGTGCTCCGTGACCACAGAGGATTCTGCGCTTTGGGAGCTGTGATGGGATCTCTTCAAGAGGGTCAAGCCGACAAACCAAATGCGCGCGCTGCGTAAATGAAGGGTGTCGAGCCATTGCTCTCTACCTTGCAATTGCATCCGAAAAGTTCCAGACGACCCCGTCAATCGCCAGCTCGAGCGGGAACCGAGCTGAAACCATCGTCAACAAGCGCTGCATCTTCGGATTACTGCTCGATTAATAGATGGATGCGTCGAGAATCGGATCAGGCGGTCTTTGGTGAACTCTAGAGGTCGGATAGCGTTCTGGTCATAACCCCCGAAGAATCCAGAATTGGAGCGGACGAAGATCACCGAACGGTTGCGGACGACAAATCGTCTGATGATCTCTCGGCGCTGATGAGGAAATGCTGAGGCCTGGGGATTGAGATGAATGATGGACGATCCGCTGATCATTCGAGTCGTTTGTGCATTTGGAAAGGCAGGGATCTTTAGATCGCCCTTAATCCAACCTTGCTGAATCCGACCGCAGTCTGCTTTGTAAAGACCCCTTCGGACCACTTACCGACTTTGTATCAATGGTACTACCACCCGATTCAGTTCACCAGAATAGATTTCGCTCTGCCTGACGGGTCCTCATCTCTTGGCGATACTTCCTGAGAATCTCAGAACGTGATTCAGCGGGCAGATTCAGTGATAATCTGGATGCTACCGATGCTTCTCGCGATGACCTCTGGAGACGTGAAGAAGGTTGGTATGGCTATTAAATGAAGCTTGAGCGATGTAGGCGATCAAACAACAAACTGTAACTTCTTACCGGGGTAGTGCAGAGATTTGCAAGACAATTCACTCGCAGCAAGGCTTACCCATCATCGAGAGCTTCAGCAAGGGAACGATCTGCTACCGATGGGTCGTAACCTTTGGTCAGGTATTTGCTGATCCCCTCACAAGTTGAGTACGATCAAACCTGACACCAGAATTCGATTCCACACTCTGCGAATCAGATTGTGATCGGTTGGTCCAGACGA
>Ga0265798_10007094_pt1 | contig 14589 bp, 18 predicted proteins | sample P3T30metagenome_FD_192430 | JGI IMG/M metagenome (GOLD analysis project Ga0265798, IMG submission 192430) | Plant litter microbial communities from East Loma Ridge, Irvine, California - P3 T30 | ecosystem: Environmental > Terrestrial > Plant litter > Unclassified | place: USA: California...
CGTGTAATCATTTAGGCAGAATTGCTTTCTCATGAAAATGAGTAGGGTCAAATCAATAATGACATAGCTTGCACATGCGATCTTGTGTGGAATTGAAGGCGGCTGAGAAGATATTGTGGTCGTTGCAAGACGCGTCTTTACTTACTCGCCACACGAGCCAACCAGAGATCTAGTTTAGCGAATACTTCCTGTTCCCAATGGCGAGCGGAAATTCTGCACATCGCAGCATATAGGTGTCAGGATTCGGGTGCTTTGACGCGTCGATGTCTGCACTCTCTTCCGTAGCTGGTAAAACCAAGGAGACGACATAGGGACTTTCGGCAACATGCGAATAACACGTACGGCGCACGAGTGCCCTCGACAGAATCGCTATGGCTGTCAGTGAATTTTGAAGAACGAGGTTGTCAAACGGGAAGCCACGAAGCGTTGCTGGGAAGGAAAGGAGAGATCCTGCCCCGCGCACGCACCACATCAATTGCTACGCGCGCATCCCGAGGTCGCTCCTAAATAACGCGTCTCACGACCATCAACAACGCAACCTCAACTTTTGAAAACAGCGAAACAATGGCAGTCTCAATCTTCCAGCGGAAGCGGGACCTCGTTTATCTCGTCTTCTTCATCATCCATTTGCCCGTTATGCTAGGTAAGCCTGCCAAATTTTGAGTCTTTCAAGCCAATGCATATTCCCATTCAGTCGTGTCATTCGAGATAAAAGAAATCGCATTTCTTTCGTCTTGCAAGGCTACGAGAAAGAGCTACAGCATGCGTTAAGATATTGAAAAAAGCCATTGGCAAACGACGGTCCTGATACTCATTTACTTCCTATAATTTCCCACCCGTACCCCTCGCAATCCCTACACCTCCCACACTCCAACTAACACCCACCCAGCATTCGACCTAACATCCTTCTACCCAACCTCCCTCAAGCCCCTCTGGATGTCCTCCCTCCGCGACTTCTACCTCACCACCTACGCCGACCGCTTCTTCTACAACCCACCGTAAGCCCCCGTCCCTCCCATCTACCCATCCATCCCAAACACCCCACCACACACCCACTCAACTAACCCCCACCCAGCCCCTGGTTCCCCACCTTCTCCCTCCTCGAACTAACATTCCACCTCCCCCTCACCCTCTGGGCCATCCCCGCCCTGCTCCACAACTCCCCACGCGTACCCCTCGCGCTCCTCGTTTTCGGCATGGAAACGAGCATAACTACGCTCGTGTGTTTGGTTGAGATGAGAAGTTGGGAGGAACTTACGGGGTGGCAGAGGGGGACAAGGGGGCTGGGGGGTATGTATGGGGCGTATTTGGGAGTGGGTGAGTTTTTTTTTTTTTTTTTGGGGGGCAGGGGATGGGTGAGAGGGGAGAGAAGGGGGATGGGATGGGGATTGGGATTGAGGCTAATTGTGGACAGGGGTGTGCATGATGGTGGATGCGTATCTTAGGGTGGATGGGTTGATTATGGGGAGGGAGGGGGTGGGGGGTAAGAGTAAGAGTAAGAGTAAGAGGGGGAAGAAGGAGCTGTGAAGGACGGGTGGAGGGGAAGATGTTGCTGAAATAGCATGGAATCCTGCACTACCGTGTCAATTAGGTGTCAATTGGCGTAGTGGAAGGTGGTGGCTTTTAGGCGTGCAACTGAGTCTTACTCGACGACGAATATGAGCGCTGGTGGACTGGATTGAGCAGGGTGTGCATATAGACGAAGGTTTGTAGAAATCGTTGCGAGCATTACTGTACATGAAGCAATCATAAGCATGAGTATCATAACCCAACAAAAAGAATATTTCCGTGTAAACATGCGCCAACACTACCAACCATGTCCAAAGAAAATCGTAAATTAAGAGTCAGCCATACATCGTAACTCAATCAATTCAACCCATACTCATACTCCCTCCCTTCCACCTTCCTCACCCTCTCAAACCCCCACCCAAACTAATTCCAACCCATCTCCTCCCCTACGTCAACGTACTCATCATCGCCGCCACCAACTTCGGATTCGGCCGATCCCTCTTCCCTACCCAAAAAATCAACTAACATTCTCAAAGAGCGAACATAGCGTAACGTCGGGTAGCGACATCAACGCGCCGAACGCACAAGGGCCAACCTACCCTTACGATCCTTATCCACGCGAATGACCTCGCGCCTCGGATCCCTGCGCTCGATAATCTCATAGTCCGTCTCGCGCTCATACTTGAGCATACGGCGTTCATCTTCCAGCGCGCGGATTTCCTCTTTGATGTCGCGCTCGGAGCGGTAGTCGTTGTGGCGCACGAGATGCTGGTTGGTCGTCTCGATGTTGACGTATTCGTCGTGGTGGTGGTGGGAAGGGGCGTAGACGGATTGAGGAGGGGGTGGTGCGTAGACGGATTGAGGGGGTGGTGGTGGGACGTGGAGGACTGAGGGGGGTGGAGGGGGTGCGACGGATTCTGGGGGTGGTGGTGGTGGGGGAGGTTGGAACTCTTCGACTTTCTCTTCGTAGACGTAGGTTGTCTTTTCGGCTGGGGTGTGTTAGACAGGTGATGTGGAAGGTGAGGGGAGGCGATGAGGTACCTTCTTTGTAGTTTTCGCTGATTTTGATGACTTCGTCGATGTGCTCTTTCTCCAGGGCGCGGGTGATAACTATGAAGTCGTCCTGCACTTGTTAGATGTTGATCGATATAGTTGCGATCAAACTCACCTCTTCTTCGTACGGGTACCCCAACTCGATGACAGCCTGCTTCTTCACCAATCGCTTGGGCATGCGCGTCCGGCCCTTCTTGCCGAAGGTGGCTCGGGCAGGCTGGATCTCTTCGAAGCTGGAGATGGACGAGCTGCGTGTCGATTTGGCCGCCACGCTCTTGCTCCGTCGCACGCGGCTCTTCTCCCTATGTACTTCGACCTCGCGGTATGCCTCTTCCTCGCGCCCGCGTCCCCGGCGGTCGTCATATCGGATCTCCTCGAAGTCATCTTCGAAACGACGGGGAGGTGATCGGCGACGGTGTTCGCGGATGGGAAGTGGGATGGGAACGTTGGGTGGTAGGCGATAGTCGTGGACCTCGTCCCGTTCGTACCTCTCAATTTCACCGCCGTGGTAGCGCGGAAGTGGTCGGCGATCGAATGTGTCTAGGGATGACTGTCGTCGCATGAAACCTGGTCGGGCCGGTCGGGCACGTGCTGGTGGAGGAGCACGTTCTTCCCTCGAATTAATGTCGATGTCGATGTTGATGTCCTTGTCGATGACCGACTTGCGTCTATATGGGGCAAGTGCGCGATTGGCTACTTCGGATGGGGTTGACTCCTCGAAGATGTCGTGACGGCGACGTACGGGCGGAACGAAGCGGTCTTCCTCGCGGAACCGCTCCCTCTCCATGACGGGCGGACCGCGGCGGGAGCGGTCCTCGTGAAAGTCGATATCGCGGTGGTAGCCAGGGCCCTTGTCGTGCTCGCTGAAGCGGAAGTGGTCGAAGTCATCTCGACCTCCACCGTCCCGGCCTCCTCGGCTGCCGCCACCGCCCATAGACGGCGGTGGTGGAGGAGCGCCTCCTCTTCTCATGCTCTCAAATCGGGCGCGGTCCCATCGCTCACCACCACCGCCTCCTCCGCCACGTGACGATGAAGGCGGATCGTCATAGTGGTCCAGGTTTCCAGTGGAAGATCGATACATTGTTGCGTGGTCAGTCTGTGACTTTGCGACGTTGTCGTAGGGTATGGATGGTATGCGCGGGGTTGGTAGCCGACAACCGTCCGAAGTCGCAACGTATATAACGGCGACAAGAAAGCGACTGCCTGTACAGATACTTGAGAACGTGCAGAGAAGACAGCAGATGTTATAGAATTCGAGCCCAATAAGCCGACGGTGGTGTGCAAGTGCGACCAACTTTGCTCGCTTTGCAGGACGAGTGAACAGCATGCGTCATCGCGGCTTGCTCGAAGCAGGGCGCTAATCTGCAGATTGAGTGTCACGTTGGAGGGGACCCCCTGATTTGCACCATTTCTCCGCCGGATCTCTGCATGTCTCAGGCATGAATTTGATTTTTGGGCAGCGCAGTCGGGCTTTTGGTTTGCTGTGCGCCCAAGACTGTGGCTTCACTGCGGAATACTTACTGCTTACGAGCAATGTCTGGCTCCAGCAACGAAGGAGTGTTCACTTGCGTGGCCCGAAGCATTAACGCCCGTCCGGGCTATCCTCACACCTCCTTCCAGTGTCTCATCACAGGAGATGGGATGCATGCGCATCTCGACAGATGCAACGAAGAGTGACGTCAAGGTGCATGAGCAGGTTTGATTGGTGGTGGTGGTGGCATGGGGGACAGATGCGCTTAGCGGCATGCTGTGCTCTTAGCCTCAACACCATGCTCCTCGGATGGATCTGTAGTACATTGGCGTGCATTCTTGCTCAATAGAAGTGATTCGTGCTGGTCGTGCTGTTGGCAGATATGGTATGCCTCTACCGTGTTCATGTTGACTTCGAACTTTCTGAGTGGAGAAGTGACAGCTCTTCAGCCTGTCCGATAGCAAGCTCGACCGAGTTCCACTCGTATCAAATACGAGTCAGGGTCCCAGTGCGTTCTCTGTGCTTGCGAGTGTCCCCAAGCGGTCGACCATACTGGCGCTGCCCGCCCTCGCAGGACACTTCTACCGTACACTCCATAATATCCTACACTCCCAAACCAATACACAGGGGTCGCAGCCCCTCATTTCTTCCCTACAGCCTCTTCAATCCTCCTATTCAAATACTCCATATCCGCTGGTCTGCCCTTCAGTCCACCCATGACCCTCCCCATCACCTGCCCAAAATTCCTCTTGCCCTCCTCCAACTTCTCGATGGCGGCGGTGACCAAACTGTCCACCTCGCTCTGCTCCACCTTTGGTATCTCGTTCGCATAGCCCTTCAAGACGTCGAGTTGCTCCTGCTCCTTCTGTACTAGGTCGTCTCTCTTTGCAGCTTCAAATTCTTGTATCGCTGTCGAAGAGGACTTGATCTGCTTCTGTATGATGGAGTACAGAGCGCCATCGGTGGTGACGGGCTTCGCGGTCTTGGAGGCATTGATGATCTCGGCTTGTATTGAGCGAATGACTGTGAGGGCGGGCTTGTTCTTTGAGCGCAGAGCGGTCTTGAGGTCGGATTGCAGGCGGGGGAGGATGGTGGGCTCGCTGGCTGTGGAGTAGCGCATGCATAGTGGTCGTGTTGGTGCAGTGAGGCGCGTCCGTAAGAACATGGGGCGGAAGAGGGACATGGTAGAGTCGGATGCGAGTGCCAGATGGAGCACTTGCGGTACTGGAAGAGTGAGTGCGGTGGAAGGTGCGACTGAAGATAATGTCACCTCCAAATTGAACACTCAGACTTGAAGAACAATATTGTATAATCGCCGTTGGTGTTTACTTCCTCCGTCTTTGTGCATCCAGACAAAGTTGGATGACATAACGCGCTTAAACGCGACAGGTGGATCCTTGTCCGCTAGGCTGATGTTTACCTCTGCAGCTTTTGGAGCACCCAAACCGCAACCAATTGCACCCGTCTTCCTTTTTGTCGTCCCTTCAGCGCGCTTTCCTTCTCCTCACATACTTGGAGTCAGCGCGCACAACTCATATTGATGTCTGGCATACGGCGCGTGCTCTCCAACTCGATCTCGACCTAGCCTCTGTTCTCTCTCTCTCCCATACAAAGGCCGCGCTTTCATCCGCACCCACAACCGCCCACCGCAACTCACAACCATGGCGTACCAACCACCCGCCACGCCGCAGCGCCCTGGGCCCGGCGCATTCATCAACACCCCCGCGCCGAACCGGCCTGTCTTCCAGCGACAGGCCTCCGCCCAGCCCCAGCAAACACAACAAGCGCTGCCTGCGCCGCCGGCAGACAGCCCCATAGAGCGCGCGGCGCGCACAATCAATAGCATGCTGGACAGGGACAGCCGCTATCCGTCGCTCGAGGGCTACATCGGACGTGAGTGGACCAGCAGGCGGCGCGAAAAGAAGAGCGTTGGGATGCTAACAAAGCTCCAGAGGGCATATCCGGCGAGTACGAGCTCCCGAACGCGCAGGCATGGGCGCCCTTCCAGCGTCTGCGCCAGTACAGACTCCCCGAGGCCGTCTTCGAGCAGGTCGACCGCACCCAGATGTCGACGAGCATGGGCCTGTTTGCCGAGATCAACCACGCCTGGCTGGCCGTCGACAACCAGGTCTACCTGTGGGACTACACACACCCGAACCCTGAATTCATTGGCTTCGAGGAGCAACCGCACAACATCACGACCGTCAAACTGGTTAAGCCACGTGCCGGCGTCTTCATTGCGACAATCGAGTACCTGCTGGTGGTCGCAACCGTGGCAGACATATCCCTGATTGCAGTCGAGTGCCAGCGAGGATCGGAGGGCGTACACAGCGTTGTTCTGTACCGGACGGGACTGTCGACTTCTGCGCGGAACATCAACATCAATTCTATTGAGGCCTCCGCAAAGACGGGTCGCATATTTTTTGGCGACAAGAACACCGACGACGTATACGAGCTCAACTACCAGCAGGAAGACCGGTGGTTCTCGAGCAAGTGCAGCAAGACCAACCACGTCACCAAGGCGGTCGTTCTGCCGGCACTGCCATTCTTCGCGTCCGCAAAGCCAAAAGGCATCCACCAGATGGCCATTGACGATACCCGGAGCCTGCTGTACACCCTGTCCTCGGAAGGAGACATCAGCATCTACCACATGCGGCCGCCGTCGACCCTCGAATGCGTCATAACCCGCACCCACAAGAGCATCCAGACCATGGGCATGCACCTCGTCCGACAACCCTCAATACTGACCAACGGCCAGATTGTCAGCTTGAGTCCAATCACAGGCACAGAAGCGGATTACATGTCCCTGATGGCAACCACCTCAACGGGCTGCCGACTCTTTTTCAGCACCACCTCTGGTTCTTGGAATGCAGACAGCACAAGCGCACCAAACAACATGCAACTACGGCATATCCGATACCCGCCCAACGACGGCCAGCCCTCGCCTCAGAACAACTCGGCACAGGTACAGCCATACCAAGGCGGTGTTCCAATCGGCTTCGAGTCGAACTTCCTGCTGGGGACCAAGTTCGGACGTCGATATGCTCCGGGATCTTTCTTCGCTATTGTGAAACAGACGGGCAGCGACAATGACTTGCTTTTCATGGCAGCACCTCACTCTGGGCTTTTAGGGCAGAGGGAAAGCTCCGAACCCCCACGGTACACCGAGACGGGCCTCGAGATAGAATTCACGGGTTCCATACAAGATGTGGGTCAGGTCACTCCTCCTTTTTCCGCGAGGGGCGAACCACTCGGATTTGGCAACGAGCTCGCGACACAGTTCGACCAACCGTCGTCCGAGTACGCCATCATCACGTCAAGTGGCATCGAGACGATTCGCCGGAAACGACTGGTGGACATCTTCGCTACCATGATTAAGACGGGTGGAGGCTCAGAGGGTACCGAGGGAGACATTCGCAAGCTCGCAAAGCAATACGGTCTTGCGGAGACCTCTGCTACTGCCCTCGCTGTAGCGTGTGGTCAAGGCTCAGACATTGGTCCTGATTCACGCATCACTCGGGTTACAGAACCAGAAGTTCTCGATGTGGCTCGGAGGGTGTTTATCGAGTTTGGCGGCAAAGCACATTTGACTGAAAGCGCGACAGTGGAGGGGCTGAGTGTTGAGAACGTCCGAGCTTCCCCGCGACACGATGGCATCGCTATGTATGTCGCCCGTTTGATCCGGTCAATCTGGAACTCGCCCATCATTGCTCAGGTGGCCACTCCTACTGGACCCGTCCTTGCCTCTGCACAGAATGTTTCCAAGCTCCAAGATATCCAACGATCGCTCGCGCAACTGCAGGAGTTCTTGGACTCAAACAAAACCTCCATCGAAGGCCTCGCGGGACCAGAAGCACTTGGACGAGCGTCGTCACGGCAAGAAGAGGTTGAGCTGCAGGGCGAGAACCGGGCTTTGACCAGTCTATTAGCCATGGTCAACAACATCGTAGAGGGCATCGCCTTTGTACTGGTGCTATTCGAAGAGCGCATCGAAGACATCCTGGCCTTGTTGCCAGATCCTCGATCACAAGAGCGGGTGCGTCGGCTGACTTTCCAGGGTCTGTTCTCCGTACAAGAGGGCAAGGACCTCGCACGCGAATTAGTAAAGGCCATCGTCAACCGCAACATCGCCAAGGGATCGAACGTCGAAACCGTGGCCGAAGGACTGCGGCGAAAGTGCGGCAGCTTCTGCAGCTCTGATGATGTCGTCATATTCAAAGCTCAAGAGAACCTGAAGAAGGCGGCTGATATGGGTGCGAATGCGGAACGAGGGCGCATTCTGTTGAACGACAGTCTGCGACTCTTTGAACAAGTGGCAAAGAGCTTGAACTTCGAGATTCTCAACACCACAGTGGATCACTACATTGCGCTTGAGTTTTATGCCGGTAAGTGAAACGAACATGGCCTTTTCGATAAAGACTAAACTTCACCAGGTGCCATTCGTCTGGCCCTCAAAGCCGCCCAGGAGCTCGATCGCGGGAACATGGCTCTCGCCTGGGTACGGGAACGAACGGACCCCAACGCAGACCCGAACGATTTGCGAAAGCACCGCTATGACCAACGCGCGTCTTGCTACACTCTTGTCTGCAGAGTCATTGAAGCCGTTGACCAAGCCTACAACACCCAGGGACCAATCCAAGAAGGTGTCATCTCACAGATCACTAAGCGCAAACACGAAGCATACGAGCAAATCAACAATTCAGAGGACGAGGTTTTTCAGAACTACCTCTACGATTGGTACATGTCTAAGGGATGGGCCGACCGCCTGCTCGAGATCAATTCGCCGTCTGTTGTCGAGTACCTGCGGCAGAGTGCAGAGGCAGATCTTGCACACGCAGATTTGTTGTGTCGATACTTTGCCCACTATCAAGACTATCTCAGCGCTGCTGAGACACAGTACCAGATCGCGAAGAGCACTCTGCCGCTACCACTGGAGAAGCGGATTGCTTACCTTTCGCGCGCAAAAGCCAACGCATCCACGCGCATGACTGGCTTCACAGAGAGCCGGTCACGCAACCAACAATCGAGACAAGAGCTGCTACGAAACATCAGCGAACACCTGGACATTGCCAACATTCAAGACGACGTACTACAGAAGATCAAGGCCGACCCGCGATTGAACGGAACACGGAGACCGGAAGTGCTGGAGATCCTCAACGGTCAGATACAGACCGTCAACGACGTAAGTCTTGCCACCATGCCAATAATCCTTCCGCTAACCCATCTCAGCTCTACCACAATTACGCCGACCAAGCCGGCTACTACGACGTATGCCTCCTGATCTACCACGTCGCCGACCACCGCAACATCCCCGACGTACGCAACACTTGGTCCAACCTCATCGACCAAGTGCACTCCAAAGCTGTCGGCGAGCACCAGTCTTCCCCATGGGAGTCGGTCGCCATGAAAGTCGAAGACATAGGGCACCGCACTAACCTCAACGAGAACGTGTTCCCGATCAACATTGTCCTCCAGCTGTTATTGCAGTACGACCTCGAATTCTACACGCATGAGGGGAACCCGGCGCGTCAGGTCAACGGCCCCGCGCGACCGCACAACGCGAATCTCATGTGGCCCATCGACGTGTTTACCCGGCTCAACGCGCCGTTCGAAGCCCTGACCGCCACGCTCGAAGCGCTGTGGTACGCCCAGGAACCGCCGTTCACGGGCAAGGCGAACCGTAAGATGTTGATCAAGTGGATGATCTACCTCATTGAGCAGTGGAACACGACGAGTCGTCGGACGGGCGCCGTGTTCGGTGGCGCCGAGAACGCAATTGGTCTTGCAGATTTGCTGCGCGTTGTTTTGGGAAGCGATGTACTGGACGATCAGGGGTGGGCACAGCGTGCGAGGGACGTTTCTGCTACCGTCGAGGAGGCTGCGCGATGAGGCGGTAGTAAGACATGAGCAGTGTGTTGTGTGCACGAAACTCAGGGCGTTTTCATAGCCATATTTGAAGCGCAAGGCGTTGTTTAAGGGCATTGGCATTCAGATTGGGTTCGTTTGGCGTCCGTAGCATTGACGGGATGTAACAAGAGGAATTTTGTAAGATTGTTGCTTGGGGTGGCAGACGTGAGGCAAGCATGATTAGTGTAGATTCAAGACTTTTGATTCATGCAGATTCAGTTCTTCTGGGATTTGAATTGTGATGTGCCTACCACATGTAAGTGAAGGTTGCCAGACGGACTTAATTCCGCACTAGCATAATCTCCATGAGAGCTCTCAAGCTTCCCCATACTTTTACATACTTCACAAACCACTCCACTACACGTCACCACCACCACACCCCGCGCCCTTTGATCTCCACCACCAACTCTCCCTACGAAGTAGAGCAGTTCCTCGCGCCATGTAGCCCTCCCAGCTCACCTCACCCTTGCCCGTCCTCCCACCCACAATGCCCATCTGCATCTCCTGCGCGCACCCCATCCCGGTGCTCTTCACCACCTACTCAAAAGCCGACGACCGCGCCCTCGGCAAAGGTGTGCGCCTCACGCAATGCCCTAACTGTAAAGGGTTTGCGGATAAATACGTCGAGCATGATTTTGTGGTTGTGTTTATTGATTTGGTGTTGATTAAACCTGAGGTATGCCATGTTTGGAGATTGCGGAAGGAGGGAGGGAATGGGCAAGCAGAAAGAGTGCGAGGCTAACGCCATGCACAGGTCTATCGACACCTACTGTTCAATCGTCTCGCAACAACCGAGAAATTCGACCGCTCAATCATACGCCTAGGAATCCTCCTCCTCCTCTTCGACGTCTACCTGACCTGGGCGCGCATCGAAAAACTACCCCTCCCCCATCGCACCGACAACGCCACAAACGCATCCCTCTTACAAGCCCAACCCCTCATCCTCCAATACCTCTTCTTCCTCTCGCTCTGCACCCTCCGCACCCTCGCCTTCCACATGCCCATCCGCCTCCTAACCTCCCTACCACCCAGCACCCTCCCCCCATTCCTACGCCGCCTCATACCACACTACCCGCACCCCACGCCCCTCAGCACAGCTCTACTGGTTAGTTCCTGCACAAAGCTGTTCCCTATTCTTCTGATTATCTGGGAATACGATCTGCCGAGCGCGGCGACGGCGGTGTCGTGGGCGGTTAGTGTGAATAATGTTGCGGCGCTGGAGATTTTGATCGGGTGTGGGTATGTGAGGGCGGGGGTACTGGTTGCGGTGGGGGCGGGGATGGGAGGTGTGGTTGGGGAGGGGATGGTTTGGGGGGTCGGGTTGGGGACGGGGTGGGAGGGGTGGGGATTTAGGGGTGGGGATTTAGGGGGGGTGGTGGGGGGGATGAAGGGGCTGGTTTGATTGAGGTTGGGGTAGTTATGTCGAGGTAGGACGTCCTTGGGGAGAGTTGTGGCGAAGATTGCCGGACGCGTGGTCGATGTTTGATACCCATTTGCTTTGATTGACAGATTTGTACAAGACCTGAACGCCCAACTACTCAAATATACAATGCGCTCAATTCTCCAATGACAAGTTCCTGCCCTCCACATTCCCTCCATCTCGCCATCGTGACTTGCTCCACGCCCACAACCCCAACTTCATGCTTATGCCCTGGTTCCCTCTCGAAAAGATACTACCACAATCCCCGTCCCTTATGTCTATGCTCGTAACCCCATCCTAGCGTCCCTGATTCAGCTCCGCCCGCATGCCCGGTCGATTCGGCGTGATGAGCGGGTGTAGTTGCGCGAGGAAAGTTATGGCCCACATGATGTACATGGCCGCGGCGGAGAGGACGAGGGTGGAGCGCCAGACGCTGTGGGTTGGAGGGGTTAGCTGGTGCGTTATCAAAGGTAGAGGTGGCGGTGTGGTGTGGGAGTATGTGGAGGAATGGAGGCGTGTAGGCGCTTGTGATGGCGCATGTGATGGGGCAGCATGGAGACTGTTCGGGTAGATGGGAGATATGGCGCCACCATTTCGGTACGTCTTAGAGTGCATGCCACCGCTCTGAATGCGCTCGTGTACACGTGAGAGCGCCGAGGTGAAAGTAAGATGCCATGAAAGCGTGGTGCACGTACGTCTGATTCTCACCCTTGGGAGAGAGGAACCATGCTGCAAAGCAGAAGGCGACGACTACTACGAGTCCAATGAACGGTGCCCAGCTGTTTATGTCAGCTTTCCCGTCCAGTACGCTGCGGAGGCGCATTACCCATTGGCCATGATGTGTGTATGTGAAGGCGGTTGATGGCTTCTGGAGCTATATGGGAGGGTCGCAGAGTCGCACGTATAGTGGTACTGGGTGGGATAGGTTCGGTTCGTTTATGTTCGACGACTTTCGGGGGTTGGTGTGTTTGATGGTGATGCGCGAGCTTCGTTGGAGCCTCAATGTTCGCGATGACGCCCGGTAGCATGGCTTGGCAAAAAGACAAAAGGACGCGCTAGTCATGCACAGTTCTTGAAAGGTTCCACATACCCATTCACTCTAAATCCAACATCATCACATGCTTCATGGTTCTCATAATGCTTCCAAAGCTTCTAGAACTAGGGTGATCCATAGTAAACTTCTACAAATACGTCTATCTTCCGCCCTGGTCGGCCCGATTGGCCGAGGAAATGGTCGATCACGGAACTTTGAAGCCTTGGTCGCTTCATTTTTTGCGAATTTTGGATGAAGATGAGAACATCGGTCGGTCCCGTGAACGTCAAGTGACATGTTCCTTTCTTTTGTTCCAGCAAGGATGTTCCTCGTACGCTCGTGCGATCTACATAAGACGTATCTTGTCTGCTTCCTAGTTTGCTTGATCTTCTTGTACACTCAAGTTACTTCGGCTTTGGCTTGCGACTTTACCTTCGAACCTACCAATCATTCTTTCCTCTTGTGCTTTGGGGCCACACAGTCCATCGTGTCCTATAACTGGCTGGACTAGGCGCTTCATCCTCGCTCCGGTCAACGCTGTTGTGAGAGCACTTCAGCTCTGGCTAGCACAACACAATAGGGCATCAATGCAGATTTGACTCCAGCGCGTCTCTGCTGGACCGATGTCGTGTCGCTCTCCAAGGCTGACGCGATCAAGGCAAATGATCGCCTGCTTCCGGTGAAGCCTCATCTTTCCACGGTGGTCCATGCGTATGCGCACGCGTACCTGCATCTGCTACCAAAGTTAGCCCTTGGCAGCCTCGCGGTAAGTCAATTGCAACTCCCATTCTCTTGAACTCTATAGACAGAGCTCTATCGAAGATACTTGCGATTGTACTGACCGCTCAATTGCAGATGCCGGAACGAGGTCCTGTCCCCGCGCAGTCTACATGCATGGTGGCTGCATGTATCACAGCTTGATGCACGATACACCTCGCTTAGGACCACAATGGACAAAATCCTCGAGGAATTTGCTGGAATGCAAATGGTCCTGGACTGTGCTATAGAAGGCCCACGGTATACTGGCCGAAAGCTGGGGCATTGTCCGTCCACCTTCTTGCTCGAAGATCTGGCCGGCCATGGGGAAGCTTGAACGGGTATCTGGGGAACCGGACACACTACCGAGAAGGACTGCGTCTTCTATTCACCGCTATCTGTCAACGACTCTTTCGTGGCTGTAAGCGTTCTGCAACATGGATTCACTTTTCGTGAGCCTTGCATCTTGTTACTTCCGCGCAGCAAATCAAAATGCACCGCTGCTGCCGGAGTGCTTCCTGGTCCGAAAAGTAATGTCCCACTGCGTTAACGAAAATTCACGAATCCCTGGTCTGAGGCCCTGCTACTATCCTCCACGATGCTACCACCTCGTTGAGAGTTAGAGCTCAATCGCAGACTGGACAATCAGGCTGTGAGATTATGGCACGCAGTTACGGGAAGGTCACCTCATGCGAACCAGAGTTTGCTTTTTTTTATTGGCCAACAAATAACACCAGGCATTTATGCCATTGGTCAATGGCCCGGATAAGCTGTTCGCTTCACTTTTCTTTGATCTGTGGGTGGATCCTACACATTGCATGGCTATTCTCTGACCCAAAACAGCTCGCCCTAGACTTGCATGGCAGATTTGCACACCAAAGTCTCCCGCAGGACCAGAATTACCGGCTTCATACTAGTCCGAGACACAACAAGAGGGAACACAGTCGCCGTCTTGGAAGTGAGGCGTGTGTCCTGATGACAGACTGACGATCGCAAAGGCAGCTTCGTCAAGAAGGCTGGCAAGGTTTCGATCACACTGACACCTCACGAGGGAAAGTCTTGCGTGTCTCTTGAAGAGTACATGTCCTCTTCAAAGTGGTGCCACATTTCGCACACTAGATCCGGCATCTATGACGGCGACGCTAACAGAAATGCTTCGTCCCCCTACGAGAAGATGGTGGACAACACTCTTTGTGGACGTCCAATCAGGTGTACAGCTATACGTACTACCCCGGCCAGGACGTACGAGGCGTTTTGACCGCTCGTTCGGATGAAGCTGCAGAAAGCAAGGCGCAATGCACTATTATTGCCTCATTGCTTTCGGGCTACGTGGACTTTGTTCGATCCCAAGTCCATGCGACTGTTAGTCTTCGTAACTCCAGCACCAAAGAGACCGAGCTCACAAAAGGCTGACAGTGCACCTACTTCAATAGTTCCTTC
>Ga0265798_10007095_pt1 | contig 14588 bp, 8 predicted proteins | sample P3T30metagenome_FD_192430 | JGI IMG/M metagenome (GOLD analysis project Ga0265798, IMG submission 192430) | Plant litter microbial communities from East Loma Ridge, Irvine, California - P3 T30 | ecosystem: Environmental > Terrestrial > Plant litter > Unclassified | place: USA: California...
ATGGATATTAATGTGGAAAGGGCTAAAGATGCAGGCGTATCGGTAACTAATATATTCAATACCATGCAGGGTTACTATGGTGGTTTGTATACAACCGACTTTAACCGATTTGGTAAGCAATACCGTGTAATGATTCAGGCTAAGGCCGAACAAAGGGCCGATGAGCAGTCTATAAACAAAATATTTGTGCGCAACAACGCCGGGCAAATGGTAGCCATAAGCCAGTTTGTAGATTTTAAAAAAATATACGGGCCGGAGGCTGTGGCACGATTTAACCTTTTAAAAGCGGTTAACGTAAACGGTAAGGCAAATGCAGGCTTTAGTAGTGGAGATGCCATTAAGGCCATACAGGAAACAGCAGCGCAGCACCTACCTAAAACGTATACCTACGAATTTAGCGGTATGACCCGTGAGGAGATTATTGCGGGCAGCCAGGCGGCAGGCGTATTCCTGTTAAGCTTAATATTTGTATACTTCCTGCTAAGTGCGCAGTACGAAAGTTATGTGTTGCCATTTGCGGTATTACTTTCTTTACCTGTGGGTATTGCAGGGGCTATTGGCTTTGTTAAGCTAGCCGGGCTGGAAAACAACATTTACTTTCAGGTGGCGCTTATCATGCTAATAGGGCTACTCGCCAAAAATGCCATCCTTATTGTGGAGTTCGCGGTACAGCGAAGGCATCACGGCATGAGCCTTATAGATTCGGCGGTAGAGGGTGCAAGGGCACGTTTAAGGCCTATCTTAATGACATCGTTCGCATTTATCTTCGGGCTTATGCCACTGGCATTTGCAGGCGGTGTAGGTGCAGTGGGTAACAGGTCTATCGGTATGGGTGCTGTGGGCGGTATGCTTATAGGTACTGTGTTTGGGGTATTTGTAATTCCGGTACTTTTTGTAATCTTCCAGGGGTTACAGGAGCGTATATCGGGTAAACCGAAAGAAACACACGAAGGAGAAACTGAAAACAGTGTAGCATAAAACAGATAAAAATGAACATTAAAATATATAGAATACTCATTGTTGCAGCGGCAGGCCTTGTAATGCAGTCATGCTTTGTGGCTAAGGATTACAAAAGGCCGGAGGTAAAGGCCGAAGACCTGTACCGCACACAGGCAGCGGCGCAGGACAGTGCATCATTAGCCGATATTACGTGGGACAAGATGTTTACCGACCCGCTTTTACAGGGCTACATTAAAAAAGGCCTCCAGAGTAATTTTGACGTTAGGATAGCCATACAAAATATCGCATCGGCAAATGCCTACCTAAAACAGGGTAAAGCAGGCTACTACCCAACCCTTAATGTGGGTGCCGACTGGACGCACCAGTTACTATCTAACAACAGTCAGCTTGGGGCGTTATTTGCCCAGCAAAGTGGTGGCCGCGGCCGTGTAAACGTAGACCAGTACCAACTTACGGGATCTCTTGCATGGGAGGCCGATATTTGGGGAAAACTGCGCAGCAACAAACGTGCTTATGGCGCTACTTACCTGCAAAGCATCGCAACCAACCAGGCGGTAAAAACGCAGGTTATAGCAAATATTGCATCGCAGTATTACCAGCTGCTGTCGCTTGATGCGCAACTTAAACTGGCCGACTCTACCCTTATTAACCGTAATGAGAGTATCGATGTTATTAAGGCACTTAAAGATGCCGGTAGTGTAAACGAAGTGGGTGTTAAGCAAACCGAGGCTCAAAAATATGCTACCGAGCTTATTATTGCCGATCTTAAAAATAACATTACCCTTGCAGAAAATGCCCTTTGCATATTGCTTGGCGAAGCTCCGCACCCTATAGAGCGCAGCACGCTGGAAGAGCAGGAGCTTAACCCTGATATTAAACTGGGCTACAGTGCCTCGTTACTTAAAAACAGGCCCGATGTTATTGCTGCAGAATACAGCCTTGTAAATGCCTTTGAGCTTACCAATGTGGCCCGCAGCTACTTTTACCCGGCCTTTAGGGTTACTGCTACCGGTGGTTTACAAACCATAGAGTTAAAAGACTGGTTTGAGGCCAACTCGCTTTTTGCCAATGTGGTAACGGGTTTAACACAGCCTATTTTTAACGGCAGGATAAACAAAACCCGCCTTGAGGTGGCTAAGGCCACACAGGAGCAGGCACTGGTACGGTTTGAGCAGTCGCTTGTTACTGCAAGCCGCGAAGTTAGCGATGCCCTTGCCAATTTTAACAATGAAACCAATAAGATAACCATAAGGGAAAACCAGGTAGATGCGCTTAAAAAAGCAGCAGGCTACAGCGATGAGTTGCTGGAGTATGGCCTTGTTAACTATTTAGAGGTTTTAACCGCTAAAGACAACGCACTAAACAGTGAGTTAAGCCTTATTGATAATAAATACCGCAGGTTTACTGCCATTATTACCCTTTACAGGGCGCTTGGCGGTGGCTGGAGGTAACCGCTAATTTAGGGAGTTCTTTCCTGAATTATTTAGATTAATTGTTTGTTTTATGTAGGGCCGCCCACGCAGGAAACTGTTTGGGCGGTTTTTTTTTGGGTTTATATAGAAGGATTTCATTACATCGTTTTCGTGAATTTTAACAGCTAATTTTCAGTAAATGATATTCTTGTGTTAGGGTATTTTGCTAAAAATATGTTAATTTGTAGTGGTACTATTTTGAACCATTGCGCGTTATATAAATAATATGCAATAAATTATAAAAAGCTATGAATAAACAACTACATACCCCCATAGAGCCTGTTTCGCTGCCGGAGCAGGACAAGCTGTTGGTTATAGAGCCGTTGGATTATAGCAACCCATACGATTACCATAAACCGCACAGGCACGAGTATTTTGAAATTATCCTTGTAAAGAGTGGTAACGGCCACCAGTTTATTGATTTTTCTGCTTATAATATTGAGGGCGGTCAGTTGTATGCCATTTATCCCGGGCAGATTCACCTTTTAAAGCGCGATACCGCACAGGGGCTACTTATACAGTTTCGTAAAGATATTTTTAGGTACATACAGCCTTTGCAGCATTACCACCTTTATTTTAAAGAGCAGGCGTTTAACCTTAGTCAGGCAACTTTCACGCATTTATATGAAACTGCCGAACGCATTATGCTGCTGTTGGAAAACAAGGAAGTTACCATGCTATCGGCACATAAAATATACAGCTATCTGCAAATAGTGCTACTATCCTTACCGGAGTTACAGGGCGTGCCGGTAAGTGTGCACCGCGATATTGTGGTGCAGTTTTTATCGCTGCTGCCTAAACACATTAAAACTCAGCGCAAAGTATCTGATTATTGTGCGCTTATTAATTGCAGTACAGATAAGCTTAACGATGCCTGTAAAACTGCCCTTGGCAAAACTGCGCTAAAGCTTATACACGAGGAGCTAATGCTGGAAATTAGGCGTTTGCTGCTGCTTAATGCACTTTCGTTAAAAGAAATAGCCTACGAACTTAATTTTGACAGCCCTGCTAACTTTAGCGGCTTTATAAAAGCGCAAACCGGTTTAACCCCAAGCGAACTTCAGCATACTACCCTGCAAATCTATAACTAATTACGGTTTTTTCATAAGCGCCTTTTTATCTAAGGGTTATAGTTTTACAACTGTAACTAACCAACAAAAAGCCATGAAAAAGTACTTATTTATATTATTCTCTAACTAACTAACTAAGCTTGAATCCTGCCGCTTTTATATGTTTTTTAACAGTAAAAGCGGTTTTTTTCGTCATATAATAACACATTCCGTATAATACTATAACCCTATGCAACGGTTATGGGTTAATTTTGTAGATTACCTACTATAGACTATCATGAACAAAGACGGAAAGATACTATTGCTGGATGTTAATGACAATAGCAACGATTTTTTATGCAAGAGGTTAAAAGGTCTTGGATATAAAAATGAAATACACTGTTTCACTTCATCTGAAGAGGCAGGAGAATACGTACGCAACAATATAATGGATACATTTATATTATTGCAAAATGCCGATGCTCCCGGAATACAGGTTCCCGATACCCGAAATATGATATACATGCACGAAAAATTTAGGACCGATGTAGTTCCGTACATGTTTTTAGTGCTTACAAAAAATAGAACGCCACTTAATGCATTGCATACATTTGTGCACTGTTACTACAAGCCAATACCGGCTGAAGATATAATTGAAACTTTGGAAAACGTAATTGATTTTTGGAAGGATCATGTATTTCCGCCTAAAGTATCCCCTTACTCCCGAAATTAAATAATTTCTCCTTTCTAATTCCTCTTATTCAACCTTACCATTTTTTGGTATAGATCACTGTAACTGCTGTTGATAATATTTTCATCATATATTAGAAAATAATCTTATAATTATGTATTTTGCATCCCATTAACAGGAGCAATTATGAAGACGGATTCGATTAAAGGACAGGGAGCGGTTACCAACATCCACAATCATTTTATAAAAAACCGGTACGAAAAGTCCATTTATGATGATGACTTTGAGGAGAATGTGGCTAAGACCGAAATACTGGAGGTATTTCCTAAAACGATTGTGAACCCGGTTAAAAGCCCTGATTTACACATGGCGTACAGCATGAACCCTTATCAGGGTTGCGAACACGGCTGTGCGTATTGTTTTGCACGCCCCACGCACGAGTACTGGGGTTATAGTGCCGGGGTTGACTTTGAGCGGAAGATAATGGTTAAGAAAAATGCGCCGGAACTGCTGGAGCAATTTTTTAAAAAGAGGGGCTACAAACCGGAGTCGATACTCTTATCGGGCAATACCGATTGTTACCAGCCTATTGAGCGTAAACTGCAAATTACCCGCAAAATACTACAGGTGTTTTTAGATTACCGGCACCCGGTTGATATCCTTACAAAAAATGCTTTGGTTATTCGGGATTTGGACATCCTTACACAACTGGCCGAAAAAAACCTGGTAAGCGTGTCGCTTAGCATTCCCACTATAAACGAAGAGCTTCGGCGCAAGCTGGAACCCCGTACATCATCGGTTAATACTAAATTGCAAGCGCTGGAAACGCTAAGTAAAAACGGCATACCTACACACGTTATGGTGGCTCCTATTATTCCCGGGCTTAACAGCATGGAAATTTTAAACACGCTAAAGGTGATCGCCGAAAAAGGTGCTAAAAGCTTTGGCTACACACTGGTACGCCTTAACGATACGGTGGAGCCTATTTTTATTGACTGGCTTGAGGAGCATTACCCTGACCGGAAGGATAAAGTGCTTAACCACATAGCATCGATGCACGGGGGTAAGCTGGGCGAAAAAAGCGTTGCCAAACGCAAAAAAGGGGAGGGCAATATTGCCGAGATGATTCACAACACGTTTCGCATAGGCCGTAAAAAGTTTTTTACCAATGAAGGTATCATGCCTTTATGTACCGATCTTTTTGACGGGACGAAAGGGGAGCAGCTGAGGTTGTTTTGAAATAAATAAACAAACTACTCTTCACGTATTGTTACTGCGAGGAAGGTACGACCGCGGCAGTCTCACACAGAAATTTTGAGTAATCCCACGTTGCTGGCGCGAGCATCTCGCTCGCACCTGCGTTGGGCAAATCCCTCGGGTGCCACATTCGCTGCGCTTCATTCGTAATGATAGTGTGCTAATAGTATTGTTTACATTAATTTACAAAGTTTACATTTTATTTTACAATACAAATTGCGGCTTGGGAATTTCCTGAGATAGTTTCGCGATATCAATTAACAGAATATGAAAAATATTAGAAACATTTTATGCAGCCTGATCATCATGGCAGTATTTGTTAGCAGTAGTATTGCGCAAGCCCAGCAAACAAAAAGTAATCAGCAATTTGTTAATCCCGGCCCTGTGCCTTCTCAGGCACCAAACAGTATTGTGCGTACCATTAAGCAGGATAAAAAGAGTATTATTTGGATTGCTTCATGGGAGGGTGTTTTTAAATATGATGGAAAATCGTTTGCAAATGTTACCGGTAAAGTGAGTTCTGCGCGCTTCTTTTCTGTCTTAGAAGATCGTAAAGGAAATTTTTGGTTCGCGTCTGTTGGTTCGGGGGTGTATTACTACGAAGGGAAATCATTCAAAAATTTTACCAGTAAAGATGGACTTGCCAACGACAGGGTTACTAGTATTTATGAAGATAAAGCCGGCACGATTTGGTTTGGAACAGAAACCGGAGTAAGCCGTTATGATGGAAAATCCACAGCTACGGGGCAGGCAATATTTCAGAATTTAAAAATGAACGAAGCTACACCCGATGCCGTATCCGATTCTCTGTATGGTGGTACTAAATCTGTCCGTATTGAGTCTGACTCTGTACACATTTCATCTTACAGGCAGGCGCCTCCCGAAAGTTGGACGCATAATGATGTTAATGCCATAATTGAAGACAAAGCAGGGCAGTTTTGGTTTGGTACAAGAGGCTACGCCCGTGTTTATGACGGCAAAACATTTACCATTATAACCAATAAAGACGGCAAACCTTTTACAAACGTACGATGTATTATAAAAGATAGAAATGGCACTACCTGGCTGGGCGGTGCCGATGGGCTTTGGCGCTATAACGGGAAAACATTTACTACTGTTACCCAAAATTTTGTTGGGTATGTATATGAAGACAAAAAGGGCAACATCTGGACCAGTTCCGAAAGCGGTAACCAGGGTTGGGTACTTTCCCGCTATGACGCCAACTCTTTATATAAAACAAAACCGGCGGTAACCGAAATTATACACAAGCCAATGATATTTGGTATTTTAGAAGATAATAAAGGAAATATTTGGTTTGGAGATTTTGATGGTGTGCATCGTTATGATGGTACGCGCGTAACGGATTTTAAGTAAATAGCATTTGGTGGTGTGAGCGTTCGCTTATACCTCATATAAATAAAGATAGTTTAAAACAGATTGGTGCTTCGACAAGCTCAGCATGACAATCTGTTTTAAACTATCTATGTCTAACAAAGTATACGTAGTGAGGAAATAAATGTCATGCTGAGCTTGTCGAAGCACGACATTTATTTCATTTATATTAAACCGCCTGGCCTTCGCCAAATTTTTGCAGTACATCATCAAGTATCAGGTTGAGGTCCTGCAAGCCATCAGTAGAAACCAGCTTTTGCCTGTACTCCTTAAAGTTAGGGATGCCTTTAAAGTAATTGGTGTAATGGCGTCGGGTTTCAAAAACACCTATGCGTTCGCCTTTCCACTCCACAGCCCAGGTAAGGTGGTTGCGGGCAGCTTCCACGCGATCCTCAAGGGTAGGGGCAGGCAGGTGCTCACCTGTTGCCATATAGTGCTTTATCTCATTAAAAAGCCACGGATAGCCAATTGCCGCCCGGCCTATCATAATACCATCAAGCCCGTATTTATTCTTATACTCTAATGCTTTCTCGGGGCTGTCGATATCGCCATTGCCAAAGATTGGAATGTTCATGCGCGGGTTGTTCTTAACGCGGGCAATCTCGGTCCAGTCGGCTTCGCCTTTATACATCTGTGCACGTGTACGCCCGTGAACGGACAGGGCTTTAATGCCTACATCCTGAAGTCGCTCGGCTACCTCGTATATATTAATAGAGTTTTCATCCCAACCCAGGCGGGTTTTAACCGTAACGGGCAGGTGGGTACTGTCTACCACGGCTTTGGTAAGGCGCACCATAAGGTCTATATCCTTAAGTACTGCCGCACCAGCACCTTTACATACTACCTTTTTAACGGGACAGCCAAAGTTAATGTCAACAATATCAGGGTTTACCGCTTCAACAATTTTTGCCGAAAGTGCCATAGCCTCTTCATCGCCACCAAATATTTGTATACCCACGGGGCGTTCGTAATCAAATATGTCCAGCTTTTGGCGGCTTTTCATCGCATCGCGAATTAAGCCTTCGCTGCTTATAAACTCACTGTACATAAGGTCGGCGCCATGCAGTTTACACAGCCTTCGAAATGGCGGGTCGCTAACATCTTCCATTGGAGCCAGTAACAGTGGGAAATCCGGCAACTCTATATTACCTATTTTAACCATCTTATTCATTTTGTGCAAAATTACAATAATTATCGACACGCTTAAATAATGCTGTGTACTATAGGATACGTATATGGTTGTATAGGTTTAAAGAATAGGAAAGGAGGTACTTAAACAGTAAATGTAGGATATCTTTGACATATCAAAATGAAAGTAATGAGGTGCTGGCTAAAGCCCCCTGAAGCGGTACTTACTTAAAATAAATTTTTCAAAATTACTTTGCTTGCTATTTGCAGCGCGTGTTTCCCCAACACGCGCTTTTTTTTTAAAGTGGTGTGCACAACTCAAACTCCAAAAGTGAAATATCAGAATTAAAAACCAAGCCTGAATAGTTATTTTGTAGATGCACTTTATCGGCTTTTTTTGCAGTATTTATTATATACATAGGAAACTGAAAATGCTGATTCTGTTAATATTATGTTATAAATAAAAAATAATGTAAGAATTTACTTATTTTCAATTTTCATATTTTTAACATTTGTAATTAGTTAAAATCTTTAAATTATGAACTTACTCTTAAAAATTAACTTTAAAAGTTCAAAGTATTTAAATATTAAGGATTTTAATGTCAAAAAAGCAAAATATAATAATTTTTACCTATTTATTTGATTTAGATGGCATATAGATATAAATTTGTTTGCCCATAATACCGATTGCACAAACTATTTAATTTTTAACTATTTAAGGATTAGATGTTGGTGTTTTTTTAATAAAAATTATAAAATTTAATTTACTGCTTATGAACATTCAAAAAATTACTCCTTCCCGGAATCAGCTCTTACTGTGGCTGCTTTTCATTCAGGCCGCTGTGTTCGCACAGGTGCCAACAATTACTAGCTTTAGTCCTACTAAAGTGACTTTCAGAACTGTTGTAACTATTAACGGTACAGGTTTTACAACTGCTATGGCAAGTAATCCTGCTAACGTAAAGTTTAATGGTGTAACTTCTGGTGGTATTACATTTGTATCATCAACACAAATTAAGGTTGCTGTTCCTGTTATTACCGCTACCGGTTCAGGATCAAGCGTACATACTTTTACGGTAACCACAGCAGGTGGTACATCTGCACAATCTGGTAACCTAACTTATGTTGCTCCGGTAAATACTGTATTTGCTACTGCAAAAATTACCCGTATTATAACTAACTGGGAAGATGCCCCGGGCGGTATGTGGGTATCTACAGCTACAAGTTCTGTAGCTGCAAACAGGCCAGATAAAAGCCACAGCCTTTTAGCGTTTCAATACGGTAACATCCTGTATAGTACAGGTGGTGAATCTGCTATTGTAAGCACGCTTAATGCTAATGGATATACAGAAGGTAACGGTACTAATGCTAACACTTATAAAGTAGGAAACTTTAGGGCGCTTCCTATCAGTAATCTTGAAGGTACAGTGGGTTCTAATGCTAACTTAATTGTTTTAGGTAGCAAAGTTGACGGTAATGGTTCTGCACAGGTTCCTACGGCTCCAAGTGTAAACGGACTTAAAATTAGAGACGTACTTATAGATGGTATTCGTGGACTTGACCTTGGTTCAGGTGTTACAAATTTACCTTCTTCATCTGTAATGCTTTTCCAAGCTACAGATATCGTTGGAGAAGGTATTGATGATGCCGTTCCGGATATTATGGTTACGCAGGTTGCAGAACCAGGAAGTACAGATATATTCTCTTTCGTAGATGCAAGTGGTAATGTTGTTGGTCAGCCTATTATGGTTGTATTCGAACAAGTTCCTCCTGTAGGTACATATAAAACAGACTTTTTTACATTACCTGCAGGCCAGCAATTAAACACGGCTGTAGTTAATGGTTCTACAACTATTGGTAACAATTATAGAGATTACAGGCTTGTAGCTTATAAACTTAGCGAATTTGGTATCGACCAGACTAACAAAGCTCAAGCTGCTAACTTTAAAGTTATGCCAAGCGGAAGCAGCGACCCTGCATTCTTAGCTTATAACAGAAACAGTTTCCAGGTGCCTGCTCCGGAAATTACCGGCCAGCCAACCTCTCAGGTTTCTTGTATTGGTAGTAGTTCTACTTTCTCTTTACAGGTAAGTGCAGTAGGTACAGAAAATACATTCCAGTGGAGGTTAAATGGTAACAACCTTGTTAACGGTACCTTTAATGGTGTAACTATTTCTGGTGCTAACAGCACAAGTTTAACAATTAACCCGGTTACAGCCGCTTACGTTGGTACATATACCGCAGTAGTTACAAGTACAGCTAACGGTACAATTGCTATAACCAGCCCGGTTTACCTTAATGCAGCCATCTCATCTATCACAGGTGCAGTTGCTTGTATAAACCAACCTGCAATTGTAGAAGTTGGTGCACAAGGCGCAGGCCTTCAATACCAATGGTACACTACAAACACAGTTACTACTGATAGTAATGGTAATTTAATACCTGTTGCTGGTACAGGAACTTTAATTAGTGGTGCTACAGCAAGTACATATTCTGCACCTACAAGTGCTACTGGTACTAAATTTTACTATGTAAAAGTTTGGAATGCCTCTGCCCCTATCGTAAATGGCGAGCCTTGTACGGCTGTATTTAGTAACGCAGTATCAGTTGTTGTTGGTACAGGTGCTAATGCAGGTACAGCATCTCCTAACCAATCAGTTTGTGCTGGTGCTACACCAACAATTTCTGTAACAGGAACTGTAGGTACAGTACAATGGCAACAATCTACAGATGGTACAAGCAACTGGATAAACGTTTCTACAGGTAGTGGTGGTACAAGTACTGCTTTTACTACTGCCCCTCTTACAGCAACCAGATATTACAGAGCTGTTGTAACATCTCCTAACGGATCATGTACTACAAACTCTACTACAATAACAATTACTGTTGCCGATGTTACTACATGGGAAGGTGATGTTGATGATCAGTGGAATACTGCCGGTAACTGGTCTTGCGGTACCGTACCTACACAATACAATGATGTTATTATACCTGGTGGTTTAGCACTTTACCCTCACGTAATTGGTACTACCGGTTTTGCAAAAACATTATCTATAACTGCTGCGGGTTCTAATGCAGTAGCACCTACGGTAACTGTAGTTACCAACGGATCTCTTAATGTTGTAAATACTATCACAGTAGCACCTACTGCAAAACTTGTAGTAGAAAACAATGCCTCATTAGTTCAAACCAGTGCTGTTGCAAACACAGGTGTTGCCACAGTTAAAAGGGACAGTAACCCATTATTCAGGTTAGATTACACATTATGGTCGGCTCCGGTAACAGGACAATCATTAGGCTTGTTCTCTCCATTTACTGCTCCAAACCGTTTCTATACATTTAATGGTCCGGCTAACCAATACGCTGTTGTACCGGGAGTATCGGCTGCAGGCCCTAACTTCCAACCAGCAGAAGGTTACCTTATCCGTATGCCAAACAGTATTAATGGATCTGTGTTCGGAACATACTATGCAGGTACATCTACCTACATTTTCCCTGGATCATTTACAGGTACTCTAAACAATGGTACTTACAGTAAAACACTTAATACGGTTAATGGTGCTTATACAGCAACAGGTAACCCTTACCCATCGCCAATAAGCGTTAGGGCATTCTTTAACCAAAATGGTCTTTTAAATGGTGGTAGCCAATCAACAGGTGTGTTAGCAGCTGGTTCAGGTATCTATTTCTGGAGAAAGAAAAACGACTTCACGGTATCTACTTATGCTACATTAACGCTAATTGGTTTACAGGCTAATGCTGCTACTCCAGAAGGTGGTGGCCCATCTAATCCTGAGTACTCTAACACAGGTGGTCAGCAGATGTCAGGTTACTTTGGTGGCGGAATTAACAATAACGGTAACTGGGTAATCTCTCCGGGACAAGGTTTTATTGTTAAAGCAAATGCTTCATTAAATAGCCCTCAGCTTATATTTAATAACGCAATGAGAAGAACGGCTCCAACAACAGGCGGACAGCCATTCTTTAAAGGATTAGATAACAATTCTATGTCACGTTTTTGGTTAAATCTTTCAAGCCCAACTGCATTTAGCCAGGTACTTGTAGGTTATACACCTGAAACTACACTTGGTATGGACTTTGGTTATGATGCTACAAGGTTAGACGAAACTAACTCTAACAATGTTATTCTTTACACAACTGTAGAAGAAAATAAAATGGCTATTGAAGCAAGGCCTGCATTTGATGCATCGGATGTGTTGCCATTAAGCTATACAGCTGCTGTACCTGGACAATACACATTTACTCTTGATAATGCTGAAGGCGTATTTGAAGATGGTCAGGACATATTCTTAAAAGATAAACTTGTAGGTACTGTACACAACATTTCTGATGGTGCTTACAACTTTACAACTGCATCTGGTGATTTTGCTGATAGGTTCGAAATTGTATACATGCAGCCTTCTTTAGGTACTGCTAACCCAGAACTTAATGCTAACAGTGTAATTGTTTACCAACAAGGTAGCACGATCAATATTACATCTGGTAACCTTGATATGACAGATGTTACAGTTTATGATGTTCGCGGAAGTAAAATTTATACCAAAACAGGTATTAATTCTAACGAAACATCTATTACTAACCTTGCTGTACAACAACAAGTGCTTATTATAGAAATTAATACTCTTAGCGGTAAAGTTACCAAGAAGATTATTTTTTAATGTAAATTAAATAATTAAAGTAGCCCGGCAGTTTATAACTGCCGGGCTACTTGCGTTTGTTAAAGGAGTGTATTTTGCCGAATTAAAAATTATTTTCGCCGATAAAATAATAATTTGACCTGAATGACCTGTTAAGCTCGTGTTAATTTTGCCTCGTAACTAATTGAAAATGAATTATGAGAGCAAAACGACTTTTCAAAGCAATTTTTGTAATTGCAACCTTTTATTGTGGTTTTAGTGCTTTTGCACAAACACCGCAATATGCTAACAATGTTAGTAGTTCAAGCAATGTAAGTGTAATTTCGTCTCAAAATGCCGCAAAGGCAATAGATGGAAACCTTACAACAGCAGCGCGTGTAACATCAGGATCTCTGATAGCTAACGTATCTGACAACGGTTATATCGAACTTAAATTTCCAAGCGTTTTAACCGCCGGGACTACATCATTTGTAAAGATAGCCATGCAGGATAACCTTCAGCTAACTGCTTTGTTGGGTGGTAGTGTTGGTAACCTTTTAAATGATGTACTTGGTATTGTAGTGGGTCAGCAATCTTTACAGGTAACAGTAAAGAATGGAGCTACGGGTGTAATGGACAGCAGTAATTTTGGGCAAAGCACATTGCGTATTGTACAAAATGGTGCCGGTGAGTATTTTATCATGGTAAAGCCAACGGCAGATTACGACCGTATTTTAATTACCAACAAAGTAAACGGCCTGTTAGCTTACCGTTATTTAGATGTGTATGATGCTTTTAATGTTTCCGGTAGTGCTACCTGTGCTATAGGCAACTATACAAGCTGGGACGGTGGCAGCATTGTGAGCCTTTTAGGTGCTAATGTTTTAAACGCTAATTATGCAGTAGATGCTAATATAACCAACTATTCGCGAATTAACCTTGGTACTCTTACTGTAGGCCAGTATTTACAGCAAATTGTTTACTTTGAAGGCCCGGCATCGGCTACAGATAAATACTTTGTTAAGTTTAAAATTGATAATAGCCTTGTAGAACTGGGAGTTTTAGGTAACATTAGGATAATTGGTTATAACGGTTCTAATGTAGTATATGACAAGTCTTTGACAGATAGTAGCTTTCTTAGCCTTGGCATAGCCAACTCCCTCGCTCAAAACCAACCGGTAACCGTACCAATAGAGCCAACCGCTGCTGTAGACCGTATTGCTATTAGGTATGCAGGCCTTGCTAACGTTGGTGCACTTATACAGGAGTTACAGTTATATGGTATTGTAAAATCTAATTTTGGTGTTGCTCTCGCTGGTGGGGGCTCATACCAGATAGGCTCTGCCATACCCTTGGTTACCACTGTTACGGGGTGTTCCAGCCCATACACTTATAGCTGGACGGGTACAGGCGCTACATCATCAACCGGTGCTACCGCATCACCAGTTTTAAACACACCGGGTACTTATACCTACACCGTTACTGTTACAGATAAATATGGTATACAGCAAAAGGCTACAACAACGGTTGTAATAGAGGCATTACCGGTAGGGGGTACAGTTTCATCGTCACAAAGCGTTTGTGGGGGTTTACTTGCCGGCAACCTTACATTATCCGGTTACACAGGCAATGTAATTAAGTGGCAAAAAGCTACAAATTTGCAATTTACAAATGCGGTAGATATTGCTAATACCTCGGCCACTTTAACAGGTGCGTCATTAGGTGCGTTAACAGAGACTACTTATGTTAGGGCAGTTGTAGGCCGTTTTACATATACAAATGTAAACAGTACTCCTGCAGCTCTTACGGTTAAAGGCACAACCTGGAACGGTACTGCCTGGAGTAACGGTGTGCCCGATATTACTACTACTGCTTACTTTACAGGTAACTATAGTGTTGATGCTGATATCACAGCATGCAGGATAGAAGTAAGTAACAATGCAGCGGTAAACATTCCGGCGGATAATCTTGTAACGGTGGAACATAACATTAAAGTTATATC
>Ga0265798_10007097_pt1 | contig 14586 bp, 24 predicted proteins | sample P3T30metagenome_FD_192430 | JGI IMG/M metagenome (GOLD analysis project Ga0265798, IMG submission 192430) | Plant litter microbial communities from East Loma Ridge, Irvine, California - P3 T30 | ecosystem: Environmental > Terrestrial > Plant litter > Unclassified | place: USA: California...
AGGGAAAGAATAAGATGTCTGTATTGAATGCAATTAGAAATAAAATCATCCATAGAGTTTATGCGCTAATAAAAAACAATTCTGTCTATGAAAATAAGTTGCATATGTCATAGAAATCGAACTGACGAAAGTATTTTAAAATGCACAACGGGTTTATAAATAATATTTTCGGATGGCAGAATATAATTTCCGGATACAAAAATATAATTTACAGATGCAAGAATATCATTTCCGGATGAGAGAATATGGTTTCGGGATGCAAGAATATTATTTACGGAAACAAGAATATAGTTTTCGGGCGGGAGAATATAAATTTCGGATACAAGAATATTACTTCAATATGAGAGAATATAGTTTCCGGATGGAAAAATATGATTTCCAAAGATGAAAATATAAAAAAATTCTACTATAGCACGAAAGGATTCGTGTGGCAGCATGGCTACTTCCCAATAATGAAGCTAAAAAGCCAATTAAAACAGGTATAGATCTTACCAACACATTTTATATCGATTATGCTACCGCACTTACACTCCCTTTTGCAATGGCTTATTTTGAAATAAAAAAGCGAAACTTCTTTACAGAAATTTCGCTTTGAATAATTTTTTATCAATTTATTTTCTTAAATCTATATCAAATTTTTTATTTTTTATATATTCTAAATTATATTCTAAATCTAAGTCCGTTCTAAATTCATCTTCGCTATCTCCTATACTTCCCACCACTAATTTATAATCAATACAATTAGCTATTTTTATAATAACATCATCTTTTATTTTATTCTTATTGATATAATTTTGATAACTCCTATTAAACGTGACTTCTATGCCTTCTATAAATTTATCATCCCAAGAAACATAATTTATACTTAAAGCTAATTCAATATCATTCTGTCTATAAGATAACAAACCAAGACCTCCCCAAGAACACAGCAAGTCAATTATATCTTCATCGGTCATTAATTTATATAATTCAATAGGTTCATGCTCTTCTTCATTTCTTTTGTCATTAAAAACAATTCGCTGATAATCACTTTTCTCAAGTACAACATTTATATCTTTAATCTTCTTATGAAAATCGGAAAGAAATGTTTTTGGATCTTGTTTTTCTTTAAACAATACTAAAGTTGTATTATAACTTCCCATAATTTTATATTTTTATTATTTACCTTCTCTTACTTCTGTTACACCTTTATCTAAAAGCCATTTTTTTAGCTTAGGATCTATATTTGGCATTCTAAATTGATATACCCATTTCTTAGGTGGTACAATCAAATTTCCATGACTATCAAACACTTTTCTTTTGCCATTAAATATATCTCTAAAAATTAAAAATTGATCATAATCACGACCTGATAATTTTTTAGCATCATTATATTTTCCACCAGATTTTACTTCTATCATTTCATCTTGTGTTAATACATCTATTTCTGTAAGATTACCAGAAGCTCCAATACTTGCAAAAATATGTGTGCCTATTTTAACATTTAGTTGTCCACTTTCTAAAGCATCTAAAGCCGTTCTAACCTCAGCATATTCATGTTTTGCCTTAGAGCTCCCTCCTTTTTCTATATCAGCAATTTCATTTAATTTCTCTTTTTCACCAGGCAATTAATCAATTTATTCTTTTCGTCTGTACTTAATTGTGAATCACCTTGAAAATCAACTACGATTCTATTTCCATCTAATGTAGGATTTACTTCTACATGAATGTGCACTGTTTCTGTACCATGCTCTACTCTATCAGTAACTAATTTTAACACCTTAAGTTCATACTTATTTTTCAAGGTATCTAATTTACTTTCAATTGTAATCTTCCCCAAAAGCTAGAGCATTTAAAAATATAGTTTTTAATTTGGAAGAGTATGAAAAACAGTAAATTTTCAGAAGTTCAGATTATTAAGATATTATCTGAACAAAATCAAGGTAAGACAGTGAATGAGATTTGCCGTGAACACAGCATCAGCCAGCCGACATTTTACAAATGGAAGAGTAAATATGGAGGTTTGGATGTTGGGCAACTCTCAAAAATGAAAGAACTAGAGAAAGAACTTTCGCAATACAAAAAAATTGTGGCAGAACTTACTCTGGAAAATGTGGTGATTAAAGATGTGATCGCAAAAAAGCTTTAACACCTTCCGAGAAGCGGGAACTGGTTGTTTATTCCGGATCAGAACACGGGATAAGCATTCGGAATGCGTGTAGACTTTTTATCATAAACAGTTCGGTATTTTATTACAAGAAGAAGAAAAATAATGAAGACGACAAAATTCGGGAAGAACTATTATTGCTTGCAAACCAGCACCAGACCTGGGGATTTTGGACGATGCATCACCGTTTGAGAAACTTGGGTTTCGGGTGGAATCACAAGCGGGTTTACAGGATTTACAAATCGATGAAACTGAATCTGAGAATCAATCGGAAAAAACGACTTCCGGCAAGGATAAAAGAGCCTTTGCTTCGTCCTATTTATCCCAATGTAACGTGGAGCATGGACTTCATGCACGACACTTTGGAGAATGGTAAAAGTGTGAGAAGCCTTAATATCATTGATGATTTTAACAGAGAAATTTTGAATATTACCATCAATACTAGTTTGCCATCAGCAAGAGTAGTTTCCGAGTTGGAACAACTGATCGACTGGCGTGGGAAACCGGAAAAGATAAGAGTTGACAACGGTCCAGAGTTTATTGCTGAAAAACTAAAAGACTGGTGCAATAAAAATGAGATCGCGCTTCATTATATTCAGCCAGGAAAACCAACGCAAAACTCTTTGGTGGAGAGATTCAACAGGACTTTTCGGACAGAATTTTTAGATGTTTATCTTTTTGAGAACATTAGGCAGATGAGAAATTACTCAGAAATCTGGATGTGGATGTATAATAATGAGCGTCCTCACAAATCATTGCAATACCTCACACCAAGGGATTTTTTATTGAAATATGGAAAACTTGCCCGAGCTAAGGCCAACGAGTTTCCCACATTCCAACAAAATTTTAACAAAGACAACAAGGAATTATTAACCAAAAACTCTACTTTTGAGTGTGACTAAAGTGGGTGAGATTACATATAGTCTGTGTTATTGAAGCATTTTCTAAATTCCATTTAGTTATATCTTTACTCGTGATTATGATTGGAATATTTTTTAAAACACCTATCAACCCTTTAGCGGTATGTATCATTAATTTGTTTTTTGTTGTAAAATTAAACTTTTTGCTTTATTGATAAATCCGCCGTATTTACAGGTTTTTTCAGAAATAAAAAGCGAAACTCTTAATAGAAAATTTCGCTTTTTTGTAGTTTAATTTTGCTTAATTTATATCATACTCAAATACAAACATCTTTTCGGAATCATTTGGGTCTAGTTCGGCTACTAATACTTGCGTTTCGTTTAGTTTCTCTAGCCCCCAATATCTGCTGTTGCTAGTAGCAGGTCTTGTTTTTATCACATTACCATCATAATCTAATACATAGAGCATATGCTGATAACATAATACAATTTTATCTCCGAACAAACAACCTTTTATGTTGCTGTAAGTGTTGGTGTTGTATTCATCAATTAAATTATTATAAAAATTGACGCAATTTATAGGTTCTGGCGCCTCAAACTGGGTGATTTTTTTTTCATCAGCAGTTATATAAACTCCTATTTCACTTTTTGTTTCATCATAATGATAATGATATAATATCTTTTCGCTCTCATTAGTAGAATATAAGATATTATAAGATATAAATAAAATATTACTATCCATTATTGAAAAAGGTCGCATGTACTTTGAAACTAAAATAGATAAATATTTGGTAAGTTTATAACTTTTTAAATTTAATAAGTAATAACCATAACTATCTCTTGCATTTATAATTAAATCTTCAGAATTAAGATTTTTAAAAAGATAGTTAGTTCGTAGCTTTCTATCCTCATATCGGTCTTCAAACACAACATTTCTTATATTCAAATCACCTTCTAAACAATACAAATCTGCAGTTTGTAAATTGGTTATAAATATGCGTCCATCTTTGTCCCTAACATCATAATCATCAAGGTTTTCTTTAAAAGTATGGTTTAGTGTTTGTATAATCGAAGCATCTTCCAAATTCCATTTAATTATATTTTTATTTGTGATTGTGATTGGGATACTGTTTAAAACACCTATCAACCCTTTAGCCGTATGTATCATTAATTTATTTTTTGTAGTAAAATTAAACTTTTTGCTTCATTAACATTCTTTAACTCTTTATTTATTTGAAAAATTACCAACTCTTTATCATCTTTATCATTTATCTGGTAATGTTCAACTTCCTTTAAGCCTTCTCTAGCAAGATCTAAAAGTTCCTTTGCATTATAAAACGAAATGCCCTTCAATTGATTCACATCATTCATATTCTGTTTCAGAGCTTCCAATTCGTTTACTCTCATGGTTTTTGAGATTTCTTTTCCGTCTAAAAGTTCTTGAGTTTCTTTAATGGCTGTTTTTAACTCTTGTTTGGCTTTTTCTACGTCTTTATGACCCGAATCTTTTTCATCCTTAGATTCTACAGTTATAATTGCTTTTACAAGATCTTGTTTTATTTCCTGCAATTTGTTTTTGCCATTTTGGGCTTGCTGTTTGTCTTTTGCATTCAGATAATTTATTGCATCATGATCTACAGCACTGTCTATCAGCTCTTTTATTAAGCCAGCTATTGCCGAAGGATTGGTAGGTTTATGATTGTTTACAGCTTCTATAAACTCTGCCATTCTAGTTTCTGATCTCGCTTTTGTCGCTCCAAATTTTTGCGAGTTAAAATCACCTGCACTGCTTCTCTGTTCCTTTTTTTTAACGGTCATATGAAATTCGGCAGCATCAACAATATTTGCGGCTCTTCCAAAACTAGCAGATAATGATGATTGACTATTTGTTACTGAAGCTAATGATCTAAAAGATTTTCCTAATCCCAAATTAAATATGTGATCTCCCCTTTTTGGTGCTTCATCTATTTTTCGATCAGATTTATCTCCATGCTTCTCAGGATTTACTTTACCATAAATATGCACCGTTTCTTTATCTACGTCAACTTTATCAGTAACAATTTTAAGTTCTTGCAGGTCGTAAGTGCTTTCTAAAACTTCAAAACGTTTTTGTACTTCTTTTTTATCAAGGCTTTCATCTTTTAATAATCGTGTACCTTCTTTTACACCTTCATCAAGGTCTCTTTGTTTTTCAGTTATAGTACGTTCGTCTTTTGCTTTTTTATCCTTCTTATCTTTCTTGCCTCCAACATTTATTTTACTTAACAGTTTAGCTGCTTTGCCTTTCACAAAATTCCAGAACTTCACAATCGCATTCTCAATACGCTGGCGTATTTTTCGGATAACGCCCAATACTTTATCTGCCAATCCGCCAATTCCTAATAATGAAGCTAAAAAGCCAATCAATACAGGAAAATATATATCTATTGCGGAGTTTAGAAAAAAAAACGAAACCTTTTGAGTTCCGTTTTTTTTTATTATTTCAAATTTTTCAAATATTCAAAATTTTCTAAATCTTCTGTATATCCTACTTTTAATAAATCATCTTTTATACTCTTTAAGAATTTATGCCATTCTGATATAAAAATTTCTATGTTAACGGTTATGGGAAAGTTAGCCTCTTTAACATTTTCTATAAATAAACTTGTTTCTCTATCTTCAAGCCCAGCAGAAATCCATTTAGGAGTAATTATAATCGAATTTTCTTGTTTTACGAAATCCCAATATGCAGTAAAACCGCTACTTAAAAAACTTATCTCAAATTCTGTATTTTTATTCAATTTTTTAAGCATTGAAACAACATCATTATATATAACACTCATGTCTCCTTTTTTATCTAAATGAATGAGATAGTTTCCAAAAGTTATAGTTATATTTTCGGTGTAATTAGGATATGTAGACCAAACTGCTTCACTTACTGACATATCCTCATTGTCTATTGTACCTAATTTTTTTGTCACATTAAATTCTATTTTAAACATATTTTATATTTTTAATATATGGGTTCTGCTGTCTTACTATCTATAGGAAAACCATGAAAGGTTTTATTATCTTCATTTTTTCTTATTCTAATCCTATCGGGTATCGACTCTGAACCATCTAAATTAAATATGATACAAGAATGATCTGAATGAATAGGAATATCATGCATTTTATAATCCTTAAATGTTGCAGCAATTTTGCCTGCATACTCCAAGTCTTTTTTATTCCCCCATTTCCCTTGTGGTCTTGGAGGTTTTAGACTATATCCTCTTTTTATCGCATCACTTTTCTGCCATTTTATACCGTGCTCCTGACCTCTTAGATATGCAGCTTCAGGTCTTAATGACTTTAAATTAAATAAATCAATAATTCTTACTGTAAATTAGATAATTCTTTTAGTTTTTCGGTAATCTCTTGCTTATCCTTTTCATCAACTGCCGAATCTATTAATATATCCAATCTTTTTGAAATGATTAAAGCTTTGTTTTTATCATATTTATTTTCTTCAGTTGTTTCAATTTGATTGATAAAATCAGAATAAAAAGTAGGAGTACTCTCCATTATCAGACTAAAACCTTTCTTATCTTTTCTTAGATATAGATTATGATTACCATCGGTTTTGGTTGGTACTGTAATTCTTACAGTAGTTAAATCAATTGCTTTATCAGAAATATCTTTTTTATCTTTTTTGCTTACGCCTATCTTACTTATTAGTTTCGCTGCCTTCCCTTTTACAAAATTCCAGAACTTAACAATAGCATTCTCAATACGCTGACGTATTTTTCGAATAACACCCAATACTTTATCTGCCAATCCGCCAATTCCCAATAATGAAGCTAAAAAGCCAATCAGTATGGGAACAGCTCTTCCCAATGCATTTTCTATCGATTTAGCGACGGCACCTACATTTCCGCTCGCAATATCTTTAATCTAAACATAAAAAGAGCGAAACTTCTAATGAAGTTCCGCTCTTTTATAATAGCTATAAAATTAAATATCTTTTAAATAATGCTCCATACCATCTTTATCGTCCAATGGTTCTAGATAACGCTCAATATATATTGGCTTTTTTAAGATTTTAAAAGAGATATCTTCTAAACCTTGACCCCCTTCAAATTTATCTTTTAATAACATTTCATCTCCAAAAATATATTTTTTAACAACCTTTAAATCATTATTAATTTTTGTTATAAATAGACATGCTCCATAAGTGAAAATTTCCTCTATTGGATTTCCTGTTGAAAGATAAACCACATAAACATCGTCATATTTATCATCTTCATAATGGCTTATTTTATAAATGTGTCTTATGTTTGATGCATCTGCATCTTTCCATCTTTCATAGAATTCTTCACTTTTTAATTCGTTGTTAGGGATCATTCCAAATTTATTGTGTAATTCTTCTACACAAAAACTATTCATAAAATTTAGTTTCTTATTATAGTCCTCTAAAGTTGGTTTAATAGAAGCATTAGATGCTTCAACTTCTGCTTTTAAAAATGCAGTTATAAAATTTCTTACTTCTTCCATATTTAATTATTTATTAAATAATTTATCCAACCACACGTCAGCATTTGCTGTTTTTGATCTAATCACTTCGCCTGTATCTTTATTATCGATTACTATATCTGCTTCATAATCTATTGTCTCACAACGTCGTGGGTCTTGTTTTTCATTTAATTTTTTCAATGTAGCTTTCAAAGCTTTATCATCATTATTCAGTTCCGCTCTTGCTTCCTGTAATGTTTCTATCAACTTATCGTCTGGTAAAACTTCAAAGGTTGCAGCAACCGTCATGTCAAAAGTAACAATTTTATTTTTTTACATTCAGTAAAAAAGCGAAACCCTAATTGGTTTCGCTTGTGAAAAGCTTGTAGTGGTTTGTTAAATATCTTTAATATACTGCTCCATACTCCAAGCATCATCAATAGGCTCCATAATACGCTCAATGCTTAATAACTTTCCTAATTTATTCATTTTTAATTCCCTATCTCCACCATAAAATTTCCATTTAGGTTGATCTATATCAGGTCCAAATTTAGCAACAATTTTTAGCTCTCCATCTATTTCTGTAACTATAAAACAATCATCTATTCCTGTAATATTATTGTACGGATTTGCAATAGAAACGTAACAAGCCCATAAATCTCCATAAGCTCCATTTTGATAATGACTTATTTTATAAAGATGACGTGGGGTTGGATATGGAGCATTCTCTTTTGATTTATAAAATCTGTCAGAAGCAGGATTATGTAATTTTCCAATCAAATTAAAAGGGATAATCTTATCTAAATCCTTATCATACGGATTCTTAAAGTAAATATTTATTTTCTCCTCTATAAAAATATTATATTCTTCAATTTTATCTTTGCTATATTCCAAAAAAATTGCTTCCTGCTCTTTTTCAAATAAAAGCTTTAAAAATTCTACTATTTTTTTCATTCCCTGTTCTATTTTTTAAATAAATTGTCTAACCAAATATCTGCATTTGCAGTTTTTTCTTTAATCACTTCTCCCGCATCTTTATTTTCCATGATAATATATGCTTCATAATCCACAACATCACAACGTCTTGGATCTTGTTTTTCGTTTAATTTTCTCAGCGTTGCTTTCAAGGCGTTATCATCATTATTCAGTTCTGGTTTTGCTTCTTGTAAGGTTTCTATCAGCTTATCATCTGGTAAAACTTCAAAGGTTGCAGCAACCGTCATGTCAAAAGTAACAATTTTAATTTTTAAAAAATTCAATAAAAAAAAGCGAAACTTCAAGCTAGAAGTTTCGCTTTTGTGAAAGATAAATAGTTTTATCAAATTTCTTTATTGTATTGTTCCATACTCCAAGCATCATCGATAGGTTCCATAATACGCTCAATACTTAGTAATTTTCCTAATTTATTAATTTTTAATTCCCTATCTCCACCATAAAATTTCCATTTAGGTTGATCTATATCAGGTCCAAATTTAGCAACAATTTTTAGCTCTCCATTTATTTCTGTTACTATAAAGCAATCATCTATGCCTGTAATATTATTGTACGGATTTGCAATAGAAACATAGCAAGCCCATAAATCTCCATAATCTTTGTTTTGATAATGATTTATCTTATAAAGATGACGTGGGGTTGGATATGGAGCACCTTCATCATAAAAAAAATCTGGAGCAGGTTTCTCTAAAACAGGTACGCCAAAGCCAACAGTAATATCGCTCATATAAGATTTAATTTCTTTTGCAATAACATTATATTTCTCAAAATCATCTTTCCTATTACCATAATCGATAGCAACTTGTTCCCTTTCAAATAAAAAGGATAAAAATTCTTTTATTTTTTCCATTAATACTATTCTTTTATACCAAATAAATTATTCAACCAAATATCACCATGTTCTGTTTGAGCTCTAACTGTTTCTAAAACAGTCTTATCTCCCTCCTTAACAATTGCTTTGTAAAAAACAATCTCAACTCTTCTTGGATCTTGCTTTTCGTTTAATTTTCTCAGCGTTGCTTTCAAGGCGTTATCATCATTGTTAAGCTCGGGTTTTGCGTTTTGTAATGTTTCTATCAGCTTATCGTCTGATAAAACTTCAAAGGTTGTAGCAACGGTCATGTCAAAAGTAACAATTTTATTTTTTTTACATTCAGTAAAAAAGCGAAACCCTAATTGGTTTCGCTTGTGAAAAGCTTGTAAGTGCCTTGTTAAATATCTTTATTATACTGTTCTATACTCCAAGCATCATCGATAGGTTCCATAATACGCTCAATACTTAGTAATTTTCCTAATTTATTAATTTTTAATTCCCTATCTCCACCATAAAATTTCCATTTAGGTTGATCTATATCAGGTCCAAATTTAGCAACAATTTTTAGCTCTCCATTTATTTCTGCTACTATAAAACAATCATTTATTCTTTTAGTATTCATGTATGAGTTTACAATAGATACATAACAAGCCCATAAATCTCCATAATCTTTATTTTTATAATGACTTATTTTGTATAAATGACGGGGAGTTGGATAAGGAGCGTTTTCTTTTGCTTTATAATAACGGTCTGACTTTGGTTCATATCTTTGAGGTAAACCAAAACCAACAGGTTCATCGTTCATGTAAGATTTTATTTCCAGTGAAACCTTATTATATTCCTCTATTTTATCTCTGAAGTAACCATAATTAACAGCTTCTTGCTCTTTTTTGAAAAGAAATTCTAAGAATTCTTTTATTTTTTCCATCTTATTATTATTTTTTAAATAAATCATTTAACCATTTATCTCCATGTTCTGTTTTTGCTTCTACTACATCATTAGTAGCTTTACCATCCATGTATATGTAAGCATCATATATTACTGTTTCACAACGTCGTGGATCTTGCTTTTCATTTAATTTTTTTAATGTAGCTTTCAAAGTTTTATCATCATTATTCAGTTCCGGTCTTGCTTCCTGTAATGTTTCTATCAACTTATCGTCTGGTAAAACTTCAAAGGTTGCAGCAACCGTCATGTCAAAAAGCGAAATTTCTTTAAAGAAATTTCGCTTTCATCTTTAGTTATTATTGTTCAATAAAATTGTTCATATGATTATTGAGATATGAAGGATGCATTATCATCCAAAATATAGAAAATTAAAATATTCTTATCTAAATGAACCAAACATGGAATATTATTTTTTAGATAATTCTCGCCTAATTCAGAATTAATAAATTTATCATTTTCATAATCAAAATTTACATACATATTTTCTGAATATTGAAGAAATTGTGGTAATAGTGTGTTGTTTTGTAGTTCTACAAAAGTGTTTTCAGATATGGTATTATAATTTGTTTCACACAAACTAAAATACATAAACTCTTCTTCCACATATAATATTAATTCATCGTGTATGACTTTATTTATTAATTCATTGACTATATTATTATCCTGAATACCTGACAAATACTTATTAATTAATTCTTTGTTCTGAGTAATAAAATATTTTGATTTTGGATTGTTTAAATCTATGATTATTCTTCCCATAATATTATTTTTTAAATGAATCTGTTCAAACTTATTTAGACAAAGATTTTAAACAGCTTTACTATTAGGCTTGATCATAATCCCACTCAAAAAAATAAAACGTCATTATATTATTAAATATATTAATTATACAAGGAACACCATCCGAACCTAACTTAGATATCTTTTGTGAAGTTATTAGATGTGTAAACTCTTGGTTTATATACTTAAAGTTAGCATATAAATGACCTTTATAATTTATATCCAATGGTAAAAGATTATTTTGTTTTAAAGGATATAAAAAATCTTTATTTACTTCTGTGTAGCTCATTCTATAAAAATCCATATAATCAAAATCTTCTTCTAATTGTAATGTTAATTCTGTTTTAGATATTAATTTAATAAAATCATTAACTACCTCAGAATCATTATTCCCGTCTAAAAATTCATTGATTATTTGTTTTTGCTGATCAAAAAAATTCCAAAAAAGATTGTTTAAATCAATTATCAATTTACTAATTTTCATATTTCTATTATTTTTTATTTCAAAGATATTACTATTTATAAAACCCCCTTAAGTTTTCCATTAAACTTACCATTACCTAAAGCTATTACAATATCTCTGGTAGTAGTATCTCCTGTAGGATTAATTTTATATGCAACCAACGCATCATCGGATCCATTAAATAATATTACTGGCTCTTTATGATTATACTCTGTTTGTACAGCCACATCTTCACCAAGTGTATAAGTTGTTTTAAAAAAATGTACTTGAACCTTATTTGCTTTAGCTAATTCATTTAACACAATTTCATTAGATTTCACTTCTTTTTCTTTTTCTTTATAATCCATCCCTATAGTTTCTTGCATTAATAATAGTTTAAAATTGGCATTAGGATATTTATTAATAATTGGACTTAATGAGTTATTTAATATATTATTTGCCGACGATCCTGATACCATTGTTTCTACAATAGTAATATTTACTTCTTTATCATTTTCTTTACCTATCATAAAGTTTTCAATATACCTTTTCAAATCTTTAGTTTGCTGCGTTTTATGCTCTTCTTTAGCCTTACTGATTTTTTCATTTCTTGTCTTAGTTCCATAAATCGCAGCATCACCTAGTAAAGAACCTCCAGTTTCTAATGTAAGAATATATTCTCCTGCAATTTCCTTTTTCATTTCTCCAAGTGCTTTTTGATATTCCCTAACAAATGGCGAATATATAGCACCTTTTTCTATATCCCATATCTTCCTAATACCTCTTATCATTTTTTTTCTTAAAGTATTATCTTTTAAATTAATAAGTTCTTTAGGTATACTTCCAATAAAGTTTTGCATTTGCTTTCTTGCACTTTCAGGGTATTCTCCTTTGTCTATGTCGTATTCTTCATTTTTTACAAAAGCAATTTTTTGAATACTGTATTTCAGTTCCTTATTATCTAAATCCCTTGTAACATCAACTCCTTTCTCTTTAGGGTTTACTTCTCCTTCAATGTGAGAAGTTTCCTTTCCTTCTTTATCTATTTTGGTTGTAACAATCTTAAGTTCCTTCAAATCATAAGTTTCTTCCAATACATCTAATCGTTTTTGGATTTCCTTTTTATCAAGACTTTCCTCTTTCAGAAGTTTTGTTCCCTCTGAAATTCCCTTATGCAAGTCATGTTTCATTTCTTCCTGCGTACGGGTTTCTTTCTCTTTTTTAGCTTTGCCTTTCTTATCCTTATTACCAACACCAACTTTACTCAAAAGTTTCCCTGCCCTCCCTTTAATAAAATTCCAGAACTTGACAATCGCATTCTCAATACGCTGGCGTATTTTTCGGATAACGCCCAATACTTTATCTGCCAATCCGCCAATTCCTAATAATGAAGCTAAAAAGCCAATCAGTACAGGGACAGCTCTTCCTAATGCATTTTCTATCGACTTGGCTACCGCGCCTACATTTCCACCGGCAATTGCTTTGATGCTGTCTGTGAATGCTTTTACCAATTCCATGATTTGTGCTGCTCGCTGGATGAAGAATTTCACCACATCTATAATCGCCATTGCGGCTTTTATAAATGCTCCAACCGGAGTAAGTAAGCCCAATACGAATTTAATTCCCGCCTGAATTACCTGAGATTGGATGATGTCCATAATAGCATCCATTACTGTTGTTTTAAGGTCGGCAAACTAGTCTTTCATATGCTCCCAAAGTCCTGCAACGCCGTCTTTACGAACAATTTGTACCATTTCAAAACCTGTTTAAATATTGGACATAAAAAAAGCGAAACTTCTAACAGAAATTTCGCTTTAAAAACTTTTACTTGGCTTTATATTGTTCTATGAGATTAAAAATTTTCTTTTTCAGATCCTCATCAATATCTTCCGGAATATTCTCTATCGTTAAATAGCCTTCTCCATCATTTACATAAGGATCCGCTTTGTATTTTAGCAATAATTCTATCATTTCTAAGTTTCCAAAATGAAACGCTAATCCTAAAGGTGTTTTTGCATGATAAGACCCAGATTTATTGATAAGATCTTGATTTGCATAAGGTAACAATAACTTCATTAGCTCAACATTCTGATTTAAAGAAGTTTTTGTCAATGGTGTCTCACGTTCTTCTCCAACAAGATCTATTTTAGCCCCTTTTTCTAAAATCAACTTTAGAACTTTTGGTTTATTTAAATATATTGTCTGAAAGACAGGAGCATTATAAGCTTCATGAAAATAATTTGCATCTGCACCATTTTCTATTAAAATCTCTATCATTGTTACATAAGTATCCTCGTCTTCATCTTCAATTTCATCAATGATATATTGTATTAAACTCTCTTTATAATAAGGACCTCCAATTACAGTCTTTGCATCACCACCATTATTTATCCATTCTTTTAAGGCATCAATATCTTTACTTGATATTATGTTTATGATTTCCTCGTTGTTTGCCATATATTTATTTTTAATTATTTAGAACCAAAATAGTTTATTCTTTGTTCATCAGTCATATTCGCAACTAATTTTAAAAACACATCACAGTTTCTAATTCCATTTTTCTCTTCATCTATCTGCATTTGGTGACCTGTATCAATATTATTGAAACAATCTTTTTGCTCTTTTATCCTTAAATCCAAAAGATTCTGCATAGCATCTCTACGTTTCATAACATTTTCTGGTATAATATCTTTTGCACCTCCTTTTAATTTTTTTCCCTCTTTAATCAATTGTGTTGCTTTTTTTAAATCTTCACCTTTGACTGGAGTTAAAGTTACCTCAAGTTTTAACACATCTTTCTCTTTTTGTATTTGTTCCAAATAAGCATTAGAGCACTTCTGATTAGCACCATACTTTTTAACTTCATTGCCTTCAATCTCAATTTTCTCCCCATCTTTTTCAGGGTTTACTTTACCATGAATGTGAACAGTTTCTTTACCCTTTTCAACTTTATCAGTAACAATTTTAAGTTCCTGCAAATCGTAACGGTTTTCTAAAACTTCAAGACGTTTTTGTACTTCTTTTTTATCAAGGCTTTCATCTTTTAATAATCGTGTACCTTCTTTTACACCTTCATCAAGGTCTCTTTGTTTTTCAGTTATAGTACGTTCGTCTTTTGCTTTTTTATCCTTC
>Ga0265798_10007099_pt1 | contig 14585 bp, 15 predicted proteins | sample P3T30metagenome_FD_192430 | JGI IMG/M metagenome (GOLD analysis project Ga0265798, IMG submission 192430) | Plant litter microbial communities from East Loma Ridge, Irvine, California - P3 T30 | ecosystem: Environmental > Terrestrial > Plant litter > Unclassified | place: USA: California...
CGACGATAGCTAACTTGCCGCAGCAAAAAATCCCCACTACTTGGGAACAAACACAATGCGCCGCCCTCGTCCTCCTGTCCCACTTCACCGTCGAGCTTCCCCAGATCTGGATGTTCCACCCCATGTGTCAGTACTTCGGCCTCCAGACTTCCGTCCCCTTCCCCAGCATCTACAAGATGGCGTACCAGATTGCCATCTTCTTCGTCTTCGAGGACGCATGGCACTACTGGATGCACCGCGCCATGCACGCCAGCTCCTTCCTCTACAAGAACATCCACAAGATCCACCACCAATACTCTGCTCCCTTCGGTCTGGCCGCTGAGTACGCCTCGCCCATTGAAGTCATGATCCTCGGCTTCGGTACTGTCGGAGTCCCAATCGTCTTCTGCGCCATCACCAAGGACCTCCACATCTTGACCATGTACGCTTGGATCTGCCTCCGTGTGTTCCAGGCTATCGACGCGCACAGCGGCTACGAGTTCCCATGGAGTCTGCACCACTTCCTGCCTTTCTGGGCCGGCGCTGAGCACCACGATGTTCACCACGAGAAGTTCATTGGCAACTACGCCAGCAGCTTCAGGTGGTGGGACTTGCTCTTCGACACTGAGGCTGGTGCCGAGGCCTCCAAGAAGCGCCGCGAGCGCAAGATGGCCGCTGCCAAGCTCAAGAAGGCCAACTGAGCGATCTTTGCTGGCATGTTTACAATCTTTGACAAGTGTTTGTCGGTTTTAGCCGCACGCTTGACGGTTGGGAGATGGTAGAACCTCTTCCGGCTGATAACTACCCACACGCTTTGATGCGGAGCTGGTATGAGACATGGCGTTTTGGGATAGGAAACTGCAGCCATGCATATTGGTCGCGGTAATAGACTGTATGACAGTATGGACCCTGGATAATGGGTGGCAGAGAGGTGTTGTAAATAGGAGCTGGGTCATTATAGAATATCTACCTAATATTATCATCACGGTCGTTACGTTGAACGTTAATCTATTCTATCACTTTTCGATTTCATGCTATCCACAAAGTACACAGATTCTGGACGCGAAGATACGTGCATAGAAAATGACAGCAGGCCGTATGTACGTTTGGTGAACGGTGAAGAGGCCCCTGGTGATAGCGCGGAACGCGTCTTGGCGCGGCTTGCCTGGCGCGTTGACATTCCGAGCTCATCAACTTTCTTTAACCTCACCAAACCGCGCAATCACCTCCACCACCCCAAGGCGACGGCGCGCGAAAAGACGGCATCATGAGCTCCGGGCGCCCTGTTGTCCACCAGGACTACATTGCAAAAATCCGATACTCGAATGCGCTGCCTCCTCCACCCTGTCCGCCAAAGCTGCTGGACATCCCCAACACTGGTCTTTCGAGCGGTCAATACACATCAGCTGGTTTTGCGTCGAGATTAGCGCGAGAGCAGTCGCTGAACATTGAGGCTGATGCGGAGCTGGGAATGCCCATCGATCTGGTGGGTATCCCCAAGGTATTTGATGGAGACGAGTCTGGTAAGAGCGAACCCGTGGCGCAAAGCCCTCGCAGCGACTGACGCGTCCAACAGCTATCCAGGCGATGCCTCACCCGCCACCGCTCAGTACAGCAGACAGGGCGCTGATGCGACCACCGAACCAGCTCGGCAAGACGCAGACCAATGCCTCCGGCGCGACTTTCCTGCGACGAACTGAATATGTCACCTCAAGCACAACAGGCGGCTCCAAGTTCGAGTCCAGTAACTCGTCCAACACGATGCGCCTGCGGAGGAAGCGAAAGCAGGTAGAGACCTCGTTAAACGACCCTACCAACATCGCGAGACACATCCTGAAGAGCTTCAATATCGCGTACCCAGCAGATGCCTACAACGGCCAAGACGGCGCCGAGAACATCAGGGCAGCGGAATCGACGCCCGAAGAGCGACTAGCATGGAACAAGCCCAAGAACCCCCGGAACCCCAACCTGACCCTCGTGGACTCCTACCCACTGCTCCCAGACTGGGACGCTATGCCCGATACTGGCGGCTACATGGTCTTCAAGTTCACCGCACCCCCGATCAACAACCCACTCGACCCATCCTACGACCCACGTCTCGACGTCGCCCTGCTCCGCCCAGCCGGCCAAACAATCCAAGACCAAGAAAAGTACATGGAAGACCGCGAAGCCCACCGTCTGGACCCCACCGTCCCACCCCCGATTCCGCGCTGGCAATTCGAATACTTCCTCCCCTCCGACAAGAACAAAGTCCGCGGCATCAAACGCAACTTCACCACCCACGACCCCACCAACGAAGCAGACATCGACTTCGACATCGCCGAAGACGACGAAGGCCAGCCGCGCAAATGCTTCAAATACGACAACGTACGTACGTACGAGACGAGCCAGCAGGTCGGCGACCCAAGCGATACCTACGGCGACGTTGTTGCGCTTGCACTGCATGACCCGGAGAAACATGCGAATGAGCCGCTGCGTGACAGCAAGATGCAGCGGGCGGCGTACTTTTACCCTATTACGCAGAGGACGCAACTGAGGCCCAGGAGGCCGGGTCGCATTGATATGACGGAGGAACAGCCGAAGGTCGATATTATCGAGGCGGCGGGTAAGGAGCCTGAGAGCTTGGAGAGGAGGGAGGGGTATAGGAAGAGGGCTGAGGGTGTGGAGTAGGTTGGTGATGTGTGGGTCTGAGGGCCTGAGAGCTTTGGGGTATTTGGTTATGCCCAGCAGGTTCTCCTTAGGCAAGATTGGACTGGACTGATATTGGTATTTATCATCAGCGTCGGCGTTAATTGAGGTACAGAGATGTAACAATAGATATCGTGGATCGTGGTACATAAGGAAAGTTACTCCAGCACTAGTTCTTTCGTGGTGTTACATGCATGAGCAGGTATCTGCTACTCGATATTCTTTAATTCATTCTAGATAACAGCGCAACCATTCTATCCCACCAAAACAAAACGACCACTCTATCCGACCACAAGAAAGCCACCACTCTATCCGATACAGTAAGAAAGGCGAAACAATACCTGCAGCTTCACTGCCTTCAGCCATACCCAGTGCACCCATGATGACACTAGTCTCTGCCCATCTCTTCTAGAGCGATTGCACTCACGTCATCTTCCAGTACGCCATCCTCCACCATTCCGCCTTCCAGCTCTCCTGCCTTCACCCCACGTCAAAACAACCCCTAAACCAAACAGACGAAATGAAATAAAACCCCCTATACTTACGTTGATTTCCCCCTCCTTTACCGCTCTTGTAAAAGGCGACCTTACTATCCGATTCACCCATCCGAAGAAGCCAATCGGGTACAAGAAACAAGCAATCCCGGCTAGTATTCCTGCATACTGGAACGGGAGCCAGACGTGCGGTTCTTGGTTCGTTGGTGCCGAAAGCTGGACTGTGATGTTGTCCAGGAGGGTGGTTATGTTGTGGGGAGCCATTGCAATCCTGGAATGCTTCGACCTGGACGATTCAACCAATCAAATACGGGTGGCGAAATCAGGTACCTCGATGTTGGTGAGTTATCGTAACGTTGGGAAGTATAGTGTCGTCCTGTCCCGTCCAGCAGCCAAAGTACAAGGTGCCAATATTTGCAAATTGCAATATGCCTCTTGTGCGATGTGGGTTTCTTCTTTCGCTGTTCATTCTGAAGGCGCTCCCTATATACTCTCTCTGCAATACCCCTGCGTTTCTCACCAAAAAACCGTTGCCCACTCAGAGGCTCACCGATCAAATAGCCTCGGCCCAGCCATAAAAGGATTAGGGCTTACTGGGCCTTGTGTCAACCCGATTGTTGTATAGAACCTTCTCTGCAGCTGCTGCATTAATTCGAGAGCGCGCCAAATAGGTTGCACTGTTGCGAAAGTATATTAAGTATAAGTATCTTTTCCCACTCCATCTTCTCGACACCCGGCAAGGCTATCCATCACATTCGTCGAGAATCTCTACCCTACTCAAATCACTTGAGAACAACAGTAATGATAGCAACAATAACTCCGACAATACCAACGACGACTCCAATAACAGTGGCGTATTCCTTGACACAGATGAACCATCTTCTAACGCGAGACGTTGTGACGACAGCGTCGGTTGGTGAGTGTATCGTCTGGTGGTAGGATGAATGGGATTCGAGAGTGGGAAAAGTATGGGCGCGTCGTAGCCTGATGTGTGTAGGTAATATGGTATCTAGGTTGATCTGCTCGGCCGCCGTGGTGGTTGGAGAGAACATGGCGATGCGGTGGATATTATCGTGGACTATCATTGGTTAGCAGCCTGACATGGCCGATGAGACATGGCGACTCAACTGTGAATGGTGACGGAAGTGGAATGCGGTAATGCCCCTTATCACTCTGAGAGAAGTGAGATGTGGTAAAGTTCTTTGAAATGCATCGTGGTATATCGTAAGTTTGGCGTGTTGATGCTTAACGCCTTTTAATCCGTCCTTCTCGCTGTTGCGGCCTTTACCCTCATCAATCGTGCGGCCACCACACTAAATTTGTCCACCAACGTTGCGGCCATTACCCCCATCATTCGTGCGGCCACTACACTGAACTCACTCGCCAACGTTGCGGCCGCCACCCAATTAAATACAACGCGAAGTAGTGAGTCGCATTATGATCCGCATTTGACTATGCCCAATCTGGATGGGGTGATGAGCCTGATGCTCTGGGAATTTGGAGACAAGTATGGAAACCCACTAGTCTCTGTTAGATATCTAGATACACAGGTATACGTAGTAGGTTACCTCCGGCCTCTCAAAAGAGCATGCTTGCCTATTCTCCTACTGTGCTAGGATGAGAGCGATGTATTGACAGCCTGGTATCGGGACTGCTGAAGGCACCAGGCTGCACGTTCATCATCGAGTGATAGCGATCTTCGATAAGCCTCCTGTACAACGCACACGCATGAAAGACTGGTGTTGCAAAGTCGTACGCAGGCGCGATGAGTACATCGACGCAATGTTTAAGGCTGAACGTCAGGAGCTGCAGACTGAACGAGATACACGCCGCCTAATTGAAGTTCTTTCTTTCGCGCAAATGTTTCATTGGGTATCTCACTAGTCTATCTTCATGGAACGCTAATGTACGTCAAAGCACTCCGAAAATCACAATTCCGGTCATTCTCCGTCACTCTTTTCCTATGTCTTCACCACCTCTTTCATTTCCCCTCACACCTGCTCCGTGGGGTTCACTTCGCGACTGCAATGGTGATAGCAACGACAATCCCAACACAGGTAGCACCAAATGCAGCAGTGCCAACGACGAGTCCAATGAAAGGGGCATGACTCTCGACATGCATGAACCACGCTTGCTCGGTGAGCCTGCTTGGGAGAGTAGCTCTGCTCCTCGAGGTTGGCGCTTGATCGTTGATGTTGTTGTTGGCTTCGAGATCATGATCGGCGGCGTGTGGTGGTGGGATGTAATGCGTTGGTAGCGTCGAGTCGGTGTTGACCACTTGCAGCGGAGGTGGAGCGGGATCGGTAGCCGGCTGAGAGAGCTCAGAGTCGTTCTTAGCTAGTCGAGCTAGTTCGCTGCTTTCATGGACTTGCTCGACTGCAGTGCTGTTGGTAGAAGACATCGCGTTGCAATGCGATACCTAGATAAGTACTTTGTTTAGCTATACTAGATTAGCGCAGCCAATCGGAGATCAAGAACTAGAAGATGCTAAACCACATACAGCGATACCAGTTGCTGTCGAGTCGAAGGTAGACTAAAGTTATTGTTGTGTGAAGTTTTGGACCTTTTCTCTTCGAAGTCCCTCGCTGGGTGCGAAGAGTGAAGATTCGATATGTTGCGCATCTTCACAGGCGTAGTTTTGCATCTTATAGCAGGTAAGTCAAGCACCGCGCTGGTCATAATTGAGGAATCCCGAGTTCTGGTCAGGAATCAGCCTAGGTTAGGAATATTATCTGACGAGTTAAAGAATATCAGCAGCCGAGCCAAAGAACATTAGCACGCAGGGTTAGGAATCTTAGGAACACGTTAGTGGGGAGTGCCTCACATGCGCACACCGTGCCGGGTCTGTCTCACTAGTCCAAGATAGACATAGCGTGCGGCGGAGCACCACACTCAGCCACAACCAGGTATTTCTATTGGACTTAGCGTCGGAGTCTTGGTGGGCCTTAGATTCGTCTTCAAAGGGAGGCGACATATTAGTCCGAGTTTTTTACACTGTGGTGGTAGAAGATGCCATCCTGTTCCGGCGCGCATGAGGACGTGTGCGCACTTACGTCATCCCTACAGAATTGTTAATGACAGCGCGACTCCGGAGCTAACAGGACTACCTATACACTACCTAGATATCCCACAAGACTGTAAAACGAAGAAGATAATATGTAGTTATATGATGTTGCGCGAGACATTGCGTCTCCCAGATGGGTTATCCATGCAATCTTTGTCTCCGCCTAACGACCAATGAGCTGCTGTTTGTATTCGAGCTGATAGCAGCGCTGCTGATTTCTCGCTCAGCACTACATCAAGCAATTATCGAATAGAGCATCGAAACCAATCCTGTATGTATGGGAACACTCGAATGTTTCTTTCTCGCGAAACTTTATTAGATCTCTCTCTCTCTGATCCATTTCAGTCCACGCCTAGCACATCATGTTCTCCACAAAACCCTGTTAAGCAAAAACTACCTGTTCCACCCACTCACTTCACGACAATAGCAATAATGGCGACAAAGAGACCAATGATAGTAGCTAATCCAACGATATAAGCGAACCACCGTCTCGTACCAGACTCCGGTAGGACTATGAGTCTGACTGGTTGATAATGCCTTGGTGGCAGCGTTTGGTCGAGTGAAGGTAAAGTGTAGGCGCGTCGTGGTTGCAGGTGCGTAGGTAGCAAAGAGTCTATGTTGATGCGCCCGCCTGCAGTGGTAGAGAGAGAACTCATGGCGAAGCTTCGAGTACCCGCGAGTTAGCACAACATAACAGCCAATCAGATATGGGTCGGCTAAACTGTACATACAGTGACGAGATTGGACAGTTGCGCAGTGTACCTAGTATGGAATAAAAATGTACTCAGCACCAAATCGATTTCAGAATTAGACAGGTATCTGGGGAATTTGTCTTAGATGTATGGGGAAATTCAGTGCTTTTCTCCTCTCACAATACCATCGGGCCTGTTTAGCGTTATCATTGCATGTGGCGTTGATGTTTTTCAGGCTATCTGCCAAAGACGCACAGTTCGTCCTGTCACGCCCACCTTGGTTAGGCATACGGGTCAGTCCAGCACTCCCACCATAGAGATGCGCTTCCCACGATTGGCTGTTCGAGGCTCTCTGGGAGGTGCAGACCACACAGCTGCACTGGACCCCGCCGACCGGTAAGCCGCTTGGTTGGCAGCAACCATCCGAATGGAACGTCCAATTCCAGAGATAAATTGGTGACGCATGGTTTTGCGCCAGCCCTGCAGGTGCTTTAGACAACTAACTTCTTACAGCGTGGCTCGTCGGAGATTCCAGTCCTAGAAACAGTCCGACAGCAATCACTATTTGGTGGCGATGTTGCACAGCCTTGAAAGGACCAGAAGAGCTGTATGGTTCGCCACAAGAAGCCTTTGAGAAATCTAGCCAGGAAGTGTTGGACTATAAATATTCGACCACATTACAGCGAATGCATCGGGATGGATTTCTAAGGTATGAGGATCTCACAAATCTCAGGCCGCAATATCATAGCGAACTCAAGGACTTCCAGCACATACCACTATTGAAGACATCTCCCTTTCATGTACAGTTTCGAGAATCATACGCGACTGGCACACGATGTGGCTATATATGTGTGTAGCGAGAAAGAGACTTTTCAACGAGAAGAACCCAAAGAAACATGCTATGCGTACTCTAAATGTGGCAGATGCTTGACATGTCCACCCAGACGTCTAAGCGACGCGATGGTATGTATAACGCTCTGGCTCATCCCAATCTACAACTCCGTCCATCACGTTCTCCAAAAATCATTCCTTGTCAACTCTCTCTTAGTCCGTCCCGCAGTTGAGATACATAAGACGCTACGGACTGCTTCGAGTTGATTCTTCTGTACTCATAATTCACTTGATTACGACAGTAATGACAGCAGCGACCACGATTCCGATGACAGTCACGACGAGCGAGACAGTGGCGACGAAGATGCCGATGATGGGCGCGTATTCTTTGATACAAGTCAACCACGTTGAGACGCCAGATACCAACGCATCAGCCCTTGAGGGTGCGTGCTGGTCATCAAACGGGTTGGCATTGGGTGTAGGCGAGGGCTGGGCCCGTGGTGGTTGGTGATGCATGGGTAGCAAGGTGTTCCGATTGACCTGCTCGACTGCAGTCATAGTGGAAGACATGGCGATTGGAATCAAAAGGACGAGATGGAAACGACTCGTTCAACTATTGCAAGTCAGCACATGGGAATTCTCAGTCGGTCATAACGATGGAAGGTACCCACGGTCTTATAGGAGAGATGTAATGATGCTGCAAAGTATATACGGCGGTTAGCCTTGCGGTAAGGTAGGTTTGCACAGCTGGGTAGGAACAAGAGGATTACACGGAGAGGTACCGGTGCCGTTCTTATGACTACGTGTGCTAGCAGCATCTGCCAATGGATGGTGATATCACGAGAAATTGACCTAACCGTGTCAATGGTAGCATGCTGGCCAAACAGCAACAAAGCCCAGGTGATGGTTATGTTAGCGGGCGCCTCCGTTACACAGCAGTGAAGCGACTTCACTCTTTGCCCTAGATAACAATCGGCCCCACATCTATCTTGTTGTAAGAACATTGACAAGATTGTACACCAAAGAATGGAGTACGGGTCGTTGTAAACGCATCATAGACTCTAGCAGGAGTTTTGGTCTCGCGATCCGGCTTTGTTGTGTTTAGACATCCGTATACTCAACGCGCGGAAGAAAGTTAGGCAGAAGACTGGCCGGAGGCGTTTAGCCTTCTTCGTTATAGCTCAGTCGAGTAAACCTGTAAACGCTTAGTATATTCCTACAAATGCACATTCTGTAGCGGAGTAACTCTCCGGGCTTTGCAGGTTTTTGATTGGGGCGAGCCTGTGGAGTCCCCAGATGCGAGCGCGCAACTCCGGATCCAAAAACGCCACCGGCATGTCACATTCCGGGCGCGTCGATCCTGCGGACAAGAGCCTCATAACACAGCCCTTTTCCAAAGCATTTCCTTTACACAAGTCGGCGTAAAACACTTGAAAATTACTTATAGTAAACGTGGAAGTGTTCAAGCTTCTCCATCCGTCGCAAAACTTTTATTGCGATACTCGCTCTGCTATATCTTAACATCAATCTAGCCAGTAACATTCCGTGAGCACTCATCATAAGCAATCCCGACAGCCTTCGCCTTCCGTTGTACATGCGCCCTCAGCATACATAGACGGTTTGTAGCCCAAAGGCTCGAGTCAGCTCTATTCACTGGCTCACTTAACCACGACAGTGATGATAGCGACAACGACACCGATGATGGTGCCAACAACTCCGACGACAGGAGCATATTCCTTGACATGGCTGAACCATGTGATCGTCTCGCCAGGCACAGTCAAGGTATTGTTGATGCTCGAGGGTATGGCTGGGCTGAGTGCAGGAGGTAGACCGTGGTCGCATAGCGGTAGGTGATGCGTGGGTAGCGTGGAGTCGGTGTTGATTGGCTGAGGCGAACTAAAGTCGCTTTTGGGCAGCTTAGATACTTCGACTTCATTCTCAGCCTGCTCAGCGGACATGACGGTAGAGAAAGACATAGCGATGCGATGTAATCCTTGGCTCAACTATAAATGGTTAGTATAATGACCCAGAAAGGAGACTAATCAGAGGCTACGAGCTAAGCCACGTACATAGATGCTTGTGATTTGGTGTATTTTGTGCAGGGTATCAAGCAGCAGAATAGCGAAGGATTTATCAAAAGCGTTTGTAGTTGCAAAAGCTTCTGCATCTTCTCTCTCTCCAAGATCATGCTAGGTGCTGAGGTGTTATATATGCTGAATGTGCTTGCATGGGGCCAAGGAGTCGCGCTTCACACTACGCCATCAACCTAAGCAATTGCCAGCCACGATGAGCCAGTATGCGAGGATTCTCACTGGGATCGCAACCTAGTTCAGACGAGAAAATGTATTTGCATAGGGGCGGTCAAACAGTCGCACTTCACACCATGCCGGCGACCCAAGAAGTTGCCAGCCACGATAAGCCAGCATGCGAGGATCGTCACCGGGATTCCGGCCTAGCCCAGACGAGGAGCTGTACCTCATCCACCATTGGAAGACCGAGATGCGCGCCCATTTGGCAGGTATGCGTAACCCTACCGACAGCGGGACAAAGTATTCACCAGGCCTAGACACGGTGCCTCATAGGCCCTGACTGAGCCAAGCTGTCCAGTCCGAGCCCTAGACCCAGAGACAGAGCAGGGCAACCGAGTCGACTCACAGCCTCAGTGGCGTCGACGGCTTCTTAAAACGCATCCGGCTCGAAGGAAGCAGATGCAAGAGCAGCCTGCGTGTCTCTCAGCGTGCCTAGGTAGTGCTGTAACATGATAGTTGCGAGGCTGCTTAAGAACGTAAGTCCGGTGTGGAAACGAATTGTAACAAAGCAATAAGTAATCTGGTGAAGCCTCGAGGTATAGCTCATAATACAGTTTTTTGGAAGAACCGTCTGTTCTTCTTATCCCGTCCGCAGGATCTGATGTACTTAATGCGCGAGCCTAAGTAAGCCTATCGGTAGGGCGACTGTGTATAGGTTTCGCGACTATTGCTATCGTGTATTCGTCCCTCGACTGTATATGCGCTGCTGCGGTCTGCCCCATCTTTCACACCTACATAGGAAGAACACATACTGGGTGTGACACAAGCTTTTCAGGCGTATCATAAGCCGGTAAGATGGCGTTCTCATCAACCAGATGTAAGCTATCTTAGATGCTGGTCAGGCGATCGCGTGCCCAGAAGACGCAGACGGGCCGTTAGTGCAACACGCGGAGTGAGCCTTGTAAGGTGTCAGATAACAGCGCGACCTCAGCCTCAGCAAAAAGAAACAACTTGGCGCGTGGGCGTGTGGCGCGGACGATCGCGGATTGTTGATATTGACTTGTTTGCAACTGTAGTGGTAGAATGAATACCGTCCCGCTCTGACGCGACTGACAGCTCACCGGTTTTCCGTTACGTCATTGTGTCAAAACCTCACAATACCCGCGCAATCCCGTAGCCTGACATCGCCATCACCAACACGCACGACCATTAGATTTGTAGAAACGAGCAACTCTGTAGATATCGCCGAGGCGTGTACATCGTTTTACGATTGACATGTCCGTGCCAAACGGACCGCCCAACGCGCTGACTCAAGCGACGCGATGCTACCGTAATGATTGACGGATTTAATTGCCGAACCGTCGCATCACTATCGCCGATTCATTTCCTCTACTAATTCAATGCATTTTCGCGCAAACCCCTCTCTTTCCAACGTCTTTTTCGTTGTCGCTACAACACCGTTATTCGTTGAGCACTTGCGCCATGGCCACCCGCGGCACCACAGACTCACAACATCACGAAACATCGCGACTTGACACTTCAGTCAAGCTGCACGAGAGCCACGAGGTGCCATCCTGGTACGCGCACAACTCTTACATCCTTACGGGCTACCGACCTGTCACAAAATCTATCCCCCTCTGCCTCCGCAGCCTACTCCAACTGCATAACGAAACAGTAAACATCTACACGCATCTTATCCCCGGCATCTTCGTCCTGCTAGCTAGTTACTCCTTCGACCGCTACTTCACCACCCGGTTTTCGCAAGCGACCTGGACCGATCAACTCGTTTTTCGCATCTTTCTTACCGCCTCCGTAGTCTGCTTTGGTACTTCGGCAGCGTATCATACGCTGATATGCCATTCAGAGGGGTATGCTAGTCTATGGGTGAAAGCGGATTATGTCGCGATCATCGGGCAGACTGTAGGATCATTCATACCTGGCATTTATTTTGGATTCTACTGCGAACCCGGGTTACAGAAATTGTACTGGTCAATGGTATGTCGTACAGAGTCCAATGATGGTAATCGGATGTTGTATGACTGATCTGCCCCTCCAGATCATCACGCTGGGGGCGCTGACAGCGACCACGGTTATAAACCCCAGTCTTCACGGCCCGAGATGGAAGACCTTGCGCTTATCAACATTCATCGCAACGGGCTTCTCAGCATTTGCGCCGATCTTACATGGCGTGTCCATCTTTGGGCACGAACAGCTTGACAAACAGACTGGCTTGCGGTACTATTATCTCGAGGGTATCTTGATACTAATTGGAGTTGGATTCTATGCGGTAAGGCTAGCATGTTCATCGATACGTCTTCTTCCTCAAGACCGAACTTTCGTTGACTGGTATGACAGACTCACTTCCCAGAATCGTGGAGACCGAAGAGATACGATATCTGGGGTGCATCACATCAGCTGTTTCACGTATTTATTGTTCTCAGCGCTGTGGCACATTGGTACGGTGTGATGAACGCGATGGAGTGGAATTACGTGAATCAGCGCTGTCAGTGGTCTTGAAGTTCCACACGTTTAACTAGCCGTGTACTACACGACCCTCTCTCACCCTCGACATACATGCCACTCTTCCGCAGCCACTATACACACCCAACGATCTCAGTCTTCACTGTCAGCAAAAGGAGCAAAAATGAATGGACACAGCAAGACTCGAACTTGCATGTCCCGCATCACAACCACCCAGCGGAGCTGAGTCAATAAGCTTAAAGCTGTATAAGCTTGGAGCATGTAGCTATGCTCGCCGGGCGCCCGGCAACGAACTAGAGGGTAGCTAGAGGTTGCTGGGTGGCGTGTAGCTACTGTGTGCGGGCGCCTTACCATTAGGCCATGTGTCCTGTGTGGGTTTTGATGAGAGACTGGGAAAGAGCTGAGTATGTCTAGAAATACAGTAGATGGGTGAGAGATAGTTATTGGCGTTGCAGAGTAGTAATAACACAGTTCTTTTATCTTATCCCTATATTCATCTGTATATAGTACACCTTCTTTCTCAAGACATATACCGTCCTCTCTAGTTAGCCACTATTATACCTTCACCGCCTAGCTCTCGCCATCAAAACCAACAAAAAGAAACCCAATCTGAACACAGCAAGACTCGAACTTACAAATCCCGCACCACCAACCGCCCAGCAGGACCAATTCGCCAGCGTTTCCGCCATCTCACCTTACCCACCAAGATGTGCATCACGAAATAGCCCAGCAAGCTCAGTTCCAACGGTAGCGACCCATTTCACCGATCTCATCAGGCTTCTCGCACGCCCAACAACCAGCCTTCTTTGTTATTCAATGGAGACAGAGCCCCAGTAGGTCCTTTACTCCGGGACGAGAAAGCTGGTGCTTGATCAGAGCTAGAACCGGCCCCGTGCCGGAAACTACGTTGGGCGTGCGTTCGCTAGGTTTTTTGTGTGCGGGTGCTGTACCGATCGGCTATGTGTCCTGTGTGGTTTGTTGATGATGTGATGGGGAAATGGTGGATATATGTGAGGGAAGAGTGGGATGGGGTAAGTGTCGAAGGTGGTTAAACTATGCATTCTGAAATCAATCCAAGAACTCAGTCTATCCCGTAAACTCAATCATAACCTACACGTCCTCGTCATACCCATCCTACTCATCGGATCATCCTCCCCCTAACCCACTCTCCAAAACCCCCCTCATCAACACTCTTACTAAACGCAATCCAGAAAGCCTGCTTCTCACTCACGGGACTCGCACACCTCTCCACCATCGCCTTTACATTAACCTCCTGCAACCCTTTAATCGCCATCACCTGCTCCACCCACTCTAGATCCACGCCACCGAAATCGCCATTCCCACCGAGCCACTCGTTCTTCATGCGGAGCATGGTGTCGAAATCAGAGGGCGTGATGGGGGTGATGGCGCCCCAACCGTGGTCTGGTTTGCCGGATATGACGTTGAGGTTTAGAGTGTGTAGGGAGATTGGGGGTACTGCCTCCGAACCATCATCGTCGGAGGGGGACGATGGGGTAGCGAGGTATTCGCATAGACTTGCCCATTCTGCGCGGTCGAATTCCTTGCTGTAGGGCAGGGCCTTTTTCGTTACACTGATATGCCGTATGGACGCTCGGCTTCTGGGTTTCAGGTCGGAGAAGAAGGGGACGGCGGCTTCGATGCTGGTGTGGAACGCAAAGGTGTAGGTTGAGTAGAGGATTTTGCTGGCTTCGGCGTGGATTTGCTGGTTCAGGGATAGGAGGGAGGGGACGGTGTAGCGGAGGTGCGATGTGTAGGGCGAGAGGAGGACGCGGTAGGTTGTTGGTGTTGTGGTGGTTAGGAAGGGACCTTTGGGGTTGTTAGTATATATTCAACGATGCCGTTTTGAGAAGCAATATCCTAGACTATCTCTCTAGGTTTACTCAAAGAACGTGTAAACGTACCGGTTCTGATGTGGTATGTACTCCTTCGTCTCCACGTCTTCGGGCCTTGAGACCCTAGCCATGGATCCATGGTCCGTACGCTTAACGTACAAGCATCATTGTTCGTGTCGTCTGAAAGGTATGTGTGGAAGTCGGGGATCAAGTTTGCGACGGACGTTCCGTTTCCGGTCGTTGGGGTCGTCGAG
>Ga0265798_10007101_pt1 | contig 14584 bp, 14 predicted proteins | sample P3T30metagenome_FD_192430 | JGI IMG/M metagenome (GOLD analysis project Ga0265798, IMG submission 192430) | Plant litter microbial communities from East Loma Ridge, Irvine, California - P3 T30 | ecosystem: Environmental > Terrestrial > Plant litter > Unclassified | place: USA: California...
CTGACCAGTTGACAGCGATATCGCTCTGTCCGGTCGTAAGTTGGTGGCTTGCCGATAATGTGGCGCCAGTGTAGAGGAAAAGGTAGGTGCTCATGTCCGCAAATACTGGACAATCAGCGCCGGGAGAGGTTGAGAGGTTGTAGGGACCGAGATGAACGCTGTCTCCATCGTGTGCGAATGGGATGGCTTTCTGGTATTTTGGCATCTTCGCGAGACGGTCAAATGTTTCTGGCGAGACTTGGGAGAGGAATTCGACGTAGTCGGGATCGTGGAAGGAGCAGACCTGTTCCTGGGTGGCTGGAAGGGCTTCATGGGTATCCATTGCGTAATGTAGGCCGTAGCCGAGAATGAGGTGTTTTGCGAGGGTGAGCCGCCATGGCTTCATCGGATGTGTCCTGCCGAAATGCATGTCCTCGACGGTGCTGTTGTAGTGGTATGAGACCTTCAAGCCTTTGGGCCGAGTGATGCCATTGTCCTCGACCTGCTGCATGATCTTGCGATTGAGCTCCTGGTCTTCAAAGTGCCGCTCATCGTCCTCTGTGGTCGGCGTAGCTTGTCTCGGCGGCCTGCCATCGCACGAGTAGTCGTCGCCATTTGCGTAGCCGTGATTATGGTCGTGGGTATGGTCGGGTGTGTGTGAGCGGCTGCTGGGCGATGCACGGTGTGCGAGCGCGGGATTCCATTGCTGCACTATTGAGCCATGGACGTCGGCGCGCGGTATTTGAGAGCCTGCCATGAGCCTGACTGTCGCATGCTCCCTGCGGACGAGATGACTGGTGTCGTGGAGGTTCGCTTGAGGGATGCGACGGTTTGCGCCGAGCTCGTTGCAACTGCTCTCTCCAACTCTTGAAACGCTTCAGCCATCTCCAATCTGGAGCCGGGTCTTTGCGGCTCTGCGGTTGGACGGACGGGAGGCGCCGTGTGTGGGGCTTAGCGTCGGCTGAACATCTTGAACTCCATCTTTCCTTCTGGACGCATCGATCGCGCGCCATCAACCAACAACCTTCACCATCACTTCCATCACTGCTCTCGCTGGCGTTCGATCAAGCGTTTCCCGCAGATAACGGCTGTTTGGTGTATCACGTGTCTCTGCGATTTGATTTCGTGGAAAACGGCCAGTAACGCCTTCCGCGCTCGTCGCAGGAGGCACCGATCATGAGTATCCACATGCCAGAAGATGCCGCGTCGGTGCTTGAGCAGTTCATGCATGATGGTGCGTACTTCTCTCGTTCAAACAAGCCTTTGGTGTGCGAGTGATGTTGACGCTTCTTCCAGTGGCAAATACTCCGGCCGAGGTGACACACTTGCTTGAAGAGATCCAGGCCAAAGATCACCAGATTCTGGCGTACAAGGACGAAATCAACAAACGCGATGCTGCGCTCCAGAAATGGGTGCGTCTGAACGGCGGTCACGTGCCGAATCCGAAGGAAGATGCCTTTTCCAAGACGATCAACGACTGCTTCGACAAATGTGAGATCTTGCAAGCCGAGAAATGCGGCCTGAGCGAAAAGGCTCTCATCGTGCTGGAACGGCAGATCAAGCGTTTGGATGTTGGCTTGCGCCACTTGACTGTCCGTGAAGAGTTCCCTGCGGACTGGAACGGTCCTAGCATGTTGTCCGGAAGTGCTACTGGAACTTCAACGCCGGTGTCTGGTGGGCCGTTGCAAAGTATCTCTGGCAACATCGGTTCCATGGGTGGAGCTCCAAACATCGCAAATGCAGCCCAATTGCGTATGGCTCACTCTTCTGCCGGTGCTCGATCAGGCGGTTCTCAGACTCCAGTCAGTGCTCCCCGGTCGGTTCGTGAAGGCAGTGCCGAAGCAAACAAGCGGCGCAGAGTCGGGCCCGGCGAGATTGCAATCCCCATCAAGGGAAGTCACCTCAAACCACCCACAGGGCCAGGCACTCCCAAGGCCACCACTCCTGGTCCAGCCACCAGTTCTTCGCGTGCGGGTTCTGCCCAGCCTTCTCGTCCAGCCCACACAAAGAAAGTCCCAGCGCCTCCAAACCGGAAGCCTGTTCCTGCCAACAGCTCTCGTACGGGCAAGCGCTCAGGCCGCACTGGCAGCAGCAAGGTCAAAGGCGATCGTCGGCGTCAACTTGCTCGCGCAGGCAGAGATGGCACACCCAGCACAAACGCCTCGGTCACTGATAGTGAGGACGGTTCCGCTTCTCCTACACCTTCTTCTCTTGCTCGTACTCAGGCCGACGGTGCCGGCGATCGGGCTTCTGACGGCGAAGGCGACGAGGATCTTGAGGAGGGGGAGGACACGACCCTGTATTGCTTTTGTCAGAAAGTCTCTTTTGGAGATATGGTCGGCTGCGACAACGACAATTGCAAGTATCAGTGGTTCCACTGGACATGTGTTGGGCTCAAAAGCGAGCCGGCAGGGGAGTGGCTTTGCCCGGAGTGCAGGAAGTTGCCAAAGGGAGATTTGTTGGTAAGTAAGTAGTGCAAGGGCATGGGAAACGACGTATGAGTGAATGTGATAAGTGTCTCCTATCTCCTTTTTTCCAGTATATGCTTGATTGATTATTCTTGTCGATTCCCACCGGCCTGAGGGGCTTCTGCGTATTCGAGCCAGCTGATAGCTCCGGATTGAGAACATCTTAATCATCCAGATGCGGAGCGTTGAACTCCGAATCCAGGCCAATTCTCTCTGGCCGGAAGAACTTACATCGCTCACGGGGTCCTTCGTGGCTACTGACAAGCAGAAATCACATCTCCGAAGCTCGAGTATAGCCAGCCGAGTCTCTCGGAGCAAGCGTGTTGAGCCTTCGGACCAGCAGCGACTGCCATACCATTGGCTTGTCGCTAGCCCAGCAAGTCATCCATCATGATCCATGAGCTCTCCAGTACAGCAATTCTTCGACCACGTGGTTGCGATAGGCATTGCTCCAGTACAGTCCAAGTTCACACTCGAAAGACATCCAGCTAATCCTTTGAGCGGCATCCAGGAATCCGAGAAGATAGTAGGAGATAGGAGCACAAAGTGAGGGGGTGATGTGCAGGGGCAAGAAAAACGAAGAGAGTATCGAGCAACCTACCTCACTGCTGTAGGCGCGCCCGTCTTCCTGCCAAAATCACCATGATCCACCGCATGCACAAATTCCGGTCAAAGTGCGCGTCCAACGCAGAATCCCTTAGGAAAGTGCCGCTGCAACTTCTGGGCCGACATCCGTGACTTTTCAGTGCGGACGCTGGCTGCTGATTCAAGGAGCCCACGGAGAGTCTCCATTGTCTTCTCTCTACAAACAACGTCACTCCACTGAGCGATACCATCGCGTTGTAGCCTACGTTCACTGTCGCTTGGCGGGGTCAGTGGAAGAGGCCAAGCAGATCGAACCAGGCAAGCTTGACGTCGAAAAGCTGCGCTGCGTTGCGCTGCAAAGTAGTGAGAAGAAGTGAGAAAGTGTCAAACCGGGAAGAGGAAACGTGAACGAACGGACAGACAGACATGTTGCAGACGCAATTAAATCTCCGTAGAGAGTCCCTTCTGGGCCTAGACCCTCGCTCGAGCTAAAGCTACAGTCCGTCGCGACCAGCATCAAAGACAGACCGCCGGGAGCGTAAAGCAACGTCGTCTGATCCCCTGCCTAAAGACCAAAGCACAACAACTCTGCCATATCGCTACAGAAACACTTATCACAGCGTGGGCATCTGCTCGTCATCGATCATCCGTCAGCTGCAGCCGACACCGGTCTGCCTATCAAGTTGGTCCAACCCTCGCTGGAGCGAGACAACAACGGCGAATAAAGAGAAAGAGAAAGAGAAAGAGAAACCAGCTTCCAAGCGGTTGAGAGTTGGCGTCGTCATCCCACGCCTCCGTCCGCGCCAGGAGGATTTTCGTCGTCCATCCATCTATCCTCCTCCTGCACGAGCGACAACGCCGAGGGGAGTTTTCTATCGGGTTGGGCGGGACCCGGGTGGTTGTTGTGGAAAGGAGAAGAGGAAATAGCAGGAGGAGGACGATGGGCCAAGTTGACCAAGAACGAGCACACGCGTGCGCAGTATGTAATAAATACAGCCAGATTGATTGCGTGCTACGTACGTACAACATAGACGACGCAAGAAAAAAGACCTTCATATTCTAAAACAAGCTTCCATCCTAGCAGCATCATCACTCTCCCTTTCCAGAGACTCGAAGCTCCGAAAGAATTGATTGGGAGAAAAAAAGGTAGTCAAAACCAGAGGGACAAGTCCCCGCCTTTTGATTGTGGAAAAGAAGAGGAAATATGATATAGAGATAAAATAGATAAGAGAACAAAGAATAATGTTTCACGTGATGCATGCAAATGTTCTTTCGCCGAAAAAAATTCAATCTTTAGGTGCTCAAAACCCAAAAGGACAAAATTCCCGCTCTAGCCAACGGCGACTGTGCATATCCAAGAGGTAGAGTGAGAGGGAGAGGAAGAAAAGAATAACGCCAGACAGCTCCTACAGGGTTGTGACGTAGAAATGGCTCTCAGGGAAATAAAAGAGTAAAAGGGCCATTTTGTAAAACTCCAGTGAATCCAATTTCGGGGCTTTCGTATGACATTCTCCGAAAGACGGACCGGATGAGTCGTAGCGAAGACGCCATGCCCTCATAGACGCTCTCGTTCTTGCATGCGAAGTTTATCCAAAAGGTCGCCATGCACGACAAGGCATGAAGTATGTGAAGTGGAAGGATATGCTTCCGCAGCCGGTGCCAGCTTTCCAACCCCCGGACCAAGCGTAAAGTAGCCAGACATTAGATGGTGCTAGACATGTTCTTTCTTGCGAATGCCGCTCGGGTCTCGATTCTCGAAAGTGCCGCGCCTAACTCGAAACAATACGAAAGTCGGCTCCTAGCGATAAGGATCGTATTCGTCAGCGCTGGGCGGGGATCTTGGCGAGCCGTCTACGCTTGTGCCCTTGCCCCAGCCGAACCAGCCGTTAGCTTTCTTTGGCTGGCCGTTGCCGACGTTCAGAGGCTGGACGGGCGGCGAGTCGGCGTGGCCGTTCATTTCGTTAGAGCGGACGAGGTCGATTGAGGGAGATGGGTAGGAAGGATCCGGGCTGTAGATGGAGTCGAGGTCGGCGTTGGCGTCTTGCAGTTCGGAAGCTGATGAGGGTCGGACGCCAACGGCTTTGACGAGCTCGACGACGGCGGCGGTGAGGTTGCTTGCGGCTGCGTCGAGGAGGGCGACGGGTGAGAGGCCGCTGGCGGAGGCGTGTTGTTTCGTGGCAGTGATGAGGCTGTTTGCTGTGCCCATTACGCGTGCTTTCAGCTTTGCTACGCTTGGGGAGGCGGCGGAAGGGGCGCTTGTCGGGGAATGAGGAGATGGCGAAGGCGTAGGGTAGCCGTCTGTGCCGACGGTCGATGAGATGGCGGAGACGCAGAGGGTGACTTGCTTCACGCTCTCGAGCATAGAATCGCTACCGTCACTTCGGCGGGCGGACTTGAGCAGCTCATCCACTGAAAGTTGGAAGCGGGTGATGTCCACATCGCAGACAAGGCCGTCCCGAGAGATGAAGCTGTCTTCGCGCGACAAGTTGCCCATGTCGACGGACGAAAGGCCTAGGCCCATTGTAGAGGCACGAAGGGCCTTGTTCTGTGCCTTTGCTTTGGCGTAGCGTTCTCGCCACTGCTCGACTTCTATCTCCAACTTCGTTACTTGAGCAGCGAGTCTGTCTTCTTGCTCCATGGCAGAATCGGTCTGTTGGCTCAAGTCACGCATTTCACGCAGATATAGGGTGGCCTCTTCCCGGACTTCATTGGTGAGCTTTTCTTGAGTAGCAAGCTGTTCCTCAAGCAGCTCTATCCTGCGATTTGCCTCCTCGCTGTTTCCAGATCCATTTTGATGTGACTGTTCACGCAGCTCGTGCAGCTCGGTCTGTTGGGTTTGCATTTGTTTCTGCATGTCTTCATTTTGAGTGTGCAAATTGTCGTTTTCGAGTTTCAACTTGTCAAGCTGCGCTCGTGCATCTTCCAGATCTCGGATTTGTTCCAGGTGTGCCTCGTGTTCGTCATCCTTCTCTCGCTTGATTATGTCAATCTCTCTCTGCATATTTTCCCGCACGCGTTCTGCTTCGTTGGCTTTCCGCTCCAGGTCGTCTCGTAATGCGTCCCATTGACCACGGGTGCCCGAGATTGTCATTTGTTCGTTCAGTTCCTCCCGCAACCGCGTGAGTTCTGTTTCCTGTGTCTTGATCGTCTGGCGAGCTTGTTCGCTGCCTGTGACTGAGGCCACAGCTTCGCTGAAGCGCGGGTTCCCGAGTGTCGTCTCTTCCTCATCGTCGTCGTCTTCCACCATGGTACTTTTGTTGGGCACGATTGTGTTGCTCTGGAACGTCTTGGGTAAAGGACGTCCGAGAGAATTTGAGTCGCTGGCTTCACTGACTCTGTGGGATCCCAAGGGACGCAGAGGCGCGTGGTCGCTCACATCGCTGGGTTGTCGGCCGGCTCCAGGAGGACGCATTGGAGCACCATTGGGCCCAGGGCCGGGGCTCATTGGCGGTCTTCCGCCGTTGGGCATGGGCGGGCCTCGGTGGCCAGGCATTGGTGGAGGGCGCATACCACCCTGACTGGGCCTGCGACTACCATGGCTGCTAGCACTACTCGGGGGTCGACTCGAGTCGCTGTTGGCAAATCTGGGAATGCGGCGCTCCAGTTCGTAAAAGACATCCGTGGCCAGCTGCCTGAAGCGGTCGAGAGGCAGGGTGGAGAGCTTTTGTCTCGCCTGGTTCCGCTTGGGGTGGAAAGTGGTCTTGGGGAGTAGGAAGCGCGGTACATCCTTGACGCGCTGCAGGCGCTCGTCTTCCCTTCGTACCAACTCGTCGAACACGTCCGTACTGAGCTCCATGAACTGCGTCACACTAAGCCGCAACAACTTGTCCCTAGCCCGGTTCGGCCTGATGTTTCCCTTTTCATCGCGCAGACTTGAAGCCAAATATTGCCGCAAGTTCACGTAGTGTTTGTGTAATTGTTCCTCATGCTCCGGTCTGAACATGGGTCGTCTTTCCGAGCCCGGCGGCCCAGGACCCGGGCGTCCTTCGCTGCGGGCTCCCACTGAACTTGCAGAGGACGGCGGGCGCTGGCCGTTCACGCTGCTGCCGCTGGCAGAAGGTCGTGACATGTCGGTGGAACCGCTGGGGTGTTGAGATGTGGGCGGCGAAGAAGGACCACCTGGGGTACGCGATGGGGGACGCGATCCGGCGTATGGTCCAGCATTATTGTTGTAAGGAAGGTCGTTCGGGGGGCCACCGTTAGGACTTTGCTGTCCAAGGTTTCCGTAGCGTGAAACGAAACCTGACTCGGTGCTATGCATAGACAGCGGCGATATGGGACCATTTGAACGGTTCATGGTGGACGAGGTCGAGATAAACGAGTGACGAGGCAATCAGGCGCGTGAAGGCGTTCGCATGCGGTCGCGCGCAGTCCAGGGCGTGTAGACTGGGGGGAGGGGGGTCTCCGGCTGGCGGTGTATGCCAAGGGGGGGTTGGTTGGAGAGGAGAGCACGTGGTGTCTCGGACGGGGTGTCTCAAGGTTGCGCAATTGGAGGGGCGCAGTAGGAGTGTAAGGTTCGTTCACGAACGATTGACTGGTGGTGTAGAGCCGGGTACTGTATGTATGTTGGACAGTTCCTGGTTCCTGGTGTATGTAGGTTCGGGATGATTTGCGCGTGGGCTGGAGTTTGTGGGGGGATCGTTCGGACAGCAGGCGCAAAGGAGGAAGAAAGTAGACGGGCGTGTGGTGACCAGCCAGACTATGTCGCAAACGATAGCCGAATTAATGAGGTAGAGACAGTAGTGATGGAGGTATTATTGTGTAAAGATGGCAATCGAGGTAGCACTGCAGGTATGTGGAGGTAGCACTGCAGGTAGGGATAGCAACGGAGATAGGCAGACAACGACAACAAGGACCAAGGATGGGACAGGACAGGACAGGACTGGACAGGACTGGACAAGACGACAAGACACTCGACAAGGGCAAGGAAGACGGCGGAAGCACGACGCGGTAGCCTTGCTGAGAACCGACTAAGACTAAGCAGTCTTCCCTTGACGGCGGCAAAACCAACCGCGTTTGTAGTAGAGAGAGGGAGTGGACTGGCACGACAGCCAACGCTATTCAGGTGACCCCCCTGGAGCATGCAGACGATTAGACGACCATTTAGACGATTCCGCGATTCCTTCTAGCGGCTGCATGGACATGGACGGAGGTGATAGGCTCGGCAACAATCTTCGCATCTGCAGGAACGGAACGGCGACAACATGCAATTTGGATGCATAACAATTCATGCAATTCATATAATTCGTTGATCCCTTAAAAGCGATAAAAGGACATGTAATTCGCCTGACTACTCGCCGGACTTGTTAGGTAGTCCCCCCTGAGCCAAATGTATCAACACCACTAATATTATTACATTATCCAAAGCGTACCTGCCAAGTCAAGCGCTAGCCCATGAGCCGGCGCGTACCTGGCAGCTCTCCGGAGATGAAGACGCTTGAAGCGATTCATCGCTAACGCTGGCCTGCAGAGTCTGGACCTGCTTCTAGTACTGCTGTGCACCGTCTGTGTGAGAGCCTCAACTAGTCGTGCAGTTACTGGTATACCATCTTCATTTCATCCACAACACACTACTGATTAATGCCATACATGTTCGTGCAAGTATGATACCTACTGTAATACCAGTGGTCTTGTAAGGTAAGTACTGTACATGTATACCGCCCGGATCTCTTCCACCTCACACCGCTTGTGGGCCAGATACACCGCTCGAAAGCCGATCACAGTTGGACTACTCCATCACGTTGCTGATAACACATGCTCATTGTTAGCATGCTCTTTGGCTAGGACTCACCTGTACAGTAGGAGTATATTCCCTTTGTTCAATTATTCATTCATCCATCCATCCCCGGAAAAATCTTTCTCTCTTTTCCGGCCCATTTTCATCAAGAAAAACACGACATCCATCATCCAGCAATGACAACCAGCACAAGAACAGCATCAACAACCTTGACAACCTCTCCTCGACTCTTCTCCACCCAAGACATAACCTCTCCACAACCCCTCTCAGCCCTCTGGTGGAACACCAACGCACCTCCATCGGAACAAACCCCCGCCTGTCCCAGCTACCTGACCTACGCCGCCCACCACCCCAAAGAACTCGCCAACCTCAGCACGCCCGACTCTCTCTTCATCCGCAAAACATGGCCTGAAGTCCGCTCGCTTATAGCCGCCAACCGCCTGGATCAATTCACCCGAGTCCCCAGCGAACTGCGGCAGTATCGGCGATGGACAGAGAGGGTGGTCAAGCAGTACGGGAGTATGCTGCGATTCATCGTGGAGGAGAGGTTAGGTTGGGGAGGGGAGGTTGGGTTGGGAGTGGCAAACGGGGGGAGGTTTGGGTGTAAGGGTATGTGTATTCCATCTTCAATCTTGTTTTTTTTTTTGTTTTTTGCGTAGTCCAAGTAGCAGCTCGATTCCCCATGAACTGACACTGCCATCAACCAGAAAAAGAAACCTACAAAATTCTTCCCAACGACTGGCCCTACGGCCTCGACACGCGGATCGTGCACCTCGTCGTCTGGACCAAATTTTCATTCCCCTCGGACCCTTTGACCGATGACTTACTACCTGCCAGCAGAGCGGAGATCGAGGACTTTGTAAGTGACACTTTCTCGCGGGTCTGTGGGGAGGATAACGTGGTGTGGTTCAGGAATTGGGGGGATTTGAAGAGCGTGAGGGCGATTGAGCATTTCCATGTGCTGCTTTTTGATCCGCCGGAGGGGTTCGTTAGTCGGATTACGGAAGGGTGAGGTGGAGGGTTCGTGTGTTCTTCTCTTTGAGGTGTGTACATAGTGCCTTGTATATATTTAGTACATGAATCTTGTCTTGTTTTGTTTTAACATCATCGAGATGTGAATATCACTTGTGACTTTCCATGATCGCTCCTGCTCTTCCCAAGTCAGAAACTCAAAACGCATCATTTCAGCAATAACGAGTACAAGAACACAACTGAGCATCATCATCGAGTACACCAAGCAACAGAACGACAAGACCAACAACTTCATTACTCCACAAGTCCGTCGGGCAGCTCAATGGCAAGATATCTATTTCCTTGGTGAATCCCGATAACCCCAACCCTAACCCTATCATATTGTCCTGAGCGGCAAGCTCGAACATCGTGCGACGAATACAATGACACGCAGAAATGAGATCGATCCGATGGTGCTACACAAAACGTGCATGTACCTCTCAGCCTCTACGTTGTACTGCATCCACATACATGCTGTGTACACAGCAGCGTGCATGCAGCTGCCGCGACAGAATCGTACGACAACCGACCCGCTCGGTAAACAAATATATTGGAACAGATCGCCGGCAAATTTCAAGCAAACTGTCCCAGTTTATTGAAACAGCCAAGGGAATTGCGGAGGGAGACTTTCTGGCTGGCCACCCAGTCGGAGTGAAGAACTGGTCTTGGTCGTGCAGGAGAGAAGAAGCTTTTGTCGGGATTTGGTCCCGCGTGGCGTCCACGTCGTCCTTGTAGTCGCGAGGAAGGCAAAAGCAAAAGACGATTGTGGCGATGTGGTGATACGTGTACTTGCTACGCGTGATGTCGTCGTCGTCAAGTGGCTTTGCATGTTGGATGGAAGCCCAAACTTACCTCTTAGCAAGATGGGTCTGGTATTCCTCAACGACCTACTTTCAGCAAGAGTCCGGACTTCTCTCTAAGCCTTGTAGAGACTCGCACACCAGCCAAGTGGAGTAGTGGAGCCCCCAATTTGACGGGAACAATCAAGGGCTTTTTCCAATCCCGTGGAGACCGCTGTGCTGCGGCTTTGCGGTTTCTGCACGATGATTGAGAAGGCGTCCAATCATGCTGCAACGGCCTGCATGTCGCGTCCTGCTGGCTGCAAGAAGGTGCAGGTTGCGTCGTCGGGACGCACGCTAGATTGTCTCTAGATTAATTTTGTTGCTGGCTGAGGATGAGGATGGGAGTTTCACTAATGTCATTCTGGGCATAGCTGAGCGGCTTTGGGATTTTAGGATCAGTTAGGAGGGATTATTGGAAGAGGGGGGAAAGTGGTACGTTTTGACTTGGGATGCTTTGTTGGTTGGTTGGTGGCAGTCGGTATACAAGATTAAGCTACGAGTCGTACCATGTACATTATTTAATGCATGCTGCATACAGTACACCGCCCTTGACCGCCGAGTTCAAGAGTGCTAGGCAGACAGCATTGCAACATACATATGTATCAACATATATTTATTTAACATTCCCATCTCTCCGGCACTTTGCGGTGAGAAGGTTCGAGTCTTGCGCATCTTGCCTGCGCGGCTTCTGGGAATTGTTGGCCCAAGTCTCCTTTTCAGGGACCGAGCTACCACTAGGATAAACTACTACCACCCTGCTGCCACGAAGCACGGACGGACGACCTGCAGCAGGTTGGCAGAACATTTGTTTCCCGCCGTCCAACAGTCAGTCACTGTCACTACTGTACGACAACACCACCTTTCAACCCTCTCGGTCGTGATCGTGTGCACGGCACACTCTCGCTGCAGTCTGCGGTCGAACAATATTAAGCCCCCATCCACCTCCGCGACATCGGCATCGGCACCGGGCACAAACCAACTCACGCACCGCCGAATCACACCTCCAATCCCTCCAATCCCTCCAGAGAGAGCTTCAACATGCTCGAGTCTCTAATCCCCACGCGCTGGCGGCGCAACTATGATCCCACCAACCCCGACAAGCCTGGCTTCTACAACCGCCAAATCACCCCGTACCTGCAGGCCGTCTCGCACAAGGCCTGCAACCACCCGGTCTACACCCTCTCCTTCTTCGCCATCCTCGCCAGTACTACCTACATCAGCCTGCTCGAGACTGGCTTCTTCCAGCCCACCATTGCCAGCGGCGTCGGCAAGGTCGACTTCGCTTCTCTGAGCGCCGGCAGCAGGAGGCTACAACTGAGCGAAGACACCGCCTGGAAGTGGCAGGTCGAAGAGAATGGAGCACAACCGCGTCTTGCTGAGCAGCTGCGCAACGACATCGCTTTGGTCACCCTGGCCTTCCCGGACGCTGGCGCCAATGTCTCGCCCAATGCCCTGCTGCAAACCCTGTCCCTCCCCAAGAAGAGCTCAATCGAGGTCATGCCGTCTTCTGAAAACATCCTCTCGCCCATTTCTCCCGACACCTCCCTTGCATTCTCCATGCCGTACCACGAGACCGCGAAATTCCTGGAGGGCGTCAAGGAAATTCCCGCAGTCTTTGACGTTTCCGCGCAAGAAGATGGCAGCGACGACGAGCCTGAGCAGAAGATGTGGCTGATGAAGTCTTCCAAGGTTGCCAGCTCTGGTAGCCTTATGGACTGGGCCAAGAACTCGTGGACTGCCTTCATTGACTTGGTGAAGAATGCAGAGACTTTGGATATTGTCATCATGTCTCTCGGCTACATTTCCATGTACCTGACTTTCATCTCGCTCTTCACAAGCATGCGCAGGCTGGGCTCCAACTTCTGGCTCGGCACCAGCGTTCTGTTCTCCTCCGCCATGGCCTTCCTCTTCGGTTTGATGGTTACCATGAAGATGGGCGTACCAGTCAATGTTGTGCTTCTCTCCGAGGGTCTCCCATTCTTGGTCGTCACTGTTGGATTCGAAAAGCCCATTATTCTCACACAGGCCGTGCTCTCCGCTGCCATCCAGGGCAGGCGCACGTCTCCTCCTAACAGTCCGAGCCCAAGCAATGTCGAGGCTCCGCTCACCATTCAGAACGCTGTGCAGACTGCCGTCCGCGAGCGCGGCTTCGAGATTGTCCGTGACTACGCCGTCGAGATCGCCATTTTGTGCGTGGGCGCCGCTTCTGGCATTCAGGGCGGTCTCCGTCAGTTCTGCTTCCTCGCTGCCTGGACTCTTTTCTTTGACTGCATCATGCTTTTCACCTTCTACACTGCCATTCTCACCATCAAGCTCGAGATCACCAGGATCAAGCGCCACGTGGCCACCCGCAAGGCTCTTGAGGAAGATGGTGTCAGCAAGCGTGTCGCCGAGACTGTTGCGAGCAGCAATGACTGGCCCAGAGACGATGTCATGCAGAGCAGCGAGACCAGCATCTTCGGCCGCAAGGTCAGGGACAGCAGCATTCCTCGTTTCAAGGTCCTGATGGTCACCGGCTTCCTTTTGATCAACTTGCTCAACCTCTGCGCCATGCCTTTCCGTGGCGCTCACCACTCATCGCCCGTCAATGTCATGAGCCAGCCCCCGATGGATCCTTTCAAGGTCGCTGGCAGCGCTTTGGACCACTTGTCTGCAAACGCCAAGGCCGGCGACAAGCCTGTTTCTGTCACTGTCTTTAACCCCGTCAAGTACGACCTTCAGTTCCCTTCTGTACACTACTCGCCTACGGAGAAATCCGACTGGTCTATGTTCGAAGTCGACTACTCCGATGGCGTCTTTTCGGCCGTTGGCGGTAGAGTTGTCGAGAGCATCTTGAAGAGCTTCGAAGACCCCGTCTTCAGCAAATGGGTCATTATTGCTCTGGTTTTCAGTCTTGTATTGAACGGATATCTCTTCAACGCAGCAAGGTGGAGCATCCGAGGCTCTGAGAACGGCCAGGCTACCGCTGTCAAGCCTGCCACCAACGGACATGCAGTCGCACCCAAGGCTGAGAACCCTGAAGACAGAGTCTTTGACGAACTCAGCCCGCTTGACGAGGCGCCCAACGGTTCTGTCATTCGCAGCAAAGAAGAGGCTGAGGCTGTTGTCAAGGCAGGCAAGGCAGGTACTCTTACTGATAACGAGCTCGTCGACCTCTCCCTCCGTGGCAAGATTCCCGGTTACGCCCTTGAGAAGACTCTCGGCGACAAGGTCCGTGCCGTCAAGATTCGTCGCTCGGTCATTGCACGCACGCCGGCTACCAAGAACCTCACTGCTAAACTCGAGACGTCTCTTCTGCCTTACAAGTACATGGACTACGATCGCGTCTACGGAGCTTGCTGCGAGAACGTCATCGGTTACACTCCTCTGCCCATCGGTGTCGCTGGCCCGCTCACTATCGACGGCCGCAGCTACTTCCTGCCCATGACCACTACCGAAGGTGTTCTCGTTGCTAGTGTCAGCCGTGGTTGCAAGGCCATCAACGCTGGCGGCGGAGCTGTCACTGTTCTCACCGGTGACGGCATGACACGCGGTCCCTGCGTTGGCTTCGAGACGCTCTCTCGCGCCGCCGCCGCCAAGATCTGGCTCGACAGTCTCCCCGGTCAGAAGGTCATGAAGGATGCCTTCAACTCCACCTCTCGCTTTGCCCGCCTGCAAGAAATCAAGAGCACCATCGCCGGCACTTACGTCTACATTCGCTTCAAGACCACCACTGGTGACGCCATGGGTATGAACATGATCTCCAAGGGTGTCGAGCACGCACTCAGCGTCATGTCGAACGAGGCTGGCTTTGAGGACATGGCCATCATCACTGTGTCTGGAAACTACTGCACTGACAAGAAGCCGGCTGCTATCAACTGGATCGACGGCCGTGGCAAGAGCGTCGTTGCCGAAGCTATCATCCCTGGTGATGTTGTCAGGTCCGTCTTGAAGAGTGATGTCGACGCTCTAGATCGGAAGAG
>Ga0265798_10007102_pt1 | contig 14574 bp, 16 predicted proteins | sample P3T30metagenome_FD_192430 | JGI IMG/M metagenome (GOLD analysis project Ga0265798, IMG submission 192430) | Plant litter microbial communities from East Loma Ridge, Irvine, California - P3 T30 | ecosystem: Environmental > Terrestrial > Plant litter > Unclassified | place: USA: California...
ATAAAGACAGTACTTACATATTTACTACCTGCGCCCAGATATATCACGGCAACTGGAAGGTTAGCAAAGACTCCCTGTACTTATATTGCAATAATGTAAGTTTTAAAATTGACAGCCTTAATACTATGGAGCAATATAAAAAGGGGACAATATGCGGCACCGCACCCGAAGCCTATAGCATAGACGGCACCGTACTTTTAAACAGGGCAAAATTTAAAGGCACAGGATACTTATATACCAGGTTAAAAAAACAGTAATTTTAAAGAGCTGTAACGTCATAAAAAAACAAAACCGCCTCAGTTTCCTGAAGCGGTTTTTTATTGAGCCGATAGAGGGACTCGAACCCACGACCTGCTGATTACAAATCAGCTGCTCTAGCCAACTGAGCTACACCGGCGTCTCAATACGGGTGCAAATATAGTAGTGTATTTTAAATTTTCAAAAAAATATTTGCACTTTTTCGTACTATTTTTTGCTTACAGCGCGTTGATTTTTGCAACAAGCTGACTTGCAGTTTCTTCAAACTTTTTGTTGATGGCTGCAAAATGCGCTTTTTTATTTTCAACACCTTTAGCGTTTATTTCTTTAATAAGGCTGTCAAAAGTTGCAATAGCCTCATCTATAATAGCATCGCCTGCCTCAGTAGCATTTCCGCTTGCTGCAAGTGTGTTGATGTATACTGCCTCAATAATGTCACTAAATACAAAATTGATGTCTTTTTTAAGGTTTCTTACGTTTGCCATTTCTATATGTCTTTAAATTATGGGTGCAAAATTAGCGTTTATAAACCACAATATTGTTAAGAAATATATATTTCTAACAATGTAGCTTCTCCTGCAAGGCTAAATGCGCCTACAGCCGCCGGTACCAGTACAGTGTCGCCCTTTTTAAAATTATAGGTTTCGCCATCCATTTCAATGGTATATTCGCCCTCTGTGCATATATATACTGTAAAGCTCTCGCCGTTTTTAGTTATGTTAGCAGTACCGTTAAGGGGTAAAAAGTTAGTGGTAAAATAAGGGCAGTCTACCATGGCGTTGCTGGTATTCTCCTCTTTGGTATATTCTTTTTGGGTATCGGTAGTATTGTAGTTCATGGCATCAAGCGCCTCCTGAACGTGCAGCTGGCGGCCGTTACCGTTAGCATCAACCCTGTCCCAGTCATAAATACGGTAGGTAATATCGCTGGTTTGCTGTATTTCGGCAATAACAATACCCGCGCCTATGGCATGTATGGTGCCGGTTTCAAGAAAATACACATCGCCTTTTTTAGCAGGTACTTCGTTTAATATGTCGATAAGCTTTTTGCTTTCCAGTTTTTCAAGATATTCTTCGGCGCTGCTTTTGTGGTTAAAGCCCACAATAATGCGCGAGCCCTCGTCGGCTTGCATTACATACCACATTTCAGTCTTGCCAAATGAGTTGTGGCGCTCTTTTGCCAGTGCATCATTAGGGTGTACTTGTATAGACAGGTCCTCACGTGCATCAAGAAACTTAAATAACAACGGAAACTGCTTTCCAAAACGCTTGTGTACAGCAGTGCCCAATATATCATCAGGGTAATCTTCAAGCAAATCTGTAAGGGGTTTGCCTGCAAAAGCACCATTTTTAACTACACTAACATTACCTTCAACAGCACTTAGCTCCCAGCTCTCGCCGGTAGTTTGGGTCGGAATATTTTTTCCAAGGTCAGTTTTAAGTTTTGTACCGCCCCAAATGCGGTCTTGTAAAATAGGTTCAAAAACAAGAGGATAGTGCTTTGTGTTCATGGTTTTAATATTATTGTCCTTTATAAGTTACAAAATTTCTTGGTGTTTCATACAGTGTTACCTCAAGCTCCATTTGCGGGGCTATATGCGGGCGCATGCGGTTCCATATCACTACGGCTATATTCTCGGCGGTAGGGTTTAGGGTTGCAAAATCGGGCACATCAAGGTTAAGGTTTTTGTGGTCAAAACGTGCTTCAACCTCATGGGTAATCACATCTTTTAAGATCTTTATATCAATTACATAACCGGTTTCGGGATCAATTTCTCCCGTTACACTTGCTATAAGCTCATAGTTGTGCCCGTGGTAGTTTGGATTGTTGCATTTGCCAAAAACTTCGGCATTGCGCGCATCATCCCAATCGGCACGGTGCAGCCGGTGGGCTGCGTTAAAATGGGCACTTCGGCTAACGGTTACTTTCATCAGTTTTAATTATTTAGTTTACAGTTGCAGTCACTTTTTCAGCCAGTTACGTGTAGACGGCGACTGATGCTGTAAACTATACTTTATGTTCTTCAAGGTATTCGTAAAACTCATCAAATATAATCCTGAACCATACGGTATACAGCTCCGGGTGTTGTTGCATATCGGCTTTTACATCCTCTATAGCCATCCATTTCCAGCTCTCGGCCTCTTCGGGGTTAAGGTGCGGGGCATCGTTATAGTGGCCTATCATTACGTGGTCAAGCTCATGCTCTGTAAGGCCGTTATCAAAAGGCGCTTTGTAAATAAACGAGAACAGCTCTTTAAGCGCTGTAGTAAAGCCCATTTCTTCCTGCAGGCGGCGTGTACCTGCCTGTATATTGGTTTCGCCTTCGCGCTGGTGGCTACATGTGGTATTAGTCCATAACAGCGGAGAGTGGTATTTATGCGCTGCACGCTGTTGCAGCATAATCTCATTTTTTGAATTAAGCACAAAAACCGAGAATGCACGGTGCAGCACCGCCTTTTCGTGCGCCTCCATTTTAGGCATAAGCCCTATGGGCTCGTCCTGCTCGTTTACCAGTATTACCTTTTCTTCTTCCATAGCTATCAGCTCCCAAAAATAAGAAAAGTTTCGTGTAAATACAGCGATTAACTTTTTGTTAGTATTGTAGTAAGATTAACAGCAGTTTTCAGCCCCGTATTATTTATATTTGATACAAATCTTCTCACATGGAACTCGCACCCGTTTTTGCCATTTTTTTCCTGTTCGCCATCCCGGGCCTGGTAGCATTAACCGATTTTATTTCATTCATGTTCCGCGGCCGGTTCTATACCCATATTATTTCTCGTGGCATTTTTAGCTTTATAGCCCTTATAGGCTATCCGTTATTTTATATTGGTACGGAAACCAGTAACAATTGTTGTACTGATAGTGCTGCCTTTGCGCAGGAGCATGTATTGAGTATAGTAATACTTATAGCTTGTTATTGCTTTAGCTATTTTTACTGCCTTTCAAGAAAAGAAATTTATTCGCCACTGGCAGAGGTGGGTGCAAATGCACTTATAATTGCCGGCCTTGTATTCAACATTATTGTAGCCATACATGCAAAAGATGAAGCAAACGGACATATAATGTGGCTGCTGGGCAGCACGCCGGGCATATTTTTTTTAACGAATATGCTGCTGCACAACCATTTGTTTTTAATGCACGAAATAAATCCCGCCGAGATGATGCGCCGCAACAAATTTGAGCAGCTGGCCGTGAAAATACTTTACCTGCCGGCTTTTGCTAAATTTCCGCTGTTTATGGTGCTGTTCCTGCCAATGCTGGCCGTGTTAATTGCATTTTTGCTGCTGTTTGGGCAAAAGCCCGACTCGCTGATATTAGCCTTTACCCAAACCTACAAGCACGGGTTTAGCGAGCTCGATTATATGTGCAATAACGTGGAGTGCGGCGGCCATTACCTGTGCAGTGTGGCGGCAAACGGCCACAAAAACGTTGTGAAGCCGCAGCGGCTGGGTATGCGCCATGGTAATTATATTATATGCAACAGGCAATTACTTATATCTAACGCTTTTGAAGAACTGGTGGCCGAAAAGCTGCCCTTTGCCCATAAAATTATCCGCCGGAATTATGATAGGGTGGGAGACGTGGTACACAAATACTACGGCATCTTTAACAACAAATTTGTAGCCGATGTGGTGTATGTGCTTATGAAGCCCGCTGAATGGGTATTTCTGTTTGTGCTGTATGCTTTTGATAAAAAGCCGGAGAACCGGATTGCAAAGCAGTATTTGAGTGTGGAGGACCGGATTAAATTGAAGTAGTTATTTCACGAAGGTTCGCAAAGAAGGCACAAAGTTGTAGAAAGAAAAAGACACAAATTTCACTGATTTTACACGAATTGAATTGGACAAATTAGTGAAATTTGTGTCTGAATTTTGTTATTTGTTTTTGAAATTTAAGAAAGATACCTCTCAAACCCATAAATATCTACGGTTGCCTTTAAATCAAACAATAAACTAAACAGGCCGAAGAAGGTACGGTTAACGTAAATAAAGTGCCTTGAGCCACGGTTGGTGTTCATCTTGCGGATGTTTTTATCGTTGGCAAAGCGCTCGCTAAGCCCGGCAATAGCCGTGTTGAAACCGTTATCTGAAAAGTCGAAGTGCTTGTGGCGGTACGGCTCTACAAACACGTTAAGCAACTCGTGGAACAGCGCCTTAAAATACTCAAACTCTTCTTTAGTGTCTTCAGGTTTTAAAACCTGCAGTGTAACCAGCTTTTCGGTAAACAGAACATCATTATCTAATGTTTCAGGCTGTATCAGCTCAAAATATGGTGTATAGAAATCCTGAGGAAGCGCCTTCATGCACCCAAAATCTATGGCTATAAGGTTGGCATCTTCATCAACCAGAAAGTTGCCTGGATGCGGGTCGGCGTGAAATTTATGCAGCACGTGTATCTGGTACATATAAAAATCATAAAGCGCCTGGCCCACCTTATTACGATCTTCCTGGCTATGGTCCTGCTTGCACCATTCGCTTAAATGTATGCCCTGCATCCAGTCCATGGTAATAATTTTCTCGCAACTCAGCTCAGGGTAGTATTTCGGGAAACGGAGGTTTTCCAGCTTGGCGCATTCCAGCCTTACGGCCTCGCTTTGCTGCAACTCCAGCGTATAATCCGTCTCTTCGGTAAGTTTATCTTCAACCTCCTGAAAGTATTCATCTGATGTGCCCTTAAGGTTAAACATGCGCAGGGCAATAGGCTTAACAATGGCAATATCGGTACTGATGCTGTCGCGAACGCCGGGGTACTGAATTTTAACGGCAAGGTCTTTACCGCCCTTCCTGGCCCGGTGCACCTGCCCAATGCTGGCCGCGTTTACAGAGTCTGCATCAAAATCGTCAAACAGCACATAAGGCTCAACGCCAAAGTATTTTTTAAAGGTTTTAATCACCAGCGGCGCGCTTAACGGTGGCACAGAGAACTGGCTCAGCGAAAACTTATCTACATAGCTTTGCGGCAGCAGGTTTTTTTCCATGCTCAGCATCTGAGCTACTTTTAATGCGCTTCCTTTTAATTCTTTAAGGCCGTCATAAATATCGGTGGCATTATCTTCGTGCAACTGGTCTTTGGTCATGTCCGGGTGCACCATCTTCTGGCCATAATATTTAAGGTAGTTGCCACCAATTTTTACACCGGTAGTAACTAATTTGCTCACGCGTTCTATTTTACCCGTGGGTATACTATCAAGTTTTTTCATAGCGTTTTATTAAACGGTGAATTTTTCTTTCCAGATAAATTTGCCCAGGTCTACCAGGCTTTGCAGCGGCGAGTTATACACCAGGTCGGCACTGGCCTTAACCGATTTTTCAATAAAAATATCAGTCTTTTCAAAACCGGGCGACGTGTCTTTTATCCAGAATCGGAAGATGGTCAGGAACTGCACCCATGCGGCTTCGCGAAGGGCTTTTTCCTGCAGTTTATCGGCCCTTTCGTTAGGTATGTTGATGGGCTTATCCAGCGCCTGCTGTGCAAAATCAGTAAACAGCGTGCGCAGCTCTTTGAGTTTTACCAACGTGCGCACATTATAACCGTTGCCTATGCTGTAAAGCACAAAACTGCGGTTAGCGGTGGCCATTTCAAAAAAGGTAAAGTAAAATGCTGATAGCTTGTCTACACCACCAAACTCAGCATAACTGGGCGATTGCTTCAACGTAAGCAGCGTGTGGTTAAACATTTCGGCAAAGTAAAAGCGCTCCAGCGCCTCAAATGAGGCAAAAAACTGGTAAAAGTCGGCTTCTTCAAAACCGTTGTCTACGGCAAATTTATAAACCGTTGCCGGTGGTGCGCCATGTATAAGGCAGTGGTGCGAGTATTTTTCTATAATTTCGTCTTTAGTAAGAACAACGGGCGGGACAATTTTCTTTGCTGACATTGGAGAATAATTTAAAGATTGAAAATTCAAAAATTTAAAATAGAGTTAAGGTTTCAAAGTGTTCTGAAACTTTAGTGTAACAAATTTACTACGCAAACAAACATCAAGGTATTGGCGGCGTGTTAATTATCGTTCAAAAAAAATGAAAGATGCACGATATTATTACCGGTAAAAAAAGGATTGGTATAATGGTAATTGTTTACATTAGCGGTAATAAACATCCTGCCATGAAAAACCTCCTTACACTTATTGTATGCCTTTTTAGTTGCATAACTTTCGCCCAGCAGGGCAAAGCGTTGTTTGACGAAGGTGATAAACTCTATAAAGAAAAAAAGTTTGCAGAAGCCCTGGCTAAATTTGGCGAAGCCGAAAAAAGCGATTACAAGACAGCCGAACTGTATGTGCTGCAGGGTAACTGCCATATAAACCTCAATAACGATGATGCCGCCATAAAAAATTATACACAAGCCCTTGCCATAGAGCCTAAATACGCGCGCGCCTTGTATAACCGCGGTATTGTTTATAAAAATAATGATAAATTTGACCTTGCCATTGCCGACTTTACTGCCGTTATAGCTTCCGATAAAAATCACCAGGACGCTTATGCAACGCGTGGGGCTATTTATGCCGCGCTAAACGAAAACCAAAAAGCCATAGATGATTTTGAGGCCTATATAAAACTTGATGCTACTGATGCCAACATTTATGCGCTGCTGGGCATTAGCTATGGTAAGCTGGATACGTCTAAGGCTACTAATAAAAAAGCGGTCGATGCGCTTAGCAAGGCAATTGCGCTGGCAGATAACAATGCCGTATATTATTACTACCGGGGTTATGCTTATTATGATCTGGACCAAAGAGACAACGCCATGAAAGACTTTGATAAGGCAATAGCGCTGCGGCCCCACTATGCCGAAGCCTGGTTTGAAAAGGGCAACCTGTATCTTGATAAAAAGGATTATGACCAGCAGATTATGTGTTATACCAAAGCCCTGGATGCCGAGCCCAATCATGGTAACTGGTACTACTATCGGGGAATGGCTTACTTTGAGAAGAAAGATAAGGAGAAGGCCTGCGCCGATTTTACCAAGGCCCGCGAACTTGGCTATAAAAAGGCGGAGCAATTTAAAAGCCTCTGCGAAAGCAAAGGGCATCTTCTAATTGTTACTGAATAATTTTTAGGCTTCAAACTATATTCTGGTACACTGATAATAAACCAACTACTTTTATAGTTATTGGTAAAACCTTACCACCTATATGATCCGATACTTCCTTTTACTATTTGCAGGCCTTATAAGCTGCGCGCAGTTCCCTGCTAAAGATGAGCTGCTTGCCGAGGCAGCAATGCCTGAAAAAGATTATTCTGCAAAACATACTGAAGCACTGGCTTATTGCAAAGAAAAGAAGTTTAGCGAGGAGTATTATTTTTTGCTGGATATGAGCGTGCACAGCGGCAAGAACCGATTTTATGTGTATGATTTTAAACAAAACAAAATAATTGACCAAAACCTCGTTACCCATGGCAGCTGCGACATACCTACAAATTACGCTGATAAATGGGATAAGGCCCGCTACAGCAACACTGACGGCAGCCATTGCACATCATTAGGCAAATATAAAATAGGCAAGCGCGATTATAGCTCATGGGGCATTAAGGTAAAATACTGGCTGCACGGCCTTGATGCCTCTAACAGCAACGCAGTAGCCAGGGTAGTGGTACTACATTCGTGGGATGCGGTTGCCGATGCCGAAGTATATCCTAATGTTAGCCCGCTCAGCTGGGGCTGCCCCGCGGTATCTGATAACTTCATGAAAAAGCTCGATACTAAACTACAGGCCGCAAAAAAGCCGGTACTGCTGTGGATTGTGGAGTGAGGAAGTTGCAAAGTTGCGCAGTATGTTTTAAAAACTTTGCCTCTTGCCTCTCAGTTACTTTGCTTCTCCACTCTGCTCCGCTTCCTCACTAAGGTCGCTTAGGTGAATGCGCAATGCATAAACCGATATGCTTATCTCCCAAAAAGATATGGCCAGCGAAGTCAGCATCAATAACAGGCTAAAGCCAAAGGTATAGGCGCCCCAGTTATATACCGAAAAGAAAAGCAGCATCATGGCAAATACCGAGAAAAACAGGCTCAGCACCCCACACATTTGCATGTATTTAATAAGCGAAAGCCGTTTATTGAGGTTATTAATTTCGAGCAAAATGTTTTTAGTGCGATTTTGCTCATAATTTACTTTAAGGCTCCGCACTATTTGCGCAACGGTTAAAAAACGGTTGGTATAGGCCAGCAAAATTAATGATGTAGCCGAAAACAGCAGGGCAGGGGTTTCTATAGGGAGATTCATAATTTCAGATTCAGTTTTCAGGTTTCAGATTCCGAAAGTACGAAAGTTAAGCGGATGCCGAAAGAATATTAAAAGGGGGTTAATTGGCAAAGTACTAACAAGCGTTTAATTTGTAATGGGTTAATTTTAAGTTTATAACAAACTAAAAAAAACTATTATGGACTCTATCAACCAACAACAACCGGAAGATAATTTTAAAAACCTTGTAGGTCAGGAAGCGCTGGACAAGATTAAAGACCTTGCAAAAAAATCTGGCGGGAGCTTTTTTTGCACCAAAATAAAAAGCGGCGAGGCGTTTAACACCCGCCCTATGGCTGCTGAGAATATTGATGATGAAGGCAACTTTTGGTTTTTAAGTGCTAACGATTCGCATAAAAATGCCGAGATACAGGCAGACCCGGCCGTGCAAATGCTGTTTCAGGGATCTTCTTACTCTGATTTTCTTTCGCTGTATGGCAAGGCTACCATAAGCACCGACAAACAAAAAATTAAAGAATTGTGGGACCCGATGATGAAGGTGTGGTTTACCGAGGGAGAAGACGACCCGCGTATTACCGTTATAAAATTTACCCCAACCGAAGGCTATTATTGGGATACCAAGCACAACATGCTTATATCTATGGCCAAGCGTGCCTATGGCGCCGTTGTGGGTGAAACTTATGATGACAGCATAGAAGGCGAGATAAGGCCATAAGCCATTTTTCCATTTACTTCGTCAGTCAGGCGTATGCCCTAGTGTCGAACGAAGTACAGCGAAGCCGGGAAAATCTCATATATTATGAGGTTTCCCGGCTTCGCTCAAAATGGAATACAGCATTACATTAAAGGTTACGCATCCCTTTCAGCCTGGTCCAGCAGTTTTAGCGCCAGGTCAACATCCGTTATCAATGGGTTACGTTGAGCTTCTTTTACAACGTTCAAAAAATAATAAAAATCAAACAGGTTGTAAAACTCAGACCCATTATAATCAAACGGCGATTTTCCGGCCGTTTCATTTAGGGTGAAAAACTCCAGCTTGCTGTTGATCCCAAAAGGCTTGGGCATATAAATGGTAAGCGCCTCGGCATCGCTGTCAAGCCTCGTTGTTTTACAAAAGCTTTCATAGCTGCCGCCTTCCATAAAATGATTTATCAAATCGGGTAATGTCATAGTCTTATTTATATCAAATATAGTGGACACACTTCAGTTTTTTAAAATGGTAATTCTTGAAGTTTGTCTTTCATCAGAATTTTTACCCTTTCTTTTAAAACTAAAATGTCAATTTCATTTTTTATGAACGGTAAAACTTTTTCTTTAAAGTCTTCATTAATTTTTCTAAAATGAAATTTTCTTATCTCAAGTTTAGTGCTGATTTGAAACAATTTGTCTTGAAAATCTGTCAGTATTTTGCGATCCATAGCTACATTAAACAAATTTCGCTCGTTCCAATTCTTAGAATTAGATTTTGAAATATTAATTTCAAAAACTTCGCTGAAAAATAAATCGGTAACAATATTTAAATCAATTATCTGCAACTCCTCATCGCTTAAGTAAAATTCAAATTCAAGAGATGTGCTTAATTTTTCAATGAAAAAATCAATCAATATTAAAAACTGGCTTTCAATAACATTTTCATATTTTTGTTTATCTTCCCCTAAAATTTCTTTACCTACAGAATTTATCATCTCATTCATCCTCAAGGTCACATTGTTCAGTTCTGTAATCGTATCAAGTATTTTATTGTCTTCTGATTTTTTCTTTAATGACTCAAGATAAAGGTAAAACATACCTGAAAGCTGTGATTTAATATAGTTTTCAATCTCATCTATCTTTTCAAATGTTTTAACTGGTTTTGTTCTAATAATATCAACAAATTTAAAAATATTCACGTGGTCTACATGTGCGAATTTAAATTTTGTTGAATTTGCTTGTTTAGTTTTGGACTTATAAATTTCATCAAAAAAATCTTGATTTTCTTTATAGGTTTGATACTCAGCATATACATTTTTATCTATGAAAATTAAAATTGGTATATTTTTTCCAATTGCAGTTTCAAACTCTTTTCTTGTGATTGATATATAATCATCATCGTATTTTTTCCTATCATCTTCAAAATTAGTTTGGCTAGAAGGCGATCCATATCTGCCTCCTACTATTAAAACCATTAAATGACATAAACCTACTTCAAAATATGCAGACTGATCTATCTCTTTATTATGCTGATAAGTAACTTTATCACTTTCGAATAGAATTGGTTCAAAACCGTAATTCTCTATGAAATTTTCGAGCCTTTCGCGAACGTGCTTTAAATCATAATAAGTTGAACTTACAAATATCCTTGGAATCATTATAATTAATTTGAATAACAATACTACAACTTTTCTGCTAAATATTTAACAAAAAAAACCTGCGGCTCTCGCCACAGGTCTTATATCTAATAATCGAAAGATCTAAAAATCTAACACTCTATTTTATCAATTCAAAGCTACGCTTAACAAATGCTGTAAGCTCTTCGCCTTTAAGCAGGTTCTGGCTTAGTTTTGCAAGGTCAAGCGCCTGTTTTACCAGCGCGTCACGGTTAGCCTCGTCAGCGTTAAGAATGTTGCCTGCAAGTGGGCTGTTAGTATTTACCACAAGGTTATACATATCGGGGAAGTTGCCCATACCAAACATACCGCCACCGCCGCTTTGGCTCATCTCTTTCATTCGGCGCATAAACTCGCTCTGCGTAATAATAAATGGCGATGCATTACTATCAAGCGCTTCAAGCTGCACGGCATAGCCACTTGGCGGTACCACAGCCTCAATAGCGGCTTTAAGAGTGTCTTTCTCCTCATCGCTAAGCTTGCTTAATTGCTGTTCGTCTTTGTTTATAAGTTTGTCTACATGGTCGCTGTCTACACGCACAAACGTAAGGCTGGTGTTGTCAGCTTCCAGTTTTTGCACTAAGTGGCTTACAATAGGGCTGTCCAGTAGCAATACTTCATAACCCTTATCCTGTGCAGAAGCTATAAAGCTGTGCTGCGCATCTTTGTTAGAGGCATAAAGTAACACCAGCTTACCGTCTTTATCAGTCTGGTTGGCCGTTAGTTTTTCTTTCATCTCCTCAAGGGTAAAGAATTTGCCGTCAACGGTTGGGTACAGTACAAAAGCACCTGCTTTTTCGTAAAACTTAGGCTCGCTAAGCATACCGTACTCAAGCACAATTTTAATATCGTTCCATTTTTGTTCAAAATCCTCACGGTTTTCGCTGAACAACGATTTAAGTTTATCGGCTACCTTACGTGTAATGTAATTAGATATCTTTTTAACCGCACCATCTGCCTGAAGGTATGAGCGCGATACGTTAAGCGGAATGTCCGGGCTGTCTATCACACCGCGCAACATGGTTAGGAATTCCGGAACAATGCCTTCTACGTTATCCGTTACAAATACCTGGTTTTGGTACAGTTGTATTTTATCTTTCTGCACCTGAAGGTCGCTTGAAAGCTTAGGGAAATACAGTATACCGGTAAGGTTGAACGGATAATCTACATTAAGGTGTATGTTAAACAACGGCTCCTCAAACTGGGTAGGGTACAACTCGTGGTAAAAAGTCTTGTAATCTTCTTCGGTAAGGTCGGCAGGCTGTTTTGTCCACGCCGGGTTAGGGTTGTTTATTATGGTGTCAACCTCAATTTCTTCCGGCTGATAATCAGCAGGCGCATCTTCGGGGGTTGGCAGCGTTTCTTTATGAGTGCCAAATTTAATAGGCACCGGCATAAATTTATTGTACTTTTTAAGCAGTTCGCGGATTTTATATTCCTCTAAAAATTCAAGCGAATCTTCGGCAATATTCAGTATAATCTCTGTACCGCGGGTTGTTTTGTCAGACGGCTCCAGCGTAAACTCAGGGCTGCCATCACATATCCAGTGCACGGCGGGTTCATCTTTATAAGATTTTGTAATGATCTCCACTTTTTCGGCAACCATAAAGGCTGAGTAAAAGCCAAGGCCAAAATGCCCGATAATGCCTGAATCTTTGGCAGAGTCTTTATATTTCTCCAAAAATTCTTCAGCGCCGGAAAAAGCTACCTGGTTAATGTACTTTTCAACCTCTTCGCCTGTCATACCAAGGCCCTGATCGATGATGTGCAGCTTTTTGCCTTCTTTGTCAATCTTTACTTCTATAACAGGGTTGCCATATTCAACGCTTGCTTCGCCTATGTTAGTCAGGTGTTTAAGCTTAAGTGTGGCATCTGTAGCGTTGCTCACAAGCTCGCGAAGGAAGATCTCATGGTCGCTGTATAAAAATTTCTTGATTAAGGGAAAGATGTTTTCTACCGAAACATTAATTTTTCCTGTTGTCATAGTAAATATATTTTTTGTTCGTTTTGCTAAAGCCTGTCAAATAAAATACCAAACTACATGCTGTGCCAAATTGGCATTTTTGTTAAAGAAAACCGGCTTTAAGAAAAGATTAATATGGCAGTATTATAGTAATTTCGAGGTCTGTAAACCCTTATAAATTGACGATAATACAAACATTTATATCATTGCAATTGGTGAATTCCTAAAAATTTTCCTGTTAAAAAAAATGCCGCGTAGTTGCTATTATACTTACAACAGTAGTATCTTTATACTACGAAAACGCAAAATTTAATAAACCTAAACAAACCGTTATGAAAAAACTATTGTCAATATGTATGCTGGTGGTACTTGCCGCTTCATGCGGATCTCTTGACCAAAAATCGCAGGTGGGCATTAAAGGCAACTGGACAATCAGTAGTGTTACCTATCCGGGTAGCGACTATATTAAGGTAACATCTTTTGATGTGGCCGACTCACAATGTTTTGTGGGAAGCTCTTGGAATTTTATTTCTAACAACAACAAAGGTACTATGACAATTAACAGTAGTGCTTCAGGATGTCCTTCATTCTCCAGCCCAATTGTATGGACAAGTACTAAAGAGGGCAACTTTACCCTTAAAATTACCGAAGGCGAAAAAGCTAAACGTGTAACCCAGGGTTATGTTTTAAAACTTCAAAATCAAACCGAAAGTTCTTTTGAACTGGTTGATAATGTAACCGTTGGTGGCAAAACTGTAGCTGTGGTTTACCAATTTTCTAAAATTTAATAATAAAGCAAAACACAAAAAAAGTATAAAATCATGAAAAATCTAAAAGTATATATGTTGGCCCTGGTATTTACAGGAGGCATGGGATTAACCTCTTGCGAGGCTATTAAAAACACTAACAATACACAGCGTGGTGTGGCTATTGGGGCTACATCGGGTGCAGTAATAGGTGGTGTGCTTGGTAACAACATTGGTAAAGGTGGCAACACAGCTCTTGGTGCTATATTAGGTGGTGTTGTGGGTGGAGCCGTAGGTGGCGTTATTGGTAACAAAATGGACAAGCAGGCTCAAAAAATTGAAGAAACCCTTCCGGGTGCTGAGGTTGAAAGAGCTGGTGAGGGTATAAAAATTACATTGGGCGAAAACTCTGTAAATTTTGACCTGAACAAAGCCACGCTTACTTCTACAGCTAAAGCTAACCTTGATAAAATTATAAAAGTATTTAACGAATATCCTGATACTTATATCTACATCTTTGGTTACACAGACAGCAGCGGTAGCGATGAGTATAATCTTAACTTAAGCGAGCAAAGGGCTGCATCTGTTAAAACATACCTGTCTGGTAAAGGTATTTCTGGTTCAAGGGTTGTTACAATGGGTAAAGGTGAAGCCGATCCTATTGAAAGCAATGACACTAAAGCCGGACAAGCTAAAAACAGGCGTGTAGAGTTTGCTATTACTGCAAACGAAAAAATGGTTGAAGACGCTCAAAAAGAAGTTAAGTAGTTAACAGTCTTTTAAGTATAAAAAAAGGGCTGCCGTATGGCAGCCCTTTTTTTATATACAGCAGTTATTATCTCCAGTCGTTATCAGAACCATTTTTACCTAAGTACAACGTAAGTCCTATCGAGGCATTAAGTATACCTCCTGTAAAAGATTTTGTACGGTCGGTAAGGCTGTTAGGGTAACCATCCATACGATAGTGCTGCTTAATATTAAGCGTATAAGAAACATCGGCGTGTAGCGCAAGGTTTTTTATGATATAAAACTGCGGTG
>Ga0265798_10007103_pt1 | contig 14572 bp, 15 predicted proteins | sample P3T30metagenome_FD_192430 | JGI IMG/M metagenome (GOLD analysis project Ga0265798, IMG submission 192430) | Plant litter microbial communities from East Loma Ridge, Irvine, California - P3 T30 | ecosystem: Environmental > Terrestrial > Plant litter > Unclassified | place: USA: California...
GTTCCATGTCGCTCGCTTGGGCCGGTTGAGGCATTTTTGCAACAGTCACATGGCGGCGCCGGCCGCGTCGAACAAATAAGCGCGCGCCGGGTCCCAGCCCAGGGCCACGCGCGCGCCCAGCGCCGGCAGCGGCGTACCGGCCGCCAGCTTGGCGGCCACCATCTGTTCCACGCCCTCCACCTGCACGTAGGCCAGGGTGACGTCGCCCAGGTACTCGACCAGGCCGAGCGTGCCCTCGACGCTGCTTCCCGCCGCGCCGGCGCCGTCCGCCAGCGCCAGGTGCTCGGGACGCAGGCCCAGCGTCAGCGCCCCCTGGGGACTGCCGACCAGGTCGGCCGGCAGGAAGTTCATGCGCGGCGAGCCGAGGAAGCCGGCCACGAACAGGTTGGCGGGCCGTTCGTAGAGTTCGAGCGGCGTGCCCACCTGCTCGATGCGGCCGCCGTTGAACACCACGATGCGCTGGCCCAGCGTCATCGCCTCGACCTGGTCGTGGGTCACGTAGATCATGGTGGCCTGCAGCTCGCGGTGCAGGCGCGCCAGCTCGACCCGGGTCTGGGCGCGCAGCGCGGCGTCCAGGTTGGACAGCGGTTCGTCGAACAGGAACACCTCCGGCTTCCGGACGATGGCGCGGCCGATCGCCACGCGCTGGCGCTGGCCGCCCGACAGGGCCTTGGGTTTGCGCTCGAGCAGGTGCTCGATCTGCAGGATGGCGGCGGCGCGCCCGACCCGCTCGCGGATCTCGTCTTTCGCCACCTTGGCCAGCTTGAGTGCGAAGCCCATGTTCTCGGCCACCGTCATGTGCGGATACAGCGCATAGCTCTGGAACACCATCGCGATGCCGCGCCGCGACGGTTCGACCGTATTGCTGGGCACCCCGCCCAGTTCCAGGGTGCCGGCGCTGATGTCTTCCAGGCCGGCGATCATGCGCAGCAGCGTCGATTTGCCGCAGCCCGAGGGGCCGACGAAGACCACGAACTGGCCGTCCTCGATGTCGAGGTCGATGCCCTTGATGACTTCATTGTCGCCGTAGCGCTTCCTGATGTCCCTCAGCCTTACCGATGCCATGCGTTCTCCTGTCTTCTTTCTGTCTTGTCCGATTCATTTCAGTCCGCTGGCGGCCAGGAAGCCCTGGGTCACGCGACGCTGGAACACGGCGTAGGCCAGCGCCACCGGCAAGGCGCCCAGCAGCGCCGCCGCCATCAACTGGGCGTAGCGCACCCCGAAGGCGTCGTAGGTCTGGGTCAGGCCGAGCGGGATCGTCATCATCTCGTTCGAGGTCACCACGATGAAGGGCCACAGGAAGTTATTCCAGGCCGCGATGAAGGTCACGATCGCCATCGCCCACACGATGTTCCCCGAAATCGGCAGGTAGACGCTCCACAGCACGCGCAAGGGGCCGGCGCCGTCCATGGTGGCGGCCTCGCGGAAGTCGGCCGGGATCGCGTCGAAGAACTGCTTGAACACATAGATGACCACCGGCGCCACCACCTGGGGCAGCACGATGCCGGCGTAGGTGTTGATCATCCCCAGCTGGTTCATGGTGCGGAACAGCGGCACCAGCAGCGCCTCGAAGGGCAGCAGGAAGCCCAGCATGGCGACGCCGAACACGATGTTGCGACCGCGAAAGCGCAACTGGGAGAAGGCGTAGGCGGCCATCAGGCTGATCGCCATCGTCGCCAGCGTGACCGCGAGGGCCACGAAGAAGCTGTTGAACAGCCAGCGCAGCAGCTTGCCGGCGCCGAGGGTCTTGGCGAAGGCCTCGAGGGTCCAGCTCTGCGGCAGCCAGTGGAACTGGCGCGACACGGTTTCCAGTTCGGGGCGCAGCGCGGTGGACAGCGCCCACAGCAGCGGCGCCGTCCACAGGACCAGGAGCAGGATCGCGCAGGCGCCGGCGACCAGGGTCCAGCCGATGCTGGAGCGGCCGTTCACGCATGCCTCCCGGCCAGCCAGCGCACGATGCCGGCCTGCAGCAGCGACAGCATGACGACGATGGCGACGAAGGCCATGGCGATCGCCGCCGCATAGCCGGCGTCGCTCTGGGTGAAGGCGGTTTCATACATATAGTGCAGGGTCACGCGCGAGGTGTTGAAAGGGCCGCCGCTGGTCAGGATGTAGGTCTGTCCGAACACCTTCAGCGAGGCGATCAGCTGCAGGATCAGGGCGGTGCTGGCGACCGGGCGCAGCGCCGGCCAGGTAATCGTGCGGAACAGGGTGAAGCCGCGCGCGCCGTCCAGCGCCGCCGCCTCGTACAGCTCGCGCGGGATGTTGCGCAGGCCGGCCAGGAACAGCAGCATATTGAAGCCCACCGTCCACCACACCGTGCCGATCGCCACCGCCGGCAGGGCCCAGTGCGGGTCGGCCAGCCAGGCGCGCTCGCCGCCCAGCAGGTGGTTCACGATGCCGGACGAGGGTTGCAGCATCCAGTCGGCGATCAGGGTCATCACCGAGATCGGCAGCACGTAGGGCAGGAAGAAGGCGCCCTGCAGCAGGCCCTGGAAGCGCGAGAAGCGGTCGACCAGCAGCGCCATCACCAGGCCCACGGCGCACAGCGGGATCACCGTCAGCAGCGCGAAATAGAAGGTGGTGCCGACCGAATCCCAGAACGAGGGGTCGTTCAGCAGCGTGTGGTAGTTGTCCAGCCCGACGAAGGCATTGGTGCGCGTCAGGCTGCTTTCGGTCAGGCTGAGCCACAGGGTCTCGAGCGCCGGCACGGCGAAGAACAGGGTGAACACCAGCAGGAACGGCGCCAGCAGCAGCCAGGCCGGCAAGGCCTCGCGGCGCACGGAAACGGCAACATGGTCCGGTTTCATCGCCCTCCCCTCAATAGCGCGGCGGGCGCTTGCGCACCAGGCGCGCCGCCTCGCTCTCGAAGCGCTGCACGGCCTGGACCGGGGTCATGTAGCCGTACAGCGCGGCCGGCAGGAATTTCGAGGCGATCGCTTCCAGCGGCCCGGCCGCGCCCATGTACCAGCCGTCCGGGTCGTACACCACCTGCTGCGCCACCGAGGCGTACATCGCATTCGGCATCAGGGCGCGCGCCTCGGGGGATTGCGCCACCGGGCGGTAGGCCGGGATGTGGCCGCCCTCGGCCCAGCCCATCGAATGGCGGCTGACGTAGGCGACGAAGCGCAGGATGGCGTCCACCTTTTGCGGCGTCGGCGGATGGTCGGCGTTGGCGGGAATCGCGAAGGCGTGCGAATCGGTCCAGGTGCTGGCGTTGGCGTACATGCGCGGCAGCGGCGCGATGCCGTACTCGAAGCCGAGCGTGCCGGCGCGGGTGGCGCGCACCAGTTCCGGCACCTCCCACACGCCGTTGAGCATGAAGGCGGCGTTCCCGCCCATGAACTGGGCGGTGGACGCCGGGTAGTCCAGGCCGGCCTGGGCGTACCCGCCGGTGAACCAGCCGGCCACCCTCGCCAGCGTGGCGGCGCCCGCCGGGCCGTAGGTGAAGCGGCCGTCGCGGATGATCGTCACGTCCTGCTGGCTCAGCATCGACAGCCACAGGCGCCAGATCGCATACGAACTCTGGCTGCTCTCCATCGTCAGGCCGCGGCGGCCGGTGCGCTCGCTGGCGGTGCGGAAGGCGCTGGTGAGCGCGTCGATACCCTCGATGGGCTTGAGCGTGCCGTCCGGGGCCAGCAGGCCGGCCTGGCCGGCCAGGGTCTTGTTGTAGTAGAGCACCAGCGGGTGCATATCGATCGGCACCGCATAGGCCGCGCCCTGGTAGTGCGACTTGGTCCACTGGCGCGCGAGGTAATCGCTGCCCTTCAGGCCGACCGCGGCCAGTTCGCCATCGGTGATCGGGCGCAGCACGCCGCCGCCGGCCAGGTTGACGATGCGCGACAGGTGCACGGTGGCCAGGTCCGGCCCGGCCCCCACGACCGAGGCCGTGATCAGTTTCGTATAAAACGGTTCGCCCCACCTGAGCGTGGTGCTCACCACGCGCACGTCGCGCTGGCTGGCATTGAAGTCCTTCACGAGCGCCTGCATGCGCGCGCCGTCGCCGCCGGATAGCAGCGTCCACATCCTGACTTCGACCTGCGCCCGGGCCGGCGCATGCGCGGCGGCGAACAGCAGGACGCTTCCCAGCGCGGCGGCGAAGCATTGAATCCTTCGCGCCACGATGTCCCCTTTATTATTGATCGGGGAGCGCCCTCAAGCCACTTTTCGCCGGCTTCGCGCTCCCGCCGCGCCGCGGCCGCGCCGCTCGAATCCGGGAGGACCCGCGGCCGGACCGGCCGGCGGGGTCTCGGGAGGAATGACCGCCCCCGGTTCCGGCGCCGGCTGGCGCTCACCCGGATAGGTTATCACTTCTGCCGTTTCGCCGACGCGCGTCCACTCCGCAGGGAAATCGGGACCGCGGCGCGTGAGCCAGCGCTGGGCGTGGCCGAGCGGATCGAGGTGCCAGTCGTGGCGCCGCGCGTCCGGTCCGCGGGTGGCCTGGGCCAGCGCCTCGATGGGCGCCTTGGGCACGCGGTCCTCGGTCAGCAGGCCGTTCTTTTCGAGGAAGGTGTCGGTCAGCTGGGTATAGCAGAAGCCCGACAGCGGATGACAGCGGTGGATCGCGGCCATCTGCTCCTGGTAGCGCTCCAGCAGCTCCTTGCCGTTCCTGACCGTCGAGTAGCCCCAGCCCGGCTCGTTGCCGCCCTTGAGCATGCCGATGCCGCCGAACTCCGACAGGAACACCGGCTTGCCCAGTCCCGTGAAGCCGTCGATGACGATGCGGCGGTGGTCGGGCTGCACGTGTTCGAGCGTGTAGGCGATGGCGGCGCGGCTGCCGTAGCGCTCCACCAGCACCTGCGGGTCCTGGGCATAGTCGTGGATCGAGACGAAGTCGCCGCAGGGCATCTCCCAGCCGTCGTTGCCGACCACCGGGCGGGTGCCGTCGAGCGCGCGGGTCATGTGGTACAGGGCGCGCACGAAGTCGACCTGGCGCGGGTCGTTGGCCAGTTCCGGCACGCCCCAGGATTCGTTGGTCGGCACCCAGGCCACGATGCAGGGGTGGGAGATGTCGCGCTCGACCAGCTCCTTCCACTCTTCCATCACGCCGTGCACGGTCTGGCTGGAGAAGCCGTAGGCGGAGGGCATTTCGCCCCAGACGCACAGGCCGAGCACGTCGCACCAGTAGAGCCAGCGCGGGTCCTCGGATTTCTGGTGCTTGCGCACGCCGTTGAAGCCGAGGCGCTTGATCAGCAGGACGTCCTGGCGCAGCTGGTCGCTGGAAGCCACCATCAGGCTGTCGGGCCAGTAGCCCTGGTCGAGCACCATGCGCAGGAAATAGGGCCGGCTGTTGAGCATGAAGCGGTCGCCGGCCACGCCCACGGTGCGCAGCGCGGTGTAGCTCTGCACGTTGTCGATGGGCGCGCCGTCGGCGCCGCGGATCTCGATCTCGGCCTCGATCAGCTGCGGGCTTTCCGGGCTCCACATCCAGGCCGCGCGGGCGTCGTCGATGCCGGGGTCGGGCAGCTGGAAGATGCGCGACAGGCGCGGCCCGGTCAGCAGGCAGCGGTCGTTGACCAGCAGGCGGTCGCCCAGGCGCAGCGTGACGTTGGCCATGCCGCCCTCGGGCACGTGGGCGACGTCGGCGTCGAGCCGGATCTGCCAGGCGGCGACGTCGGCGGTCCAGCGCAGCTGGGTCACGTGCGAGCGCGGCAGCTTCTCGATCCAGACCGTGCGCCAGATGCCGCTGGTGCGCGGATACCAGATCTTGTGCGGCTCCGGCTCCCAGTCCATCTTGCCGCGCGCCTTGTGCATGTCGGTCGGATCGTCCTCGGCCTGCACCGCGACCTCGAGGCAGGACCCTTCCAGGAAGCGGGTGACGTCGATCTGGAAGGGGCTGTGGCCGCCGCGGTGCTCGAAGGCGAAGCGGCCGTTGATCCAGACCCGGGCCCGGTAATTGACGGCGCCGAAGTGCAGCACCAGGCGCTCGCCCGGCCCCGGCGCCATCGAGGGGTCGAGCTGGAAGGCGCGCCGGTACCAGACCCGGCGCCGGAAGCCGTTGTCGTGGATGCCGCTGGCGCGCGCCTCGGGCGGATAGGGTACGACGATGGTCCGGTCGAAGGGCACGTCGGACGGATCGACGTAGACGGCGCCGTCGTCGAGCATGGCCTGCCAGGGACCATCCAGGCTGCGCCAGGCGGCGCGGCGCAGTTGCGGGCGGGGGTATTCCATCGTTGCTCTCCTCGGCAGCGCGTCTGCGGCGGCCTGTAAGCACTACTCTATGAGCCACCCGGAACGCTGGCAAGTCCCTTCGCCTCTCCTTTTTGTAAGTGTTTGTTCAGCGCGACAAGCGCGACACCGCCACCCGTGAAAACGTCGCCATGCGCCCGGCGCCGCCCATCGCCACCAGTCCGAGGCGGGCCTGGACGCCGAGCCGGTGGGTCCAGGCCGCGCCGCCGACCCAGGCCTTGCCGTCCGCGCTCGAATACGCCGTATACCGCTCTTCCTCCCCCATGCGGTGGACGTCGATGCGCAGCCAGGTGGTCCTGGCGGGGGTGCCGGCCAGGGTATTGCCGTAGCGCGGCCAGTCCGGCGCCACCGGCCAGGCTTCCTTGCCGAACTCGACCTGGCGCAGGCCCTTGTTCGCCAGCTCGACCAGCTTGACGTAGTTATCGTCGTCGCGCATCAGCACCAGGCCGGCCTGCACCGGCGTGTCGCAGCATTCCTCGGGCGCGTCGAGCGCGATCACGGCCTCCACGCGGTAGTCGCCGCTGGCCGGCAGCGCCGTCTGCAGCACGGTGGCGCCATTGGTGTCGGCGTAGAGTTCCGACGGATCGCTCGGCAGGCGCAGTCCGGCGCGGCCCAGGGTCCAGCCGCCGCGCGGGCGCAGCCAGCTCCAGCGCCGCTCCAGGCGCGGCCCGCGCAGGGTGTCGCTCCACATCGGGCGCACGCGTTCCGGGGCCGCCTGCTGCTGCGGCGGCGGCAGCGGCGGCGCGTCCGCCAGCACGGCCGGCGCCGGCAGCGGCGCGTCGCTCGGCGCCTGGCCGCCGCCGGCCACCGGCCAGCCGTCGATCCAGTCGATACGGTCGAGCAGGGCCAGGCGCCGGGTCAGCTTGTCGCGCGCGCTGAAGAAGGGTTCGCCCAGGTCGACGCCATGGTAGATGGTCCACCACTGCCCGGCGGCGTCGGTGAACACGGTGTTGTGGCCGACCCCGACCCAGCGATTCCCGTTCTGCATCAGCAGCGGCGTACCGCCGGCCCGTCCCAGCGCCATGTCCTGGCCGAGGCGGTCCAGGAACGGCCCTGCCGGCGTGCGTGCGCGGCCGACGAACACGGCATACCCGGTCAGCGGTCCGTTGCAGCAGTTGGTGGCGGAAGCGAACAGGTACCACCAGCCATCGCGCCGGATCACCTCGGCGCCTTCGTAGCGCTCGTCGGCGCCGACCTTGACGGGCTGGCCCTCGACCGCCATGCCGTCCTCGCGCAGGCTCTGGACCCAGATCCCGCCGCCGTAGCTGCCGTAGTACAGCCAGTGGCGGCCGCCCTCGCTGACCACCTTGGGGTCGTAGGTCCACCGGAAGTTGCAGCCGGGGCCGGCGCGGCGCGGCGCCACCACCGGCACCTCCCGGGCGCGCCACGGTCCGGCCGGCGAATCCGCGACCGCCACGCCGATCCCGCTGTCGCTGGCGCAGGCGGGTTCCGGGCTGTGGGCGTCGGCCACGTTGGTCACCGTGAAGTACAAGTAATAGCGGCCGTTCAGGTAGGCCGGCTCGGGCGCCCACAGGCCGGAATCGCTGTCGGCCAGGCCCGGTGGACGGGCGGAAAAGGCATCGGCGACGAAGTCCCAGTGCACCAGGTCGTCCGATCGGTAGATCGGCATCATGCGGAAGTGCCAGCCGCCCTGCTCGTCCGACTGCGCGCGTTCGTCCTTGCTGACCGGGTCGCTGGTGCAAAACAGGTACCAGGACGGCTGCGCGCTGCGCGGATCGCGCAGCACGGCCGGGTCGGCGCAGTTCTGCGCCGGGGCGCCGCTGGCCAGGCGTACCGGCAAGGGGTTCTGGTAAGTGCGGTCGGCCTGCGCATGGCTTGCCGGCGCCAGCGCCAGCAAGGCGAACGCGGCCAGTCCGGCGCGCCGGAAAGCCTGCATGGTGTCTCCTCCATCGTGTTGTTTTGCCGCCGAGCTTACCCGAGCCGGGCGCGCGGCGCTGCACGCTTGGGATCGTTCGTTCTAGTCGTGGCCCGTGGTGCGCGAGAACAGGTTCATCACCAGCACGCCGGCCAGGATCAGGGCGATGCCGGCCAGCGCGCCGGCGTCGAGGCGCTGGCCGTACAGGATCCAGCCGGCCAGCGCCACCAGCACGATGCCCACGCCGGACCACACCGCGTACGCGACCCCGAGCGGGATGCTGCGCAGGGTCAGCGACAGGAAGTAGAAGGCCAGGCCATAGCCGGCCACCACCAGGACCGAGGGCAGCGGCCGGGTGAAGCCGGCGCTGGCCTTGAGCGCCGTGGTGGCGATGGTTTCGGACAGGATGGCGATCGCCAGGCATAACCAGTTGTTCATGTTTTCTCCTCTTGGCCTTGGATTATGAACAACTGTGTCGCCTGCTGCCAACTGCGCGCCGTCCGCCGCGCCGCAAAACCGCGCTCCCGGCGGCGGCGCACGCGGCGCTCTGCTATCATGACGGTCTTCCTGCCATGCGGACACGACCGAACCGACCGATGCCCCTTCCCTTGCCGCGCCATGCCGTCCGCGTGCTCGTCGCCCTCTTGCTGCATGCCGGCCTCGCGGCCGCTCCGGCCGGCGCCGCGGATGCCGCGCTCAAGCCCTGGCCGGCCGGCCAGGCCACGCCGGCGCTGGAACTGGCGGACCTGGACGGCAAGCCCTGGAGCCTGGCGCCGCTGCGCGGCAAGGTCGTCGTCGTCAACTTCTGGGCCACCTGGTGCGGCCCCTGCGTGCAGGAACTGCCGGTGCTGGCGGCGCTGTCGCGCGATCCGGCCCTGGGCGGCGCGGCGGTCGTCGGCGTCAACTACAAGGAAGGGCTGAATGCGATCCGCGGCTTCACCGCCTCGCACCCGATTCCATACCCGGTGCTGCGCGACCGTTCGGGCGAGGCCTTCAAGCTGTGGAGCCCGGGCGTGATGCCGACCACCATCGTGCTCGACCGCCAGGGCCGCGCGCGCTGGCGCACCGTGGGCGAGATCCCGCCCGACGATACGCGCCTGCGCGCCATCGTGCAGGAATTGCTGGCGGAGCCGGCCCCACAGAACAACACCAACCAACGATAGGGAAACACTGCAATGCAAGACACCAAACCGACCATCCTGCGCCGTGCGCTGCTCAAGGCCGCCGGCGGCATCGTCCTCGCCGGCGCCCTGCCGCGCACCCTGCTGGCCCAGGAACAGCAGCGCCGTTTCGCGCCGCAGCCGGGCGACTGGAAGAGCTACGAGGTGGTCACCAAGGTGAGCCTGCAGAACGCCAGCGGCCCGTCCACCGTGTGGGTGCCGCTGCCCGCGCTCGACACCGAATGGCAGCGTACCCTGTCGAACAACTGGTCCGGCAATGCCAAGTCGATGCGCGTGGCCCACGACGAGCGCTACGGCGCCGACTACCTGATCGCCCAGTTCGAGGCCGGCGTGGTGCCGGCGCTGGAAGTGGTGTCGCGCGTCCAGACCCGCGACCGCGCGGAAAACTGGAAGTCCGGCACTCCGGGCAAGGAAAGCGCCGAAGACCTGCGCCCATGGCTGCGCCCGACCGACCTGATACCGCTGGACGGCATCGTCCTCAAGACCGCCAACCAGATCGTCGCCGGCGCCCGCAGCGACGAAGACAAGGCCCAGCGCATCTACGACTGGATCGTGCTGAACACCTTCCGCGAGCCGAAGGTGAAGGGCTGCGGCGTGGGCGACATCAAGAGCATGCTGGAAACCGCCAACCTGTCGGGCAAGTGCGCCGACCTGAACGGCCTGTTCGTCGGCCTGTGCCGCGCGGTCGGCGTGCCGGCGCGCGACGTCTACGGCATCCGTGTCGCCCCGAGCGCCTTCGGCTACAAGGAACTGGGCGGCAAGCCGGCAGCGCTGCAGGGCGCCCAGCACTGCCGCGCCGAGGTCTACCTGAAAAAGCACGGCTGGGTCGCGATGGATCCGGCCGACGTCGCCAAGGTGATGCGCCAGGAAACCCCGGAATGGATCAAGGACGCCGACCACCCGGTCGTGGCGCCGGTGCGCCGCGCCCTGTTCGGCGGCTGGGAAGGCAACTGGATGGGCTATAACTTCGCCCACGACGTGCGCCTGCAGGAATCGAAGACGATCGGCAAGGTCGGCTTCCTGATGTACCCCCAGGCCGAGAGCAATGGCGAACCCTACGATTCGCTGAACCCGGACGCCTTCAAGTACACCATCACCGCGCGCAGCATCTGAGCGGCACGGCCATGCTGAAACCGACCGTAGCCACCCAGCCGGAAGTCGCCGAGCGCAAGCTCGGCCGGCTGATGGCCTTCGCCGTGCTGGCCACGCTGCTGGCCTCCACCTGCTGCGTGCTGCCGCTGGTGCTGGTGCTGGTCGGGATCACGGGCGCCTGGATGGCCGGCCTGCAGGCACTGGCGCCGGTCACGCCCTACGCGATCGCGCTGGCGCTGGGCGCGCTGGCCTGGTCCGGCTGGCTGGTGTTCCGGCCGGCGCGCTTCTGCACCATGGCCGACGGCAGCTGCGCCACCACGCGCCCGCTGATGCGGCGCATCTATCTGGGCTGCGCGATCTTCGCCGCCCTGCTGCTGGGCTTCCCGCTGGTCGCCCCGCTGTTTTACTGATCGAATGGAACCGACATGAAAGCCACCCGCCTCCTGACCCTCGCCGCCGCCATGGCCTTCGGCGCACCGCAATTCGCCAGCGCGGCGCAGCAGACCGTCGCGCTGAATGTGCCGACCATGGATTGCGCGACCTGCCCGATCACCATCAAGGCCGCCCTGAACAAGGTGCCGGGCGTGAGCAAGGTCAAGGTAAGCTACGAGAAGCGCGAAGCCGTGGTCGTCTACGACGACGCCAAGGCCAGCCTGGCCGACCTCAAGAAGGCGACCGAGGACGTCGGCTATCCGGCGATGCTGAAGACCGCGCGCTGAGCATCGCCTGGCCGACCTGGGACGCTTCCCTCAGGAGCGCCCTGATGTCGGCGTCGGAATCGACGGCCTTGCGCTCGATGACGGCGTCGTAGCGCAGCGCCAGCAGGCGTGCGCGCTGGCCCAGCTCCGGTGGCAGATCGGCGAGCGCCGGATCGTCCAGCGCACTGCGCGCCACCACCCTGTGGAATGCATAGATGAAGCGCCCGATACGTGCGTAATCGGGTTCTTCGCTGCCTGCCTGCGCCTGCGCGCCCGGCGCGCCCCAGCCGAGGGACAGGCCCAGCGCCAGGCCGGCCGCCAGCAGGCGGCGCCGTTCAGGCATCGTGTTCGGCGTAGTCGATGACGCGGGCGACGAAATCGTCCAGCACCGGCTCGTCTTCGCGCGCGTCCTGCCAGGCATCGAGCAGCTCGACGATGACGAAGGATTCGAGGAAGTAATCGTGGCCGCCGGCGCGCGAGGCCGACACCTCGGCCAGCGGCTGCTCCAGCTCGTCGTCGGACAGCACGACGGCGGTGGCGCGCGACCAGGGGTGGAAAGCGCCTTCGATGCGTTCGACGAACAGGGTCGCATCGTCGGGCAGCATGGACAGGTTGGCAATGGTGTCGCGCAGCGTGGTGGAGCATGCCATCATATCGGTCGGGCCTCGTTGGAATGAATGGGAAAACAGCCGCATCGCGACGGCTTGCGCGCATGCGGATCGTGTAGGATCAGTCGCACAGCCTACCAGAAGGCGGCCGGCGAAACTACGCGCTTTGTCGCCTTTCCGGTTACTGTCGCGCGCAACCCACAAAGCGCTCATTCCGCTCCATACCAGCTGTATTCCCAGGTCCAGGGCATGTCGGTCGGACCGAGCGCCAGCTGCGCCAGTTCCGGATACAGTTTCTCGGCGCGCACGTCGTTCGACAGCAGGATCACGCAGCGTCCGCCGCCCTCCAGGCACAGCACGAAGTTGGCGGTCCAGTCGTCGTGGCCGCCCTTGAAGAAGGCCGGGCCGCTGCGGTCTTCGAACGTCACCACGCCCAGCCCGGCGGCGAGCTTTTGCGCCCAGGCGGCCTCGCCCCCGGCCAGGGTCGGGAACTGGCGCGCCGAGTCGATCGGCAGCCAGGCCGTGCTCATCGCGGCGCGGGTATCGGCGCGCAGGCCGTCGCCGCGCAGGATCGCGGCCCACAGCTTGGCCTGGTCGGCGATCGAGGTATCCATCGAGCCGGCGGCGCGCGGCCGGAAGCGCCGTTCGTGGGCCTGGACACTGCCGTCGAAGGCATAGCCCTCGGCCGCGTTCTCGCCGAACTCGGGACGCCAGACCAGGCTGGTGTTGCGCATGCCGAGGCGGTCGAACACGCGCCGCTGCATCTCCGCCGCCACGTCCAGCCCCATGCCGCGCTCGAGCACCAGTTGCAGGATATGGAAGCCCTCGCCCGAGTAGGCATAGCGGCTGCCGGGCGCGAAGTGGATGCGCAGGCGCCCGTCCGGCTCGCTCCAGCGGAAATTGGCCAAGCCGCCGCCGTGCAGCATCAGCATGCGCGGCGTGATCTGGCGCCAGCGCGGATCGTCGGCCAGGTCGGAAAAATCGAAGGGCTTGTCGCGGTAGCTGGTGAGCTTCTGCGGCAGCAGCCTGTCGAGCGGGGCATCGAGGTCGATCAGGCCCTCGTCGGCCATCTGCAGCAGCATGTAGCAGAACGCGGTCTTGGTCAGCGAGGCGCCAGCCATGACGGTGTCGGGCGTGAGCGGCGCGCCGATCGCGGCGTTGCGGGTGCCGAAGGCGCGCACCTGGGCCACCTTGCCGTTCTCGATGGTGGCGATGGCCAGGCCCTGCACCTGCTCGCGGCGCATGACGCGCTGGATTTCACGGTCGTCGAGCGCACGCGCCGGCCGCAGCGGCGGCGCGCACCCCGCCAGTTGCACCGTCACCAGCCCCGCCAACGCCAGCCTTGCCCATCCCATGTCCCGACTCCCCGCGCATGCGGGCGCCACCACCATGGCGCGCCCCAGCCCGCCATGATGCCACGGCGGCAAGGGAGAAGCGACCCCTGCGGATCAAGGCGCGCGCCGGTAGACGCGCACGTAGTCGACCAGCATCTGGCGCGGGAAGGGCGTGCTCGCATCCGGGTTGCCGGGCCAGGCCCCGCCCACCGCCAGGTTGAGCAGCACGAAGAAGGGATGCTCGAACACCCAGTCGCCGTTCACGGTGTCGGGCCGCGCCGTGTGGAACAGCGTGCCGTCGCGGTACCAGCGGATCTCGCGCGGCTCCCATTCGACCGCGTACACATGGTAGTCGTCGGCCAGCACGCCCTGCTCCAGCGCCAGCGAGCGGGTATGGCCCTTGGCGCCCGAGTAGCCGGGTCCGTGCAGCGTGCCGTGCACCAGCGTCGGCTCCTTGCCGATGATTTCCATGATGTCGATCTCGCCGGCGCGCGGCCAGCCGCTGCTGCCGATGTCGGCGCCGAGCATCCAGAACGCCGGCCAGATGCCCTGCCCGGCCGGGATCTTGATGCGCGCCTCGTAGCGCCCGTGCATGCGCTCGACCAGGCCGGCGGTCTTGATGCGCGCCGAGGTATAGCGGCTGCCCTGGTAGTCTTCGCGGCGCGCCTCGATGACGAGATTGCCGCCGCCGACGCGCAGGTTTTCCGGCCTGCCGGTGTAGTACTGGAGTTCCTGGTTGCCCCAGCCGTGGCCACCGGTCTCCGCCACCCACTTGCTGGCGTCGAGCGTGGCGCCGTCGAATTCGTCGTGCCAGTCCAGCACCCAGCCCGGCGGCTGGGGCGGGTCGGCGGCGCGGGCAGCGGCGCCGACAAGGCAGGCGCCGGCCAGCAGCGCCGCCAGGTGGTGCTTGATCTTCATGTTGGTCTCCCGGCCGCGTTCAACGGGCCGCCGACTGCTGTTGGCGCACGTGGCGCATGATGTTCAGGAAGGTGTCGGTCCAGTAGTCCTTGCGGTGCGCCGCCAGCCAGGCCAGCAGCTCGCGGTGCGCCGCGCTGGACGTCTGCAGGTAGTCGCCGCCGACGCCGTGGAAAGTGAAGTTGACCATGGTGCCCTGGCGACCGGCGCGTTCGACGATGGCGATCAGCTCCCTGCCCGACAGGCCCACCGGCGCCAGCACCGGCACCGCCAGCGGGTCGAGCGCTGCCATCGACGCGATCACGCCGTCGCCGCCGCCGACCTTGACGGCGACGAATTCGCCGGCCAGCGCCGGCAGGTAGTCTTTCCCCGCCGCCAGCCGGTCGCCGCAGGGCAGCGTATAGGTGCGCTCGCGCTTGCCGTCGATGGCGGCCAGCATCGTGTTCGCCAGCACGACCTGGTCGCGCATCTGCTCGACGCTGGTGGTGTCGAGGTCGCGCGCGGCCTGCACCCATTCGTGGCCGGGCGCGCTGCGCGAACACTGGTGGAACAGTGAATGATTGCCCAGTTCGTGTCCGCGCGCCGCGGCGGCGCGCCAGGCGTCCATGCGCTTGGCGACCGGGGGATTCGAGAGCTGCAGGTAGAAGCTGCCGCGCAGGCCGGCCTGGTCGAGCGCGGG
>Ga0265798_10007104_pt1 | contig 14569 bp, 12 predicted proteins | sample P3T30metagenome_FD_192430 | JGI IMG/M metagenome (GOLD analysis project Ga0265798, IMG submission 192430) | Plant litter microbial communities from East Loma Ridge, Irvine, California - P3 T30 | ecosystem: Environmental > Terrestrial > Plant litter > Unclassified | place: USA: California...
GTGGCGTCGTTGGAGCCGCCATCGACGAAGATGTGTTCGAAGTCGCGGCAGGTCTGGCGCTCGACCGAGGCCAGGGTGTCAGCCAGCGTGGCGGCGCTGTTCCAGGTGCACGTAACGATCGAAAAGCCTGGTTTGCTCTGCATACAGCTCCAGTAACCGGGGAAGTAGACGCCCGGCGTCGGCCCCGAAGGTGGGCGCGGCTGGAAGCCGGCGCGGGGGTTCGGCAAGCAGGCCGCGCACGCGCTCGACCAGCTCGGCCATGCTGCCGGCCAGCTGCAGCTGGCCCGGGGTTTGCTGGTAGGCGGCCAGCTCCGGGGTGCCGCCGCGCGCCAGCGCCACACAGGGGCGGCCCAGCGCAAGCGCTTCCAGTACCGTGGTGCTGCAGGCTTCCTCGCACAGCGAGGGCACGACCGCGATGTGGGCGCGCGCGGTGAGCGCCAGCGCCTGGGTGTAATCCTGCCAGCCGAGGAAGCGCACCGCAGGGCCGGCATGGCGCGCCTCCAGCGCCGCGCGCCGGGGTCCGTCGCCGACGACGGTCACGCGCGCATGCGGCGGCAACCTGCCTTCGCTGGCCGCCAGGAACTCGCCGAAGCCCTTGCCCGCGTCGATCCGTCCCACCAGCACCACCTCGCCCGCATCCGGCGCTGGCGCCCCCTGGGCGATGTGCAGCAGGCGCGGATAGTCGACGAAGTTGTGGATCACGCGGCAGCGCGACAGGTCGGCGTCCGGCACGGCGCGCAGGAACTGGCGGCGCAGGAAGTCCGACACGAACACCGTCTTGTGGCGGGCAAAGGCTTGCGCGCTTTGCGAGCGGTAGCTGGTGACGGCGATCGCGGTGACCAACTTGCGCATCGTCCCCGCATGCTTCGTGATGCAGGCGGAGCAGTCGCCCGGCACCAGCTTGTCGCACACCGCTTCGTCGCGGAAGCGCAGGTGGGTCAGGCATTCGCTGCCCTGGTCGTGGCGGGTCTGCACGTAGTTAATGCCCTCCGCCACGTGCAGGCCCACCATCGGCAGGTGGCCGTGGTAGTGGACCACGTCGAAGTCGGGCGCGTGCAGGTCGATGGCGGCGGCGATCTTGCGCGCGAAATAAGGGCGTTTGAGGGGGTTGAAGACCCCCAGCTGCAGCTCCTTCCAGCCGGGGTGCGCATAGTCGAAGCCGGGACGATAGTCGCCGCGAAAGCCGATCTGCGCGGCGCAGTCCTCCACCCCGCGGTCGTTGCGGCCCAGGATCTCGACGTGATGGCCCGCGCCCAGCAGGCGGTTGGCCAGCGTGACCACGTGCTTGCCCAAGCCTCCTACCTGCGCGCCAGGCAGGTCTTCCGATACCATCAGGATGCGCATGCCGCCCTCCACTTCTCGATCGCCCTTCCACTCTCCTTTGACCTGCAATTCCAGCCGGGTTCACCCGGCAGGCTGCAGGCGCGCCTTCACGCGCGCCCAGGCCAGCAGGCGGTCGTCGCGCTCCACCACGAACAGCAGCCCGTGCACGCCCAGCAGCAACAGGGTCGCGCCGAGGATGCACAGGAAGTCGGCAACGCCGCGGTCGAACAGGGTCTCGGCCGCGCTCGCCCCCAGCGCGACCAGCGCCACCCCGGCCAGGCCAGGGGCATAGCCTTGCGCCAGCAGGCGCTTGATGCTGGTGGGCACCGTGCGCCCATGCACGTAGGCCAGGAACGCGCCGGTGAACACCAGCGAACCCGCCAGGTGGCCCCAGGCCGCACCGATGATGCCCCAGCCGGCCACGCCCACGTAGACGATGCCGAGGCCGGCCAGCGCGCGGGCGACGGCGAACAGGCCGGAGACGCGCGGGTGGCCCATGCCGTCATTCACCAGGGAAGGCAGGCTGGTCAGCGAATCGACGAACTGCGACAGCGCCATCACGCTCAGGACCAGGGCGCCGTTGCGGGCGAAGTCCTGGTTCATCCAGTAGCGCAGGATCTGCTGCGCGAACACGGCCACCAGCACCAGGATCGCGGCATTCAGGAACACCACGTAACGGGTCGCCTTCAGGTAGGCGCGGTCCAGCCGCGCCAGTTCGCCCTGGGCGGCCAGCGCGCTGGCGGCCGGGAAGAAGACGCTGGAGAGCCTGAAGGTGAGGCCCAGCACCCGGTTGGCCAGGGTGGCCGCCACCGTGAACCAGGCCAGCCCCGTGACCCCGACCAGGGCGCCGATGATCAATTTATCCGCGTGGGCATAGGACAAGGTGGCAAAGCGCGACAGGAAGGAATAGGCCGAGAAGCCGAGCAGCGCGTCGCGCGCTCGTTTCGATGGCCAGCGCCAGCGCAGGCCGGGCAGCAGGCGCCGGACGGCGCGCCACAGGATGGCGCAGTGGATGCTGCTCGCCAGCACGCGCAGCAACACCAGCTCGAACAGGCCATGACCGAGCATCAGCACACCCACGGTCGCGAGCGGCACCACGGTCCCGAACACCATTTCCATGCGCGCCGAGATGTCGTAGCGCATCAGCGACTGCGGCACACTGTTCAGGTAGCTCTGGAGCTGGCCCACCAGGTAACCCAGGCTCGCCAGGCGCAAGGTCGCGGTTGCTTCCGGCACCAGCGCCGCCGGCACCGCGAACAGGCCGGTCACGAACCAGTGTGCGCCCAGCAGCAGGCCAAGCGCGCCGAGCACGCCGATGAGTGCGTAGCTGGCGATGCCGAAGGACAGGGTCGCATGGATACCCTCTGCATCCTTGCGCGCATTGTGCTCGGCGATGTATTTGACGGAGCCGGCGGTGAGGTTGATGTCGATCACGGCGAAGTAGCCGACGATGGCCGTTACCAGCGAATACAGGCCGTAGCCGGCTTCGCCCAGGCCGCGCACCACCAGCGGCACCGTGGCCAGCATCACCAGCGCGGGCACCGCGGCCCCGAGCAGGTTCGACCAGGCATTGCTGGCCAGGCGCAGGTTCTGGCTCATCAGGCAGGCACCAGCCTTGGCGGCGGCGCAAGGGATGTCACGCGCGGCCTGGCGGCCGGCGCCGCCCGGGCCACGGCGACCGCGACGTAGGGCAAGGCCAGGCAGAAGGCCAGCATCTGCGTGGTGCGCACCTGCGGGAACGGCGTGCCGATCAGGAGATCCGGAACCATGAAGGCGATGCCGGCCACGCCCGCGGTGGCCAGGCCCAGCAGCTCGGGCGGCAGGGTGGCGAGGGCGCGCCGCGCGAACAGCACGAAGGCGGCGATGGTGCCGAACAGCAGGATGGCGCCGAGCAGGCCGCTCTTGAGCGCCACGTGCAGCGCCCCGCTATGCACGAACAGGCCGCCATCCGCATTGTTCTGCCACGAAATGTACTGGTAGCCGGTATACCTGCCCCAGGAGCCGATGCCGGCGAGCGGATGGGCCAGGATGTCGCCGAGCGCAAATTTCAGTTCCAGCACCCGCTCGCTCTCGGGGCCGAAGCGGCGCGACTGCATGTCGTAGACCAGGCTCGACAGGCCGCCGCCCGCGCCCCTGGTCTGGGCCATGCGCTGCACCGCGACATAGGCCAGCGCGGCGCCGACCAGCGGCAGGCCGGCCGTCATGAGCTGCAGCCGGCGCTTGAGCGGGAAGCGCAGCATGACCACCACGAAAGCCAGCAGGAAGCCGATCCAGGCGCTGCGGCGGTAGGAGAGCACGATGCACAGGCTGGTGGCGATGAGCGTCGCCCACTCGATGCCGCGCCAGAACCGCGGGCGCTCGGTCCTGGCAGCCTGGAACAGATGGACGGCGGCGATCGCGAAGGCGACCGTGCACACCAGGCTGTCGTTGATGTCGAAAAAGCTCAGCCGGATCTTGACGGCGTTCATGTTCGCATAAACATTGTTCGGGTCGCCGCCGAAGGCCGCCCAGCGCCCCAGGCCGAACAGGGCGCGGCCCAGGCCCAGCAGCAGGATGACCTGGGTCAGCTCGCGCACGTGCTCGCGGGTGCGGAAGGACAGCAGCATCAGCGAAACCAGCGGCGCCATCCAGACGATGTTCGAGAAGCCCTGGGGCGAGAGCGAGTCGGTGAGCGGCACGTCCAGCATGAGGCCGACGCCCACATGCCCGACCAGCAGCACGAACCAGCCGAGGAACCAGGGCCGCAGGTTGCATGCCGGCGTGACCTGGCGCTTGAAACCGGCCGCCACCCGCGCGCAGGCCCAGGCGCCCAGCACGTACCACAGCAGCAGGCCGAAGAACAGGATGCCGGAGCCGCGGCTGTAGATGCTGCGCGAGGCGAAGATCGCCATGTTCCCGTAGCTGGTCGAGTTCATGCAGAAGTAGATCGCCAGCCAGGGATAGACCAGCAGGCGCGGCCACACCAGGCCGACCCCGATGCCGGCCACCGCGGCGAGCGAGATCCCGGCGATGAAGGCCCACGGTAGCGCGTAGTAGACGTAGGGCAGGAGTTCGTTCATCGGCTGCGGGTCCGCTGATGTCGTTCTCAGCCGCGTGCGGGCGCACGGGCGGAGTGGGCCGCGCCGGCCTGGGCCCGCCCTTGCGCCGGCGCCGGCGCCAGGGCGGACCCGAGCAGGCGGCTGCGGTCGCGCGGCGCCATCGTGGCCAGCATGTCGTTGACGAAGCGGGCCTGGACATGCCAAGCCTGGGCGTCGTTGGCTTGCACCGTTGAGACCCGCACCAGCATGCCGTCCGGGATCTCGCCCGACAGGCCATAGGCCAGGCGCCGCAGCTTTTGCTGGATGCCTGACTTGGTGACGTGCTCGCCGATCGTGACCCAGTAGGTGATCGGCTCGTTGCGCTCGTGCAGGCGCGCGACCAGGCGCTTGACCGGCAGCTCGCCATAGCGGGTGGGCAGCGCGCCGTCCTGGTCCCGGAGCATCTGGAAGCCTTGCGCCACATAGCAGACCTCGGGCAAGTGGAGCTGCAGCGCCTTGCTCTGGTCGCCGCCATAGGCGATCGACAGCATCACACGGCGGCCCTGGCCATCGACGTAGGTGCGCGACAGGGTCTGGTCGTAGATCTTTTGCAGCATGCTCTGCTGCTCGGAGTCGGGCTGCAGCGGCGTCACGTGCGGGTCGATGCGCCAGTCGCCGAAGCGCTGTGGGATCATCTGTTCCAGCGAAAACCGCTCGTGGGCCTGGGGCAGGCGTGCGGTCGGGCTCAAGGCGCCGGTGAGGGCCGAGGCGCCGGCCATCGCCAGGCCCAGCACCAGGCTGAGCGCGAAGCGGCGGTTCATGTCATCTCCCCCAGGGGCCGCGGGCGGCGCTTGATCCACCATTGCAGGCCGTTGTCGACCGCCAGGATCAGCAGCAGCGCGGTAACGAACAGCACCATGCCGGCGAAGCCATGCAGGAAGCCCTGGCCGGCGGCGTCGCCGAAGTGATAGGTGATCAGGGTCAGCGCGATCACGCGGATCACGTTGGCGGTGAAGGAGATCGGCACGATCAGGATCGCCAGCGTGACGTTGCGGAAGGCCGAGGGGTGGCGCATCAGGTTCAGGTAGAACAGGCCGAGGGCTTCCAGGGTGAGCAGGGTCTGCAGGCCGGCGCAGGCGTCGGCCACCAGCAGCTGGTACTGGCCCATCTGCAGCACCACGCCGGCGCGCGAGATCGGGTAGCCGGCCGCGAACAGGATGTGCTCGGTCATCCAGGACACCGCCATCTTCATCGGCATCGTCACCGCCGCCACCAGTTCGCTCGGCAGCGGCACCATGAACAGCATGAAGAAGAACGGGAACCACAGCACGCGCAAGGCGCGCTTGCCGAATTTGAGCAGCACGATGGCGCCCAGCACCAGCAGGATCGACGACACCTCGAACATCAGGATCTTCTGCGAGCGGCCCAGCAGGTGCGCCATCAAGCCGGCCGCCAGCACCGGCCAGCCGGTCCAGGTGTCGAGCGCCGGCCGGGCCGCCGCCAGCATTTCGGGCCACTTGCGCCAGATCAGCCACAGCGCCAGGAAGAAGATGATGGGCCCGTGCCCCTGCTCCTCGCCGATCCAGGCGCCGGTGAACAGGTCGTGGAAGGTGGGCCCGAACAGGATCGCCAGCCCCGCCAGGATCGGCCACCATTCCGGCAGCGCACGCCGGAGGCCCCCGAGGCCGACGCGCAGGCCGGGCGGGATTGCCGCGCGGTCGATGGAAGCGGCGCCGTCCATCTCAGAACTCCACCACCACGGAGCCGACCACCTCGGCCCCCGACTCTGCCATCTGCCCGGCCATGCGGCTCATACTGGCGATGCGGGTGCGGTGCTTGCAGGCCACCAGCAGCACCCCGCCGGCGCGCCCGGCCACGGCCAGCGCGTCGGCGCCCAGGGCGAACGGCGGCAGGTCGTACAGCACCACGTCGTAGCGCGATGCGAGCTGGGTATTGAGGTTGCGGAAGCCCTCGCGCGCCAGCAGTTCCTGCGGGTTCGGCGGCAGGGTCCCGGCCGGCATCAGGGACAGGTCGACAAAGGCCGGCACCCGGGTGATGACGTCGAGGTCGGCGCGGCCGGCCAGCAGGTCGGACAGGCCCTGCCGCGGCTTGACCCCGAACATCTCTTGCTGGCGCGGGCTGCGCAGGTTGGCGTCCACCAGCAGGGTCTGCTCGCCGAGCTGGGAAAACACCACCGCCAGGTTGGCCGCGAACAGGCTGGAACCGTCGTCAAGCGTCACCCCGGCGATGGCGAGGGCGCGGCGGCCGCGTGCGAACCAGCGCAGCATCAATTGGCTGCGAATCGCGCGCAGCGCCTCGACCTGGGGCGAGAACGGGTCGTAGGCCGCCACCAGCCTGGGCGACAGGTTGGCCTGCCCTTTCTGCAGATAGGGATAGGAGAACTGGCGCGCCAGTACTTGCTGGATGTCGTCCTCGCTCACCAGCCCCAGGCGCACCGCGGCTTCGCCGAAGCGGATCCCGAGCTCTTTCTGCATGCGCAGCACGCGTTCGGCGTCTTCAAGCGTCAGCTTGCCGGCATCCAGCAGCAGCGCGCCCATGCTCGAGTCGGCAGCCGGGTCGAGGGGCAAGGCGGAGAGCACGGAAGAATTCATGGTGTGTCCTGTGCAAGTAGCCTGCTTCAGTTCAGCCGCAGGGGGCGGCGCGGCATCAACAACGCGCGGATGCCGCCGGTCGCGGGACGCCTGGCGCGCCATTCGATTGCGCCCAGCACCGGGATGCCCAGCATGTCCTCGATGTCGTCGCTCGAGCGCACCGGGCGGTCGAGGAGTTCCAGCAGCAGCGCCAGGCCGACACCGAGGATGGTGCCCAGCACGATCGACACCAGGGTGTTGAGCAGCACACGCGGGCCGGCGGGCGCCGTTGGCGCCACCGCCGGGTTCAGGATCGAGATGTCGGACTGCTCCGACTGCGACTCGATGCGGGTCTGCGAGAAGCGCTGGCTGGCGGCGTCGAAGGCGCGCTGGGCGCTGTCGAGGTCTTTCAGCATCACGCCGAGTTCGTCGCGGGTACGGTTCAGTTCCAGCACGCGGGTCTTCTGGGCCGCCAGCTCGGCGCGCAGCTCGGATTCGCGCTGGCGGTAGACCTCGGCGTTGGCGCCCACGCTGCGCGAGACGCTGCCCAGGGCCGCGTTCAGCTCGGCGCGCATCTTGCCGACCTCGGCATGGGCGGATTGCCAGGCCGGGTGCTTGCGCCCATAGCGCGAGGCCGCTTCAGCCAGCTTGGCTTCGCCGCCCGCCAGACTGACGCGCAGGCTCTGCACCAGGGCATTGTTGGCGACGTCGGGCGAACCCACGCCGGTGGCCATGCCGGCGCGCGAACTGGCTTCCATGGCCTGGGTCTGGGCCGCCACCAGCTGGCTCGCCAGGTCGTTCAGGCGCGACAGCTCGACGTCGACCCGGTTGTTGTCGAGGCTGACGATGCCCTTTTCCTGCTGGTACTTGGACAGGCGCGCCTGGGCCGCCTCCAGGTTGTCGCGCAATTGCCTGGTCTGTTCGTTGAAGTAGTTAGAGGTTTTCTTGGCAGGCTCGGTCTTGAGCTGGACGCTGATCTTCTGGTATTCGTCGGCAAAGGCATTCGCCACCGCGGCCGCGAAGGCCGGGTCGGCGCCGCTGAAGCTGATTCCCACCACGCTCGACTCGCGCGAGGGCATGATGTCGAGTTTCTTCAGCAGCAGCTCGGCCAGCCAGTCGCGCGCCGAACCCTTGCCTTCGCTCGCCGCGCGCCACTGGGCCTGCACCGCCGGGCTCGCGGCCAGGCGCAGTGAATCGACCACGCGCAGGGCCACGGTCTTGCTGGTGATGATGTCCATCTGGGTCGCCATATAGCCGGGCATCAGGTTGCCGGGCATGGTCAGGCCACTGACCGGGTCCACGCCCTTGTAGTTCAGCAGCACCGAAGCGGTGGCCTTGTAGGTCTTCTGCTGCACCAGGCTCCAGCCGAGGGCCAGCAGGACCGTGGCCAGCAGGGCGGCGAGGATGATCTTTTTCCGCGCGAGCAGGATGAGCAGGAATTGGTGGACGTTCATGGCCTTGCCTTTGCAACAGTGAGCTGAAAACCGCGGCGGACAAACACTTCGGTTGTGTATGCTTTACCTTGCTTTCGCAGTGTGGGCGGAGGCCCGCGGGGCCGCCCAGGCCCACCCTACGTACTTCAGCCTGCACGGCTATTCGCGATTCAACCCTACTAGAACCAGGATTCGCGGACCACAATCACATCGTCGACCTGTACCGGGTCATTCGCCTTGACATCAATCGTCACCGCGTTGCCGCCGGCATCCTTGCGCGTGATCTTCATGCCGTTGTTGCTGCCGCGCTGGTTCAAGCCGCCGCCGGCGGCGATCGCCTGCTGCACCGTCATGCCGCGCTCGAGGCGGAAGGCGCCCGGGCGGGTGACTTCGCCGCTGACCCAGGCGCGTGGCGCCCGCTCGACATAGATGACGTCGCCGCCCGCCACCTCGTAGTCCTTGTTGAGTTCACCATTGCGCACCATCTCGACCACGTCGATGCTCTCGCGGGTAGTCGTGCCGTTGCGGGTGCGCACCAGGCTGATGGTGTCGCCGCCCTCGCCGTGGATGCCGCCGGCCATCGCCAGCAGGTCGAGCACCTTGCGCCGCCCTTCCACCGCGTAGCGCCCGGGGCGGTTGACGTAGCCCAGCACCGAGACCTGCTGGCTGGCCAGCGTAGTCACCAGCATGTTGACCTGGGCCTTCTTGAGGTAGCCGCCCTTCTCCAGCATGTCGCCGATCTTCTTCTCGGCAGCCGCCACCGGCAGGCCGCCCACTGCGACCTGGCCAAGCAGCGGGAAGGTGATGTTGCCGCCTTCGCTGACGCGGGTTTCGAGCGCGAGGTCGGGGCTGCCGTACACCGACAGCTTGACCACGTCGCCCGGCCCGAGCAGGACTTCGGCGGCGCCCGCGGCGCCGCCGATCAGCACCAGCGCGGCGGCCATCATCCACTTGACGAATCGTTTCATGATCCTTCCCTCCTTCCGTGAATGGAATACTGGTTTCCTGCCTGCTTACTTCAAGCCCAGCACGCCGCGATCGAGTGCGGCCTTGTCGGCATCGCTTGCTGGCGCCACCGAGGACTGGCCGGGTGCGCCCGTCGCCTGCGTGGCGCTGGCAGGCGCAATCGCGCTCGGCGCGTAGTCCTTGTTCAGGTAATTGACCTTGGCGGTGCTGCGCAGGCGCTGGATCTCGGCGGCGGCCAGCTCCTTGTGCTTCTTGCCGGCCAGGTACTGGCTGATCTGCGGCGCCGCGATCTCGAGGGTGACGGGCGCCTCGCGCACCTCGGCGATCGAGATCAGCATGGCCTTGTCGCCTTCCTTGACCACGAACAGCTGGCCCTTCGGCATGCCCAGCAGCTTGGCGGACAGCTGGGGATTGAGGTCGGCGGTGCTGCGGGTGACCTGGGCGCGGCCGTACCGGATGTTGTGCGCGTCCAGGAACACGGCGACCTCTTCCAGCGACCTGGCGCCGTCGGCGGCGGCCCGCACTTCCGCGCTCAGGTCGTTCGCCGCGACGATCAGTTCGTTCATCGCGAATTGCTTGCGGTTGGCGAAGAACTGCGGGTTCTTGTTGAAATAGTCCGCCACTTCGCCAGGCGTGGGCCGCCCCTGTTCGCCGATGCGTTTCTGCACATAGGCCTGGGCGATGATGAGGGAACGCGCACGTTCGATCGCCTGCATTACGTTGGGGTCGCGATCGAGCTTTTCCTTGGCGGCTTCGCTTTCCAGCAGCTCGCGGTCGATCAGTGCCTGCAGGATCTGCTTGCCGGCTTCGGCCTGGCGCGCGGCCGGCACGCCGGCGCGCTGCATTTCCTCGTTCAGCTGCAGCACCGTGATTTCCTCGCCGTTGACGCTGGCAAGCGCCTGGCCGGGCCGGGCCTCGGCAGCCTTGTCCTTGTTGCCGCAGCCCGCGAGGCCGGCCGCGGCCAGCACCAGCGCCGCGATGCCGAGCAAGCGCTTCAGGGTGGGAAGGAAGGAATGCTCGGCTGCAAACTGAAAAATGTTCAAGATAGTGTCCTCGACCTTGTCCTCGGGCTTGCGCCCCGCTTGTCATGTGTGCCGCGCATCGCTGCCGCCCCGCCTCCGGAAGCGCCGCCCAGGCATTCAGGGATCGGCCGCGCTCGCTCTTCGCCAATGATTCATGCTGCCACCGGGGCCCGCTCCGGCTCCGGTTCCGGCGCGCCCGCCTCGCGCTCCCGGCCGTGGCTGTCGAGGAAGGCGTCGTAGGCGCGCCGCAGGCCTTCGGCCAGCGGGGTGTTGGCGCGCCAGCCGAGCGCGGCCAGCTTGGACACGTCCAGCAGCTTGCGCGGCGTGCCGTCCGGTTTGCTCGCATCGAATACGATGCGCCCCTCGTAGCCAACGGTCTCGCCCACCAGCCGCGCCAGCTGCGCGATGGTGACGTCCTCGCCGGTGCCGACGTTGATGTGCGAGTGCATGGGGGAGGTAGCGCCGGCATACACCTGCGGCGGCAGGTTCATCACATGGACGCTGGCCGCCGCCATGTCGTCGACGTAGAGGAATTCGCGCATCGGCTTGCCGCTGCCCCAGATCACCACTTCGGGCGCCGCGCCGGTTTTCGCCTCGTGGAAGCGGCGCAGCAGCGCCGGGATCACGTGGCTGTTTTCAAGGTGGTAGTTGTCGCCCGGGCCGTAGAGGTTGGTCGGCATGACGCTGCGGTAATCGGTGCCGTACTGGCGGTTGTAACTCTCGCACAGCTTGATGCCGGCGATCTTGGCCATCGCATAGGGTTCGTTGGTCGGCTCGAGGATGCCGTTCATCAGGTATTCCTCGCGGATCGGCTGGGCCGCCAGGCGCGGGTAGATGCAGGAAGAGCCGAGGAACAGGAGCTTGTGCACGCCGGCGCGCCAGGATTCGTGGACGACGTTGGCCTGCACCATCATGTTGTCGTAGATGAATTCGGCCGGGTAGCTGTTGTTGGCATGGATGCCGCCGACCCTGGCCGCCGCGAGGTAGACCTGGTCGATCGCCTCAACCCGGAAAAATGCCCGCACCTGCCCCTGGTCGGTGAGTTCGAGCTCCTGGTGGCTGCGGGTAACAATGTCGGTATGGCCCTGGGCGCGCAAGGTGCGCACGATGGCCGAGCCGACCAGGCCGCGATGGCCCGCCACATAGATGCGCGGCGCGGTGCGGGTCTGCTGCTTTTGCTCGATGTTCAACACGTTTACTCCAGTGAAAGTGCAACGTTGTAACCATGCGATGCCAGCAGCTGGTGGCGGCGCGCCGTGTCGAGGTCGTGTTCCACCATTTCCCGCACCATCGCTTCGAAGCTCGTTGCCGGCTCCCACCCCAGGCGCTCGCGCGCACGCCCCGGGTCGCCCAGCAGTGTTTCGACCTCGGTCGGCCGGAAGTATTGCGGATCGACCGCGACGATGGTCTGGCCGGGCGCCACGCCAGGCGCCTTGTCGCCATGGATGGCGGCCACCAGGCCGCGCTCGTTGACGCCCTGCCCTTGCCAGTCAACCTCGATGCCGAGCTCGCGCGCCGCGATCTCCACGAACTGGCGCACCGAATGCTGGCGGCCGGTGGCAATCACGAAATCCTCGGGCTGGTCCTGCTGCAGCATCAGCCACTGCATGTGCACGTAGTCGCGCGCATGGCCCCAGTCGCGCAGCGCGTCCAGGTTGCCGAGGAAAAGCTCACGGCCCAGTCCCTGCGCGATATTGGCCAGCCCGCGCGTGATCTTGCGCGTGACGAAGGTCTCGCCACGGCGCGGGGATTCGTGGTTGAACAGGATGCCGTTGCAGGCATACATGCCGTAGGCCTCGCGGTAGTTCACCGTGATCCAGTAGGCGTACAGCTTGGCCACCGCATAGGGGCTGCGCGGATAGAAGGGCGTGCTCTCGCGCTGCGGGCTTTCCCGCACCAGGCCGTAGAGCTCGGAGGTGGAGGCCTGGTAGAAGCGGGTCTTCTGTTCCAGCCCGAGGAAGCGGATCGCTTCCAGCAGGCGCAGGGCGCCGAGCGCATCGACGTCGGCGGTGTATTCGGGCGACTCGAAGGACACCGCCACATGGCTCATGGCGCCCAGGTTGTAGACTTCGTCGGGCTGGACCTGCTGCAGGATGCGGGTCAGGTTCGAGCTGTCGGTGAGGTCGCCGTAATGCAGGAAGAAGCGCGGGTTGTCGGCGTGCGGGTCCTGGTAGATGTGGTCGATGCGGCCGGTGTTGAACAGCGAGGCGCGGCGCTTGATGCCGTGCACCTCGTAGCCTTTGGCCAGCAGCAGTTCCGCCAGGTAGGAACCATCCTGGCCGGTGACGCCGGTGATCAGCGCTTTTTTCATCAGCTTGTTCCGTCAATAAATGTCGTCACGGTGAAGACAATAGATGACTTTTCGCAAAACACGACCATACCCCGAAACTGTATTGGATGATGCGATCACGGTTCGGTTCCTGTCGCACATCAATGTGCGCGTCAATGTGCGTTCTGTCGCGACAACACCACCTTGATGGTCTTCACGATGATCCACAAATCCAGCCACAAGGACCAGTTGCGCAGGTAATCGAGATCGTGCTGGATCCGTGCTTCCATCTTGTCGAGCGTGGCCGTCTCACCGCGCAGGCCATTGACCTGGGCCCAGCCGGTGATCCCCGGGCGCACCTTGTGGCGCAGCATGTAGCCCTTGATCAGTTTGCGGTACTGCTCGTTATGGGCGACCGCATGCGGCCGCGGGCCGACCAGGCTCATCCGTCCCTGCAGCACGTTGATGAATTGCGGCAGCTCGTCGAGCGAGGTGCGGCGCAGGAAGCCGCCGATACGGGTCATGCGGCGGTCGCCCTTCTGCGCCTGCACGACCTGGGCGCCGTCTTCCAGCACCAGCATCGAGCGGAATTTGTAGACGAAGATCTCTTCCCCATACAAGCCGTAGCGGCGCTGGCGGAAGATCACGGGGCCGGGCGAGCTGAGTTTCACGGCAATCGCGATCAGCAGCATCAGCGGCGCGACCAGCAGCAGGATCAGGCTGCCGATCAGCATGTCGCTGCCGCGCTTGAGCACGCTGTTGAAACCCATGAACGGGGTCTCGCTGATGGCGATCACCGGCATGCCGCCCACTGTATCGAAGCGCGCCTGCATCAGGTCGAAGACATAGACATCCGGCAGGAAGTAGACCGAGGCCGTGGTGTCCTTCAGCTCGTCGACCAGCTTGCGGATGCGCGGCTGGGCCGAGATCGGCTGGCTGACGAAGATCATCTTGATATTGTGCTGGCGCACGTACTGGCAGACGTCGGCCATCCCGCCCAGTATCGGGTACGTCATGCTGGCGGGACGGCGCTCGTCGGCGCGGTCGTCGAAAAAACCCTCGACCGCCATGAACAGGTTTGGATGGCGCTCGCACACGCCGGCGAACTTGATGCCGACCTCGTTGCAGCCCACCACCACGATCGAACGCAGCTCGCGCGAGCCGTCGCGGCTGCCGGTCGCCTTGCGCACCGCCAGGTGGCTGGCCAGGACGATGAGCGGCGTGGCGATGCACCAGGCCAGCAGCACCCGCTCCTCGTAGAAATACTTCAGGCCGCTGGCCGAGCCCAGGAAGTACAAGACGGCCACCGTCAGGCACCAGCCGAACACGGTGTCGCGCGCATAGGCCAGCATGCGGCCGCTGCGCCAGGTGCGGTAGGGGTCGACGTGCTGGTAGACCGCCGACGAGATGAAAAAGGCCAGGATCATCAGCACCAGGCAATAGCCCGAGAACGGTTCCCCGTAGTACACGGTTGCCAGGTACAAGGTCCCCATCACGATCAGGGGGTCGAGCACGCGCTGGAAGAAGGAGATGATCGGGATGTCGTTGACCGTCATGTCGCGCTTCGCTCGTCAGCCGCTGCTCAGAACAGCACCGTCGCGTTCACCATGATGGTGCTGGCGTCGAACTTACCCAGTCCCAGGTTCTGCGATCCGCTGCGGGCCTGGTGCTGCCAGCCAGCCGACAGCCCCACCTTGCGCTTGACCTGCCAGGTCGCCTTCAGGCTGGCGCTGCGCAGCGAGTCGGTCAGCTTGCCCTGGCCGGTAAAGGCGGCGCGCGCATTGTAGGCGCGTTCCTCGTAGGCGGCGCTGCCCTCGAGCCTGATCTTGCCGGTGGCGAGCCAGGCGGCGCCGATGCTGGCGCCACGGTTGAGCGTATAGCTGACGACCGTGCTTTCGATCGGCGCGAATTCGCGCCATAGCGAGGCGTTGTAGCTGAACTTGCCTTT
>Ga0265798_10007105_pt1 | contig 14568 bp, 16 predicted proteins | sample P3T30metagenome_FD_192430 | JGI IMG/M metagenome (GOLD analysis project Ga0265798, IMG submission 192430) | Plant litter microbial communities from East Loma Ridge, Irvine, California - P3 T30 | ecosystem: Environmental > Terrestrial > Plant litter > Unclassified | place: USA: California...
GAGGAATAAAGAAGATCAGGTGGACGACTGGGCAGACAATCTCGTTGTTGAAGTCCCTTGAGTTGCACTGCGCAGCAAGCTCATTGTACAGTCCGTCTGATACCTGGCTCGGGTTCGGCATCTATACTGTTGCTGCGCATGGGTGTGGTGTTTTCGTCTTGGGTCACTTCTCTAAAGCTGGGTTGTTTGGGTCCGTTGAACGTGGCTTCCCCATGAGCACGGCCTCCTCTAGAGAGCGACTTCCTTTCTTCACAAGCGAGTTCGCCACACAGTCAGCGACTTCTTCATGCGGATGCATCCAAATTACAGGTCGAAGGGTACAAAATGCCAGCGACCACCTTACTCATCTGCCCTAGGGTATATAATGCTCGGTGTTCTCCATTCTTTCACCAATGGTACGACTGGCGTATGTGGCGGTCACTATTAGACTGTGCACCAGCTTCTTGAAGGACAGGCGAAGATTGTCTAGGTAGGAGCTATTTACTTGTAAAGTTCCAAGAACATACAGCAAATGCGACACGTGTTATAGAAACATTGGGTGCCTCGTCTCATTCGGCATCGTCACAATAATGTTCAGACCGCTTGACAAACGCTCCGGATGCGGAGGTGCTAAACAAAAGAGGGCTTCGAAGTCCAACGCGGATGAAGGATCTGGTGCCAAGGAGCTGCCAAGATAGCTTAACCGCCAACGTCTTCGCACGGCTCGTTAGCGTAAGGTACATGCACGTGCATAATCACTGTGCCACCCAACTCACTATATGCATTCTTCCGTTTGTAGCCTGATCCTCCTTTGATATTTTCCCGTCATGACGTTCCCTCTCCATCTCTCCGATATTGCAGCACTCTCAACTCCATCTCGCCATTACCCTTCTGCCATCCATGTTTGGCATCAGCATGCAGATTGCCTTACTCCTCGCCGCCTGCATGGGAGCTGCCAACGCTGCCCGCGGCGCGATGGAGCTGGATCTTATCTTCCCTCGTAATGAGACCTATGCTCCTACGCAAATCTTCCCAGTCATAATCGTTATCCAGAATACCGAGCTAGCGCCATTCCTGAATCCGCAGATGACCATCGAATTCCTGAACCTGGATAGCCATGTCAGCAGCTACCCCACCTTTTATGACCTGAGATGGGCCAACTACTCCAGCAGCGACCCTTATCGAGAGCTGAAAGTCTTCACCAGCTTCAACAAAGAGGGCAGGTGGAGGATTGCATGGCAAGTGAGATGGAATACCTGTACCGAGGACTCTCTTGCCTTCCTCGGCGGTGGTATCACCGGCAATGGGACGAGTCGCATGACAATGTTTACTATCAACAATTTCGGAAAAGTCGTGGATCCTGTGCCCGCTACGACGAATCAAAATTGCACAAACAGCGAAGCGGTTGTTATCAACGTAGACGATACTCTGTCGGTCCCTGATTTCATCACCTGGGAGGATTATGATGGAAAGACTTGTGCATCTATGGCATCCACCACTCCAGCTCCAACTCCTTGCCAGGTCAAGTTCGACTCAGCCGCAGCTGCCGATATTTCCTCGTCTATGACTTCTCTTCACTGCAAGCAGACGCGAGAGCCTGGGTCTTCTTGCCCCACTGATGACAAGAGTGCGGCTCAGCAGCTTGTCGGTGTAGGATTGGCGAGCTTAGCAGCCACATTTGGGGCTTTGGGTTACATGATAGTATGAGGACCTACATGGTTACATGATCATCGATACACGTTCGTTCATTCCAATGAACTTGGCATTGCACCTTGAGGATCATCGATCAACCGAGGTTCGTATATCTTCTATCATCATGTGACAGATACCAAACCTGAAAGAGGTGATTACGTGAAGAGTAGCACTGCACGACTATTTGATCAGGGCCTCCCAGCCATATGGCTCCTCATCAAACCCCTTACGCGATTGCAACTTGCCTATGTCAGCTTCTGCTTCCTCTTGACCTCTATGACCTCCAGACCCATCCTACCAGTCGTCTCCCTTAGATAAACTCCAATGACATCGAGATTTATTGGCGTAGAGCGGAACGCGTAAGGGTAGATGGGTACCTTTTGCAGCGAGGTCAGCGTATCGAGGTGCAATCGCGGGCTGTCGCTCGCATGATGCTCGGCACGCATCTCAATCTCTTCCACAAGCTCTCCCGACATATCGATAGACTTGACCGCGTTGAGTTGCTCCGCAGTGAGACTATTAGTAAATTCGATGAGCGAGGTGTCAAGCTCGAATTGGAATGTGTTGAGCGCGAAATACATCATCGAGGCCTCGCTGTGGACTTGACGACATGTATATAGAAGCGCTAGATTTCCTCGTGTGTTGTCTCTAGGGCCAAAGTTTCCGAACTCATCGCTCAGAGCGGGTATATCGACGTATACAGGGTGGCGATCGTGCAGAACGAACTTGTAGATCCGGTTTCGAAGCTCCGCTGGGAGTTGAAGAAGGGGCGAGTTCTCTTGGTTGGGTTGAGTGCTAGTATGGAGTTAGCTATGATCGAGAAATGGCAATCGGAGAAAACTTACATGCGATCGTAGTCCGACATACTGTTGGTGATACTCTCGACGACGGCTGACCTTGAGACTGATCGCTGGGTTTGTGTATAAAGCCTTGAGTTCAGCGGGAAGGTATCCTCCACCTGTTGAGGCCTTTTGTACACTTATCGAGCGAGCGATCTCGGATGATGAAGTCAACTCCTGCGTACCGCAACCGTACACTACAAGGTGATAATCAATGATAATGAGATATTTAAGGGACCTATACCGATTTCTAGCGGTGGGAACGGGGATATAGATAGCGGGGAAGGGTACTGGAGGACTTGACTTATTGACTAAGAGGAAGTGCTCCGTGCACAGGCAAAATCTCTATTCACTGAAATGTTATTTATCGATATAAGATAACATATTCACTAGCCTTGAAGGAATGTGACTCAAGGAGCTACTCTTCCTGGCCGGACCCCAAAATTCCTAGACGCAGTACGAGATGACTATGCCAAGATTTCGTTCCTATGATCAAAAAGTATCTCCTGCAGGGGCTTGCCAGCGAAGCGCTGTACAAGCCGAGCAATATTCGCGTTAGTTTTGTGCATGAAAGAAACATAGACCCTTTCCAGCGACGCGAACACTTCCAGATGAGGATCTACCACCAGTTTGTACCTTAATAGCTTGACTGCTCGGATAGCCTGGATATACTCTTGATTCAGACTTCTGGCAACTTCATCAATTCTGTAGAATGTCTCAGATCCGAACAAGGTGTTATTGAGGAATAGAAGGTATGATTCGCTGCGGATTTGGCGACACAGCCATAGCAGGTGCAAGGCGCTACCGGTTTGCTTGTTAAACTGAGTTGAATAAAGGTTGAAACTCTGATCGATCGCATAGTTTTAAAGTCGGTTGCGGACCTCGGCTATTGATTGGATCTGGTTTCTTTCGCCGATCTTGCATCCATGAACAGCATCTCGTAATGTCAGTGCGTCACTTACAGGCCGTGGTGCTCAGTTGGGAAAGTTGCTGGGCTCGCAGTCGAGTCAATGGCGGCACATTGGAAGTGAGTGAGGAAGGATATGGGAGCGTGCATGGTCAGCTTTTATTAAGAGACAAGGGGACGCAGGAGGGCTCGAGTGTGAGAGCCACATGGGTGAGAGAGCGGTCCTAGGGAAACCAGGGATCGGTTGCTCGCACGTGCTCACGCGAATACACGAACGCCCAACTCCATCGTTTGCGGTCTTCTATAGCGCTGTACACCATTGGGTCCTGGCACTGAGTGCTCTTCGCACCTTCTGAACCGGTCATACCGACGACTGCTCTACCGGAGAGGACTTCGATGTCGATTATCTTTGTCGTTATCCTTGTTTGGAGTAGGAAGATTGAGCCTGATTCTTTTCCTCTTCGGCACCAGAAGCGGTAATGTGGACTGTGGGGGTAATGTGCGGCCTGGTTCGGCCGATGCGTCGTCTGGAAGCTTCCAGAGTTAGCTTCATCACTTGTGCCGCAGTTCTTATAACACGTCGTCTATTTCGTTGGTATCTAGTAAATTCTTTAAAATATTATCATCCTTCGCGTCTATTGCTACTCCATGATTGGTAAGAACTAACGGGCTCCATGCTTCTTTCCCGCTGTCCAGATCAACACAGGGGTCAACGGAAGCAACAAATCGAACGTGACTTCTTCCGGAACTACGCAAGTTCGTCATGTCTGCAGTGAAGGCCTTCCTGTAGTTGATGATCTCTTTTTGCAGCGAGCTTCACTGGTACTGACACACAAAGAGGCTACCCCACGGCCCAGCTTTTCGCCCTTCGCACAGCAACACTACCATGCTATCGCAGAAGCGACAGCCAATATCGACATGCAAAGAGGGGCTAAGGCCAGTCGGTATCACTCGTGATATGTGAGGAAACTGCGGTGCCTCTTGAGGTACAGCATGCTCACGAACACAACAACAGTTGGCTAACTTTTATTAGGATTATGAAGACAGAATCTTGTACACATGTTTCTAACTAGGTATACCTGCATGGGCTACGAAGACAAGGTCATGTACGTATGGTTCGATGCCTGCATAGGTTACCTACGTTTCAGTCACAACAACACATACCGAGGACCGGAAGCAATCGTAGCACAATCCCGAGCATGCCAATCTATACCGAAGACTGGAAGCAGTGGTGGCACAACCCGGAGCACGTCAAGCTATGCCGAAGACTGGAAGCAGTGGTGGCACAACCCCGAGCACGTCAAGCTATCCCCTAGAAGCTCGACACAGAACCATACTTAGGTATCCCCAACTCCTCAACAGCCGACATACCTTGTCCACTAGCGACTGCGGACAGCTACGACTCGTCAAATCCTCTGACCTTCAACACTACTTTCGCTGGCCGCATCCGATGACGACCCTGCATCCGTATGACTCCCGAGGTCTACCCGCTCCGGACGCAAGACATCGTCATCACCTAGGTAGACATGCAGCACTGGAATGCTAGTCCTGCTAGTAAGAACCTCGCCGCGCGCCTAGTATATCAGGAGTAATAGGCTAATAGTCTAATAGTCTATTCGTTAGAGAGTGCGGTATCCCCAGAGGATGCCGTCTACGAAGCTACGGAGTGGTCATCGGTTCGGCACCCACATACAGCAAGCCGGTAGATTCTACGCATCACCTACCAGTGCTCGCCGCTGCCGAAACCACGAAAGTAGTAGCCTGTATTAGGTAGGATGAGGCTAGCCAAAAGAGCAAAGCGCTGCTGACCGCCACAGGGAGGGCATAGGTCAAGGTCGAAACTGTGGAAAGCGAGGCCAGGTTAGGCTTTCAGACCTCGGTGATAAGAGACAACAAGGTCGCAAAGGAATGGGAAGCCACAAATGGCTTACCAGATTCCACGACTGAGACAACCAAGAAGATTCTGCCCGTTGAGAGCGAGCGCAACGTGCTCATTAGTAGCGGTACGAAACAGCTTTGAGGACGACATTGGGCCCCAGCGTGTCGTCGACGACTCGACAGCGAGGCGAGGAGGTATCTAAGGCGATAGAGCAAGACGGCGGTGGGCTGTAAGGTGGGGAAGGAGACGACTGTGACGTTTGTAGGTGGATAGGAAGATAGGTCGTGGAGGTCACAAAAGGTTCGCGCGCGCCCTTACGTCAACGAAGAAGAGGATGCACCTACGCCAACAACGTCCCACATTTGGGCACCGAACTTCCTGCTAAGACGAATTCAAAATAGGCTCATTAAACTTTTGTAGTTCCTATACTAATGCTAGTATGAGATCGCACTCTGAAATCACTTTTTGACTTGAAACCCGCATCATAACCATGCAACCTGGACATTCCTATCTTCCAGTTGCGGTGATCTCCATATGCTCAGCCACGTACTTGTTATTCTGCTCCACGAACCTGGCCGTTGTGACACCCAGCCTCCATCCCATTGTTCCAACTCTCCAGGTCTGCCATATCGCCACGTGGATACTTCATGCTCTTCAAGTCGATAGTTTTCTCTTCTTCGTTCTCAACGCCAACACGTTCGTCCCTCCTGTTTTCTGGGCAATCCCATCGTCCATCTGCAAGGCCACCGTCTCCTTTGTTTCCTTCTCTTTCTTGATCTCTTCGGCAGCGAGACGTTGCTGCAAGACCTCTACCTTGGCTTCAGATTGTTGCAACTCTATCGCCAATCGCTCGCGCTCCCGCCGGTCAATTCTCCATAGGACGTCTTTCATGGCGAAAGCACCGGGCTCCGTCACTTTGAGCGCCTCCCTCCGCTCATCTATCGTGTAATCGTCGACTCCCGGCATTACGTGTCCATCATGGCTCGTCTTGAGCTTCTTCACGACTGGCGGCGGCATGTCTTCAGGGTCAACGGGGCGAATCTTCCATTCCGGATCGAGGTTCCTCCACGCCTCTAGCTCTTCTTTTGTGATGTGCGGAGCCTGTTTCAAATTGCCCTGCTGGTCGTAGTTCCATGTGTAAACGGCAAAACGATGCGTGGGGTGCGGTGCGAGACGTCGGATGATCTCGTCTCCTTCCTCTTCGATCATTTGAAACTGTGACCGGGCAGTACGAGCTCTTACAAAGGTCGCTTGAGCTCGTGTTGAGGTGGCTCTATCATTGGCCTGTGCCCACGTTAAGGGGTTTTTATGGTCATGAAAGAAGTAGTATTTGTCTTCTGCTAAGATGACCGTGTGGAGGTCCGGGAGCTCGGAAAACTTGGGTATGTACTCCTCCGACTTTGTTGGAGGGGTCGACATGGTAGGCACGGGGGCCGGATCGCCGGTAGGTGTTGTTAAGGATGGACCCATGGATCAGACTTGGCTTGGAGGTGATAAGGGAGGATGGTTGATCAACGTGAAGTGTTGCTTGGGAGGAATTATGTTCAGATTGGTAGTAAGAAGGGGAGTGGAGGATGTAGGAGTATCGATGGCCGGCTTTTATACAAGAGACTAGCAGCCGTAGAAAGGCTCGGGTGAGAGTCGCGTGGGTGAGAGAGCGAACCTGAGGGGACTGTGGATCTAGCCTCCCCCACGTTCTCGCGCAAGTACATCGAACGCAAGAGCGGCATCAGGTGGCCCTTGTCAAAGCTATTCTCGTTGCCTGGTTAGGCATCTGGGTGAGCAAGTTGGCATACCAATCCCCATGTCTCAACAAGCTTCAACGACTACTTCAAGGTCTGTGGTGCAACAAAGAGTTGAGTGTATGCCCAGGTATCGAATAGGATGTAAGGTGACGATTGATCCACCGCCAGTGTATGTAAGTGTCTGATCTTCCAGCATGTTCCACTCATTGGAGTTCTGTATGGCGTCCAGTGCTTTTATGATGAACATGCTGGTGCAGAAACTGCGGGCGCAACACACTGGAGTGTCTCTATCCATGATACTGCATGCCAATTACATAGAGTTACAGCTTCATAGGGTATACTTCAGACTATGAGCAGGTTGTTAAGCAGTCCAAGTGTAACTTCCTCATGAAGTGTAGCCACATATATGCAGCAAACTACAACATGAAGTCTACGGTCACTCACAACCTTCCTTTCGCAACTGCCCCACTACTACCGTCATGTAGTCACTTGACATTCTTCTCTAACCACTCTTCCCACTGCTCCGCCGTCCACGAACTGCTGATCTCATTGTTCACAACCCCATCGAACACAACTGTAGGGGTAACATGCACACCCGTCAGTCGATTCGCTTTCACTTGCACCTTGACATCATCCGTAACTCCGTTTCCTGAGTTCAACGCCCCGTCTTCACCAGGCTTATCGCTTATCTCCAACAGTGCATAAACCTTGCCTTCATCAACACCCACAGACCCGGCGATCTTGGCCAGTCGCTTGTACGTCGCGTTCCTCGTCTCGTTGACCAGGCTTACGTCGAAGAAGTCTTTCTGCTGGGCAAATAGCTTCTGTGAGAAGTCCCAGAATTTGGAACTGTCCACCTTTTGTACGGCGTAGGCGGCTTCGTGGACGAGGGTGGAGGATGGGTGCCAGGGTTGGATTTGTTGCCGGAAGATGGTTACGACGCGGTCGGAGTATTTTCCGAGAAGTGTCTTGCGGAGAGGGGTCTCGTAGATTGTTTTGAACATCTTGGCCGAGAAGGGGCACACATAGTCGAGGTCTGGGATTTGACTGTTAGTCTGATGGAGGCCTTGGGATGGGTCGGGAAGTTGTAATCCTGCAGTCGAGGATGAAACACTTACAGAGCTCGAGTGTGTGGATGGCCTTGGGCTGAATAGCACTGGAGGCCAGCTTTTGGCCAGCGAATTTGGGTGCGAGAGCCATGGCGATGGTTGATCTAAGGTTGTGCTGGAGGTCCGGTGAAGAGGTGGATGCTCAATTGATATAGAGCTGTGCTATATATTTGATGGAGATGAACAGATGGCGTGACAATCGGCAGCTTCGGAGTAGATGGAGATGGTATCAGAGCACGCAATGTTGAGATATATGGTTGGATATGACGAAAGCGGGGCCGGATGTCACGCATGGGAGGACACGGGCCGCTGGCAACCATCTCTAGTAGCGCCGACCCGACGGCAAGAAATAAGCAGTTTACATCCAGATGTTCCTGTATTTCTTCGTAATCTAATAATGCAGCTGTTGGATCGCACATGTTGTCTGGTTGAGGATGACGCGCGGTCAGGGATAGCTCGCCCCTCCCCCACCGCGCTCCACAACAGCTGTCGCGCCAACTCCACTCACTCCCGAGCCTCGAGCTTCATGCAACACCGCGTCATAAGCCGCGTCCAGTAGGCGCTATAACTTAGACATCCACAGTCCTTATCCACACATCACCTTAGTGACCGCCCATTATCCAGAGATGCCCGAACCTAGCTCAACAGACGACGACCTTCTTGCCCGCCTCAATGCGCTCAAGACATCCTCCGTCAGCCTGGATACCAACTATAGCGCTTCGATAGCACCTACGAATCCTCCCAAACCCACCGATGACCTCGCCGCTCGCTTCGCACGTCTTGGTAGCGCGTCTCCCTCGGGCTCGCCACAGCAGTCGCGTACGACGTCCACGAACAATGCCGGCGCACCGGTCGCAGCACCAGGGGCACCGAGCTACCTGGAAGGGATAGCCCAAGGCGTAGGAGGCTCGAATGTAGAGTTTAACGAGGAAGATGAAAAGAGCCTAGAAGAGTTACTTGGTGAGCTAAACGGCGCCGTCGGCGATCGGAAGGATTGGGATGTGTCCAGGGAAGAACAACAAGATGTTGGAAAGCTGTTGAAAGACATGCGCAAAATACTCCCGGAAGTAGTGAATAATAGGGCACAAGGGCCGCAGAGTGGGTGTACGAAATCTGAGCAGCCATCGAAGGAGGAGTTGACGGACTGGGAGAGCATTGAAATCAATGTTGGAAGTGGGGAGGTCGGTAGAGCTAGAGAAGACACAGAGAGTGGAGATGAGGAAGATGAAGATGGCAAGAAGAGAACCGAGGACGATGAGGCAGACGATGTGATTGCGAGGGTCATGGCAGAACTGGAGATTAGCAAGAAATACGATCCCCCTTCTCCTCCGTCAGAAGATGACAAGTCAGAATCGGGAGACCAGAAGAATACATCAACGGCAGATACCACAGATGGCGGCTTCACACTGCCTTCAGCACCGAATAACCTCCCAGAGGACAACTTTGCCAGCAGTCAAGCCATCGAAGATGCATTCACCGCACGCCTGGCCGCTCTAGCCGCTCCTTCGCCATCACAAACAGATTCACTCGGCCTTCCTTCCGCCCCATCTTTCGCGCCAAGGAATAAGCCGCCGGTGTCTACCAATCTACAAAACCAGGTCGATGACGAGATTGACACATGGTGTATCATCTGTCAAGACGATGCGACACTGAAATGCCTGGGCTGTGACGGTGATTTATATTGCCAGAATTGTTGGATGGAAGGGCACCGAGGGGAGTCTGCTGGGTTCGAGGAGAAGAGACATAAAGCCGTCTTGTATAAAAAGAAGAAGAAACAACAGGCCGCAGCTTGAAAGTCTCAAATCGGACCCGTAATATGCTGTGCTTGCGCGATTGAAGATGGCACCCAAGACAGGCACGGGTGGCACTGCGTAGTGTCTCAAAGTCGACAATGCGAAAACAGGAATACGCGATAGGTAGTGTCCGAAGATTCCTGGACAGTAATACTCGCTCTTGAAGACACATGGAGCCTCTGGTCCGCGCCGAAAAAGAGTGGAAAGGTTTCCTGGAGCATGACGCGAAGAGCTCCTTATACACCCCGCAGGGATGGGTGAACGGGCTTCGCCTTTAAGAAGCTTCAGTCTCCTCGGCGTATGCATCGCGGCACCGGGAATGGAGCACATGGTAGTACGATACCTGAAAGCATGAGGCTGTGTCACTTCGAACACTCTGCCATTCGGCTTCCTCGGAGCTAGCAATGAGAACCTCTTCCGGATATACTTCAAGCCGGCCTATGGGAGTAAACCTCGCGAAGACAAGACAGCTAGTCATTCTGGCTCGAATGAAGCGCCACGTTCCGAGCCAATCAATATCAATCGCATTCTATAAAGAATAATTCGGGTATGCATATACATTGTCTTAGTAATTGTGTAGTTGTTAAGACTTCATAGTATATATACTGCAAACTACAACTCGATGCACTACCATCTACCCACTTCTTGGATTCACTAGAGATTAGAAGAAGCGACGCTGTCTGGCCGCACCTTCCAAGTTCGTTCTCCAGGGCTCTCCCCTCCACTCAAACAACGCTAGCGGGTGTTAGTCTGTACCACCACCTCCCTCAGTCAGAATCAATACATTGACCACATCTCCTGGAACACACTATCTCTGTTACGAGACCTCGGTTTGCTCAACACCTTTACCGATTTTCCCCATCTTCTCGCTACTACGAAGGTAACTCGAAACGGTGTAATGGCCAAACCCGAAAGTCGGGGCTCCGACGTGTAACACAACACCGTCCTGTCTGTCTGTCTGCCAGCTAACCGACCCTTCCAGTACTTCGCGCAACGCCGACTCGTCACCTCTTCTGCGTCTTCCAGCTGAGCTACGGAACCAAATCTACGGGTGCGCAGATCTCTGCCCATACCAACACAAACGAGATAGGCTAAGATTTTATGCCTTGACTAGACACGTACTGAGCGGCCGTATTTACAAAGTTCAGCGCGACGGTCGCGTCAACGGACATCCGCTCAGTCTACTACTCGCTTGCAGTCAAACCTATCATGAGACTGCCAAGTTACCATATCTCGGACTGAACCTCTTCTCTTTCAACTCTCTCCTAGACTTTTGGATGTTCAAAATGCGACTCTCGCCTGCACAACTCGACGAGATCCAGACCGTACAGCTCAACGCATGGGGATACACTCTGCCATGGTACTTGAGTGGAGAGCCGGAAATCATCTGTGGTTCTCTTTGTCTGGGCGGGCTGCTCGGATTACGAACTGTCTTTGTTGAAAAGCCACTGATATCAAAGGAAGATCGATCACATGAATTGCAGCAGTATAACGAATTTCGGGCGCTCTTGGAAACACTCAAGGTCTACTTGATTGGTACGACTATTATGGTTGAGGACACCGTGGTGACGTAGCAGTGCCGAATAAGGCAAATTATGGCCGTCGATGATGGGGACGAGAAGAAGAAGTAGAATGTAGTTGGGTTGCTGTAGCATGTTCGGATATTGATATAGACTGATCTCATTGCACACATCCAGATGATGCGGTCTTAAGGCGCGGACATTTTGCTCGTTCCTTTAGCGTGGCTTCCGGATTCTTAGCTTGAGAAACACCGTAGGCGTGCAGCACCTGGGGCAGGTGAGCGAGCGTTCTGCTTGAGGCTAGCGAAATAGACCCTGGCTTTCTCTCAGTGCTCTTAGTAGTCCTGGCTGTGTGGATTACCTTGTGCTCCCCGCGTCTTTCCCCGTGCTATGCTACTTCGACACTCTGAGTAGCCAACAATGACGGATATGGAACGCACGACTGACGCACGCTTGCTCATGTAAGTACCGAAACACTGCACCGCAGGTGTGTAAGAGCCATTCACCATGCTAAGCTAATATTAACAGATACATGCGCAACACTGCCGAGTCCCCACTTTTGCGCCTACCCGGAGAAATCAGAAACCACATCTACGAACACGTCCTCGGCCAACGCACGTACGCCCTTTGGGTATATTCCTTCAAAGCCACATACACGCATCCAAACGACCTCGCTCTCCTGCGCGTCTGTCGCAAGGTCTACGACGAAGCAAAGCTCCTTCCCTTTTCACTAAACACATTCTGCTTCCCCCATTTTTTCAAATCGTACCACACTCTCATGCTTGGGCTTGATGCGGCGGAACGTCAGGTCATCCACACGGTTCGCATAACGTTCTATTTAAGAGAAGCTGAGAGCCTCGTTGCGGATCTGCATGAGTGCAGGCTCGATTCCTTGTCGCAAGTCTTTCCTGCAGTGCGGTCTGTACATTTGCATGTGGGTGGCGGGGATTTCGATCCGACGGAATTGGAACAGGCAACGATGTGTATTGGAATGCGGGTACAGAGCGGTCTGAACGAGGGTGTCGACCTGGAAATCACTCGTGCTAAATACTGATTAGAGCATCGGGGTGGGAAGCATCATCGGTCATGCTCATGAGCAGGTTACCGAGGAACTGCGACGAAGATTTCTTTTTGCGTCATGACGCTGTCTTGATGATGACTATGCATTGGAGTCAGATGGTAACCAAAGGCTACTCAAAGTCCGTCTTCACAGCTTTCGAGACTGAACTGTTTTATGTAGCGCAAGGGGCATGGGTGTTAGCTTCCACGCATGCTGACAACTGACTGATTCCAACAAGAGACCCAAGTTCCGAAGCACAGCCATATGCATACTGCGCAACCTGAACTACTGAACCTCCCTACTTTTATTTCACGGCATGCCTGACCACACCCTCAGCGACCCATTTACCCTCAAACTTCTCTTCTAGCACCCTCAGCTTACTGAAGAAAACATCGTCATCCACGTACGCCCCCTTAAGCCACCGCTCACCCTTTGTAGCATCGAAAGCCTTCCTAGCATGCAACACCCGCCTGTTATCGAAGATGACACACTCGCCCTCATTCAACCTATACTCATACAGATTCTCCTCCGCACTAAGAAGCTTCTCGTACGCGTGCGAAGCAGCAATGAAGGAGCGAAGCGACGTGGAATTGCCGCTGCCAATACGCGCTTCGAACGGGCCCTGGAAAGGCGGAGACCAGTTTATGCGGCGGATGGCGAGGTTGGCGGGGTCGCTGTAATTAGGGTAGGCGAAGGTTTCAATCACTGGCCGGGTGAAGTGGTAATGGTAGGTTGGGTGGTGGTAGTGGTATGTTACGGGGAAGGTACATAGCGTTCTGAAGTGGCCCTCGGATTGCCGCCGGAGTTGGTGTGCTGCAGCGAAGGAGTCGGAGAAAAAGGATTCGCCACCTGGCGTGCGGGCTCGGAGAGAGTGCAATAGTTGCAGATGCGGGGGGTTGGATGTGTATAGCAAGTCCATGTGTAGTCCAAGGTAATCAGGCGTGTAGGCTATGTTCTCGGCTTTGGGTTTCGAGCGGACGTCCCATGTTCGGCCGTAGAAAGTGTCTTTGAGGGTACCAATACGGGAGGCGAGAGCTACGACGGATTCCTCGGATTCGGGCACGTTCTTGATGAAGAGGAGGCCGTAGCGGTTCAGATGGGTGAGGGCTTCGAAGAGGGCTTCGTCTTGGGACATGTAGGTGTCGTAGTCGAGCCACTTGTTGTCTTTTACGATCCTGTTATTGTCCCAAAATACTCTGTCATCGTGTCGCACTCCGCCACGTAGCTCAATCTCTGTGTTGAATGCGCGGCGTAGCCAGTCGATGGAATGCCGTGTGCGGTGCTCCGGACCGAAGCCTTTGACGTCTGTCTTCCATTGAAGCTCGATAGAGACTCCCTTCTCTTCATCAACTACTGTCTTGCAGCTACCCTCTAAATCTTCTGGTATGTCCGAAGTCTGGAAGCGCTTGTTCTTGCTGTCAGGGTCCATGCATTGCGTACACGTGCAGCTGTCACGAAGGAACGCAGCGTCGAAGATCTTGGGCTCTCCATCGATGTTCACAGCGATCCTTTTCGCGGGGCTACCGTCAAGCTGGCCAATGTTGGATTCATCATGAACGAGAAGTTCCTGCTCTTTCGATTGTCTGAGCTCTTGCTCCTGTTGCTGTTGCAGCTGTTCCTGGCGTTTGGTTGGCCGAAAAGGGCCATGTGTAGCGGGGCTCCAATCAGCGTGCTCGGCCGGCTTAGGTGATCGCCAGAACGAGTTGAAGAAGAAACGCCGTCTCTGAACAGCAAGCGGAGTCCTGCGGGAAGTAGTGACTTGCGATCTCAGACTCCGTAGCGGTATTCTGGTGGTGATGGTGAAAGACATGGTCGGCCGCAGCTGTTGGCAGTGACGGGACACGGCGGGGTTGCTTGCTTTTCAACGTCAGGGAGCGAGCGTGGTGGAAACAATCAACCCGTAAACCGAGGTCTCTATTACCCTTTGCCCGGCACGTTTGCAATTACAGGTGTCCTACCGAGCATCGGCGGTGGGTAGCTAATTACGCGCGCGAACATAGCACGTGTCTCAATCGACGCGCTGGGCGCATGTCTGAGGGTGTCGC
>Ga0265798_10007106_pt1 | contig 14565 bp, 20 predicted proteins | sample P3T30metagenome_FD_192430 | JGI IMG/M metagenome (GOLD analysis project Ga0265798, IMG submission 192430) | Plant litter microbial communities from East Loma Ridge, Irvine, California - P3 T30 | ecosystem: Environmental > Terrestrial > Plant litter > Unclassified | place: USA: California...
CTTGGCAGCCAGAAATATGACATCACGATCAACCGCACCGAAAGAATCCTGCCAGGCTGAACGACATCGGCTCGGGCTTAGCCGCAACGCGACGCATTTGCTGTCGACCCCGCCGAATCTTGTGGTCGGCCGTTGCTTACGCTATACCTTGACGACTACTTCTCGGAACAGATTCGCCGCACACTCACCCGAGATGGTGTGCGAGCTCGATCGGCAGCACAAGTGTATTCATTGCAGAGCGGCTCATGGTCAAGAGGAGTTGGTATACAACAAGTCATGGCGCACAAGAACGGGCAAAAGTCACGCTGCCAGAGCTCACTAGACCGCCAAACGGTTTCACCTCAGTGGGTCTTCCTTTGTTTTCAGAGTCAAGTAGGATGAAAGGTTGCACGTATTGCAACTCCGTCCAGCGGCGACCCCTCTTTGCATATAAATCGGCCCTTCTTATCACTTTCTTCATTCTTCTCCGCTAATTCACACTACTCACGAATATTTCCACCAGTACACACAGCCTCCTCAAACCAACCTCGGCCCTATGTCACAGCAAAGCATTCCCTCACCGCGACGACGCGGAAACAAAAGGTCCAACCCAACCGACCTCCTCAGAACCGCTACAAGCAAATCGCATCATCAGTCTCTCATTGAGGACCTAAAAATCGAGCTGACCTTCGGGAACTCGGAGATCGAGACATACTGGACATCTCTTCCGCATGACAATTTCACCCCGACCCTTAGAGATCATAAGGCGAGGCTGAATGCCGAGCCTCGAAAGCCGTCACCGACTACACCCTGGACGCACAACGCTTCCGTCCAATGGTTTAATCCCGACGACCAAAAGCAAGGCGTCACGATTGTCATCGAAACAGAGTACGATACCGTATCGGTTGTGACTGATGGTGTCGCCCCCTTTCTTCGACCTGCAAGCGAGGCTCTTAAAGACCACATACAATACGACGAAGGCACCGAACCTTGGCTTGATGAGCACTGGGACGACCAGTGGGAAGATGGCGCCTACACCGTCATCGAAGAGATGAGCGACCACGGTATCGAAGAGCCCTTTACGGATGCATCGAAGATTGAGGGCCGAGTCATGTTCATGAATAAGAGAAAAACCTCATTCGACGATGCCTTGTTGCTTCGAATCGACTGCATCAGCGATGAACGTCCCCCATTCGAGTTCCGATTCAAGAACGGTGAAATGAGAGTCCTGAGTGAGCTTGACCAATCACCTCAGGACTAGGCAGTGGATCGTGCAGCGACAGGGTGGACGAGAGGAGCGGCAAGTGGTGTGGTTTTCGTACAGTCGGGGAGGGGATGATTTCGTGGGCAAAATAATGACGGTCGGGAAAGAGAGGACCGATGCGGGGGACAAGCACCGCCTGTACATATTTGTCTATAAGTGACCTGAGTCCCCTTAGGATCCAAGAGCACCAATTTTGAACTCCTCTTTTGATAGCAATCCTTTGCCTTGAACAACGTGAAAGGATTTAGTTGCGCTGGACAAAGAGGCTTAAACCCCACCGACCGAGCTGCAATGGCCTTTTCTTCCCACACTCAACACACTTCCGTCCAGCTTTCAAAGAGACATCGCTGAAGATCGCCATTACTCGATTCAAACCATTATACCGACTCCTACCATGTCGTGCGCATCGGATGATCTCAGGATTAACACTCTTTTAGATCAGACCCTTCGCAAATCCGCCGACCATATCTGGTGTCAGCCTATGTTCGAGCATGGCGATACCAAGGAGTTCTTCTCTTCTATGTTCGGCTCACCCGTCTGGAACAGGATCACACATACGCAGCGTCAGGAAGCGAGACAATGCGATCTAATCCGACCCCATACGACTCACGCATCCTGGGCCGGACAGACCGAGGATGGACACCATATCACCCTTCAGTCGACATGTGATACTCGAAAAGTCCGCACGCGAGCAGTCTTCCAGGAGCCGAATGGACCTCCGACGATGACGGTCACATGGATCCACCAGGAGTACCCGACCAAGCTTCTGGACGACTGCCTGCATTACCGAGGTGATACAGGAGACATGTGTGACGATAATCCAGAGGCATGGGAATCGGCAGCGGAGGAAATCGTCGAGGCGGTGTACAGTAATGGATACATGAATTCCGACAAAGGGTTGATCGAACCCTCCTCAGGAATCCCGCTCAGCGGCTCGACCTATTGGGAAGGCGAAAATCTAGTCATAGAGCTTTCGCTACCCACGCCCGACATAGCTTGGAGGGAGATACGGTCCTGGAAATACGATAAGACGTTGAACCGATTGTCTGTGGATGGAGCGTAGTGTGGGGTCCTGTCAGATATACATATACAAGGGCGCGTGGTTCTCGTATTGTCAGGAGTCGGTTGGCTTATGATAACGATGGTGGATATTCACCGCGTGTGATTTGCTGTCCCGCAGAACACTATCTGGAAAAGCAAAACGTAAGACAGCTCTACGCGTCTTCTCCGGTAAAGGAGACCGAGCCTAGATCAGCAAATCTGAAGGCCATGACGAATGGAATCCCGCATACTGTTGTGCATTCTGTGAACTCCTCCGAATGTGACTGTATGGAGCCGTTAGTGAGATCAGTGAGCCGACCAGTAAGATCAGCCGACTGTATCACCTCACATCCGTGTTGTACACCACTGACTCCGCTCTCATGTCGACAAGTGATCATGCATTTAGCAATCGTCGTGCACCCTAGGCACCCATCGCTCTCGAGACGAGAACTCAGGCCCCACCTTTCTCCCACCTTCCCTCTCCCTTCCCCTCATCTCCACTCTCGTAATCAAATTCCCCCTCCTCCTTCTCCTCTTTCTCCTCCTCAAAAGCTTCCAACCCAGTCTCTGATTTCGCCCTCTTCCCCGATCCAGTAGTCCCAGATCTCTTTCTCTTCTTCTGATCCGCCGCCGTCAGGTCTTTGGCTTTGACCTTACATACTTCCACTTGAATCCCTGCTGATAGGAGGACGTCTATCCATACTTTCTGAGTTTCGGATAATGAGTCGCCTGGGCCTTTGACTTCGACGAATCGAGCGACTTTTTCGTTATAGTCCCATACACTACTTGTTAGCTGGTCTAAAGAGGGATAAGAGGGGCTTACAGGAGATCGGGGACACCACTGACACGATGACGATATTCTTCGGCCAACATTCGACATACGCCTGATAGACCTTTACCACCGAGGCACTCTAGAACCTCCCTCAGATCCTCGGCTGGGAATTCCCAATTCACCCCGACTGCCCATGTTCCCCTCGGCCTCTCCCGCCTATCTACCTCATCTAGCATTTCGAGCGCAACAGAAGTCTTAGACATGGCCTGCAACCGCGATTCCAGCAATTCCGTCCTTGAAGCCGAGAATGTATCCTCTCCCAAATCGAGTGGAGCAGTCTGGTACGGCGTCTCGAAAGCCCCCGGTAGCGAATGAAACAGAACCGGCCAGAGAAGTAAAGCGAATAAAGTGGTGAGGATCGACGACTCGGAATGATATCCCTTATATCCCTTTTTCTGCCACCACTCCAGTACCCATCCTTCGACCGTCACTTCTCCTCCTATACCGTGCCAGACACTTTTGCCTACTTGCTGTACCACCTGACCTGGATCATCATCGCCCATGCCCAGACTAGCTTCGCGTTCGCGATCCCGCTCGACGGTTCGTGCTCGCCATTTCGCTTGACCCATATTGTCCGGTACTCGGGGTGCAGCAAGTTCTCTTGTCTCGCAAGTATTGAGTGAGGCGTAGGAGATATGGCGTTCATCTGCGGGCAGGTCGAGCTTTTTCTCCAGTCTAGTGAGACGACGGGACAAGGCCGGGCGATAGACTGATGTCAGTAGTGCTCTCGCAAGCTTATAGAAGATGGCGTACTTAGGTGAACATCGTCGTCAAGCAGAGCATCGATACAGGTCTGAGTTGCATCGCGGCACTTCTCCTCTTTCTCTTCCGGAGAGGCGTTGTAGTGATTCATCAAGATCAACGCGAGCCGGTCATACCAAGCACTGATATCAGCTCAGTCATCCTCTCCAACTCACCCTCTCTTTCCCCTTCTCCACCGCCGCTGACCGAGCAGAGCTCTCAGGACCATACATTCTTGATCGTATTCGTGCAGTATACCTAGCGCCGTTGCACCTTTGTACACGATACGAGTCAGGACGTGACCTGTAGTTCAGCAACGAAGGGGTATTTAGCGAGAGGGACTCACCAGTCTTGAACCTATCCCCTACAAGACCGCCTCTGTCTTCCTTTGCATCCACTGCATCCGCTCCATCGCCCTCGACTAGCAGCTTCCAGATCGGCCACACGCCCTCCCAGATCCGCTTGACGACTTTAGCACCTTCGATCCTCCCAATCTGTTCTTTCCGGATCCCAAAGCCCGGCGTTGGATTCTTGCGTTGTTCCTGCCACGTATCACCAAGTGCATCGGCGACTAAAGCTTCCCATCCGACTGCTCGTTCCCAGGTTAGCAGCTCCTGTCTATCTTGCCAGATTGTAGAGCGGGTGGGTGTACCGTATTCGGGGTATCTGCGTTTATGTGATGTGACCAGGATAGAGGGTAGCATAAGTGACGATGAACCTGCTATTGGCGGTGTGCGGGAGAATATAAGATTGACCCGGGAGACGAGGGCGTGAAGAGCGGGAGTAAGCTGGATAGCTTGATGACCTATACAGGGTAGAAGTTGAGCGACGAGTAGTGATTCCGAAGTCACCTTTGCCGCTGGTGAGAATGACAGAGTCGACTGCCGGGTTATTGATTTGCCCTTGACCGGTGTAAATGCCAGGACACTTTGACTCTTTGCTATCCCTCTCAGAGCAGTACATACAGCCTCGCGATTACCCAGCATCGACAGAGGCACTTTCCTCGCCTTGGCGACTTTGCGCAGCTCGTCGGCGGATATGCAGGACATGATCTCGTCCAATGAGAGGCTGGCCTCGTTTCGAGCGAATACGGAAACGGGTACTGGAGGTTTCGGGTTGAGGGAGAACTCTTCATTGAATACACTGTAGCGAGGGGGCGAGGAGGGGGTGATTGATCCATTCGAGCTTGATGATACTGATCGGTTGGAAGGGGGCCGTTCCGGCGGCGGTGTCGCGATTTCAATTCCATCATCGTCAAGTTCCACCCTGCTCACTCTGGATGCCCATAGCGATTCCCTCATTGCCTCGGCCAGGTCCGGGTCTGCTTTCTCTTCAGCGGGCGATAATCCAGAAGGAAGCGATGACCAGGGCTTTTGCTTCTGCTTCCCTTTAGCCTTGACCGACAGCGGTGCAGAGGCAGGTGGCTTGGCGGGAGTGACGAAGCTATTTGAGCGAGATGGACCTGCTTCGGGAACGATGACATCGGGTTCGGAGTCCTGCAAATCCTTTGGGGTGGGTAATAGTGTAGACAAGACCCTCATTGCTTTCTTGACCCCTTCATCACCTAGTTCTGCTGAGTATGCGAGTACGAGATTCGTATATGGATGTATCTTGCCTTGGCGGCGTATGAGTAGTCGAGTTAACAGGTATTTCGGGTCATCTATCATTAGCTCCAGCCTCTCGAGTTGACTCACAAGGCAGATTCAAGATATGGTACAAGACCCAAAGCTCTCTAGGAGTAAACAAATAAGCCTCAGATGCTATTACAGTTCGCAACATTTCTGTTCATTAGCTCAACTATGGGTGCAGTAGGAGATGCTACTCACCATCAAATAGCTTGACATACATCGAAATCCTTCCCACATCCTCGACATCATGAGCTTCTTTATTCTTGCGAGGGGAGAATAGGGTGTCGAACTCCTTAGTCGGCGAGGGGGTCGGAGAGGGTGTAACGGGGAACTGCCCACGCGCATTGAGCGGTGGGAGCGTGAAGGACGGCAAGGGAGGGGACGAGTTCATGGCCGCTCATTCCCAGTAGTCCAATATCCGTGTGAGTCGTCTCTCGCCAGACGACTAGGCTCTAGCTCTGTAGCCTAGTGTAGGGTGTCGATTGTAGATGGGCTTACATGAACTTTGACTTTCTGCTTTACGCGACGTGATTGCTTTCTCACGGTATATTCAACTGGGGCAATATTGTCAGGCTCACATTCTCCGATTCAACCTACCAGATCTCTACCTTTTCATCAACCTATACATATAACATATACTCATATACACAATGCTAAGAGCTACTAGGACCCTATTCTCCGCTCTCAAGTGAGTCCCATCACAATTATAGATGTATGCATCAACTGACTGGTAGGCCAATGAAGGCATCAACGGGAATTACCGGACTCGAAGCCCACCCCGACCCATTACCCGCTCTAAAACACACCTACACCTCCACACTCAACCTCCTAGGATCCCTACCTTCCACTAGCGTCTACCGTCAAGCAACAGAAGCATTGACGAAACATCGATTGCAGACTGTCGAGACTTCTGGGGAGGATGTTGCCAAGTTTGAGAGTTCGCTTGGATCTATGGCAGAAGTGATTTTGGAGGAGGCAAAAGCGGAGCAGATGCTCATTGGAAAGATGATCGAGTGGAAGGGGTGAGTCGTCCGTATCGCTAATGTGTAGTGTACTGATGATAGATACGAGAGCTTAGAGACTCCTTCTCCCCCTAACCAGTGGAGATACTTCGACCCAGCAAACCCAGACGAGATGTAGAGAGTGAAGGGATATGCATTGATTAATTGAAATTGATGGCTACGGTACAACAAGATATTACAAGAGGATATCGTGGCGCTGAGAAGGATGTCCAAGAGGGTCAGATCACTTCTCCTCGCCATAGCCTCTCGCAATACCACTCCGGCCCTGCTCAAGCGTAGCAGGCTCATCCATCCCATATCGCTGTTCCAGCCCTTTGAAATGCCGACTGTTCAGATATACGCCTACACGTCAGCTTTGTCGGAAAAGTGCAGGAGAACTTACTACCTGCCGATTCGAGTTTCGACAGCGAGAAATCCTGATTACGCAGTGTGAGGTCCTTGACTCCTTCGACTACATCTTGTTCGGCGGTTCCAGAGCCATATGTCTTTTTGGAACGAAGCGTTCCAGAGATGAGCGAAAACTCTGGATCAGACGCATCCCTGATGTTTGCAGTCTCGTCTGCATCCCTCACTCGGGCTTCTTGTATCGTCAGCATGATGCTAAACAGGGGACGTACCATCAAGAACACGACTTAGATCCAATGTCCATTTCTCGGGCTTCCAATCGTTTTCAGGCCCTTTCAGCGCTAACAACATCTCCCAAGGTGTAATGATGGGTCTCAAGAAATCTTTTGAATCCACAACTCCACCTTCGGCACATCCAACCAGAACAAAACATTCGATCTCGGCAAAGTTTGCTAATTTAGCTGGATTCAGTCGTCCAACCGAAAGAGTATAGCTTTTCTTGCTTGCTTTCTTGAGCTGTTTACGGAGTTGATCGAGGAGATCCTTTGATGAAGCTAGACCGACGTTTCCTACGACTAGACCAAATACGTCTGAGGCCATTGCGGAATGAAGGGCGAATAAGCGTTTTTGAAGTAGACGAGATGTACGTGGATGGAGGGGAATGACGGAGGAATCTGTATAGGCGTATATCTGTTCGTCAATCACGTCTAGATTCGATAGCAAGAGAAAACATACGGGATTGGCAGCATGGGTCATTTGTAGATTCAGACTACTCCGCCCTTCATCCCCGAGATACCATATCACACAGTCCGCCGCGTCGAGTCCTTCTGGCGGTGTCAATGATCGTAACGCCGGAGCCTTTTCAGATGCTCTATCAGATACAGCGGTGGTGCTAGGCCGACGAATGTTGGCAAAGGATATAGGATGGGGTATACTGGAACTGAGTTTCGAGATGATCTCCTCTGATTTGTCAGCTACTGCAAAAGCGATAGACATACCGCTCAGCCAATCATAAGAGACATCCCAAACTACCATCACTCCTTTATGACTATCTCCCAGTTCTTGACTTGCTTCAAGTAATGCGCCCCCTGCTTCGGCTATATCCAGCTTACGCCTCGGGAAGACGTAATGAACCGGTAAAGCGTCGGTTGGGGTAAGGCAGGCGTGTCCATAATGAACCAGGAAGTCGGCTGGGAGATGTAGACATGATAAGACATCTGGACAGCAGCTATCTGTCAGCTCTTTGAGTTGATGAGAGCCTACCTTCCGTATGTACTATCGGCCAGGACGTAGGCTTGGGCACCTGTATCTGCGATATCCTTCTGAATAGCTCGGAAGACCTTCACCGAGTGGGGCAAGAGCTCATCTGGGAATTGTAGACCGATCTGCAGATCAGCAGTCCACCACCCCTCCTTGACCAGAAGGCGCCAAGAGCAAGAAGGAAGACTTACAGTCTTGAATCCTCCATCCCTGATCCGCTTGATAGTGTCAACCACTTCAAAAGCGTCTTCCACACTAAGCTCCTCGGTCGCATCCCCCATAGTCGAAGGTCCAGCTATAGATTCAATCTCATCATGTTCGAAAGCATGTTCCGCCGGCGTCGAGAATGTATCCGTCATATTCCTGTCGTACGTATATTGATGGTTCGTTCTAGGTGCAACACCTTCAAAATAGTTGGTCTGTCGGAAACATCCGATACATGACCGGCTTTGGCCGGCTATCAATTCATCCTTTCGGTCCACTACACTACACTGTTCAGTAGAAATGGTCAAGGTCAAAGTAGCAGGTATCCAATGTGGGAGCGTAGCTTTCGATCTCAAAGGTTCTTTGGATAAAGTCGCGGACTTGACTGCCAAAGCAGCGGCAGATGGGGCTCAGTTCGTGGTCTTTCCTGAAGCTTTTGTTTCGGGCTACCCTAGACATTTGGGATTCCAGATAGGAAGTCGGAGTGAGGAGGACAGGATCTGGTATGCAAAGTACGTCAAGGTAAGCTCTTTCCCTTTCCGGACTGACGTTGCTGATAGGATAGAGTAGTATCAGAGTTCCAGATGGGATTGAGGGGAATGAGGATTGGTTATCTCAAGAAGACAACGATCATCTAGGAGAGGAAGAAGACTTTTACGGTTTCAGCAGACTCTGCAAAATAGCAGCTGCTTATAATGTCGTATGTCACATTAAAACTCATATAAAATAGGGAGCTGATCTGAAGCACCTTTCAGTAGGCGTAGTTGAACGCTCAATTATCGGTTCAACGTTATGGTGTACGAACCTCCTTATCTCGCCTGAAGGAGTTCTACTCTCGAAACACAGGAAACTACAACCAACGGCAGCGGAACGCATCGTCTGGTCTCAGGGTGAATCGACAAATCCAAATGGAGGAGATAATCTTCCAGTGGTGGATACGTCAATTGGGAAGATTGGCGGTCTGATTTGTTGGGAAAGTGAGTTCTTGCAGCAGAAGTATGTTTACCGTAGATTTCATGCCTCTTGCACGATATGTGCTTTATAAGAAAGGTGTCGAGATGTGAGTCACGAACTAGTCTGTCATTCTGGTAGTGAAGAGATCCTGATGTCATAGTTATACAGCCCCCACGGCCGATGCGAGGGATACATGGTTACCGACAATCCAACATATAGCACAAGAAGGTCGATGTTTCGTCATATCCGGTAAGTCCTTCATTTCCCCCCTTTAACTATCTATCATCGAGATAAGCTGACAAATAGTGAACCAATATCAAACCGCTGAAGATTTCCCGGAAGACTACCCGCCTCTCAAATACGGGGACAAGAAATGGTCAAGGGGAGGAAGCAGTATAGTCTCACCACTCGGTATCGTCCTCGCTGGACCACTATGGGATAAAGAGGGAATCATCACGGCTGAGGTACGTCCCCCCTGCTTGGTGTATGGTACGTGGAAGGAACAGCTGATGATAGATCAATTTGGATGATATCATTGGCGCTAAGCTCGATTTTGACCCTGTTGGTCATTACTCGAGAGAGGAGGTTGTCATGGAGGCTCTTCAAAGTGTACGGGGCTAGTATCGCGAGATATACGATCGGAGCCGGAGAGCTTGAAGTCACGCCTGACGAATGCATATTTTCTTGCTCGCTCCTCCCGCTTCAATACTGACCATTATACTTCTTTTGACGATCATAGGGTGAGAACATTACTCCAAGCTCCACCCTGTAAGTCCACACTAATCCCGCTCATCACATAACTTCCATTCGAGGCCGGTAGGGTCCAATTCGCAAGTCCAGGACCAACATTATCCCTGACTACATTCGCCACCTGATCCCAATCTTTCGCATCCGGAGCGGCCCAGTAGATCTGATAATGCTCAGACCATGGTGCTCCCAACCATGAGATGGTGGATCCATTGGTGGTAGAATTGGGTGAAAGGATCGTAGGTGCCGGTGGGATTGGGTAATATTCCGGCTGAGGTTCCCCGACTATGTTGTATCTGATGTCAGAACTGGAATGTAGGGGAACGTACGAAGCTTGATATGTCTTTCTGCTGACGTAGTACTCGTTCGCATCGAACTCAGGATCGGCAGGTGGAGACCACCCTGGCATATGGTATGAAAAGATGCCGTTGCCTTCGGAATGAACGATGAAACCTCCCTCGGATGAATCTGTCATCAGCGTCTAGTATAGCCGCAAGCTAAGAGAAAGCGTACGGGGTCTCATTCCCCATGCCATTGCTCCTGCTACTCCTGGTGTTTTGCCCTGTCTATTAGATTACTCGTACAAGTACTCGTACAAGTCATAAACAGGATGGAGCGTACGAGGAGGTAGTAGAATTCATCCCATTGGTAAGACCAGGGATAAAATCCATGTTCACCGATGACGAATCTGCCAATCAACACTAACCCATCAAGACAGGCAACAGGGACGTACGTTTTCCCATAAGATCTCACAAGATCCGAATCATTGACCATAGCCTGAAACTCGTACGCAGGATCATCTCCAGGCGCATAATAATGACTAGAGTAGATATCGACATGAGGTGAAGAAAGGGCTTCAGGTGCCCATTTCTGATCGGTGAAGTTGTTTCGAGAGAAACTGCCGTCCATCACCAGTTGGTTGGGAGCTAAGGATTTAATGTGTGCTGCGATTGTTGATGTCCACTCTTCATCAGCTTTGATATTTGGAGGACATACGTTTCCTGGTGGTGGACGAGTACGATCTGCTCCAGTGGTCATGTTGTAGCTAAGAGTCAACTTCGACTGCTCCACAGCGATCGCTCATCAGGGAGGTGGACTTACTTGAGTTCGTTGCCAGTCTCAATCGCCCAAAAAGCATTATCCTCTCCATACTTCTTCCCGTTGATCGTGTTGACCCGATCCAGGACTTTTGTGTATAGTTTCTTGGTCCTGATATTAGCTCAATCAAGGTACAGTAGGACATACGCTTGAATCATCTGATCATCTGTCCAGAAATCGATAGATTTAGTATCATTGTAATTATCGATCCCATAGTAGAACCCAATCAGATCCGCCCAGTTACCCTATCCATCAGTCATCTACTCCTCATCTACCAAGTAAAGGAAACAGGTACTAACATTGTAATTCGAGCTTTGGTCTCCAAAATCTTGGTTGATTATCGGCAAGCAAATCTTGACTCCCCATCGCCTAGCTGAATCCAGAACGTAATCCAGCATCTTGAACATCTCCTCATTATATTCCCAATCATTATCCTGGCTAGACCAGCCAGTGACGAATGCCTGTTCGGGAGGGACGTTGATCGAGGCGACACCAAGGGTATAAACCCTAGTAACAGGCCGGCCAAAGCCTACCATCGTACTTAGTGCATCATCGATTTCAAAGGTGGTAGACTTGATTATGTCGGGATTATTGAAAGTCGTGAATGTCCAGTCTTGCCCATTTAGGCTGAGCTTGCCGTCTTTTGCGAGGACAAATGAGTCGCTCAAGCCCGGGGCGTAGGGGATGATAGTAGAATCGTAAGTCCATGGAAGGGATGGATAATTGTTGGCTTGGGCGACCGGAAGGAATGAGAGTAGTAGATTTGTAAGCATCTTGCCAGATGGCTGAGCTGGACCGTAACCATCATATCATATATAGTAAGAGTTGGTCACCTAGTGAAAGACAGTCGAGACAGGAAGACCGTTGGTAGCCGGGGTGGGGCCGCTCATTAGCCGCCGGCATGCTCGGCATGATATGGTCTCATGTGGGGTAAGATGCTCAGTTTGTATGATCTTACACTAGTGACATTTCCAGGTTAGAGAAGGCTGCATCAGGCTGTAGGCGGCTCAATCACCAGCTCCAATGGCTGAACCATATTGCCCATTGGCTTGACATACATGAAGCAACAATCGTTTTACCCATCTATTTGTAGCAGATAGTTTTTGGCCCCGGCGTATGTCGGGATCACGCCACAGCTTCGCGTAAGGTCTTGCGAGTGTACCCTTTCCCTGCGAACCTCACTACCTGATCACGAGACTGCCCGAGTAGCGCCCGTCCATGTGCTCCGTCTGGATTCCAATGGAGGGATCGACTAGTTACGCCGTCTGATCCGTCAGCACAGTAAGTGAATGTTCACATGCGTAATTCCAAATATTTCCTTGCCCTCTGCTCATCAGCAAAGACAAAGCCGTCTCGCCGCAGACTCACAGGTCCATCGATGACCATGTCTTTTCCACCTAGGAAAAATGCAGTCCTCGTATGATCAAGTCCTGCCGGGATCTGGTCGAAGAATAAGGCGTTTTCCGCCCAATCGAAATGCTATGAATCAGCCATGAACTTCGGTGATACTTACACGACGGATGTAAAGGGAGATTCCGATTTCACTTGCTATCAGGTAAGACATGAGTAACTCCATTGCCTGTAATCAGTAAATTCTTGATGGGATGTACAGAAGACGGACAGTAGTTGGTTTTCGATAACATACTGAATGAGTCATGTCGCCTTCCCAGATACAAAAGACTATAGGGTCGACGAATGTGTTTCGTGATGCCAAGCTCGGGATATCTTTCAAGACTATCATCAGCATCATCACCAGTCTCCGTATAGCGGAAATGAGCATACTCCAGCAATGTGGTACACTCCCGTTGGAGTGACTAAGAACTGAACATCCTCCTTGAACCTCTGCACCATTTGTCGAAGGTTTCCAAAATCCAAATTTGACACACGTTCGAGATATACTCTCGACGAATTCGGCCCTGGTCCACGGTCGCAGGTGTCGTGGGTGAAAGATCGATTGCGAAGTATGCGGTTGTAGCGGAATGAGTAAGGGCTGGTCAGGGAGGGACTTGATAAGTGACTTGATCAGAGCGTAGCTCGTCACCTGTCGGTCAGCCACGCAAGCGCTATGACTGACCAAGCCAAAGCCTAAACCGTGGAGATATATCACCGGTAGACCAGTGTCTTGAGTCCGAGAAGGGGTCCAGCCTGGAGGTATACGAACGAGGTAATCGATTCCTCCGTCTGAATACTGGTCATTAGAGGCGCCCACTGCACTCGCTTACTGTTCGTAATCCCCATGATCTGAAAGGTAATGCCACGAGGTAGGCATTAAGAAGAGCAGGTATCGCATATAATATCAGTGGTCGCATCTTGATCTACATCATCAGCATATATCGGTGTCGAGACGTACGATAATAGGATCCAAAGTAGGCATATGAATTGTTACATCCGGATTGAACCCCTCCGGGAGCTTGTGCCCCGTCCTCTCTTCCAACTTCTCAAGTGTCCTATCGAGAAGCTGAACGTGGCTTTCATTCGTCCTTGCTTCGGTTAATGGGATCTCTAAGCATACCCAGGAAAGCCAGGTTAAGACGTTGTCACGTCGCAGGGATTTCCAGGGGGCGTGATTAAACCTAAGAATTCAGCGGTCATCTCGTGAATGTGCGGGTGCTTACCATGTTCTTAGCCTTTCTCGAAACTCCACCGCTGATGCAGTGGGAGGCACACTTTGGCTGACCTTCTCCGCTAAGACTCCGGTAGACCGTTGATTGCAAGTCGAGAGGAATGTAGGATCTTCGGACTTTTCGACCATTCCGTCTCCTTCCTCATATCCCTCGGCTAGGGTTGAATCACTTCCCAAGCCGGCCAAAACGGCAGCGAGGCCCCTATCTGACCTGCTTTCCGAATTAGACGATATACGCAATGACGATCCATCGATAGCGAGGATCTGATGGACCATGCCATCTCGACTGTCATCCGGTACTTTTGCCTCTACCGGCCTTGATTGGACTTCTCGAACCAGGTATAGGTAGTATGCCGCAAAGATGACTTCTGCAATTGCGTAGGCTGCCGCCGCGCAAGCTACGATCCGACTCGCACCGCGTAGGCGAGGTACGATGACTGGAAAGATTATTAGGTAGATCCTAATCATCAGTGTGTTTTGCAATCTAGACTTACCCAGATAAAGGCGTTATTGATCTGATAGCCAGGACTACGACTAGGGTGAGGTAGTAGTCCCATTTTCGCTCTCTGGGTTCCAAGACCCGAGGATAGGCTTCGATAGGAAGGGTTGGAAGTGCAGTGATTGGAGTCAACGGTTCCCCAAGCTTAGTATGACCTTGTATGGAGATGGGTGAGAGCATGATGAGTATAGATGTAACATCTAACTGAGACCAGAACACAAGCTGGAGCATGATGGACGTGACAAAGGAATTGATTACAGATTAGCTCAAAGGGTTGTAGAGAGTGAAATGTCAGTCTCGCCAACCGACGCCATTCAAAGGCTCTTTT
>Ga0265798_10007108_pt1 | contig 14561 bp, 16 predicted proteins | sample P3T30metagenome_FD_192430 | JGI IMG/M metagenome (GOLD analysis project Ga0265798, IMG submission 192430) | Plant litter microbial communities from East Loma Ridge, Irvine, California - P3 T30 | ecosystem: Environmental > Terrestrial > Plant litter > Unclassified | place: USA: California...
GCACCCGGTTTCCTTTCTTGGCCATCGCGACGGGAGGGGGGTTAGTTTTTAATTTTAGGACTGCAAAGGTACAGTTTTTTTTCTGAACTTCGCAAGTAGCTGAAACGGATACTACGCTAAAAGTCAGGCTACCACTGCTTTTTTAGCGCTTTTAACTTGCGGGCCCAGAGCCCGGCTACGGCTTAACCAGTGCCGACGTCGGTTTGAGCGGCGCTGCACAACGAAGCCGGTGCTCGCAGCCAGCCCCACAAAGGAGCTAGCCGCCAGCACCGGCGCGCAGTTGGCAGGCCCGAAAAAAACCTACGACCGGCCGCTAAAAAAGCGGACTAGTAAACGATGAAGCCCTGCTCCTTGGCCTTCTTCAAGGTGGCCATGATGCCATTCTTGTTGATGGTGCGGATGGTCGAAGCGGCTACGCGCAGCGTTACCCAAGCATCTTGCTCGGGGATGTAGAAGCGCTTTTTCTGCAAGTTGGGGTAGAACTTACGCTTGGTTTTGTTGTTGGCGTGCGATACGTTGTTGCCTACGCGGGTACGCTTGCCGGTCAAATCACAAACTCGGGCCATGATATCGAAGGGTTAGATGATGCTATTCCGAAACGGGCCGCAAATATCGGAAAAATTCAGCCAACTACCAAATCTCAAATCAACTGAGAATGAGCGCGCAGGAATAACCGACCGGCGCGGCGCGCCGGGCCAGCGGGTATTTCCCCTGCTTGCGGGCTAGCCTTTTTCCTTCTTCCAGGGGCAGTGGCGGCAGCCGCTGCCGCAGCAAAAGCCCCGGCGGCGGTGGTACTGCTCGGTAAATACCAGGTAGCCCTCGGGGGTGTAATAAAAGTCGCCGGCCTGGAGCGGCAGGGCCGCGAAGGCGGCCAGGCGCGGGTCAGCGGCCATCGGGGAGGGCGGCGATGCACTCGATTTCGACCAGCGCCTCCATCGGCAGGCGCGACACTTCGACGGTGGTGCGGGCCGGCCGGTGCGGGCCGAATACCTCGGCGTACACGGCGTTCATGCGGGCGAAATCGGCGAAGTTTTTCAGGAAAACGGTGGTCTTTACGATGTCATTCAGCCCCAGGCTGCGGCTGGCCAGCACGGTGCGCAGGTTGTGGAGCACCTGGCGCGTCTGCTCTTCGATGGTGGTGGCCTCGATGCGCATGGTGGCGGGCACGAGCGGCGTTTGGCCCGAGCAAAATACGAAGCCGCCGGCCGCGATGGCCTGGGCGTAGGGGCCGACGGCCGCGGGCGCGTCGGGGTGGTGCAGGATTTCCATATACTGTTAAAGTAGGCGGGCAAAGGTAGAAGCGGCGCGGGGCTGGCCCGAACCGGCCGCTTCTTTGTTTGTAGTTTTGAACAGCGTCCTTTTCCCTCCTCCCCTAGCCACCCCACCCGATGCCGACCACCCACGCCCCCGCCACCTCCCGCGCCGAAGAGCTGATGCAGCTTGAAGACCAGTACGGTGCCCATAACTACCACCCGCTGCCCGTGGTGCTGAGCCGGGGCCAGGGCGTGCACCTGTGGGATGTGGCTGGCCGGCAGTACTTTGACTTTCTCTCGGCCTACTCGGCCGTGAACCAGGGCCACTGCCACCCGCGCATCATCGGGGCACTCACCGAGCAGGCGCAGCAGCTCACGCTTACTTCGCGGGCCTTCTTCAACGACCGGCTGGGCGCGGCCGAGAAGCAGCTCTGCGAGCTATTCGGCTACGACAAAGCCTTGCTGATGAACTCGGGCGCCGAGGCCGTGGAAACGGCGCTCAAGCTGGCCCGCAAGTGGGGCTACCAGGAAAAGGGCATTGCCCCCAACCAGGCGCTCATCGTGGTGGCCGAGCACAACTTCCACGGGCGCACTACGGGTATCATCTCTTTCAGCACGGATAAAGACAGTACGGGCGGCTTCGGTCCCTTTGTGCCCGGCTACCAGGTAGTGCCTTACGACGACCTAGAGGCCCTGGCCGAGGCGCTGGCCAACCCGCACGTCTGCGGCTTCTTGGTGGAGCCCATCCAAGGTGAGGCGGGCGTAGTAGTGCCCAGCGAGGGCTACCTGGCCGGCGCGGCTTCGCTGTGCCGCCAGCACAAAGTGCTGCTGCTCACCGACGAAATCCAGACCGGCCTGGGCCGCACCGGCAAGCTGCTGGCCACCGAGTACGAGGGCGTGCGCGGCGATATTCTCATCCTGGGCAAGGCGCTGAGCGGCGGCGTGCTGCCGGTATCGGCGGTGCTGGCCAATGACGAGATTATGCTCACCATCCAGCCGGGGCAGCACGGCTCCACCTTCGGCGGCAACCCGCTGGCCTGCGCCGTGATGCAAGCCGCGCTCGATGTACTGCTCGACGAAAAGCTGGCCGACAACGCCTTCCGCCTGGGCGAGATTTTCCGCGAAGAAATGCGCCAGGTGCAGCGCGAATGCCCCGACACCGTGGACCTGGTGCGCGGCCGCGGCCTGCTCAACGCCGTGGTTATCAACCCCAGCGACGACGGCCGCACGGCCTGGGACGTGTGCGTGAGCCTCATGGAGCGCGGCGTGCTGGCCAAGCCCACGCACGGCGACATCATCCGGTTTGCCCCGCCGCTGGTCATCACCGAAACCGAATTGCGCGACGCCTGCGCCATTATTGCCGACGTTATCCGGGCTTTCTGAGTATAAGGCCTTATGAGAAAACTCTTCTTACTGGTTCCGGCGCTGCTACTGGCGGGCTGCCGCGGCGAACAAGTCGCTTTTCAGTTTCAGCCTGCGCCGGCTACGTCGGTGCCGGTAGCTGCCGTGCCGACTGGGGCAGCTGCGCCAGCTACAGCAGCCCTGGCAGCTGTAGGCACGGAAAACCCGGCACCCGGCCAGCCCGCTACGCCCTTAAAGCCAGCGAAGCAGCTCCGCCCGCGCCGCTTGGCGGCCGCCCTAAGAGCCTTACCGCAGAGTACCTTGGCCACCCTGGCCGCCCCTACACGGGCCAGCCAGCAGCTCACGCAGCACATCGGGCGGCGGCACGCCACCGAGGGTGCAGCCGAAAGCGGGCTGGGCCGGGTAGCCTTGTTCTTCATCGGCGTGACGCTGGCGGTGCTGGCTGGCCTGGCCGCGCTGGTCAACCTCATTTTCAGCGTCGGGTTCTTCACGGCGCTGGGCTACACGGCGGCGGGGCTGGTGGTGCTGTTTATCCTGTACTCGCTGCTGAGCGGTGGAAAAAAGAAGAAGGCGTAAGCGAGTTGCTTGTCGACCATCTTGGCTAGCCCTACTATTAAGCTGAAGCGTGCTTGTGGCTAGCCATTATTTTGCGCCTGGCCGGGCACACAAAAGGCGCGGCTGCGTGTTATTTCAGCTATGATTCCAACTCACCGCCCCCGCCGCAATCGTAAGTCGCAGGTTATCCGCGACATGGTGCAGGAAACGCGCCTCACGGCCCACGATTTTATCTACCCGGTTTTTGTCATCGAAGGCCAGAACCAGCGCCTCGAAGTGAAGTCGATGCCCGGCGTATACCGCTACTCGGCCGACCGCATTATCGACGAAATCGGGGCCGCCGTGGAGCTGGGTATTCATTCTTTCGCCCCCTTTCCAGGCCTTTCCGACGACGTAAAAGACCCGCTGGCCCGCGAATCGACCAACATGGACGGCCTCTACCTCAAGACGGTAGCCGACATCAAGCGCCAGTTTCCGGACGTGGTGCTGATGACCGACGTGGCAATGGACCCTTACTCGTCCGACGGCCACGATGGCGTGGTGAACCAGGAAACGGGCGAAATCCTCAACGACGCCTCGCTCGAAGTGCTGGGCCAGATGGCGCTGGCCCAGGCCCGCGCCGGCGCCGACATAATCGGCCCCAGCGACATGATGGACGGCCGCGTGGCCTGGATTCGCGATGTGCTCGACCGCAATGCGTTCAGCCACGTCAGCATCATGAGCTACACGGCTAAGTACGCGTCGGCCTTCTACGGCCCCTTCCGCGACGCGCTGGACTCGGCTCCCAAGAAAGGCGACAAGAAAAGCTACCAGATGAACCCCGCCAACCGCCTGGAGGCCCTGCGCGAGCTGCAGCTCGACGAAGCAGAAGGTGCTGACATGGTAATGATTAAGCCTGCCCTAAGCTACCTCGACATCATTCGGGAGGTGAAGAACAACACCAACCTACCCGTGACGGCCTACAACGTGAGCGGCGAGTACGCCATGATAAAAGCCGCTGCCCAAAATGGCTGGGTCGATGGCGAAAAAACCATGATGGAGGTGCTACTCAGCATCAAGCGCGCCGGCGCCGATGCCATCCTTACCTACTTTGCCAAGGATGCGGCCGAGGTGCTGCGCCGCGGCTAAGGCCTGGCTAGCGTTAGTTAAGAGCCCACTTAAAGAATGATTAAGAGCGTCATGCTAAGCTTGCCGAAGCATCTCTACCGCACCGCTAGGGTCAGCCCCTCAACGACGCGATAGAGATGCTTCGGTAAGCTCAGCATGACGTTCTTTTTGCATACGATTCTACCATCCAAACCCATGACAACCGACCTCACCATCCGCCGCGCCACAGCCACTGACCTGCCAGCCATCGTGGCGCTGGTGCGCGCCGTGGTGCCCCTGATGAATGCCAGCGGCAATAGGCAGTGGACCAGCGACTATCCGAATGAGGCCGTTTTCCGGCAGGATATTGCGCGCCAGCAGCTGTGGGTAGCCGAGCGCCTGGGTGAGCTCGAAGGCGTGGCCGCCCTCACCCAGGACCAGGATGCCGAGTACGCCGATGCTGATTGGGATGTGGCCGAGCCAGCCCTCGTGACGCACCGGCTGGCCGTGGCGCCCGCCGCTCAGGGGCGGGGCGTAGCGGCCGCGCTGCTGCGCCAGGCCGAGCATGAGGCCAGCCAGCTGGGCCTGCGCACCTTGCGCGTGGATACCAACTCCGAGAACAAGGCTACCCAGCAGCTCTTTCCAAAGCTCGGCTACCGTTTTGCGGGCGAAATCACGCTGGCCTTTCGGCCGGGGCTGCGGTTCTTTTGCTACGAGAAGCGGCTGGGGTAAGGCCGTACTTTGCGGCCATGACTGATTTATTCCGCCTTGGCCTGGTGCTGGGGCTGCTGGGCCTGGGCATGGGCTACAGCTGGCGGGCGGGCAAGCTCACTACGGCCGCCGTGTGGACGGGCGGCGGGCTGGGGCTGCTTATTTATTTGGGAAGTGGCTTTGCCGGACTGGCGCTGCTGGCCCTGTTTTTTGGCCTGGGCACGGCGGCCTCTAGCTGGCGCGTGGCCGATAAGCGCCGCATAGGGCTGGCCGAGGAAAACCGGGGCCGCCGCACCGCCGGCCAGGTAGTGGCCAATGCTGGCGTGGCGGGGCTGCTGGGCCTGCTAGCCTGGCAGTGGCCGCCCGCCGCGCCGCTGGCCCACCTGATGCTAGCCGGCAGCTTTGCCGCCGCCACCGCCGACACGCTGGCCTCGGAGCTGGGCAACGTGTACGGCCGCCGCTACTACAATATCCTCACCCTGCGGCCCGATACGCGGGGCCTCAACGGCGTAGTTAGTCTGGAAGGCACGGCCCTGGGGCTGGCCGGCACCGCCGGGCTGGCGGCCACCTACTGCCTGGGCTTCGGCTGGGGGCCGGCCTTTTGGTGGCTGCTGGTAGCGGGCACCGCCGGCAACCTAGCCGACTCGGTGCTGGGCGCCACCTTGGAGCGGCGTGGCTACCTGGGCAACAACGCCGTCAACTTCCTCAACACCCTCACCGGGGTACTGGTGGCGGGCGGGCTGCGGTACTGGCTAGGTAACTAAGCCTGCAAGCTCGCGGGCTGAGCTACCGAATACTGCGCCGCTGCCGCGCCCACTCCAGGTAGCTGCCTTATGAGTCAGCATGGCGTTATCGGCGCCCACCGCGGGCCCACAGCAACCTCCTACCTGGCAGGTAGCGAAAAATCCTTGTGCAGCATCTGATTGAATTGCGTTTCCATCACTGCCTCGTCCAGGGGCTCTCGCTCGACTAGCTGAGGTGTACTCGTATAATACACGATGGCCTGGCGTTGCCGGTCGTAGAGAAATAGGTAGATGTTGGACTTGCGCCTGGTCGCAATGGGCTGGGGCGCAGGGGTGCGCACGGCCGCCGTTTGCCCCCTGCTGACTCCCTGGGCTCGCTGTGCATCGTACCTGGTAACTTCTTGCGTGAAGCCGGCGGCGGCAGTTACGAGCAGGTAGCGCTGCTGCTGCGTGTCGAGCAAATAATCCAGCACCGGTAGCTGAGCGCCCCCAGCCAGCTGCGGGTGCGCTTTCAGGCCCGCCACGGCCCGGTAGATTTCCTGGCGGGCAGCAGGCTGCAGCGAGTCGGGCACGGCTAGCTCCCGCTGCAAGCCCAGCTGAAACCGGCGCCGTACCAGCACTTTATGCAGCAAGCCCACCGCCGTGGCCGTAGCCTGCGAATCGACCACTGTGTGATAGCCCGTGCGCACAATAGCCACTGCCGCCACGGGCGGCGCAAAAGCCAGGTTTTGCACCTCGGCCAGCCGAAAGCCCGGGCGCAAGTCGCTGGTGGTGGCGCAGGCCGAAAGCAGGCCGGCCAGCAGCCCCCCTAGCAGGTAGTGACGTGCTAACTCCTTCACTGTGCTTAAAAGCAGGAACTGCCTGCTGCTATGCGGTAGTATCTCTGGCAAATGGCCACTTGGCCGCGCGGCGGCTCCAGAGCAGGAAAGCCACCGTGCCCAGCGCCATCATGCCCACGGCGGCTAGCTGAAAGTAAAGCTTAAAATGCAGCCCGCCCCAGCTCACTTCGGCCGGCGCAATGCCAATGAATACGGCCAGCCACACCAAAATGACCACGATGACGGGCAGCGGGTACAGCGGCATCTTGAAAGGCAACGACGCCGTGCCTAGCCGCCGGCGCAGCAGTACCAGCCCCACCGCCTGGCCCACAAACTGCACCAGGATGCGCATGGCCAGAATAGCCGAAATGACCTCGCCCAGCCGAAACAACAGGCTAAACACGAAGCCCACGCCCCCCAGCAGCAGCAGCGACACGTAGGGAAACTGCTTGGTAGGGTGCAACTTGCCAAACACGGGCAGAAACTCGCCATCGGCCGCTGCCGCGTACGGGATGCGCGAGTAGCCCAGCAGCACCGCAAACAGCGACGCAAACGCCACCAGCAGCACCAGCCCGGTAGCCGCCTGCGCGGCCACCGGGCCATAGAGCCGCTCCATGAACACGCTGATGATGAACTGCGACTTGTCGCCGGCGCCGGCCTGCCAGCCTTGCACCTCCTGCCAGCCAATGACGGTACCCACGCTCCAGTTGAGCAGCAAGTAGAGCGCCGCAATGCCCAAAATGCTCAGGAAAATACTGCGCGGGATAACGCGCTCAGGGCGCTTGATTTCGGCTCCCAGGTGGCACACATTGTAGTAGCCGAGGTAGGAATACACCGTTTTGACGGCCGCCTGGCCCATTGCCACTGATATCAGCAGCCCCGGCAGCTTGCCCGCACCGCCGGCCGGTAGCCAGGCCACCGGATGATTGGCGTGGGTGAGGCCTCCGAAAATCAGCCAGCCCATGAGGCCCAGCACGCCCACCCACAGTGCCACGCCGAGCTTGCCAATGTCCTCGATGCGGCGGTAGAGCAGCACAATCAGCAGCAGCACCACCGAACCGGCTACCAGCTTGGGCTGCCACCACTCGGGCAAGGGCACCAGGTAGCTGAAGTACTGCGCGAAGCCGATGGCCCCCGAGGCCAGCACCAAGGGCGACTGAATGAGCGTTTGCCATACGTAGAGAAACGACATGTAGCGGCCCCATTTCTGCTCGCCGTAGGCCAGCTTGAGAAAACGGTACGAGCCGCCCGCTTCGGGGTAGGCGGCGCCCAGCTCGCTCCAGATGAAACCGTCGACGGCGGCCAGGGCCGCGCCCACCAGCCAGGCCAGCAAGAAGTTGGGGCCCATAAAGCCCATCACGAGCGGCAAGGTTACGAAGGGCCCGATGCCCACCATGTCAATCATGTTGAGGGCGGTGGCCTGCACGAGGCCCAGGCGGCGTTGGAGGGTAGGCTGCGACATAGGCGGGCGAAGGTAGTAGGGCCGGCCAAGCGGCCCGCCCTACAAGCGCTACAAGGCCCCTACTGTTTGCGCGGCCGGGACCAGGCGTGCGGCTAGCCCCACCAGGCGCAGCAACTCGGCGCGGTAGCCCTCGGGGTCGGGGCCACGGCCGGCCTGGGCTAGTTGGGCGGCGCTGGCGTAGGTGGCGGTGCCGCGCTGCTCGCTCTGGCGCAGCAGCATGCCAAACTCGGCTACGGCAGCGGCAAACTGCTGGTCGGCCGAGGCCCGCGCGATGGGGGCGGGCGCGCCGGCCAGCGGCTGGGCCAGCAGGCGGCTGGCGCCGCCCTCCGGGGCCTGGTAGCGCAGCTCCACGGTGAGCAGCTCGCTGCTGAGGTCAGCGGCGGCCGCTGGCGCAGCCTGGTACTTTAGCTTATCAACCAAGGCCATGTCAGCGCCCACGGGCACTATTTCGTAGAGCGCCGTGACGGTGTGGCCGGCGCCCAGCTCGCCCGCATCTTTGCGGTCGTTGTTAAAATCCTCGGCGGCTAGCTGGCGGTTTTCGTAGCCCAGGAGGCGGTAGCCAGCCACGCGGGCGGGGTTGAATTCTACCTGCAATTTCACGTCCTTGGCCACGGTGAAGAGGGTGCTGCCAAACTGCGCCACCAGGGTGCGGCGGGCCTCGTCGAGGTTGTCGAGGTAGGCGTAGTTGCCATTGCCTTTGTCGGCCAGGGTTTCCATGCGGCTGTCGCGCAGGTTGCCGCGCCCTACGCCCAGCACGGTGAGGTACACGCCCGTTTCACGCTGCTGCGTGATGAGCTGCTCGGTGGCCTCGTCCGACGTTTCGCCCACGTTGAAATCGCCGTCGCTGGCCAAGATAACGCGGTTGTTGCCGCCACGCTGAAAATATTGCTGCGCCACTGCGTAGGCCAGCCGTAAGCCCTCGCCGCCGTTGGTAGAGCCGCCCGCCTCTAGCCGGTCAATGGCTTCCAGGATGGTGCTTTGCTGGGTGCCGGCGGTGGGCGGCAGCACCAGGCCAGCGGCGCCAGCGTAGGCTACCAGCGCTACGTGGTCTTGGGGCCGCAGCTGGCGCGTGAGCAGCTGGAGGCCGGCGCGCACCAGCGGCAGGCGGTCTTCTTCCATCATCGAGCCCGACACATCGACTAGAAACACCAAGTTGGCAGGCGGCAGGCTGGCGGTAGCAATTCGCCGGGCCTGCACCCCAATGCGGGCCAGCTGATGGCCGGGCGCCCACGGGCACTCGCTCAGCTCGGTGCTGATGCGCACGGGGTCGGCGCTGCCCGCCACGGGGGCCGGCAAGTCGTAGTGAAAAAAATTGAGTAGCTCTTCCACCCGCACGGCGTCGGGCAGGGGCAGCTGGCCATCGTGCAGAAAGCGGCGCACGTTGGTGTAGCTCGCATTGTCCACGTCGAGGGCGAAGGTGCTCAGCGGCGCCTGGGCCACGGTATGAAAGGTATTTTCGGCCACGCGGGCGTAGGTGTCGCCCTCGCTGGCCACGGGGCTAGCCAGTTGTTCGGTCGGCGCGGTGTACTCCACCGTCTCCATCTGCGTTTGGTGGCAACTAGCTAGCGCAAAGGGCATAGCGAGCAGGCAAAGCACTTTTTTCATCGCTTATCCGGGGAAAGGGTTTTTTGAAAAAAAGCGGCTCTTCTGCGCAGAAGTCAGTCCGCCCTATAGTACCCGGAAGGCGCAATAAGTAACCCGCCACCCCTAGCCGCGCCGAGGCGGCCGGGAGCAAACTATTAGCTAATATGCTATTTATCAATACTATTTAAATCACACAGCCAGTAGCGCGGGCTTCAACGCGCTGAAGCCCGCGCTACAAGTTCGCGTTGCTAGCTGCGGGGGCGCGCTCATACGCTACCGCACCACCCACCACACCGCCCCCATCAAGAGCGGCTGCAAGGGCAGCCGGGCCCACAGCACCCAGGCCGGGATGTGCAGCTCGTTGGCTAGCCCCAGCATGTGCACATTGGCCGGAAACACGGCCACCAGCAGCGCCAGCAGGCCCCAGGCGGCGAGGCACCGGGTGGCGGGCAGTAGCAGGCCCAGGCCACCCACCACCTCGGCCACGCCGCTGAGCAGCACCAGCAGCCGGGGCGCGGGCAGCGCGGGCGGCATGATGCGCAGGGAGGTTTCGGGGTGCATAAAATGCAGCACGCCCGCACCCACAAACAGCAGCGCCAGTGCGCCACGCCCCCAGCGGCGAGCCGGGGAGGCGCGGCGCACTGGCGCGGCGGTTGGGGAGTATGGGCTGGGGCTAGCGGCCAAAGTCGTCCTGCACCCGCACAATGTCGTCCTCGTCGGAAGGCTGATTGGCGTCGGTGTGCTGCCAGATTTCGGCGATAACGCCCCAGCCGGCCAGGCCCACGAGGCGGTGGCGCTCGCCCTGGCGCAGCACGATGCGCTCGCCAGGCTGATACGATTTTACCTCCGTCTGCTCATCGGTGTCGCTGATGGCCACGCCCACCGGGCCTTCCACTACCTGCCAGATTTCGGCGCGGCGGTGGTGGTACTGCCAACTCAGGCGCTGGTGCGGGGCCACAAGCAAAATCTTGGGGCTGAGCTGGCCCGAGATGCGCAGCTTATCTACCTCTAAGCCATTGAAATAAATATCAGCAAACTGCTGAGCCTGGCTTTCGTCGAGCACGAAGAAGCCGCCCCAGGGCCGGGTGGGGTCCTGGCGGTCTACGCGCAAGCCCTGGGCGTGCAGGCGCTCGGCAATGGCTTGAAATAGCTGCTCTTTCTGGGGGTCGGGAGTAGGCATAAGGGGCTGTAAAGTAAGCAAAAAAGTACTACCCTTGCGGGGCAAATTGGCTGACGACTAGGCGCAAAGCTACTTAGGAGCCGCCACCCGCCGCCCCAATGGCTCCGCCGCCCTGCTGGCGCGGGGCTTCGATGGCCTTGGATGGCGCGGGTCTCTGCCCCGTGCCGGCTGTTCGCCGGCCTCTGGCTGGCAGTCGTTGCACGAGTCGGGCGGCTATCGTGCGCCCGTTGCCGGCCAGAGGCCGGCGAGTAGTCAGCACGGGGCAGAGCCCCGCGCTATCCGATACATTCGATTTTATTTTTTACGGAAGGTACCTAGCGGGGTAGGCTAGGGCTGGGCACAATCAAACGCAAGCCCCCACGTTTGCCTCCCCCAAAGGCAGGGGCGCGGCCGGGTGGCTGCGCGCGCGCCTGGTTTTACCTTTGCCTCTGCCTATGATTCTTCGCGCCGAGCACCTCGTCAAGCAATACAAAGCCCGCACCGTCGTCAACGACATGTCGCTCAGCGTGGCGCAGGGCGAAATCGTGGGGCTGCTGGGCCCCAACGGGGCCGGCAAAACCACCTGCTTCTACATGATGGTGGGCATGGTGAAGCCCAACGGCGGCCGCATCTTCCTCGACGATGAGGAGGTGACGCGCCTGCCCATCTACCAGCGGGCGCGGCGCGGCATGGGCTACCTGGCCCAGGAAGCCAGCGTATTCCGTGACCTGAGCGTGGAGGAAAATATCCTCTCGGTGCTGCAAATGACCGACATGCCCAAGCAGGCGCAGCACGAGAAGGTGGAGGAGCTGCTCGAAGAGTTCAGCCTGGGCCACGTGCGCAAAAACCTGGGCAAGGTGCTGAGCGGCGGCGAGCGCCGCCGCACCGAAATCGCCCGCGCCCTGGCCGTGAGCCCCAAATTTGTGCTGCTCGACGAGCCCTTCGCGGGCGTAGACCCCATTGCAACGGAGGAAATCCAGGGCATTGTGGCCAAGCTCAAGCACCGCAACATCGGCATCCTCATCACCGACCACGACGTGCAGGCGACCCTCAGCATCGTGGACCGCGCCTACCTGCTCTTCGAGGGCAAGCTGCTGAAAGCCGGCACCGCCGAGGAGCTGGCCGCCGACGAAACCGTGCGCCGCGTGTACCTAGGCCGCAACTTCGAGTTCAAGCGCAAGACGTTTGAGTAGCGATTAGTGGGTAAAGCTCTCCCCAAAAACGCCCGTTATCACGCCTGCCCCAACGCCCTTCTTTGCGGGCGCAGCCCAGTGAAGCGCAGCAATCTTCTCTAGTCGTTTGCTTTGCATTGGTTTAGTAACTGTAACGTGAAGGAGGTATTGCCGCGCTCGCCGGCGTTGCGCACGCAAAAGCAGACGGCTTTGATTTCTCACTCTTATACTCTCAACTCAAAATCTCGTGCTCGACCAGCTCCTTGCCCGCGCCGTTCAGCTGGCTAGCCTGCCCCGGCTGGCGCGGGTGCAGCACGAGCCACTGGCCGCGCAGGCCGCGGTGCTGCGCTACCTGCTGGGCCGGGCGCAGGGCACGGCCTGGGGCCAGCGCTACGGCTACGCGCCCGGCCTGCGCGCCGAGGAGTTTGCCCGGCGCGTGCCGGTAAGCACCTACGAGCAGCTCTACCCCGAGCTGGAAAAAGTGCTGCACGGCCAGCCCGACGTGCTGTGGCCCGGGCCCGCCCCGCGCTGGCAGGCCCGCAGCAGCGGCACCACCAACGCCCGCAGCAAGTACATTCCCCTCACCCAGGAGGCCCTGCACGACAACCACTACCGCGCCGGGCGCGACATGCTGGCCCTGGCCAGCCACCTCTACCCCGGCCAGCGCATCACGCAGGGCAAAACCCTGAGCCTGGGCGGCAGCCTCGGCCCCAGCCCGTTTAGCCCGCAGGCCGTGGCCGGCGACGTATCGGCCCTCATCATGCAGAGCCTGCCGGGCTGGGCCCAAACGCTGCGCACCCCGCCCCTGCCGCTGGCCCTGCTCGAAGAGTGGGAGGAGAAAATAGAGCGCATCGCCCGCCACGTACTGCGCCAGGACGTGCGCGTGCTGGCCGGCGTGCCCACCTGGATGCTGGTGCTGCTGCGCCGCGTGCTCACCCTGGCCGGGGCCGACGACCTGCGCGCCGTGTGGCCCCGGCTGGGCTTGTTTCTGCACGGGGCGGTGGCCTTTGGGCCGTACCGGGCGCTGTTTGACGAGTTGCTGCCGGGCGGGCAGCTGCGGTACCTCGAAATCTACAACGCCTCGGAGGGCTACTTTGCCTTGCAGGACGAGCCCGGCTCGTCCGACTTGCTGCTGCTGCTGGAGCACGGCATTTACTACGAGTTTTTGCCCGCCGAGCAGTTCGACAGCCCCGACCCGCGCCCCGTGCCGCTGGAGGCCGTGACCATCGGCCCGAGCTACGCGCTGGTCATCAGCAGCAGCGCCGGGCTGTGGCGCTACCTGGTGGGCGACACCGTGCGCTTTACCTCGCTGCGGCCCTACCGGGTGCGCATCACCGGGCGCACCAAGCACTTTCTCAACGCCTTTGGCGAAGAAGTGGTGGTGGAGAATGCCGAGGCGGCCATCACGGCGGCGGCGGCCGCTGCAGGCTGCGCGGTGCGCGACTTCACGGCCGCGCCCATCTACTTTGCGGCGGCCACCGGCACCTCGCGTGGCGGCCACGAGTGGGCCGTGGAGCTGAGCGGCCCGCCGCCCGCCGACCCGGCCCGCTTTGCCCAGGCGCTGGATGACGAGCTGCGCCGCCTCAACTCCGACTACGACGCCAAGCGCCACCACGACCTAGCGCTGGCCTCGCCGCGCGTCCACTTCGTGCCAGCCGGCACCTTCGACGCCTGGCTGCGCGGCCGGGGCCGCCTCGGCGGGCAGCGCAAGGTGCCGCGCCTCGCCAACTCGCGCCAGGTGCTGGAAGAGGTGCTGGCGCAAGCCGGCTGCTAGCCGGCGGGCCGCAGCAGCCAAGCCGCCGCCTCGTCGATGGAAGCAAAAAAGGAGAATTCCATCTGCCCCTTCAGGCGTTGGCTAATGGCCTGAGCATCCGTTTCTTCGGTAGGGTGGCTCAGCTCCACGAGGGCGCACCGCTGGTAATTGGCCTCGCGCATGGCCCGGGGTATCCACTCGCCCACCACCCAGTGCTGTAGCTCCTCAGAAATGGCTTCGGGCTGGTGGTGCACAAAGAGCACGGCCGTGACTGCGTAGCGCTGCAAAGCCCGCAGCACGTGGCCGTAGATGGCACGCAGTTCGGCGGGCTCGGCGGCCATCGAGCGCCAGTCGGCCCGCACGTAGCCAGCGGGCCAGTAGGTTATTTCGGCCGCCGGGTTACGAAAATATTGACTAGAAGTACTCACTAGCTTCTCCTGCTCTTTTGTCACGTTGGGGCCGTAAAAATACGTCGGCGGCTAGCGTACGTAGCCCCTCGCCCGTGACCAGCGCCAGGCCATGTGCCGCGCTGGCCACGGGCGCGTGGTCGTTTTTGCGAGGCCGGGCCTGCACGGGGCTGAAGTGGGCGTGCGCAGGACGGCGGGCAGGGTTTTGGCCGCCCGCGAGTAAGCCGTGAGCAGTCCTAAAAAAAAAGCCCAGCCGGGACGGGCTGGGCTTTTTGGTTGGCAAGCGTAGAACCGGCTACTTCTTGCTGAATTTCTGGTGGTAGGTCTGGCCATCCGCTTTCACGGTCAGGAAGTACAGACCCGACGACAAGCCCGAAACGTCAAGCTGGCCAGCCTGGTAGGGCGCCGGCACTTGCCGGCCGTCGGCGGTGGTGAGCAGGGTGGCGGCGTGCGCGGCATCAAAGCCAGCGGGCCCCACTAGCGTCAGCTTGCTGGT
>Ga0265798_10007109_pt1 | contig 14559 bp, 12 predicted proteins | sample P3T30metagenome_FD_192430 | JGI IMG/M metagenome (GOLD analysis project Ga0265798, IMG submission 192430) | Plant litter microbial communities from East Loma Ridge, Irvine, California - P3 T30 | ecosystem: Environmental > Terrestrial > Plant litter > Unclassified | place: USA: California...
GAGCGAAACACTGCTTGATGGCAGCTTCACCTGCACGACCGATAAAACTGCCGGTCGATTCGGTCGCTCTGCTTGCGCCTGTGACGTCGGCGTTGATGTCGACGTTCCAGAAATAGATCCCTTCTGCTTGATGTGCGTGCGCAGCTTGGCAGGCCGCCGTGAACCATGTCGCTTGGATGCGCTCGCCGGAGGCCGTGACCTGTTGCGAGCTTCCCCAGTTGGCCGGGTTCTTGTAGACCCCCGGTTGTGCCGGGATGCCGACTTCTTGCAGCGTCATCGACCTCCCCGTGGCGCGTGTTGCTGCCAGCCACTGGTTCCAGCTTGCGGAAACCTGCTCCACGGTTGCGTCGTCACTGAGCGACGGGAACTGCGGATAGGCGTCCAACCCCGTTTCTTCGAAAGGTCCGGGGATGTTCTGCTGGTACGTCGTCCAGTTGATCGAAAAACTGAGTTTTCCGCTGAAGTGACGCTGGGCGTTCGCCTTGACCTGGTCCCACTCGCCTTGGGCCGTCTGCAGCGAACTGAGTTCGGTGCCCAGGACGAATTCGTCGACTCCTTCTTGCTTCGACACGTCGAGGTAGGGTTCGAGGAAGGTGCCGTAGCTCGTGAACCAGGAGTGAGGATCAGCCGGTTCGATCGTGCCTCTCCAGTACGATGCTCCCATCGCGACGATGTTCTTCTCGTCGATGACGGGACGGACGACGACGCGAAGTTTGTGGAGCTTCGCCTGACGCAGCACGATCTTGAGTTCGTCGATGTTCGGGGTTTCCGCATCGGCGTACGTTCGGGTGGGCCGTTGGCCGTCGACGTAGACCGGGAAGTTGATCCCGACGCTGTTGGCACCGAGCCCGACGACGTAGTTGAAGATGGTGTCAGCCTTGAGGGCGACGTCATCGTTGTTGTCGTGGTTGGTGTGCCAGTAGACCTGTACGCCCTTTTGGAAGGCTCCTTCCGTCCATGGAGTTCGGACTGCCTGTACTTCAGGCAGCGGGGCTTTCTTGGGGGGCGACGGCGCGTTGGGCGCCGTACGCTGGGCAGTCGGGCTGCGCGATGCGACGGCGTGAATCGGTGACTGGTTGACGCATCCGGTCAGTATCAGGATGCCGACGAGCGCGAAAACCGTCACGATCATTTTTTTCATGTGATCTGCTTTCTGGATGTGAGGTGCGAGTAACCTATCGACTCTTTATAACGGATGTCGCAAGAGGAAATTTACCTTATATACACATTATATAACATTTTATATTATTTTGCAATCCATTTGTCCATGCTGACCCCTATGCATGGTATAGAATATATATTGACATTTTTACATTTTTGTTTTATTATTAAATTAAGCTCACATCCGTGTGCGGTTCGGCCTTTGACAATCAGGCATTTTTTCTCTTAGGAGGATTTTTTGAATGTGAACGAGAGCCTGAAGGCTGATCGGATCACGGGTGTGCGTCTTTACCGTTTGGCAAAGCGTCTGTTCGTGTTCGGTCTCGTCGGCGCATGCTGTTTCATGGTCCAGTTCGTCTTGATGACCTGGCTCCAAACGGTACTGCACCACGTCGTCGCGTATGCGATCGCTTTCATGGCTTCAGCCCAGCTCAACTTCGTGCTCAGTTACTACTTCACATGGCGTGACTCGAAGCGCAAGAAAGGCTTGCGTCTGCTCTCTACGTGGGGCCTCTTTTTCGCAGTCGCATTGCTCGGTCTGGTCGTGAACTACTTTGTTTATGACTTCGCCCACGTGATGCTGCTGTCGATCCTGGCGCTCCTCGTCGCGACGGTCGCAAGCACCTGCTTCACCTTCGTGTTCAACCACCTGTTCGTTCTCTCACCCGAAAGAAAGACGAAAACATGAGTCACTCGACAGTACCCGGTGTCGCGCTCTCCCTTCTTTGCTACAACGAAGAAGAGAACTTGCGGCATGTCGTCGACGAAGCGATCTTCGAACTCAGTCAACTCCATCTCCCGTTCGTCATCAACGTGATCGACGACGGGAGCACGGACAACACTGCAGAAGCCGCCCGGCTCCTGCAGGGGAAACACCCCGAGATCGTCAAGCTCTACCAGCACGACCGCAACCGCGGATACGGCGACGCCGTACGTACCGCCCTTGAGAAAGGGCTCACGACCAACTTCGAGTGGGTCGGGTACGTCGACGGCGACCGCCAGTTCCAACTGTCGGAGATCAGCATGCTGATCGACGCCGCATCATCGGCCGGCGCCACCATGGCGATCGGCCGTCGTCTGCACCGAGCAGACAGCCTGAAGCGCAAGCTGATGGGAAAGGGCTGGCACTTCGTCAGCCACCTGATGCTCGGCTACAAGGCCAAGGACACCGACTGCGGTTTCAAGATGATCCGTCGCGACAGCGTCGAACTCATCTCGCCGCGTCTCGTCGGTCACTTCGCCGCGGTATCTGCCGAGCTGCTCATGTGGTCCCGGAAGCTCGGTCTCGACTTCGTCGAGGTCGACGTCACCCACGTCCCCCGTATCGCTGGCGAACAGACCGGCGGCGGCCTCACGGTCGCCCTCAAGTCGTTCTACCACCTGTTCAGGGTGTGGATGCACGTCAACTTCCCGCAGTCGGCACGGTTCATCGCTGTCTCGAAGCACAAGCTTCTTCCCTCGATGGACCGCTCATCTCTGCAGGGGTCGTCCATGGCTCCGCATATCGACTAAGAAAGGTCTGCTCCATGGTACTCCTCGATGAAAAGAGGCGCACTGCAGAGATCACCGACGTGAACGAAGTCCGAGCACCGCGCGACAAGGTCTTCCTGGTCCTGGTGTTCGTTTCGATCGCGGTTTCGATCGCTGCATTCGCGTACTTCTACGCACACGCCCAGACGCTCATGTACAAGGACGCCGTCTCCCACCTCGAGATCGCCCGTCGCATCGTCGACAGTCCCTCGCCTGGGCTCACCCAGGTAGGCGGGGTATGGCCTCCCTTGACGCACCTGCTCTCCATCATCCTCGTATGGTGGGACTGGGCCTACTTCAGCGGCTTCGCAATGACCTTCTGGTCAATGCTGGCATTCGTGCTGACGGTCGGCCTGCTCTACAAGAGCACGTCGTTCCTGACCGGCTCCCGCACCGCGGGGGTCGTCGCCGGAACGGTGTTCATGATCAACCCCAACGTGCTGTACATGCAGAGTACGCCCATGACCGAACTGCCGCTGTTCGCAGCGATGGTCGGCATGGCGTACGGCACGCAGCGATGGATTCAGACCGACAAGTGGTCATACGTCCTCGCTGCCGGCTTGTCTGCCGTTGCGGGTTCGTTGATCCGCTACGAAGCGTGGGTGTACCTCGCAGTCATGTTCGTGATCTTCGGATTGGCGGCATGGCACAAGCGGTACGGTCCGCAGAAGGCCGAAGGCCTCTTCTGGACCGCCATCTACGCAAGTTCGCTCGGCATCCTGTTCTGGATGGCCTACAACCAAGTCGTCTTCCACAATTTCCTGAATTTCTGGAACGGCGAGTACGCCAAACCGTCCCTCTGGGTCGGTGAGGCGGAGAAATCCGTAGGCAATTTGCCGGTAGCGTTCAAAACCTATTTCTACGCGGTGCAGGACAACCTGCTCCTCGTCGGGATGGTTTTGGCGGCTTTCGGGCTGATTGCCATGATCGTCAAAGAACGGCTATCTCTCCGGAGCCTGCCGTCCCTGGGCCTCATGGCACTCTTCCCGTTCTTCGTCGTCGCGCTCTACACCGGCCAGCGGCCGCTGCACGTGTTGCAAATCGGCGGTACCGACCTGTACAACGTACGGTTCGGCCTGCTGATGGTCCTTCCCGAGGCGCTCATGATCGGCTACCTCGTCAGTGTTCTGTCCGGTTTCAAGCTGCGCTACGCGCGGCTCGGACTGGCAGGCGCGCTGACGCTGGGGCTGCTCGCTACGGTGACCGTTCCCGGCTTCATGGCGCCCACGAGCAAGATCGTGACGCTGAAGGAGCCGCTGGAGTTCGCCAAGACGAGTTCGTTCGAGCAATCGGACGGAGTCAGTACGTACCTCGCTTCCCACTACACAGGCGGGAAGATTCTGATGGAGTCCTTCGGGAACGAGTTGGTCCTGTTCAGGGCCAATATCGGACTCGGTGACAACGTCTACGAGGGAAGCTACAAGATGTGGGAACCGGCACTCGACAATCCGTCTGATCACCAGATCAAATGGATCATCATGCGACACACGTCGCAGCCGGACCTCGTCTACACCGACCTGCACGACTCACCCGAGCTGGATTCCTACACCAAGGTCTTCAGCAATGACAGCTACGACGTGTACGAGGAGAAGTGATGCGACGCGCACACAAGAAAGACAAGCCGCAGCCAATCAGCCGCGTCATGACGAACACCCAGCTCACGCTGATGTACGTCACGATCGGTTTGGTCGCGGTCGCCTTGCTGGTGTTCGCTCACGTCGCCCTCCTGGTGATCGTGGGCGTTTCGCTGGCATTCTCGATGGTCATGATCCTGATGCAGATCGTCGCTCAAGCAGCGTCGAAGCGGCACAGGTTCCTGGCCCGAGTCCCTGCCGATGTGAATGATGATTCGCTCCCCAGAGTGTCCATCATGATCGCGATGCGTCACGAAGCTCCCCTGCTTCAGACGCTGACGGATCGGCTCCAGCGCCTCCGCTACCCGGCGGACAAGCTGGACATCAAGTACGTCCTCGACCACGACGACCTCGAGACCCAATCGGAGGCGATCGCAATCGACCTCCCTTCGAACTTCGAAGTCGTCGTGGTGCCGGAGATCCTGATCAACGGCGTCGAGGTCAAGGGGAAGCCCAAGTGCCTCAACTGGACGTTCATGAACAAGCTCTCGCCCGACACTGCGCTCGTCGGCGTCTACGACGCTGAGGACCAGCCGGACGAGGACCAGCTCCTGATGATGGTGGCGACCCTCCGGGCCGCTCCAGATGACGTCGCGGGGTTCCAAGCAACCCTGCAGTTCGAGAACAAGGACAACGTCAGCTGGATCAGCCGCATGATGAAGGAGGAGTACAGCCGTCACTTCACCCGTCTCATGCGGGGCTACTCGGTCTTGAAGGGCATCCTGCCGTTGGGCGGAACGTCGAACTTCTTCAAGATGGACGCGCTCCGCGCCGTCGCCCGCAGCCGCACTCCGAACCCCGTCAACCCTGACGTGGACGGTCCGTGGAAGTGGGACAACGTGACGGAGGACGCCGAACTGGCCGCTGCGCTCGCGAAGCAAGGACGAGAGATCGTCATGTTCGCGTCGCACACTCTGGAGGAAGCTCCGACGCTCCGCGACGTTGCCCACAAGCAGCGGAAGCGATGGCTCAAGGGCTACCTCCAGACCGGCATGGGCATGCTGCAGAGCCCGTTCTCGACGATCCGTCGAGTCGGGTTCTTCCGCTGGTTCTTCTACTCGGCGACGATGATCGGCACGCCGATCAGCCTGATGCTCAACCCCATCACCTGGGGCCTGACCATCGCGTACGTCGTCATGCGGCTGACATCGTTCGACGGAGGAGTTTCCTTCGTCGAAAGCATGTACCCTCCCCTGTTCTTCTACGTGGGGTTGGCGTTGATGGTCGGCGGCAACGCCTTCCTGTTCTTCGCCATTCTGGGTGCTGCCATCCGGAGCGAAAGCTACTCCTCGTTCAAGTTCTTGCCGCTGGTCTTCGTCTGGTGGTTCCTCATGAGCGTGGCGGCGTACGGAATGCTCATCGAGCTGCTCCGTCCGTCGACGCGCTTCGCCTGGAACAAGACCGATCACGTCAAGCACGCCGTCACCAAGAAATCCAAAGAGAGAAAAAACGCCCTGTCGACCGACAATGTCCTGATCTGATTCAGATCGGGCCGTCCATTCCCTGAAAACGGGAGTGCGATGAGGCGGCGACCGGCGGTGAGAGCAATCTCCTGCCGGCCGCCGCCGATGTACTCCATGAATGCGCGTTCATGCTGATGAGTTCAAAAGAACGAAAGTACCGTGCTAAGCTAAAAGGAATGAATATCATATTCCTGAATACTTGGCATTCAAAAATGCAGCCAGAACTCAGCGCCTACATACAAGGCGTCGCAGCGACCGTTGACGTGTTCTGTTTTACCGAAGCCTTCGACGAAGACCTTTACGTGTACGAAACATTGTTAACGGATTTCGAACAGGTATCAGCCCAAAAACAGCAGGGCACCCTGCACTTCGGCAACGTCATGTACGTCCGCAAAACGCTGCGTATTATTGGTGTCGAGACGTTTTTTGAAGAAGAGCCGGGCGTGGGTTTTGCGCACGCCGTCACGTTTGAAAAAGACAACCGCGAAACCGTCGTGTGTAGCGTGCACGGTATTCCCTACCCGGGCGACAAGCTTGATACGCCGGAGCGCCTTCACCAGACCGCGACGCTGCTCGGCGCGTTTGCCGACCGGTCTCGGGTCGTTATCGGCGGTGATTTCAACTTGCTGCCCGAAACGCAAAGCATCCGGAAGTTCGCTGCGAACGGGTATCGTGATCTCATTGCAGACTACGGTGTGGAAACGACGCGGAATTATCTTTCATTCGGGAAGCACCCGGAATCGCCGCAGTATTTCGCCGATTACGCCTTTACTTCCTCTGATGTGAACGTCAAGGATTTCATCGTGCCGGCAGTGATCGTCTCTGATCACCAACCGCTCGAACTCTCGATTGACTGATTCTTTTACCGGGGGTACTGTAGGAATATGACCCTTGCAGAATACTTGATGCAGCCTGGTGCTGTTGCCGTCATTCCGACCGATACGGTGTACGGATTGGTCGGCCGTGCCGCTGATCCTTCAGCCGTACAATCCATCTATAATTTGAAGCACCGCGAACGTAAACCGGGTACGCTCGTTGCTGCCAGTATTGAGCAGCTGGTTGAACTCGGTATAACGCGCGCTTTGCTGACGCCCGTAGAGAAATTCTGGCCGGGCGCGGTCAGCGTGATTACGCCGTGCCCTGACCTCCCCTATTTGCATCAAGGGCTTGGCAGCATCGCGATCCGTATTCCAAACGATGAAAAATTATTGGCGCTGTTGCGCGAAACCGGCCCTTTGCAAACCAGCAGTGCCAACCAGCCCGGCGAACCGCCCGCTACGACGATCGACGAAGCGAAAGCTTATTTTGGAGATGACGTGCATTGGTATGAAGACGGCGGCTACGTCAAAGGCGAACCGTCGACGGTCATTCGGGTCGAAGGCGGCGTCATCGATGTCGTGCGTGATGGCGCGGTAAACATAAAAGCGTAAAATCGTACGAAAAGAAAATAGGCCCTCCAAATGAATGGAGGGCCTCTTGTTTGAGGTCGCGCACATGGCATGTGCGCTGGTGACAAACGACGTCAGGATGACTGACGAATTGGCGCTAGAGAACTGTCTAGCTCAGTGTTGTGAACAAACGGATTGCTCCGTTTTGAAGGCTTACTCCTGGTTCGCTTCGCTGACGACTGCTTCCGATACCTTGCGGCGACGGATGGCCAGCAGTGCGAGCCCGAGCATGACCACAGCAGCGGCGCCACCGAGCAGGGGCGCAACGGGAACGTCGCTACCCGTGAAGGCCAGCGTGCCGCCCTTGGGCGGGGTGCCGTTGTGCGGAACCACTACGGCCGGAACCGGGCTCTTGCTCGGCGTGGGCGTGGCGGACGGGGTGTGGCTCGGAGTCGGCGTCACGCTGGGCGTGGGCGTCGGCTTCGGGGTCTCCGTCGCGCAGGGCTCGGTGTTGAACGGGTACGAGCCCCAGACGGCGATGCCGTCGACGAGCTTGTACGTGTCACCGGTGCCCGGCTCGTTCAGGGCGTAGCCGTCGTTCGGGATGAAGACGCCTCCATCGAAGGAGACGTAGTGACCCTTCTCGATGGTCGTGTTCCAGTAGTACGTGCCTTCCTTGACCGTCGATGCGAACTGGTAGTTCGGGTTGTCGGACGTGGTGGGCTCGCCCGGTGCCGTGACGGAGTCTTCACCCGCGAGGCAGCCGTCCTGCAGCGTGAAGCTGGCAGGAGTGGTGTGCTCCTTGGGCGGTGCCACGTAGCACGGGCCGTCCTTGTCCGTGGACTGCGACGGCAGCTTGTCCTTGACCGTGTACGTCACGGTCGCGGTCGTGGTGCCGTCCGCGAAGACGTGTCCTTCGTTCGCCGTTGCCGTCCGGGTGTGGGTACCGACGGTGAGGTCGGCCTCCTCGTTCCAGGTGGCGTTGGTGTTACTGAACTTGGGCACGGTTCCGGTCGTGCAGGTCGCGTTGTCGTCGATGGTGACGGAAGCCGAAGCGTCCTTCACGACCGGCGGCGCCACGTAGCACGGGCCGTCCTTGTCCGTGGACTGCGAAGGCAGCTGCGCGTCGACCGTGTAGGACACGGTCTTGGTGCTGTTGCCGTCGGCGAAGAGGTGTCCCTCGTCAGCCGTTGCGGTCCGCGTGTGCGTACCGACCGTGCTGTCGACGTCTTCGTTCCACGAGGCGTGCTCGATGGTGAACGAGGGGGTCGACGTGGCGGTGCAGGTTGCGTTCGTACCCGTCGAAACGGATGCGTCGGCGTCCTTCACTGCCGGCGGCGGCGTGTAGCACTCACCCTTCGGGTTCGACGACTGGGCCGGGAGCTTGACGGTGATCACGTACGTGACCGTCGCCTTGGCGCTTCCGTCCGAGAAGACGTGCTTCGCATCGGCCGTAGCGGTGCGGGTGTGGCTGCCGACGGTGAGGTCGGCCTCCGTGTCCCACGTGGCGTTGGTGATCGCGAAGTGCACCGTGCTGTCAGCGAGACAGGTTGCCGCCGTTCCCGCCGAAGCGGAAGCGGAAGCGTCCTTCGTCACCGGCGGCACACAGGGAGTGGACATGCCGGACTGCGTGTAGCTGTAGCCGGAGCTGTCCCATGCCGTCACCTGGACGTTCCAGGTGTGTGCGACGTACTGGTCCGCGAAGGTGTAGGTCTTCACGAACGAGGTGCTGAACGAGGTGTCCTCGACGACCTTGCCGTCGATGAACACCTTGATCTTGTTCATCTTGCCGTGTTGGGAGGCCGCGTAGTTGGTGTTGGTCGTCGTGAGCGCTTGACACGTCGCGACGTTGTTGCGGTCGTGAGCGGAGGCGTCGGTCTTGGTGGTGACTGCCTGGACGCCCACGGCTGCGGTTGCGATGAGGCCGATGGCGGTTGCCATCGTGGCGACTTTCGCCACCAGTGAGCGACGCTTGATGAACGTGCTCCTTCGCTTGATTGCGAACATGCGAACCCTTCGGGTAGAAGTGTGATTGCGGAATGTGTGCGTAAGCCTGGTTTTCAAAGTGCCTGCACGGCAGCTTGGAAGCCACGCATGCGCACAAGGATATATTTTAGCACATTTACACTAAAAAGTAAATAGTATACAGAGATGAAATGCAATCAGGTTTCTCTTGGCGTCACGTCCCGATACAGCGATCCGCTCGATATCCGCCCCATCACTTCGTGTGCTCGCGTCACTACCATATAAGCGTGCGGGTCGACGCTGCGAGCGGCAGCCTTCACCTTCTCTTCTTCGAACCTCGTCGTCACCGCCAGCAGCACGCCGTGGGGTTCTTTTGCTTTCGGGCTGCTTTCTTTCACGTACGTCACCGGTTCTTCGATCACTTCGTTGATGGCTTTGCCGATGGCGCGTACCTGCATGCTCACGATCCAGACGCTGCGCGATTCGTTCAAGCCTTCAACCGTAATATCGATGGCTTTATGGGCGACAAAATACGCGATGAGCGAATACAGCGCGGCGTCCCACCCGAACACGAAGCCGCTGCAGGCGATGATAAGCCCGTTGATCGCCATGATCGCTTCGCCGATGGAAAACACCGTGACGCGGTCGATGAGCAGCGCGACGGTATCCGTTCCGTCGATGATGCCGCCGTAGCGCACGACGATGCCGACCCCAATACCCACCACGATGCCGCCGAACACGGCGCCGAGCAGCGGAATGTCAGTCAATCCGTGCGGCACGTGCACGCTCGTCATCAGGGCCAACGTCGCGATGCCGATGGAAGACAGCACGGCAAACGTTTTGCCGAACTTTTTGTACCCCAGCACGAGGAACGGGATGTTAAGCAAAATCAGGAACAGCCCGATGGGCAGGCCGGTCAGCCGGGCGATGATGATGGAGATACCAGTGACTCCCCCGTCAATCAGATGGTTCGGCAAAAGAAAAAACTGCAGGCCGGCTGCAGTCACGACTCCGCCCAGGAGCACGAGAATGATTTGTTTGGCGCGAGCTAGGTTCATAAGCCTCCTTACGTCTTTAGGCTCATTGTACCATGGTCTCAAAAGCATCTTTAAAAAAGCTTATCTTTCCGTGAGTTCCCGTGCGTTTGCTACAATAAGAGGAATGGCAACGAACGAAAAAACTCCCGTATACCACGAAGAAACGGACGACATGTTGGGGTACATCACCCATGACGGCGTCAGTTTCGTCGCGACGACCATCTTCGGATACGTCATTTCCCGAACGACGACTGCGGCAGAAGCCGAGGCTGTGCTGCGTGAACAGGGCGCACACTTCTTGGAAGGCGTCTGGCAATACTTCGACAAAAGCGAACGCGACTGGTTCCCCTGCGTGATCTACAAGGCGTATGACCAAAAAGTCATCGTCAACCGCACGACCGAACTCGGCTATGTGGACCCCGAAGTATACAAGCAGGTTATCCTTGAGAACCCGACTGATAACACGCTCGTCAAAACAAGTTAACGGCATGTTCTCAGCCGCGTATCAGCCCGTCTTCGTATAGTAATGAGCGAATATCGAAGCACTCCGTGCATGATGATGGAATGAAGAAAATGACGAAAAGAATTGAAAACATACGCGCAGCCATCGACGCTCGCGCACATGACCGGCGGCATTATTTGGAAGATGCCCGTTCGCAGCGTAAAGTAACGTACGCTCAGCTGGCAGAAGCATCTCACGAGTGGGAAGCGCTCTTTGTACGCCTGGACGTGCAACTTGGTATGGCGTTGGTTGTAGACGTGACAGACACGCTCGCTTTTTCCGTCGTTGAATTGAGCGCGCTGGCGTACGGCTTGCGCGTGATACCCGTCGACCCTCACGCGCCGTGGAGTGACGTCGCCCACATGTCCGAACTTATTCAAGGCGCGGCGCTTATCGTCTCTACCAGAAGGGACCGCGGTATCGTGCCGGGTGCTATGATCATATCGTTGAACGTTAATACGTTCCGTCCTTCTGAGGTGCCGAAAGAAGCGATACGAACCGGGACGCGCAGCACGGCGACTGGCAGCGCTTCTATCATCATGTTTACGTCCGGTTCGACCGGTACGCCCAAAGGAGTCGAGCTGCCTGAAGCACAATTGCTTTACGTTGCCACGCACATCGCCCGTCACAATAAATTGACCGAAGCTGACCGTGGATACAATTCGTTGCCGCTGTTCCATATCAACGCGCAGGTCGTAGGTATATTGGCAACGCTGATTGCCGGTTCAACGTTGGTGCTGGACGAACGATTCCACCGGACCGGTTTCTGGGAATTGCTCGATGACCGCCGCATCACCTGGATGAACGGTGCGCCGGCAATTTTGTCTATTCTGGCACGCTCCGGCGAGCAGAAGATTCCGTCGACGTTGCGGTTCATTCGCTCCGCTTCGGCGCCACTCCCGGATATTATTCGCGATGCCTTCAAGGGCGTCGAGCTGCTCGTCAGCTACGGCATGACGGAAGGTGCCAGCCAGATTACCGCGACGCCGCTGGGCGCACCTGCGCGGCCGGGCTCCGTCGGGCTGCCTGTCGGCAATGCGCTCGAAGTCCGGGATGATTCCGGCGCTCCCCTGCCTGTGGGTGAAGTGGGCATGGTATGGATTCGCGGCAAAGGCGTCATTACGCAGTATTTGCACGGGCGCGCCGCTGAACGGTTCGATGCGGACGGTTGGCTACAAACCGGCGATCTGGGCCGCGTCGACGGGGACGGCTACGTCTATTTGATGGGGCGCTCCGACGACCTTATTATTCGAGGCGGCGAAAACCTGTACCCGGCAGAAATCGAAAACGTCCTGCTGGAAGACGATGCCGTCCGTGAAGCGGTGGTTGCGGCGCGCGACGACGAAGTGCTCGGCCAAGTGCCGGTCGCGTATGTCATTCCGGTTGATGCCGAGCTGACGGACGCGCAAAAGAATGAACTCATTGCGACGCTGCAAGAATTGTGCGATGCGAAACTGACCAAATACAAACGACCGGCTGAAATCAACGTGGTTGACGATTTGCCGCGCGCTGCGACCGGCAAGTTCCAGCGCGTGAAGATACGCGAAAAGGCGCGGGAAACGTAACCGTGTCCCGGCCCGCAGCGACAACGGCAAAACGTCCGCGCATCCTTGCCCTGAACATGATGCGCGTTTTCGTGATCGGCGCCGTCATTGCCACGCACTTGGCATCTGCCGGCAGCTTGTACGGTGTCCCCATTTCGGGCGGCGTCTGGATGATCAGCCACGTCAGCCGGAACTTGTTCATCTTCTTGACCGCTTTGGTGCTGATGTACAATTACGGTTTCCGCGACAAGATGGATATCAAAACGTTTTACTTGAAACGGTTCGGATTAGTATTGATACCGTATACGGTGTGGACGTTCATCTACCAGATAAAAGACGGTATCAAGCAAACTGATTTCAATGCTTTCGCCAGCGTCTTTATACATAACTTTTTGACCGCCGATGCCATGTATCATTTGTACTTTTTGGTCGTCAGCATGCAGATATACTTGCTCTTCCCGTTGCTCAGATATGCGTACCGGAAACTCAAAACCTCGCCGTGGGCCTTGCTCGGGGTGTCCTTTGCGCTTCAGGTGGTCGTGACCGCGTTCATGCAGTACGTGCCGAATATTCCCGGGTTGTCGTGGTGGTTGCAGCACCCTGACAATTTCATCATGAGCTACCAATTCTATATCGTGGCAGGCGTGGTCATCGCTGAACACATGGACACCATTCCGGCGGCGATACTTCGCCTACGGAAAAAAATATACGCCGCCGCTTTGTCCGTTGCCGTCATTGGACTGGGCGTATATATCGCACAGCTCGCCGCCGGTGCCGAGCCGTCGTATGCGGCAGCGGTGTTCCAGCCGTTCGTCGTGGTAGCGAGTGTTGCGTACGGCCTGGCGTTGCTTGCCTTCAGCCTGCAATGGGTCAAGAACGGGATGCGATTGGGCAAAACCATCGCTGCCGTCGCTGAAGATTCATTCGGCATTTATTTGAGCCACGCACTGTTTTTGACCTATTTTTCAGATTACTTCCAAGCCGATGCGAATGACTGGTACGTCGTCGTCGCGACGATGATTATCGGTCTGCCTGCATGTTACGCGGTGAGCTTCCTGTTTGCTGAGATTGCCCGCCGCACATGGTTGAGCACGGCGTTGACCGGAAGGAAGATGGCGAAGGTTCCATGGGCATCATTACGGAACAGGTGGCGCCGAGTCGCTGCTATTCGTCGTGCTCCTTTTTGAATTCGTGTATCGTTGCGAGCATGTCCTCTTGTGAAACACCCGGATATTCATCGGCATTATAGTCCTCTGAAGTGGTGGCTGCATATAGTTCTCGCATAGCTTTTTTTGCAAGTGACCGATTGACGATTTCCGTGACGTCCGCTCCGGACAGCCCTTCACTTGCGGATGCCAGATCCCTGTGGCGCAAGACTTTGAAGGGAACGAAATCATTGGTTGCGATTTCTTCCGTCTTCTTAAAGACCTTTTTCATAAATATAGATTCCAAACCTGCTGCGTCGGGGAGCGGTACTTTCATGTTGATGTCAAATCTTCCGGACCTGTGCAGTGCCGAGTCGATATTTTCGATGTGATTCGTCGTTGCGAATAAGATGACGTTCGGGTTGGCACGGCGCAGTGCTTCCGATTCCTTTTTGAAGACGCCGACGATATTTTGGAATGTGCTGTGGCCCGAACCATTGAACATCGCGTCGAATTCGTCGAACAAAATCACTTTCGGACCGGTCGAATGCTGTGCGTTCCTGAATATCTCTTCCAGCTTTGATTCAGAATCGCCGATGTATTTATCCAAAAAATCGCCGAGTTTTACTTCCTGGAACTCACCGTCTATTTCATTGGCCAACGCATGCGCCAATGACGTTTTACCCGTACCTGCAGGCCCGTGCAGCATGACGCCCAGCGGCCGGGTAATCCCCCATTTTTTCATGATTTCCGGTTTTTTGAAGGAACTGACGATGCGATCCAATTGTGCTTTCACGTCATTCAAGCCGCCGATGTCTTCAAACGTAATGTTGAGGGGCTGATGTAGAGGGGCATTTTCCGTTTCCGGTTCTGCTGCCGTTTTGACGATCTCTTGAGTAGGCAGCTTTGTTTTCGGTTTTGGCATGGGGACGACTATATTATGCTGCTCGTCTGCAGGATATTCCCTTCCGAGCGATGTGAAGACGAAGGTCTTCGTAATGTTTCGTTTGTCAAAGACGCGTGCCAACGCATTTATAGACAGCACGTGCGCATGAATCATTTCTATGACGTGTTCACTGACGGCATCGCTCCCCAGTTCGAACGTTTTCGGAGCATCCAGCACGAGTGATACGCGCGGGTCGTAACGGCTGTATGCGATGCCGTCGTTCCGCATGGTCACGTGCTGCAAA
>Ga0265798_10007111_pt1 | contig 14558 bp, 13 predicted proteins | sample P3T30metagenome_FD_192430 | JGI IMG/M metagenome (GOLD analysis project Ga0265798, IMG submission 192430) | Plant litter microbial communities from East Loma Ridge, Irvine, California - P3 T30 | ecosystem: Environmental > Terrestrial > Plant litter > Unclassified | place: USA: California...
ATTATGGTGCCCATCAACTTGCACGTGTGCTGTAAGTCAGACTCTACCTTATCAAGGTTTGATTCTAACGACTTGAGAGTAAGGTTGGGTGCGAAGGAGTCGGGGGTTGCGATGAGCTTACCCAGTCGCTGGGATGGTGTACGGATATCGAGCTCCGCTGGGATGCGGCCCTGGTACGAGCCCGACATGTCTTTCACGCTGACATTCTGCTTGCCTGCAGTATTGGTTGTGGGTATGGTATCGCTGCGCGACTTCTTGGACTTTGGCCGTGGCGTCTGCGTGGCGCCATCTTTTGAGCCGGGGATCTTTGCAACCTTCGCTTCCAGATCTTTGAGCAGCCCCTCGCATTTCTCGTGCGATTTGCACTCGACTCTGAGCTTGCGAATAGTTTCACCGCACCCCTCGTGGGCTTTCTTGGACTTGCGAAGAGTTTCATCGCACCCCTTGTGGGCTTCCTCGGACTTGCGAAGAGTTTCATCGCACCCCTTGTGGGCTTCCTCGGACTTGCGAAGAGTTTCACCGCACCCCTCGTGGGCTTTCTTGGACTTGCGAAGAGTTTCATCGCACCCTTCGTGGGTTTTTCTGAGGTATCGAATAGTTCCAGCGCACGGCTTGTGTGCTTCTTCGGACGTACGAAGATTTTCCTTGTAACCCTCATGGGCTTCTTCGAGTCTGCGAAGTTTTTCCTCGCAACTCTCATGGGCTTCTTCGAGTATGCGAAGTTTTTCCTCGCAACTCTCATGGATTTTGCACGTCTTCTCTAGGCCCTGGATAGTTGTCCGGTGGTCAGTGCACTCCTCCTGGAGCTCCCGAATGGTCTCGCTAGAAACATCTTTGAAAGATTCGAGGTCTTTGATCTGATTCTGCTTTGCAGCTTCACTGCTATCCCATTCTTCAATCTCTTCCTTGAGTTCTCTTATACTGCTTTCGCAGTGTTGATGCGCCGTCGCAGCGCCATCGCGTTCTACCCTTAGGGTTTCGATGATTTTGGCCGTTTCATCTATTCGCGTGTTAGAGGAGTCGGGAACATATGGACGTTTTGCTTACCTTGAGCAGCTTGTCGCCCAGCCGTATGTGCAGCGGTGCACGCTTCTAACGACGAAGTGATTTCTTGCAGCAGGATGCTTACATCCCTGGGGACAGTTGCCCATACCCCTTTCGGGTTCATTAGCTCGGCTTCGCTTGACTGCGCAAGGGAGAGCTTGATTTGACCGTTGCGTTGGTCATCGTCATACGCGTCTTCGACGTTGTTTGGCCCATTAACCTTGAGGGCTGTGCATGCGGCGAGCAGCTGGTAGATGTCTGCCATGGTGCAGGCGTTCCGGCGGCAGAGTGGGCGGGGGATGAAGCGTGTTGGATCCTGCCTCCTCCGCCAGAAGGTGCAGTCTGCCAGTGCTAGTGCCGGCCCTAATCCAGTTTCGGCAAGCCTCATCTGGATTGGAAGGCATCAAGGCGGCGGCGCTCGATGCATGCACGCAACAATGCGATGTCTGCTCTGAGTTGCGCTGATTTAGCATGCAGAGCAGCTGCGTCTGCGTCAAATTGCGCCGCTTCCGCATCGAGCTGTGCAATACGGGCTTCATCCTTCCGGTCTTGCAGCGGCCCTTCCAGCAGTCTTGCTGCTTTCCCGTTTCCGTCATGCGAAATCGCGCTTGCGTTCCTTTTGAGCGTGGCTCTATCTCCAGTGTGCCCGGGTATCGTCGGTCCAGGCGTGGCACCAGAAGCAACTCCGCCCGCATTGACGAGCGGGGTCCCCTCTTCTAGTTCGGAAGAGAGACCAGTGTCCTCGCGCGGCCTTTGACCACATGGTGGTGCGTTGGAATCATCGGACTGCGACTCTGCGCCGTATTGCCTCATGTTGGTGGCAGTGTTGGTGTTTGTAGTCGGGCTGCATCGACGAACGCCCGGTGACATGGACTGTCAGCGACCCTACTGACATGTCCTGCGGCAGCCGCGACCAGCGGCGCAACCGAATGCACATCCCGGTATACGAAGCACGTTTACAACCTCTGGTTTATCCCATGCTCGTTCATCGCGCTAGCCTCGGAAGTACGGACATGCTTCCTCAGGACTAACCTAAGGTGGGCATCTCGGCGGCAAGTTCGGTTCAATGACTCGCAAGTCTTCCCTGTTAAGGATTATGTCCAAAGCTTATTTCGACTACAGGTAACACATTACTTTGTCTTGTCGGTACACAGCGGCATCTTTGGTGCATTTGGTCAAAGACAAAGCAATGTAGAAAGATATATACAGATAAAAGGCCTATTTTTAGGTATGTTGCCGCTTCTCTCGTGTATCTAGAATAGCCTAGATTCGCTCTATATGTTGTCTTAATAATAAAGCATGTATTCTACGTGTATGTAGAATTCACAACAAGATTATACATACACGCATAATTTAGCATAAGATACAGAGTAAGAGTAGGTACTGCTAATAATTAATATAGATAGAGAAGTTAGCCTAGACTATATGCAGAAACACAAGTTTGCGTGTACTAAGAGAGCTGCCTTCTGTCTTCTAGCTAGCGATGCGAGAGCTTTCACGTGTTCGAAGGCGTCGTCACTGCGGGCGGGAGCAGAGAGCGCACAGACTCAAAAAGCGCTAGCGCGCCTGCATATTGTTGTTTCTAATTGTCGGCCGCACCTACGCAAAAGCTCCATCACTACACCCGCCGACAAACGCAAAATCGCGGCGAGACCAAGATGGGTATACACCTTCTCCCCAAAACGGCCTTTGAACCGCTACAATCAGCGGGTAACTGTATGGCTCTTCAGGGTATTCTGCACTAGACAATGCTAACATGTCATCAGCTGGACTTCGATACCCACTCGAACGCTACCTACCACCCCCGGTATGCGTAATCATAGACAACGAAGTCTTGGAACACGATACTGTGAAACACAGCAAGCGCTGCAACAACCCATTCCAGGGCGCCCGCTGTTTCCGTTGCGGAACACATGGCCAGTTCCACTCGGATTCCCTATGTAAATGCCGATGGTGTGACACATACGGCCACCCTGAGGGGGTAAGCGAATGTCCCATTACACTGCTGCAGCGCTGATATAATTTGCAGGAATGCGACTACGCTTACGGTACTTGCCACTTTTGGAAGCAATTGATATCCATAAAGGAGGGTCGCGAAAAACCCACATGGGGTTGGCTGCCGATTGCGTGCAAAATCAAGCCCACGCGTCCAGAATGGGATATCCTCCGCGGAATGGATAAACGATTCAAGTATTTCCCATACACACCTGATGAGGGACCAATCGTAGCTCCGGATGGAGTCCAGCTTGTCCGCTTGGATTGCTTCATGCCGCCGACTTCTAGTCGCAACCGCAACAGCAACAACAAGCGTCGACGCGATTATGAATCCGAGGACGAGTGGTCTGAGCCGGAAACGAAGCGCCGGAGACATCAACCCTCTCGCCGCGATCCTCACGGTGATGATGAGTCTTCTCCACACTTCCTTCAATCCTTACATGATCCACGAAACGCCTCCGCGTTGAGGATGTTTATACGAGAGGCAGTAGCAGAAGCATCCGTTCAAACTCCCGGTGGAGGACGTCAACAACAAGGTAACCAGCAAGGTCCTTTCAACACAAACCGTAATGGTGACTACTCTCAATCCCAAAGTGGGAACTCGCAACAAGGTAACTACCAAGATCCTTTCAGCACAAACCGTAATGGTGACTACTCTCAATCCCAATGTGGGAACTCGCAACAAGGTAACTACCAAGATCCTTTCAGCACAAACCGTAATGGTGACTACTCTCAATCCCAAAGTGGGAACTCGCAACAAGGTAACTACCAAGATCCTTTCAGCACAAACCGTAATGGTGACTACTCTCAATCCCAAAGTGGGAACTCGCAACAAGGTAACCAGCAAGGTCCTTTCAACACAAACCACAATAGTGGATACCCTCAGCAAGATAACTATCAAGCTTATTCCAACCCAAACCACAATAGTGGATACTCTCAGCAAGATAACTATCAAGCTTATTCCAACCCAAACCACAATAGTGGATACTCTCAAAATCCCGCCTGGGAATATCAGCAAAATAGCTATCAGGCTTATTGCAGCCCACAACAGAATGGTGGCTACTCCCAAAACCCCAACCGGGTCTCTCAAGAATGGGGATCTGATGGTCCCCGTTACAATGACCGCGACGGTGGAAGATTTCCCCAACCGGACCATTGGAACCATCAAACAGGTGGTGATTATCGCCGGCCTCATGACAACCGCGACAACCGCGACAACCGCGACAACGGTGGATATCATCAGGCCCATAATCAGGGCGATGGACAGCATGGTGGCCGCTCAGATCGCTATCACGATTCTAACCACACCCGTGGATTCCCAGATGATGGCCGCCCATCTCAATCACGAGATAATCGCCATGGTGACGAAAACCCAGATCACTCTCGCGACACCCGTCAACCCGGTAACAGACGCAACTCCACCACTGGTAGATCAAAATCGAACCGAAACGACACCGGTCATCCCATCCGCAATCCGGTATATCAAGATCGAAGCAACGATTACCAATCCCAAGCGGGAGGGCAGAACAGCCAGCAAGGCTCTGCCACAGCCAATACCGGCGACGACCCTTTCAATGATGATAAAGAGCGCCTCGAATGCGCCAATTGGGTTGAAACTACGGATGGCTTTATCATGCCGGGTGTAATCGGGGCGGCACGTGAACGGCAGGAGGCGAAGAAGGCGTACTATCTGGCACATCGCACAGATGCGTGTTTCCGATCTCCGGACGTGAAATGAGCCCTCTTCTGGGCGGAGTGTGAGATTGCGACTGGGTAGCGTCGTGGCTCAATGTATGTCATGAAATGCATGATGAATGAAAATTACCGTAGATCTTGACCTTGCACGTTCGTGATTTTGACCGTACTCGTGCTCAAGCGTATAACTGGCAGCAGCGTTCCGCGCGGGCGATACGCTGGACATTGCTCGTCATCCTCTTCTGACTGTTCGTTTGACGCTCCTGCCTCGTTGGGTGTGCCCCGTGCGGGGTGCCAAGAGCGCAGTGCGGTGATGAATTTGCTACCACTTCGGCGTCCCCACCGCTGACCATAACACACAACCCCAACTCGCATTCCCCACACAACGGGATGCCACCTCACAAAAGTGTGTTGAGCGACGCACCCACCAATCGCTTCCAATTTTTCCCCTCCGACGTCAATTGTCCGGGTACCTCGCACGAGGAATTTAACGACATGTCTACACATGGAGAAGAACCCAACAGGGTCGAGCCGCAAGGCAACGCAACACCGCCTGGTGCAAGCAGTCAGCAGAAGAAGAAAGACGGCGGGAAACCGCAGCCAGGCGCTTCCAGCGCTTCCAGCGCTTCCAGCGCTTCCAGCGAGCCCGCGCCAGCGCCAGCGCCACAAAACCCCGAACGGGGAAACGAACAAAGCTCCGGCCCCGAAGGCCACGAAGCAGCGGCTAATCCAAATGGATACACGAATTGGGCCGATGAAATGGAAGACCATATCTCTCAGAGTAATGAACCCTTTCCAGATTTGCCACATCATAGGCCGGGAGAACCAGCTGAATCATACGATAATGAATCATACGATAATGAATCATACGATAATGAATCTTACGATGACGACTCACCCGCCTTTAGAGGTAGATGGAACAGCGATACATCGACGCACCACCTCAGCGAAAACCTTTTCGGGGCTGAAAAGTACGTTGCGCTGCTGGACGGAAACCCCAGTCTCATATGGGTAGACCAAACACTTCAGGAATGGAGTGAAGAGGACCAAGCCTTTCAGCGTACATCTTACGAAGACTCCATTTGTACGTTTTTCTTGTCCCAGTCCTCTCTTTGTTGCCCTACTAACAATGATCAGCAGCATGGGGTCCCCAATTCTCGCCGTCGGCCTGGAAAGTCGCGAGATTCAGCTTGCCAAGCCGGAGCCTTATCGAAGGCGCTGTCTCGTCAGCCGAAGGCGTCCGCGTCAACAAAGACCGACTGTCCGAGCATGTCAAGGCGTGGATTACTACCTATCATATCGATCCGAGAACGATGGACAGCTTTGCTGGCACACAAGAACCTGGCCTGCACAACATGGTCTCGCTGAACGGCGCACAAGTGCTGAAACTGCTGGGGCACCTCGACGAGGACTCACGGTTGTTGTTGGAAAAGAACAACAGCCTGCGATGGCACCTGCAGGAGAGCCTTTTGCGCTGTGGCAAAACGCAGCGCTATTCGATGTGGATGGTATACCACAAATTTGACGAACTGAGGGATGAATCAGAACGTATCAAGAACGAACGTACTAAACTCCAATTGGAGCTGAACGCACTCGCACTGCGGACTAGCGATCTCAAAGATCGAGAAGCGGCTGTTGAGACAGCGGAGCGCCAAGCGCAGTTCAACGGCATTGCAGACATACCAGCTCAGCTGGACAAGATCGTCGCCGACTGGCGGTCAGCCAAAACTGCATGTGCAGATAGAACCGCGTCGGCGGAAGATACGTCTTTGAAGAACCTCTTCGAGGTAGATGTCCCGGGTCTACAGCAGACCATCCGGGGAATCACAGCCAGACTCCAGGAGATGGAGCTCGCACAAACTACCGTGCAGACCGAACGGTCGGCCCTCGCCCATCAACGCACTAAACTTGAGAAAGACCAAGTGGAGATGGAAAAGACCAAAACGGAATTGACGAAGCGTCATGTCGAACTCGAGCGCGATCGTGCCCAACAAGATCAAATCATATATGATGCTGTGCAAAGGGCATTCAATGCATACTTTCGCAAAACCGATTTCGGGTCTGAGGCCCATCGGGAGAAGATGGAAGCTTCCGTACAAGCCATGGCGGACGACAAGGCCTACAACAGATCTAGACTTTGCTTGCTCAAGGCATGCAAGACAGACCCCCAGAGTATGATAGAACTAGCCAAAGAAGCTGTCTTCTACAGACAACAAGAAAAGTTCATCAAGACACATACTGCGATGCTGCAGAATCCGGCAGGCGTGGGCTTTTCTGGAAAGAAGCGCGACAAGTCGGGGGTGCAAGGCCGAAATTTGGGCATATGGCTCGTTGTCCACGAGCAGTAAGTTTTTGCTTTCTCTCTCACTCCATACTCCATGAACATCGCGTACTAACCAACCATAGCTTGACTCTGCTAAACCCTGCTGGGAAGTGGTATAATGCTCCTAGGAGTCCAACCGACGACCTTTCTATCATACCCGGTAGCTTGTATAAACTGGGCAAACAACAAGAACTGCCATACTGGGCGGGTATACATGACGGTATGAACTGGGCAATGGCTGACCTGGGCCGGGCAATGAAGGCGTCCGCGCTTATTCTAGAGTAACCGCAAGAGCGGTATATGATGAGGCATGTGGTGACACAATAGCGCCGAAAAACCATGGTAGTCAATGGACAAGCCTTCACTGAAGCAGCGTTTGAGAATTTGTGCAGCGTCCTTGACCGTTCGTGATGACTGTGAGCGATCGCATTCGATCAATGCTGATATCAACAACCACTCTCGGGATGGCCTGCCTCGTGGTTCTGTCGGGCGACTTATGCACGAATCGAGGCGTCCTTGCACCAAAGCTCATCCGCAACGCACCTAAAGCATTGGCGTAGGAGTATGGTTGGGTGTGCGAAGGATATCCGAGGCATCTTGTCGCAGAACCCAACGTCGGACTCCGAGTGCAAGGTGCCGCATGCATCATGGGACGGTATCGTCTACGCCTGGCCACGATTCTGAAATGACCTCCAACTAGATTGAGGTGAGATCACCCAGAATTAAAACGACGAAGCTATGCGGTGAGGCGGCTGTTCCTAGAGAACACGACATCTGGATAATGGGCGCCACGATGACGAGCCTGGCATAGTAGCCATCGAAGACTTCGGGCCGGTCCATGAACATCCCGGTAACGCTCTAAGCTTGATGTCAAAGGTGGAGGTGAGACACGAAGCCATGGTCACGGCATGTCGGAATGGTGTACCAGAATCGTCAAGGAGGCATCTCCCGAGCGTTATGCGAACGGGCCAGATCTGGTTATGAGGGAGGCAGTAAGCGTGATGATGTACCGTCCAGATCGCCCCCTCGGACCACTACCACCCCTCCATGTACTCTATGAGGCTCACGATCCAAAGTAACAAAGTATCCGTATCCATGTAGGCATCCCTGTATGATCACGGCCCCTCCAGAGACTTCGCTTGGACTTGGCCCATGTGGAGCGCCACAGGCCAGACACTGCAGGTCTAGCTTGCATCCTGAAGCCTGAATATACAGCCGTGTGCAATCTCCTCGTGTATCCAACCACCAAACTTTCTAGCTCGTCTCATCGTTGCCGGCATTGTCCATGCGGTGACGCAGTGGTAGCGCGATTGCAGTCGAAGGCGATGATGGTCGGAAAGCCTAGAAGGGGATAGGCATCGCTGTCAGGGAGCGCACGCTGATGGTCTGGTAGGGGAAGGCCTAGAGAAAGCAGCCATTAGCACAATCCAAAACCCATTTGTATTCCGCTTACATCTTTCGAATCCTACGCTCCGAGTTTCAGATCAGCAATCTCGTAGCGACCAGCTGGTGTGATGACAGTCAGGCTCTCTCCCCGACGGCGGGAGAGTGCGTCGAACGATGTGACGTGTAGCTCGATGGCCGCCAGGCGTAGCCGAAGAAAGAACGACCCGGGATGAACCGTGTGCTGCAGAAGGAAGTAGAGCGCAACCAAAGAGGCTGATATTGGGCATAGCCCTTTGTGCATGATGGCAGGCGTCGCGGCCGCGGGGGCGTCGAGTGATGACGGCGCAAGCTCATGCAGCAGGGATTAGACGGGATGGAACGGGCCTTGGCAAAGTAAGGCTTTGCACCGACCTCGGGAACACCCAACACCAGTGAGCCTCATGCTGAACCACCTGCAGAACATGAGCGCCGACGCTTCCTACAGACGAGATCCTCACATCTCAGCTATCGACTTTCATCGAGTGGGAAAACACTAATGTCGTATCCAGGCCGCCCCGCCCACCGCTGCGCACTGCTCTTCCGCACACTCCCGCTCTTCAGCTTTGCAAACCCAGTTTTCCAGCCGCACTCCAACTCTGATCCACCAGCTCATCTGTGCGCCGCTGGCTCCCGATCTCTACTACTTCAGCGCCTCTACTCCAACCATCCCCCAGGTCCACGTTCGACTCTCCCAGCTCAAGCCATCCGGCGTCGCAACGACTGCAAGTATACTTCTACATCCATGCAATATACCCAAACGCGCATTATCCACACACATCGCTGCAATCACACAAATAAAAAGGGCGTAGAGAGGTTACACTGCACCGACAAGGTGGACGAGAGATGCTATCTGATGACGCAAGAGCCAGCCGTAGGACCACGACTTATGCAGGTAGGCTCTTTACTCCATGTATACCCACACTTGTGAATTCGATGCAGCACCGCCGTGGACGAGCACATAGTAGTAGCCGGCGAGGAAATGTTGGGTATCCGAAGTTTTGGTGTAGGTTGATAAGGTATGCTCGTAGAGACCGTCCTGCATTATTCGTGCCAAGAGGTAATCAGTGTAGCATGATGCTACATAGGTGGATGCGTAAGTGTGTTTTGTACCCCCTTCTCTGTATGTTGTACAAGACCAACGTATGCTTTCGTGGCAAGAGTTTATCTGTTCCTGCTTCACGCATTTTGCATCCCCTCAGGACATGCTACGCTCCGCGGCGCTCAGAAGTAGCAAGCGATTTCAGTCTTCCTCTAATCTTCCGATGTATCCTGTTTATCCTGCATTACATGCCCCTTTCTACTATATTGCCATATAATCACTCCACATTCTTCTCATCAGCCTGGAATAAGTCTTTTGTCATTCGTTCTTACATGCCTGTGATGTCGGACCTTTGACGCAGCATCTGCTTTATGTGTTCACGTCTTCTATAATCCTACAAATGCAAAGGTAGACACGAGGCTGTCACTTGCCAGTTTCCATGCGCGCTCGCTTCAATTACTCAAGTCATAGTCTTGCTATTGTACTTTATTTGCGCGCACATCAACACTTTCCTGTCTTTCCTCAGCATGCAGGGCTATTCGTCCCACAATCGTAGCGTTAGTCGACGATCATGCAGCGATAGCCGTGGGCATACATGCAAGCGGTCGCGCCGCATGTATGCACAGTAGGAGTGCGCGAGCAAGCGCTCTAGTGGCCCGTCTTCACCAGGAGCGCTCACTGTTGCAGGGCGCGTCCTCACGGTGAAGCGCGCAAGTCCTCATCGAAAGCCCTGGCATGTTCACCGTGTACCTCACCGTCGCGTCGCTGCTGCGTCTAACCCGATACTCGCTAGCGTGGCCGCCTGCCTCTGAAAGTTTCTGCCTGCGCCTTTTCGTCTGCGCCCCTACACCACACCACCCACCACCCTTTTCTGTATGTACTCAATCCCCGTGTCGCTGCTAATCACTAATAACTCTAGCTATTCCCGCGTCACAATGGCGGGCAACTCATCTGGCCACCAAGGCCAACCAAACAACCAACGTAAGCGATTCCCAAGCCTTTTTGCCGATTCCACTAACTTGCTGTAGAAAACCCGCAAGGGATGACATCTCAAGGCCGACAAGGCTTCAGCAACCAGGGTTCTGGTCAATCCCACAACGGGTTCGGACAACCGCAAGGCGGTAACTATGGCTCGGGTCAAGGTAACTCGCAGGGTCCTTCTGGATTCCACCCCGACTTCAACAGCGGGAGCAATCAGAACTCTGGCAACCAGTTTGGCCCTCCGGGTAACATGGGCGGCTACAACGGTGGCTCTCAAGGTAACTACGGCTACAATGGGAGCTTTCCTGGCCAATACAACCCGTTCAACGGCAGCAACCGTGGTTTCAACACCCAAATGGGTAACCAGTCCGACGGTTTCAACTCCAACTACCAGGGCTACCACAACAACAACGGCCCCGGACAAGCCTACAACCCCCAAATGGGTAACCAATTCGACCACTTCAACCGTTCGAACAACTTCCAGGGTAACCAAGGTTTCAACCAAGGTTTCAACCCAGGTTACAACCGCCAAATGGGTAACCAGTTCGACAGTACCCCCAACGGTTTCGACAACTACGGTCAGAACAACCCTCAGGGTATGAACAACTATGGTCAGAACAACCCTCAGGGTATGAACAACCCTCAGGGTATGAACAACCCTCAGGGTATGAACAACCCTCAGGGTATGAACAACCCTCAGGGTATGAACAACTACGGTCAGAATAACCCTCAGGGTATGAACAACCACGGTCAGAACAACCCTCAGGGTATGAATTCGAACTTCGACCACGGCCCCAACCCCTCTATGGGAAACCAGTTCAACGACTCCAACAACGCTTCCAGCAACGGTCAGAACACCCTTCAGGGTAATCAGCCTAGCGGCCCCAACCATCGTCCCAACAACGATTCCAACAACCTTCAAGGTAACCAGCCTAGCGGCCTCGATGCTGATCTCACCACCGACGGTCAGAACAACCGTGAGGGTAGTCAGCCTAGCAACTCCAGCGCTGACCTCAATGTCAACTTCGATCAAATGAAACTGTTCGTTCAACAGACCTTAGAGGAGAAGCGTGAAAGCGAATATGACCAGAATATAAGGGCATACAAAGAGCTCGAGGCGGCTAAGGCGAAAATCGAGGCAGACACCAAAGCGGAACTCGAGGCGTACAAGGCGAAAATCGAGGAACTCGAGGCGGCCAAGGCGAAATTCGAGGCAGACGCCAAAGCGGAAGCTGCCGCGACCGTTGCCAACCAGGCCAAAGCGATGGACAACAACAACGCTGTTCAAAAGAAACCCCATCTGGGTCCTGCAGCTTCGGGACAACCCCAAACTCAGGGCGGGAAGCCTGCCACCAATAGTGGACCGCCCGGACAAGGATCCTTTCCGGGCTTGCTTCCTACGGAAAAGCCTGATCTAGGCGAACCTCGCCATGTTGTCGCTGCGCTTCAGCCAAAGACCACGAGTAAGGAAAAACCAACTGGTGAACATCCTATTGCTCGCCTAACACGGGAGTACCTCGACATCTTTAATGACCCTACCGCGCAAATTCCTCTGGGGAAAGATGACATGGTTCCTTTCTTTATTGGATATGGCTGGCCCGAGCAGGGTGTTCTCCAATTCTATGTCTACGGGGCTCAAAAGTGGTTCAACTCTGGACTTTGCAGGATGATGTTCGCTCGCGAAGGTTGTTTCAACCCGAGCTGTAAGTGCAATCATGCCTTGCCGCCGACAGAGGTATTCCTATGGTATCTGCGAGCCTCTCTTGACGATCCAGAGCCTACCAAGGCCGCCAAGAAATTGCAAATCTTCCTACAAGGTAACATCCGGGTATGGGAAACCAACCGCAGGAAACCAAAGGCCCACTCCACTGAGCCGACAGAACCACCTTCCGTCAAGGTATATAGTAGGTCTAAGCCACGCCAATCTGACGGCATGACCAAACCCAATCAAGGGTATCAAGGCAACATCGAGGTCCGTGAGACCCAAGGCACTAGGAAGGGCCTCAACGCTTCGGCTTTTGGGCCAGGCCTGCAGACTGCCTCTGCTGCTGTTGCGGACCTCAGCGATGCTGAGTCTGATGCCAACGACGATGCCACACCCGGCGTGGTCCCACAAGGCGACAGCACCAATTCCAGCGCCCAGTCGCGAGAGGATGCGATGCGCGCTCGATATCCGCCACCGCCAGGCGAAAAGCCGGGTCATTACCAGAAGAAATCAGCTCCACAGAGCTATGTACCTGGACGTGCTCCTCCTCGGCAGCGCCGTAACCCCGCTGAGCATGCGCAGAACTCGCATCTATTCGAGAATTTTGAGGTGCACCTCAAAAAAGACGATAAGGCCTATGATGTCGCAAATGCTGAATCTCGGGCTCAACAAGACGAGAGGATCGCCCGTGGCGAGAACCTTCACAACATTACCGAGAATGGTAAGCCGGTTGATTACCAAGAACCCAACAAGGGTAAAGTCCAAGCTGATACCGCAAATGCGGAAACCCGAGAAAACACGCATGTTGAAGACGGCAACGGCGTCGAGAATGAGACCCAGGAGGTCAAGGATGGGGCCGAGAAGGTCGAGAATGAGGCCGAGAAGGTCGAGGATGAGGCCGAGAAGGTCAAGGATGAGGCCGAGAAGGTTGACGAGGCCGCGAAGGAGGGCGAGGAAAAGGTCGATGGATAGTAGTGTCCTGACTGGTTACTCTACTTCATGTTCGTAGACACGTGTAGTTCTGCAACATCACACATCAATGCATGCATTACAAGGTCACTTGTTTCCTTCCAGCTTGAAATTAACGGCGCTTGCTCCAAGCCTCGAGTCACTCACCGTGATATGTCTCCCCAAGGCTATTCTTACGTGGCTCAACATGATAGTCGAGCGCAAGACGGAGGTGCCAGCCCTGAATAAGATCCTGCTTTTATGCAGGTGTGGCTACGGTGCTGGACCTGAGGAGTTCGAAGGCGACGTCTCGAGATACGTTTTCGCGCAGCTGAACGACCTTGGTATCGATGTGCGTGTGGTTGGAGAGACACCAGGAGCATTCGCAGCTCAAGCTCGGAAGGAAGGCTCGGTGTGGGAGGCCGACTGGGCCGAAGATTGATGGGTGGATGGGTTGTTCGGTCAGGATCAGGGTTGAAGAGATGGCCTTTGACACTTTGATTTGTGATATTGGTGTCGCATTGTGCACACCTGTTTTCCCTCTGGTTGAACATGGACCAGATCGTGGCTCTATTCGTAGAGCGCCTTGAATCTCACGATACCTTTACAGGCTCGATCGTCGCTCCCGCGCTCCGCACTGTAGGTGTCAAGCATGTTTTACTCAGGCGTGCGGCCAGCAAATTTGCAAGTGTAGTGCTCATTCGTTGGGTAATCACCGGTGTTTATACCAGTCTAGATGTATTGTAACCCCATCACGTCGTATTGCGACTACCTGCCCGCCTTCTCCACGGTCAATCATCCCCAAAAGTAACGTAGATAAACCCACAGTCACTACTTCGATACTTGCTGCAACAGCCTGACTAACTCGTGTTGACAATTGTATAGTTCATTAAATGAGTATATAAGAGCAAGTGGGTATCGTGAAGAAATCGTCTAAGTCTAGTGTAGCCCTCTACCAGTATCAAAAAGGTCGTAAAACAAAATGAAAGCAGTGTATCCTTCCCAGTACGGGGAGGCTCGGACCAAGCCTCGCGGCTCGGCACCCGAGGGTCGTGTAGTGTATTGGCGTCAATGGTCGTCAAGTAAGGGCCTTTTGCCCTCGTCCCGTCCGCATGTGTTCAACACATCGCCCCGGTATCCCTCCCGTATAGCGCCTTTGCACTTCCCTCGCTCAGAGTATCCGGCTCGACGCTGATCTGGATATCCCTCTTCTTCATTACATTCCCCATCGGTAGCGCTGTTGTACCATCGTTGTCCATCCGGAGATGCGCCGAGTGACCGAATCGGGAATTTCGTGTAAGATCTCCTGTGTCGTCCTTCAAGGCCGCGCTTCCGGATATATCGTGCGATTCAGCATTCGCATCGAAGCCCCTCGTTGCGAATGCGATGAGTTGATTGAGGAC
>Ga0265798_10007112_pt1 | contig 14557 bp, 12 predicted proteins | sample P3T30metagenome_FD_192430 | JGI IMG/M metagenome (GOLD analysis project Ga0265798, IMG submission 192430) | Plant litter microbial communities from East Loma Ridge, Irvine, California - P3 T30 | ecosystem: Environmental > Terrestrial > Plant litter > Unclassified | place: USA: California...
GATGTTTGCAATCGTATCAGACCCTCAGTGTGAAAGTGCTATGTCGATGTAGTTATGTAATCATGAAATGACCAAGACAACCGCGGGCTGCCCATTAAGCATGACAGGATAATCTAACATGTTCAGGCTGCGATCAATCATGTTATTTCCCCGTATTCCCGGCCCTGATCAGCCCGCACGTGATATCCTTCCCCGTTGTCGCATCGCAGCTGCGGTCCCGGTCCCGGTCCCTGTTCGCGATCGGCCCCAACTGGGGCTTGGCAACCAAACGATCCGCATCTCGCAAAGTGCGCACCTCACAGCTTGGACGGCCCGCCGCAACATCTCTCAATCTTTTTTGCCCAACCTCGGAAAGAAACCGAACCGAAGGACCCGTCCAACATGGCTGCCGCGATCAAAGCCCTCAATGCGAAGATTCGCTCAAACAAGTACACCGATTACTTTTGCTCGACCCGTATGTTCTACCCGTTCCGTTCCCCGAAAGCCGCAGCGACCGCTTTGCAGGTTGTATAGTAGTAGCAGTAGAAGTATACTGCTACACTAGCCATGTTTGAGAGAAGAAGTACAAGGAAAAGAGCAAGGAAAAAGTGAAATGCAGTTTGCGCTGACGCCTGAGTGCAGATTTCTGGGGCCCGGCGAGTAACTTTGGTATCCCGATTGCGGCTATTGCAGACATGAGCAAAGACCCCGAGATGTACGTCGTCTTGTGACAAAACCCGTATACTCTCCATATACACCTACACCCACACTTCGCCGCAAGCAAGCTAGCAGTTCTAACAAGTGTCGTAGCATCTCGGGCCGCATGACAGGCGCCTTGACACTCTACTCTGCAACATTCATGCGCTACGCCATGGCCGTCACACCAGCAAACTACCTGCTGTTTGGGTGCCACGCTATCAACTTCTCCTCGCAGCTCGTACAAGGGTACCGGTACCTCAACTACTGGAATTTCGGAGGTAGGGAAGCATCGCTTGCGGGCAAGGCAGATATCGCGAAGCAGGAGGCGTTGGGTGCGGCGGATAAGGCAGGCCAGAAGTTGGAGCAGGTGGCGGATAAGGTCAAGGGTGTTATTCCAAAATAAAGTGGAATATGTTTGGTGGAGGGGTAAAGGATGGATAGAGAGAGAAAAGAGAGATGATAAGGAATTGGTTTCGACGGGACAAGGTATATATATATGTGTATATTCTTCTGTTACACATATAACCCACCTCACTACAATGCCCAAAACCTCTTGAATACAAGGGACATTGAATAAGCTCATCAACTTGACGCTGAGGTGTGAGTTGTCAAGCACTAATATAGTTATTGGAAACGTCCATAAAGCTCTGCCTCTACATAAGACTGCTCCGTCCCCCAATCTCCGTTCCTCCCTGACCATTAGGCAGGTCGCCATCCCTACCCTCTACAAACTCCCTATAAATCCGTTCCAGCCTCATGCGCTCCTGCGCTGAGATACTACTGCGGCCCGAAGTAAGTGAGCTCTCAATATGTTTCCACTGTATCTGCGGATCTTTCCTCTCACCACCACCCTCTTCATCATCCTCCTTTGCAGCGCCGTCCTCATCATCCTTGTCCCCACCACCACCCGGTCTATGGTTATGAAGAGCCTTTTGTTTCCTCCTCAGCGTCTGCAATGCTGATATTTTTTGCGCAATCATTGCGCGTTCGGTGAGTTGTGCAGACGTCTTCATGGCAGTGATTTCATCACCGTCCAGTGTGGCTTGATCCGTTTCCTCTCCGTAGCGAAAGTAGGAAAATTCCGGGATACCCTTTTCGTTACCAGCACCATCTTTTTTGTTTCCGCTGTCGATCCTCGAGGGGTCTACATCACCTAGGACATCGTGAATAGCTTCCAACTGTGCGTTGTACACGACGGCCTGGAGATCGGCACCTGAGTAGCCCTCGGTCCTCTGTGCGATCTCGCGCAGATTTTCACCCTCGGGCCCGGATTCTAAGACGCTGGGTGCGAGGTGCAACTTGCGCGTGACGGCGCGGAGGATATCGATTCGTTCCTCTACGTCTGGCATATCACATAGAAGAGACTTGTCAAGACGACCGGGACGTAGGAGCGCAGGGTCGATAAGATCAGGGCGCGAGGTGGCAGCAAGGACATAAACTCCGCTCAGACCTTCTGCACCGTCCATTTGCGTAAGAAGCTGATTGACCACTCGATCTGTCACGCCTGTAGAATCGTGACCACGTTTCGGCGCGATACTGTCGAATTCGTCGAAGAAGAGGACACACGGACGTGCGGCTTCGGCTCGCTCGAAAAGATCGCGGACAGACTTCTCAGAAGCACCAATGTATTTGTTGAGAATTTCAGGTCCTTTGACGGATATGAAGTTGAGGCCGCATTCACCTGCCACAGCGGAAGCAAGCAGCGTCTTGCCGCATCCAGGGTAGCCGTAAAGAAGTAGACCTGAGCGTAATCGCAGCGGACATTTGGCGAAGATGGGGGCGTAGGTGGTGGGGTATTGGAGCGTTTCCAGCAGAACCTGTCTTGTGGTGTGAAGACCGCCTATCGAGTCCCACTTCGTGGTAGACGACTGTAGGGTTACGTTTCGTAGCGAGGCAGGTGTGAAACCAGACAGTGCTTGCGTATAGTCTTGCCTGGTCAGAGAGACAGTGGAAGAGGTTGAGGCTACTGAACGGATCAGTGCCTCGTTGCGAGCTCGAGATGTCAGGAGCACGAGGTCACCGGGCATATAACCGTCTGTTTGACCCGCGAGATCGAGAAAATCGATCAGAGGGTCGATGGCAAAGCCATAGTCGGGTGAAGATGGTTTTGGTATGCTGTCAACACTAGCGTTGCTGCGATGGGAGGTGCTGGGTCGGCTAGTCGGGGGAGAAGCTGGGAATGCGTGGCCATTCGACTCTTGCTCTGTCTGGGCTTTTGCATCTTTGAAGGCTAGCATCTCCAATACCTTCCTCCTGCCATCCTTGTTGGGTGCTTTGAGACTGACAATCTCACGTACAATGTGTCCACCCACAATGACGTTGTTCAGTGCCTCTTTGCCCTGGGCTGTCGCTAGCAGCACAACACCAGAGTCCATTGAGCAGTACTGGCGGACAATGTTAATTAGACACTCGCTGACATGCCGACTTCGTCCGTTTTCGTTCCCAACTTGGAGCTCAGTCTCGACAGGACATAGCTTGTCCAGGTCATCCAGAATGACCACTGCATTTCCGCCACCCCTTGCACCCCACGATGCACAAGCGAACAGCCTGTTGAGAGTTTCTTTGATAGTGGCGACTCGTGTCTCGTCCGTAACCAGCTTGCGGCATGGAAAATAAATGGTGTTGAAGAGATACTCGGTCCGAAGTTGATGAGCGAGAAGCTGGGCACATTCTGACTTTCCAGCTCCGAGCCCACCCGTGAGCAGGACAGAGGAGTTGTGTGTTAGGTGGGATCGTAACTGCTGGATTAGAGGGTCGATACCGACCAGGTTTGCTGGAGTCTCTGGTAGCGGATCTCCTTGTTGCCAGCCTTTGGCCCAACTTGTTGGCATTGAGACTTCTTGACCCAGCTCAAGCGGCGGTTTTCTTTCCGGAAAAAGTACCCATGATACTCCACTAGTCGGCTGTGGTGGGTCGAATCTCACAATGCCCCCTTGCCAGCCGAGCTCCGAGTCGCTTGCGGAAGGTAATATCATGCCGTCTGTGACTGGTCCGTCTAGCAGGCCGTTCTTCTTTCCGTATATGGATCTGATCTTTTGTAACGCGTTCTCCTGGTCTTGCTTGGACTCGCCCCCGAATTTTAGAGATGCGTTGGCTTGTGAAGCCGTGGTGGAGAAGGGGATGATCTTGATAGACTTGACAACGGGTTCTCTCGACTCTTTCCCGCCTTGTGGTTTGATGGCGGATGGCTTGGGTGTTTGGGCTGGCGCGCCTTCGATTCGAACAAGTCCGCCTACAAAGTTTTGGAATCCCAAGACGGCGCAGAGGTCGCTTGAGAGGGCGACGTGGCGACTGTCTGGTGCATCTTCCCAGACAGCAATCTTGGCGACGACACGAGAAGCTGGCTTCTCCTGCTCTTGGTCTTTGGACATGTCGACGGGCTCTTGTAGGCCTGCGGGTCGAATGACAGCTACCGATACCCAGCTAGCCCCTCGGAGTGCTTTTGTGAGAAGCATGTCCTTGTCTACCCACACCTTCAAGCCGCCTTCAGGACCTACGTCGTCGTCCTCGTCGAACCAGTCCTGTGCCACGTTACGATCGACACCGCGCAAAAAGACTACGCCCTTGGTGGCGGTGTCTTCGCGGCCACTGCGTCTCCGAACAGTGCTTGTGGTGCTCCTTCCACTCTTCCTCGATGCAGCGCCTACACTCCTGCTTTCCCGATTCGAGCTTCTCTCCTTTTGTCGGGTCTTGGGAGCAACGATGACCTCGGCATCGGGGGATATCTTGACGAAGAGCGATGCGTTCGGTGGCGCAGGAGCGATGGACGTCACGGTGATGTTGGCGGTCGTGGTAGGCGAGAGATGGAGCGTCAGGGGGTGCGGCGACTGGACTTGAGGGTTCGGGAGCGCGCGTATCTGGGAGAGGAAGTTGAGTTCGAGGAATTGGGCATGCAGCTCAATCATCTCCCAGTCGACGGGGGTCAATGGCTCAATGTTGATGGTGTGCGCCTGGGGCGGATCTATGTGCAGCAGGATGCCAACTTTCTGTCCTTCCTGGAGACCGATCAAGCGTGCAAACGTAGCATCTACTTCCACTGCCGGGAGGTCTTGCTGACTGACGGCTGGACTGCCTCTCAAGCCGTCGCGACCGACAACAGGCGCTATCCTGCGCTTGCTCTGCATGCCCGTCCAGCCGACAAAGACGGACTTTTGGGCGGCATTCCTGGTCTCTGAAGCGCCGGGCGGCGGGGGTTGGCGGTACGTGAGTTGGACGACGACATTCTGGGCGACCTAGAGGCGCTGTGAGCACTCGCGCAGTAGTGGTCGCGGCAGAATCGCATACCGTGTTGGCATTCACCAGCACCGAAACCAGCGACGACGGCAAGTTGACCAGGCAGTTTTTCAACGACTGGTGCAGGGCGACTTCGGCCTGGACTGCGTTACCGGCGGGCTTCTTGGGCGGCATGGTTGGGAGGAATGTCGAGTGAAGGCAGCGAAGGCAGCGAAAGCAGCAAAGGCAGTGAAAGCAACGGCGGCCGCAACGCGCCTGTCCTGGAGCTCACGCATCGCATGCCGAGGTCGTCGGCGCCGACGGGGCTAGAGGCGGTGGAGGCGGTGGCGGAGGGCAGAAAAGAAAGCCGGGGGTCCCATGGCGCATGTGCCCTGGCGACGCGGTCGAACGCGCTGCCCACGCTGCTCCGGTGCTGCAGCGCGACCAGCCCCGATTTTGTTGTACCGCCTGTCAACGACCCCATTCCCATCCCCAACCCGGTACCTTTTGCCTTTTGTCCATAGTCCACAATCGCCCGCAGTTTGAGATTGAGACGCAATGGCCCTCTTTACCATAAGTGCGCCCGTCAACTATGACGAACAAGAAGGTGTGCATATACATATGGGTGCAAAACACACCCCATGTCTGGCTAACACCACATAGCCGCCTTTGTTGACTTTCTTAAAAACTACAAGTCCACCTCCACCGATGCAGCTGACCAGCTAGAGAGCCTCAACCTTAATGGCCAAGGCGGGGGTGAGGACGAGGACGAGTACGACATGGTCGACGACTCGGACGATCCCGCACTCAACGCAGCACAATCGCGCAACAAGTCCAAGCTCAAGTACATGAACCAACTGCAGGAGGTGGCGAATCGCGAGCGGGACGAGATCCAGATAGATCTCAACGATCTCGAGTCGGTCAGTAAACAACACCATCGTACAACGACTAGCAGGGTGGGGCGCTGATGGACAGCAACAGTACGAGAAGGCTACCTCAGACGACGAGCACAACTACCGGCTGGTCGAATCAATCGAGCGCAATGCCCACCACTACATCGACATCTTCTCGCGCGCAGTCGACAAGTGCCTTCCCCAGCCAACACGGGAACTAAAGTACGCCTCCAGCCATGACCTTGTGACCACAACTGACCAAACCCAGCTTCAAGGACGATGTCTTGGACGTCATCATGACACAGCGCTCCAAGCGCAACGAGAGAATGCAGGAGCTGCAAGGGATCGACGACAGCACAGAGGCTGCGCCCGAATCCATGTTCCCCCCAGCCTTGACGCGACGATACACGCTCAACTTCAGGCCGAGGATACCGTCTGGTGCCAGCAGTCAACGCAACGCAAAGGCCCTCGCCGTACGCAATGTCCGCGGAGAGCACCTGGGTCGCCTCATCACCGTCCGAGGTATTGCGACAAGAGTCTCGGACGTCAAGCCTGCCGTGCAGGTCAACGCCTATTCCTGCGACCGCTGTGGTAGCGAGGTCTTCCAGCCGGTGACTACCAAGCAGTTTACCCCTCTTGTCGAATGTCCCTCGGATGACTGCAAGAGCAACAAGACAAAGGGCCAATTGTTCCTCTCGACACGCGCCTCTAAATTCCTCCCCTTCCAAGAAGTCAAGATTCAAGAGATGGCTGACCAGGTCCCTGTTGGCCATATCCCTCGACAACTTACCATTCACTGCCATGGCGCCCTGGTTCGCCAAATCAACCCCGGCGATGTTATCGACTGTGCTGGCATCTTCCTCCCAACGCCTTACACTGGATTCAAGGCAATTCGCGCAGGCCTCTTAACCGACACCTATCTTGAAGCACAGTATGTCATGCAACACAAGAAAGCCTACGACGACATGGTGCTCGCACAGCCTACCTTACGAAGGATGAATGAACTTGAGCGGACCGGCCAATTGTACGAGTACCTATCACGGTCCATCGCACCCGAAATCTTTGGCCATGTCGATGTCAAGAAAGCCCTTCTTCTCCAGCTCATTGGTGGTGTCACAAAGGAGGTTGGTGACGGTATGCGCATCCGTGGTGACATCAATGTCTGTTTAATGGGAGACCCTGGTGTGGCCAAATCTCAATTGCTCAAATACATTACCAAGGTCGCACCGCGTGGTGTTTACACGACGGGTCGCGGTAGCAGTGGTGTCGGTCTCACGGCAGCTGTCATGCGTGACCCAGTCACTGACGAGATGGTTCTTGAGGGAGGCGCTCTCGTTCTAGCGGACAATGGCATGTGCTGCATTGATGAGTTTGACAAGATGGACGACAGCGACCGGACAGCTATCCACGAAGTCATGGAACAGCAGACCATCTCGATCAGCAAGGCTGGAATCACCACCACCTTGAATGCCCGCACGTCGATTCTTGCCGCCGCTAACCCGCTCTACGGTCGTTACAACCCTCGCCTCTCGCCTATCGAGAACATCAACCTCCCTGCTGCGCTATTGTCGCGTTTCGACGTTCTTTTCCTCATTCTAGATACCCCATCGAGAGACTCGGACGAGGAACTCGCCCGCCACGTTACTCATGTACACATGCATAATGCTCACCCCGAAGCCCCTGGAGGCATCATCTTTAGCCCAGCCGAAGTACGCCAATGGGTTGCTCGCGCACGATCATACCGACCAACGGTGCCCAAAGACGTCTCGGACTACATGGTCGGTGCCTACGTACGCATGCGACAGCAGCAGAAGCGCGACGACGGAAACAAAAAGGCCTTTACTCACACCTCGCCGCGTACACTGCTTGGTGTGCTTCGTCTCGCACAGGCTCTCGCACGTTTACGGTTCGCCGAGCAAGTCATCTCAGAAGACGTGGATGAAGCTCTTCGTCTGACCGAAGTCAGCAAAGCCAGCTTGTACGCTGATGAGAACCGTAGGGACGATCACACCCCAAGCAGCAAGATTTATCATCTCATCAAGAGCATGGAAGCGAGTGGTGCCGCTGCCGTTGGTGATGGTACGCGAGGCGAACTGGACTTGCGCAGAGTTAGGGAGAGAGTGTTGGCCAAGGGCTTCACAGCCGATCAGTTCGAGTCTGCGATTGATGAGTATTCCATGCTTGATGTAAGTTTCGTCGGCATACTTGGCAAACAACGAATAGTACTGATATACCCTGACAGGTTTGGCAAACAACTGGAGAAGGCACACGACTTGTCTTCATCGAAGCCGGAGAGGATGAGGATATGGATGCCGACAATGACTTTTAAATCACGCGCACGCATTGACAGCACAAGTAGGCGTGGGGGTATATGGAGTTCCAAGGCGTTAAATATCCAAAAGACGTGGCAAGTCTTCTTGACCAACAATCATTTTGCAGCTACACGAACAAATGCCAATGAAATCTATGATATAACCAGTACCGTATCGCGTGAGCCGTGCTTGCTATACTTGCGCATGCATGTAGTGCCAAGACACACATGTTCGGGCAAACATCATCAGTGCGTGAACCATCGCGGGGTCATTGCCGAACGGTGCGAAAAGCGAAATCACTACCATAATTCCTCTACACGCAATCACTGCGATATTCTTTTGCGGTTACTTGCGCGGTAAGACTGAGCGACCCGATCTTGTCCACGGTTCTACCTTCCTCAAGAGGTTACTCCCAAGGAAACGAATCTCACACCTCACGGTCCGCAAACTCGCACGATAAGCTTGCGCCCAGCCTCCCAACTTCCTCTCCCCCCAAAATCTCCACCGCTTGCGCGTACGGAACAAATCGGCGCTCGACTAGACTACTGCACAATGGCACAAGGCGCGGCGAACAACTTTGCGCAATTCATGGTGGTGGGCCGTACGTACACCTCTCAATGCCCATAGCTTTGCTCCCACTATTCCTACGACCCACAACATACTAACACACAATATAGCAACATGCTTCTTCCTCGGAATCATGTTCGCTCAACTTCCATACGACTACAATGTCCTATGGACCACACCTGCCGATCGCGCAACCTACTTTGACATTTTGGAATCGCACATCAAATTCCTCTATGCCTCTCCCCCGATCGTCTCGCGCATTCTCAACCTAGTCATTGGTACCGGCCTCCTCGGTTTCCTCATCAAGCTCTTCAAGCCCAACCAGGCCAACATGCTCTTCGACGGCGCATCGCTCGTGCTCTACATGGCCGGTATTACTGTATATTTGACCAACATTGTCAAGGGTTTCAGAGTCGTGACAGCAGGCATCTACGGCGACCTGTCAAAGGCCGAGCCGGGCGAGGTGACCGAAGAGGACATGGGTGACTACATCTCAAGAGACGATACGCTGAGGGTGTTCGCGGCGAGTAATACCATTCTCTCACTAGTGCTTGTGGGCGTCTTGGTGCTACAGGCGGGACAATGGTACGCTAAGAGGGCCGAAGAGAAGGAGATTCAAGAGTTCGAACGCTTGGCTGAGGAGAAGAAGGGTGCGGGCAAGAAGAAGCAGTAGGGTTAGGAGTTGCTACATTGGAGCAGACTTGCGGGTAGCTGTTTTCCCTTGGCCCCTAGTTTGAGTCCCGGCTTAAGCGGGTTCTCTTGTTAATTTCCTTGCTCCATGTATAATCTTAAGGAGTCGGAATGGGATGACGGTATAATTGGTGCAAGTACTGGCCGAAGCACTATGTTTTTAATGTAACTGACTGTTTACGAGTTTGTGGCTCAGGCCTATCGTCCACTGATCTGTCTTTCCACCGTTTCAAACTGCACTCCACATCGATGGTGCATTTGTTGAGACACTCTACCATTGAGACTTGTATTGTATGGAGGCTGCTCGGGATATGGCTTACTTCATGCTCAGTCGAAAACACCAGTGTTAGGCAACGGGTAGTGATAGTAGTTCCTGTCGACGCTAAGTCGATCTATTTACTTACCTACTCCCAGGATTGAGAGAATGATGAGATGACCTGGAGGTGTACAGTCGGATCTGCTAGCGCCTTCCGATTGTCACAAACATAACCATCCATTTTTTGTTCGCAGTCACTACATCCTCCATTGCTCACTCGCACTCCACTCACAATCGAACCCCTGTCGTTCACACCACCTCCAAACTTCTCGAACCAGCTACCATCTCATCTGATACAGCCGAAGACAGGACCAAGAAGGAAATTCAAGAGATGCTTCAGAGGGAGCAGGAGAAGCTAAATGCCTTCATCGCATACGAAATAGAGTACCAGGCGCGGGAAGAGGAGAAGCGCCAACCCTCTCGTCTAATACTCTCCAACCTGCCGGCCGACACTGATGAGCGAGCCATCCGCGAATTCTTCGCCGAGTACGAACCAGATGTGTAAGTCTTCTCTCCGAACATTGATCCATCTCGATAGTATACTAACCTCTTTCGTCCAGCCACAACATCACCATTTCCTCCGAGCGCGATCCGGTCAAGAAGACCAGGACCGCTCAGGTGGACCTGGCTACTAGGTCCAGTGCTGTGCAAGCCTCCTACAAGGTCGGCGCAATCTTCGGCCTGGCGCCCAAGATCAGACTGGCGGTGGAGTGACGGGTTTCTGGGTCGTAGATGAGGGTGGGGTTCTATGGGCTAGCGGAGGATGTAGTCGCCTCGAGTCGCTTTAGAGTAGCTATAAAAGAAATGACATGTTCACGTAGTACATTAGAACTTGGCATGAGTAAAAGCTTTGCGTGATGATATTCGTGGCTAGCGGCTGTTAGGGGAGGGTTTGAGGGTTATAGGACACAGTGAGTGCCTGTGACGTATCCGCCTAGCATTGCTCTCGAGACACGATAAACATATTGAAAGGTACATGTATAGTTACCAGGTAATCGTCAGTAGAGGGCTCACTGTTTTTGTTCGTTTTAGTCTTGGTAACGCGATGTAGTCGTAGTCTTTGGCTCTTGTGTGGGTGAGCATGTGCAAGCTATCTGTGACGTGCATGTGGTGGATTCCGAGCGATCGGGACCGGCCGTAAGCTCGACGTCCAGAGGTCGCAACTCCACCGTTCGCCATCGCGCTCCCCCCCACTCTCGCAAACACGACGTCCTTTTGAGATGAAATGAGTGTAATAAAAAACTGCACTCCTCTCTCTTTCTCACCAGGCGACTACGGGTGAAAGCAACTTGCTAGCGCACTAAACCAGATACACCAAGCACCATGGAGGAGGCGACTGACATAGCCTACAACAATGCGATCGAGGAACTTCGCGCCAAAGAGTATCCTATGCTGCGGGGTAAGTCTACTGTCAAAGCAGATGGCATGCATACTCATTGTGACCAGATACAACCTACCTTGATCATGCTGGTACCACACCCTATGCCAAATCGCTGATTGAGCGCTTCTCTGCCGACATGGTCGCAAACCTCTACGGCAACCCGCATTCCTCCTCCAACGCCTCACAGCTGACGACGCGGCGAATCGAAGATGTGCGGCTTAGACTCTTGCACATGTTCAACGCCGACCCACAAGAATTTGACGTCGTCTTTGTTGCCAACGCCACCGCTGGAGTCAAGCTTGTCATGGAAGCGTTTCGTGACCAGGATGATGGCTTTTGGTACGGCTATCACAGAGACGCACATACAAGCCTGATAGGAGTGCGCGAGGCAGCAAACAAGCACAGATGCTTTATTTCGGACAGCGAGGTAAATGAATGGATTCAGGATCAGGACGGTGTGGTTGGCCCAGCACAGCTTTTTGCATACCCAGCGCAGTCCAACATGAACGGACGTCGCCTACCATTGGATTGGTCGCGCCGCATTCGCACGAACAAGCAGAATAGTGTGTATACCCTGCTCGATGCTGCGGCCCTTGTCTCAACGTCGCCTCTCGACCTTGGAAATGCAGACGAGGCCCCCGACTTCACCGTATTGAGCCTGTACAAGATGTTTGGCTTCCCGGATCTTGGGGCTTTGATCGTCAGGCAAGCATCAGCATCGGTATTTGACAGACGACGCTATTTTGGCGGTGGCACTGTGGAGATGGTTGTGTGCCTAAAAGAGCAATGGCATGCGAAGAAAACCGAGTCGCTTCATGAGAGGCTTGAAGATGGCACATTGCCGATTCATAGTATCATGGCGCTTGACACGGCAATGATACTCCACCAGGAACTATACACTTCATTGGACAGGATTTCAAGACACACCACCTTTCTTGCCCAAAGGCTGTATGAAGGGCTTTCATCACTACGACACGGGAATGGTGAAGAGGTATGCCACGTCTACAAGGACCCGGCGTCGAGGTATGGAGACGCGCTTACCCAGGGCCCTGTTATTGCATTCAATCTCCGGAATGCGTGTGGCGGCTGGGTAAGCAACGCAGAAGTGGAGAAGCTGGCGACGATAAAGAACATGCAGCTCAGGACTGGCGGGCTCTGCAATCCTGGTGGCGTTGCATCATCGCTAGGACTGGCACCATGGGAAATGCGAGAAAACTTTTCTGCCGGCCAACGGTGCGGTAACGACAACGACGTCATTCGTGCGAAGCCGACGGGAATGATACGCGTCAGCTTTGGAGCAATGAGTACCCTATCGGACGTGGCAAGCTTTGTTGGATTCGTGTGCGAGTTTTTCATTCAGGCAAACCCACCGGTGAAGGCGTCTCCAATTAGGCCTGTTGAACTCGAGCCACCAACGCAAAGCCGCTTACACGTCGAGAGTCTGTCTGTCTATCCTATCAAAAGCTGTGCGGGGTTCAGCGTACCGCCAGGTAGCACATGGGAGGTGCGCCCAGAAGGCCTCGCGTGGGATCGGGAGTGGTGTCTTGTCCACCAAGGCACGGGAGCCGCACTGAGCCAAAAACGATACCCAAAAATGGCATTGATACGTCCGAGCATCGATCTCGAAAGAGGGTTGCTACGTGTGAACGTAGCGGGGGCTTTGCTGGATACCACTGATACGCATGAGATTACAGTGCCTCTCTCGGCTGACCCACGACTGTTTACAGATACGGGTGTGTACAAGGATGCGAGGGCAAAGGTATGCGGGGACTCGATCCAAGCCAAGATATATCGGTCCAGTGAGATATCGTCTTTTTTTACGCAAGCCCTTGGGGTGGCCTGTCACCTTGCGCGCTTCCCTGCTGCCAGCCATGGGAGTGGCGTCTCCAGACACTCGAAAGCGCATCTGCAAAAGTACCAGAAGGCGGGCGGTATGCGGGTACCCGGCGCCTTTCCAGAAGCGATTGCCACGACGCCCGGCGCGTGCGTTTCAAAGCCCATCTTGCTAGCAAATGAGAGTCCCATCCTTACCATATCGCGATCGAGCCTCAACCGGCTGAACGAGTTGATCAAGGCAGAGGGCGGCAAGGCAGCGCAAGCAGAGGTATTCCGAGCCAACATTGTGGTTGCGGAGAATCCAGCGTACCCGCCTGGGCTTGAGGACCCGTATGCTGAGGACGAGTGGCGGTACCTGCAGATTGGCCAGCAGTACTTTGAGCTGCTTGGAGCGTGTCGACGATGCCAGATGGTTTGCATCGACCAGCAAACGGCGGAAAGGAACCAAGAGCCGTTTGTGACGCTGTCCAAGACGCGCCGATTTGACGGGCGCGTCTACTTTGGAGAGCACAGCTGCCATGTACCATGGGGGGATGTGTCCTCGCTTCTAGGGCAGAACCCTACCATTACGGTCGGGGATGCCGTCAGGCCTATCAAAGAGGACGAGGTAGAGCAGAACAGTACGCTGCAGGAGCTCGTAGGCTAGCCAACGGACCTGGGGCTCTTTTCTTTTGGGAGGAGCAATGTAGCTGGACCAGGCGGGAGCATTCGCGCGTGGCTTCAAGTTGAATATAGCAGGAGCAGGTCATTGGCCGAGTGGGTATGTAGTGTGTAACAGAGGCAAACGGGCGGGTCGGCGGGTGCATGGGGATGAAGCAGATGGGAATGCCATGGGGCCATGTGATAGGCAAGGACAAGTTACCGGAAGAGTCAGGCGTAAGCGCTGGTAGCTGTGTTTCAACGGCGGCGGGCAGTCAGGTGTCTGGTACGTGAAATCGGTGGCAGATGGCGGAGGCAAGGTATCATCCTCTATCAGACGGAAGCGCGCGCATTCGCCGAAGCAGCGTAGGTAGGTAGAGGCGGACAGCGGCTGCACGCAAGACATAAAAATGGTCTCAGGCTCCCACGAGAATGCAATGCACCTGCACCGCTCCCGTCCCTTTGCCGCAGACAACTTCGTCCCTGGAGCAGACTTCTCTTGCCTCTTCCTCCTTGAGCCTGCCCCGACTGACGCCAGCGCCTCGTCAGCTTGTGTCGGATCGTCATACCGTACCCGGCCCCGGCCTGCTCAGCTGCATCGCCACGTTCAGCTTCAGATTACGAGCAAGGAGCCCGGCTCCCGCACAACCCACGACCCCATCACACACCCGCATCCCAAGCCGCGAATCAGGCTGCACTCGAGGCCGGTCAAAGCCGCGAGACCTGCAGGCGCGGAACAAATCACACATCTTGTTTCAGCGCAGGCCAGCGAATCGCGGGCCAGTCGAGGTGTTCGCCAGTGCACGGGGCCTGCATATCCCAGTCCTCGGCGCTTAGAAGACGCTGGGACTCTTCGCGCCCAAAAATAACCGGACACGACCCATACAGTGGCCAACAACAACAGCGCATCCGCCTCGAGCTAGTGTCATAGTACATACATACAATAAACACACTGCGGGGCGCCGGGGGGGGGCGGGGGGGGGGGGGGGGGGGGGGGGGGGGGGGGCCGGGCGGGGCGAGGGGCCGGGCGGCC
>Ga0265798_10007113_pt1 | contig 14555 bp, 17 predicted proteins | sample P3T30metagenome_FD_192430 | JGI IMG/M metagenome (GOLD analysis project Ga0265798, IMG submission 192430) | Plant litter microbial communities from East Loma Ridge, Irvine, California - P3 T30 | ecosystem: Environmental > Terrestrial > Plant litter > Unclassified | place: USA: California...
GGGTTCTCGGGGTCCGCACCCTTCCGGGCGCCCAGCACATGCGTGTAGAAGTGCTCGGACTTTGCCATGTCCCGAGCATAAATAGCGAGGTGCGAGATGCCGGTGATGCCTGGGCGCGGACCCGGCGCCGCCTTGGCCCCGAGCAGAGCGGCAGCTGCACAGGCAAGAACTGCGATACGACGGGCCATGGCAGCCTCTCCTCACCCGGCCGCGTTTCGGGCCGTGGCTGGCAGCGTAGGCAGCGATGCCGGCACTGTCACGTGCTCACGTGTTGGTTCTCGTCGATACTGTTGCCGAGGAGTTTGATGCCACTATCTGCTACGGTGCCGCGCAGGAACAAGAAGCGGTCTTGGTGCCGAACACTGACCCGCACCGCCGCTCTTTGACCCACTTCCAGACACTCAGACGTCCTTTTTCGCCTCCCACTTTCAGACATTCGTTCATCGGATTGGGCGGCAGTCTTTGGGCATCTAAATCAGCCACCTGTACGACCTAAGCTGGTGGAATGCGGACCGTCCTCTATTAAGAAGGCAGAAAGCGTTGCCGGATGTCGTCGGACGCTGCGGCCTTTCCCGAAAGGGATCAAGAAATGGCAATACTAGGCTAGCCCCGAGTAGCGTGATGTGGAGACTTTCGATCTACTCAGCTTAAAGATAGGAATGCTGTGAAGTGGCCGTAAGGCGTGTTCTACGCAACGGAGTACAAAATGACCGCCTGGACCGGAAAGCCACCTGTCTTTGCAACAATGAATTATGTTGGGTGGGCCGTGGTCAATCCATGTTAGGAAGAGGGATCGCTGGTTGACTATCAGGGCGCCAGCGGCCGAGGGCTAGCTACCCCCGCCCAGAAGGACGGAGGGCTTCGATGCCGAACTCTAATTCGACCGTGCTCGCCCCTGTGGTTGGCAAGCTGACGCAGCATTCGCAGCTCGCATTAGCCGAAATTGACGCCCTTCTTGATCTGCCCTTCCGGATCGCTACGTTCGATCCTGGCTCCTACCTTGTTCGTGAAGGCGACAGGACCGATAGCTCCGCGGCGCTACTTTCTGGCTTTGTTTATCGAAGCAAGATCGCCGGCAGCGGCGCGAGGCAAATCCTTGCGGTTCACCTGCGAGGCGATCTAGTTGATTTACAGAACAGCCTTCTCAACGAGGCGGATCATAGCGTGCAGGCGCTAACGCGAGTTGAGGTTGCATACGTATCGCACCGAGCAATCTTGGATGTAGCGGAAACCTTTCCGGCTGTCGCTCGTGCGCTGTGGCGAGACACCCTGATCGATAGTTCAGTCTTTCGCGAGTGGATTCTGAATATCGGACAGCGCAATGCGCGCCAACGCATCTCGCATCTGCTCTGTGAGTTGGCATTGCGTCAAGAGAAGGCTGGCCTTTGCGAAGGCCCGAATTATGAGTGGCCGATGACGCAGGAGCAGATCGGCGATGCCACTGGGCTAACTGGTGTTCACGTCAATCGTACGCTTCAGGCTATGCGAAGCGACGGGCTCATCAGTGGGAATAGGCAGTCGGTGATCATTACGGATTGGCCGAAATTGCAGGCAGCAGGCGACTTCAACAGAGCCTATCTTCATTAAGGTTCAGTTCGACGCCTAAGTGGCATCGTCCAAAGGCGGCATGGCCGCGATGTGAATCTGGCAGGAGAACGTTAGGGTAAGCACCTGCCCCCCATGATCATCCCTCACGTTGAACCGCCCATGATAGTACCGAACGCCCTTCTTTACTGCCTCGACAATCAGTCCCTCTCCCCAGCTTAACTATGGATCTACGAGTAAGTTAACGGTTTTGAATTTGATACCGGTGAGGTGACTGGTCGAATGTCGATCAGTGCATGATCAGGAACGGCGATCGAGCCTTCTTCCGTTATCAGTCGATTGCCATAGCTTGATGGCCGCAATCGAATGGGCAGCCCCAAAAACTTCTCGATGGAGTCGGGGTAATATCCCAATACGGCTTCGGTATCGATAGCAAGCCGAATGACAAACTCGGCGTCCAAAGACCAGCTGATGGGTCGCTGGCTTATAGCACCTGCTTTAGCAAAACACCTTTGTAGGGCATGTCTCGGGGTCAAGAAAAGAGATCCGTCGCTGTTACGTTACCATCGAACTATATATCGCGTATATAAGCCTAATCCGCCCAGCGAAGCTGTCGAGTTGCGGGTGGTATTTCAGCCAGTTCGCAATAACTCGCGGCCATGCCACGATGAATTGCAGCAATTTTTGGGTCTTCAGCCAAGTCCGCTAATTTAGCGGCCTTGGAAGCGCGCTGCGCGTAATATGCACGTTCGTTCACCTCAGGCATGGTCTCGCTCCATGACAAGCGGACATGTCGACCACGTCCATCACTACCGTGCTTCAGACTAGTCGTAGCGATTGACTCATTATGGCAGTTATGATGCCGGATCTCAATATATGCGTCATCAAACGTCGAGAAGCGGCCGGTTTCGACCGCTGCTCAGAGTTGTGGTAACGCTCAACCGGCCTCTGCGAATGATACATCCCCTCGTACGACACGGTTTCACCTTACCTGAGGCGCAGCCGGAACGTCCGCTTGGATTGCCGACTGGCTGCTTTCGGCAACGAGGGTGGCGATAGCCGACGTTGCGGCCTGCTGGGTTTTGCAGCGACGGTATTTTGGGAATGGTTGAGCGGCAGCATTCGATCAGAGCTGAGCGCCTTTTGCCGTCCAAGCTGCCATCTCGCCATCGGCTATGGTCAGCGATACGCGCCAGGTGTTGGTATGCCGTAGGACATAGACATGCTCCCACTCGGCCACCGGAGCGTCATCAGCACCCATCATGCGATAGGCCATGCGCGCTTGAGCAACGCCCGGGAACAGTTCGTCGGCGGATAGCAGGGCGCCCTCCGGCCGCACGATGCCCTGAGCTCGATAGAAATCGAACAGCGTGGCACAATGGTCACGGAACGCGGATCGCGGCATGGCGAAGTTGCCGGTGGGGGTGGGGAGCAGTCCAACCTCGTCCCATAGCTCGCTTAACGTGCCTGCGTCCTCACGTGCGAAGGCATCGACGTAGCGGCCGAAGAAGTCTGCGATGTCGTCGTGAAAAGGCATGTCAGTCCTAGCTGGCGGCTGGGGTCGATGGCAGTGCTTGATCAAGCCGCAAGCGGCTGGACCAGGCGGACGTTCGCCTCCGCGAGCTGCGCCCTCATGATGTCGTTGAAGGCCATGGTGGGATTGGCCTCGGCAAGCATACCGATCTTCATCCAGAACTCAGCCTGAGCGTTGATCGATCGGCACATGACGGCGCTGGCGCGGCGGGCTTCCTTGTGCAGCTCGTCATCGATCTTCACCAAACCGATTATCCAATCCTCATGCCTCAATATATGTATCGTTTATGTATTGTATATTATACGGTCAATAGCTGTTGCGGCCTACCGCGGCCCCGCGAAGAAGGTCGCACTCAATGAATGGCCGGTATCGGGATCCAGGATCGTCAGCCTGAGCGTTCGGGTGTGGGCGCTAACCGCCGGTCCGCTTTGCGGCCGGCCAGACCCAATCCCGGTCGTTCACAGCGGCTCGACGTCTTCCCGAAACCCGCCCTTTGTTCATTCTCGCGGCGGCCGGTTCGAAGCTGCGCCCCAGAACATTCGGACCGCCCAATGCGGGGGCCATTGGTCGCGCCTTCAACCGTCCATGCATCCCTATGTGGCGGGCGCCAGCCCCCCCCCCGCGGGCAGCCATGCTCAGGTGGGCGTAGTTAGGAAGTCGATGAGGGTCTCTACGCGGTAATCAGAATATGTCCGCCGAGAACGGCGGCGCACCCGGCGGGCATTACGCCGACGTGCGGCGGATCTTATGCGGCCAAGCGCGACGTATTACGCCCTTCCGCTTTCGCCACGTACAAAGCTTGGTCAGCGCGGCGCAACAATGCATCGCCCGCTTCGCCCCTCGCGAGTTCTGCCACCCCGGTGCTGATCGTCACGCAAGGATTGCTGCCCCCGGCTTCGATCGCGATACGAACGCGCTCAGCCACCAGCAAGGCGGTTTGCGCGGTCGCGTCCGGCAGCACGATCACGAACTCTTCACCGCCGAAACGCCCCACTATATCGCCGTTGCGCAATTCTCCCTCGGCATCGGTCGCGATACGCTTCAACACTTCGTCACCCGCGTGATGCCCCCATGTGTCGTTAACGCGCTTGAAGTGATCGACGTCGAAAACGGCGACGGACAACGGCCCACCGGACCGCCGTGACACCGAAATCGCCTGTTCGAGCACCAGATGCGTGCGGCGTCGGTTTGCGATACCTGTCAATTGATCGGTTTCTGCCATGACCGTCGCCGCTGTCGCCGCCTCCTCCGCACGGATACGGGCATGCTCGATCGCTGCTTCATGGGCGACCTGTACGGTGATATCCTGGATAATGCCGAACAGACCGAACGAACTGTCATCCGCATTGTGATCGATTTCTCCCCGGGAATAGACGTGACATATCTCGCCCCCCGGTTGAACAAGCCGCGCGTTGAATTGGAAAGCTTCACGAAGCTCGATTGAGCGTTCGATGATCGCGGTGACGCCCGCCCGATCCTCGGCATGGAAACCTCGGATGACACCATCCAACGACGGCATAATATTCGGATCGATACCGTAAATGCGAAACACCTCTGGAGACCAACTTACGGTCTGTGTCGCAATATCGAACCGCCAATGACCGAAATGCGCGGCGCTTTCCGCAAGTTGAAGAAGGCGTTTTTCGTCGGAAAGCCGACGTGCGATCCGTGCGCGCGTCGACAGCAGTGCTGCGATCGGTAGTGCGGCGCCCAACAGCGTCAGAAGATAGAATTGCAGGAATAGGCTCTGCTTCAGCGGGTCGACATGAGTAAGGCTGAGCGGACTTATGCCGAGGCTGACGGCGGCAGAGCCGATCACAGCGACTATCAGCACGCCTCCCGCTGCGCCAAGCGACCCCAAGCTGAACGCCGCGATGATGACCGCGAGCATCGGCAGAAAAAGAAGGGGATATTCCGACTGCCCGAAGCTGAGCGCGCTGACCAGCGCGACAAGACCCAGCACCGCCACGATCCTCGGCGCGGCCTTTCGCCATGGGACCAGGCGGTTCTTGAAAGCTTCATATCCGATCAGGATCAAAGGTGTCACGACGAGCGCACCAACCAAGTCGGGCGAAAACCAGGAAAACCAGAAATTGGCCGAGGCAACCGATGACACGATCATCGCAATCGTCGCGCTCACCATCGTTCCTATCAGGGCGGCCATGCAAAAGCGGATCATTCCGGTAAGCTCGCTTAACGATACACCGCCTCTGCCGTGCGGGCGCACCAACCAGGCGGCCAAGGCCGATCCGGCGATGTTCGCGACGGTAAACCCGATCGACATGAGCAACGCGGTGCCTGACCCAAGATTGGCACCGAGGCTGGCGAGCGCCACCGCGGCAATGTGCCATCCGGCCCGGCGTCGGGGTACGATCAGCAGGACCGCGAACAGGATGCCGCTTGGCGGCCAAATCGTCGCGATACCAAGGCCGCCGCGGGTCAGCAGAAGCGACGCAAGACCGACGACATAATAGCCGATCCCGGTCGCGATCGCCGGTGCGACCAAACCTAAATCATGTACATGGACATTCCGATTATCTGGCATCAAACACGCATAAAGCCAGAGGGTTAAGATTATCCCTGCCGTTACTGTCGAGCGTCATCTGACCGGCGCGCGATCCAATTCATCAAGGAGCCTGCAGAACGGAGACAGGCCTGCTCGAGTGGACGTACCGGCCCGGGGGGCCGGCGTTCAGGAAGTATGTCGGTCTTGATGTCCAGCTCATGCCTCGGGCGACGCGTCGATCTTGAGACCGAACGCGTCCTTGAAGACGAGCGAATGGACTACGCGATCGTCTGCATTCCTGTCATCGATCCGGAGGGTGGATCGATCTTCTCATGCGCGGCATCGGCAGAAACGATGTCTCTCACCGCTGTGAGCGCGATTTATCGAGCGCCCGTAAGATCGGTACACGCGACGCCTTCCGGGTCGGTCAGTCGGTGGGCACCATTCACGAGATCAATGTATAGTATAGCCACGACGGTCATAGCTTGCGGCCGATTGACGAGTGCGGTGAGTCCGGTGTTGTACGTTAGCGTGTGCAAAGAGCGTCAGCAGGCTTGCAGCATTTTGCCGCGCGAGTTCCTCAGATGGGTCACCGCGCTGGCATGCGTCGGGTGCCAGTATCTCCTGCATCCCTCCGTTGGTCCTAGGTGATCGGCCCCGAGGCACCTAGCCTGGCCCCACCAGCGACCGAATGCCGCTGCCAAGCGGAGCGCGGCCATGCGGATCACCATCTTTGCCCCAAGCAATGTGCATCTCCTCGAAATCGCCGGCGTGCGCGACGCGCTTTTCGAGGCGAACTGCAAGGTCGCATCGGGCGACCGCTATCACGTCCGGCTGGTAACCGAACGCGGTGTTCCCGAAGATAGCGCGTCGGGCACGGTCTATGTGCCCGACTCAGGGATCGACGCTGCCGTCGAGCCTTGCGACACCCTGATCGTCGCGGGGCCTTACGGGCTTCCAATCCGGCCCAGCGACGCCGTGCAGCACTGGTTGCGCGAGCAGGCACGACAGTCCCGGCGTTATGGCTCGACGTGCACCGGCGCCTTTCTGTTGGCCCATGCGGGGCTATTGTCAGGCCACCGCGCAACGACCCATTGGCAATATGCCGAACGCCTGGCGACGGACTTTCCCGACATTTTGGTCGAAGCCAACGATATCTTCGTGCGGGACGGGCCGGTGTTCAGCTCGGCCGGCGTCAGCGCGGCGATCGACCTCGCTTTTTCGTTGATCGAAGAAGATCATGGCCGGGCTTTGGCACTCTGGGTGGCGCGCCGCCTGGTGGTCTTTCTCAAGCGCCCGGGCGGTCAATCGCAGTTTAGCGCCGCATTGACCGCGCAAACCGCCACCACCGGCCCCATCGACCGGATAAGGCTATACATCCTGGAAAACCCGCGCGCCAAGCTGAGCCTCGAGACGCTGGCCGACGTGGCCGGTGTCAGTCCCCGTCACCTCTCGCGGCTGTTCCGCGCCGAACTGGGCATGAACCCGCTCGCTTATGTCGAACTTACGCGACTCGATATCGCGCGGCGTTTGCTCGAAGACAGCGCGGCGCCCATCAAAGTGGTCGCCTTTACCGCTGGTTTCGGATCAACCACCACGCTCCGGCGTGCTTTTTTGCGGCGGATGGACGTCACGCCGCAGCAATATCGGGTCCGCTTTCAGTCAAGCAGTTGAAGGAACACTTACAAAGGAGGAAACGCCGCCGGTTTGTCCTGAATAGCCGCCTCAGCGATGTTGAGGCGTCGGCCCGATAACCGCATTATCCTGGTCGGAGGTCACGACATGCGCGTTTTACCCAACGAGTTTCCGTCAATGGCTTGGCGGAGCGGCATGCCCAGCGGTCCGGCATCCTCAAATACGGCCTCGAGCATCCCTATGCTTGCAACGATGTGCGACGGGCACGTGAAACCCGTGCTTACGGCGGAGCAATGCCGCTCCGCCCTGGATGGGCTTACGCCCCGCCAACGCGATGTCCTCGCCGCGATGGTTGCCGGTAACAGCAACAAGCAGATCGCCCATCTGCTCAGCCTCAGCCCGCGGACCGTTGAAGTGTATCGCGCGGGTATGATGAGCCGGCTCCACGTCCGGACGCTGGCGCAGACGCTATACATCGCTTTCATGGCTGGGCTGACGCCCTCCGATCCCATGTCGCTTGGCTGAGGCGCGGCCGGCCCGTCACGCGGTGTCGCGACGCCATGCCGATGGTCGTCGTGCATCGCGTGGCAACGTCGCCGCTGCGCCGGGCACTGATGGCGACGGCGGCGCGTCAAAGCGGGCAATCAGCGCCGGCACGCTTTGCGCCGGCTCGGCCGCGCTGAACAGGAAGCCCTGACCGACGCTGCAGCCGAGCGACAACAGGAAATCGGCCTGCGCTTCGGTCTCGATGCCCTCCGCGACGGTGGCGAGGCCCAAGCTGCTGCCCAGACCGATCACCGCGCGCACGATTGCCGTATCGTCGGAATTGCCGTCGATTCCGCCGACGAAGGATCGGTCAATCTTTAACACATCGACCGGAAACTGCTTGAGGTGGGTGAGCGAGGCATAGCCGGTACCGAAATCGTCAAGCGCGACGCGCAGGCCGTTGTCACTCAGCAACGCCAGCGCGCGCGCGACATGGTGCGCGCCGCGGCCGAGAAAGACCCCTTCGGTGACCTCGAGCTCCATCGTCGCCGGCGTCAGCCCATGTGCCGCGATCCCTTGCAGCAGCCGCTCGGCAAAGTCGTCGGCCTGGAAATCCGCCGCGCTGGCGTTGATCGCGACATGGCCGAACGGCAGCCCCTGCTCCATCCATCCACGCATGTCGGCGAGAACCCGGGCGATCATCTGCCGGCTGATAGCCACGGACAGTTCGCGATCGGCAAAGGCCAATGCGAACATTTCGGGTAGAATGAGCGGGTTGCCACTCCGGTCGCACCGCACCAGCGCTTCGAACCCCACCAGGGTGCCCGATCGCAGATCGATCTTTGGCTGATAATGCGGGACGATGGACTGGTCTTGAATGCCGGCCCGCGCGACCGACAGCATCTGCGTATCGCGCTCGAACTCCTCGGCCATTGCCGGCCGGAAGATCTTTGTGCAGCCGCGCGTCAATTTCGCTTCGGCCATTGCCAAATCGCTGCATTTCGACAGCCTTGCCGGTGTGACGGCATGATCGGGGTAGATAGCTACGCCGACACTGGCGCGGCAGTTGATGGATCGACCTAGGTACTCGATCGGCTCCTGCAACCGCTCGTTCAGCGATTGTGCGATCGCGGTGATCTGACCGATGCGGCGGATGCCGGGCAGAATGATACCGAACTCGTCGCCGCCGACCCGCGCCACCGTATCGGTCTTGCGCACGACTGCGCGCAATCGCTCCGCGAAATTGCAGAGCATGGCATCGCCAACGTCGTGCCCGAGTGAATCATTGATCTGCTTGAAGTGATCGACGTCAATCAGCATCAGCGCGACACGGGTATCGTGCTTTTCAGCGTCGCGCATGGCGGCCGCCAAGCGCCGGTTGAACACGCCGCGATGGGGCAAGCCGGTCAGCACGTCATGGTCGGCGGCGTATCGCAATTCCTTTGCCAGCGCGGACTTTGCCGCGGCTTGCGCCTGGCGTTCGATGTTCGACCGGCGCAATGCGAGCAACGACTGCGCCTGCAACGCCAGCACGCGCAGCGTTACGCCTTGTATCTCCGTCAACCCGTGAGGACGTGGCACCGGATCGAACACGCATAGCGACGCGATCGGCGTGCCGTTGGCGGCGAGGATTGGCATGCCCGCGTAGAAACGGATAAAAGGGGCGCCGAGGACAAGCGCGTTGTTCGCAAAAAGGGGATCGGTCGAGGCATCCCGGACTTCGAAGACATCGGGCCAGCGAATGGCGTGGGCACAGAACGACACAGCAATCGGTGTCTCGGACTGGTCGATGCCGCACCGCGCCTTGAGCCATTGTCGATCGCCGTCGATGAAGCTGATCGCCGCTGATTGCGTGCCGCAGATGCGCCCGGCAAGCATCGCCAAATTGTCGAAATCGGCCTCCGAGGCGCTGTCCAGTATCCTGTACCGCGCGATCGCCGTCTGCCGCCGCGACCGCGAGCGCTGCGGTGACTGCGGAATGGCCGACACGCAGGGTTTAGCGGCTAGTGTACGGGATACCATTATTGCTTGGCCTGACTGAACATCGGCACGGCGCTGCGAGGCCGTGGATAGGGGTGCGCGCGGTGCAGCGGGCGAGGGGGATCGAGCTTGTCGGGTTTTGATGAGCCTGCTCACGGCCGGGAACGCCGCCGCCGATGCGACTGTCGGCCGTGCTCCTGCCCGACAGTCGCATGCCACGCATTGAGGAGTTGCGCGCAGGCGCGGATGGGACGGGCGTTCATTGCGCGGCCTGCTGCCGGGCAAGTATCGTCTTCGACAGCGTCTGCCGGGTCTTGAGGTCGATCCGTCCGCCATCGCTCCACTGTACTCTGCCATAGAAGGTGGGAGCGCCGCCCACCTGAACGACGAGGTGCTGCCCGGGGCCGGTGCCAGGGTCCGTACTGAGCAACAGGCCAGACGCGGATATGTCGCGGATCATGGCCGGTCGAGGCGGTCGACCGCCGACCAGTCGCGCGGCGATACCGACCTCGATCCTGGGCGATCGCTGGCAATGCCCACCGAAGCTGCCGTGATCCACATCGGCCGGCAGGATTCCGAAGATGGCGGCGGCGTCCGGCACCGCGAAGCCAAAAACTTGATTCCGCGTCCATTTCACATGGCCGATTGCCAGTTCGACACCGGCTTCCCCGCGCACGCCGGTCGCCGACACATCCCGAATGCGGGCAGTGGGAGAAACGTCGATCGGGTAGATCGTGGCGCGCAGGTAAACCGCCATGCGCGGCATGCGTCGGCGATCGGCCCTCGGTGCGGTCTTCAACGCGAAATAGCAGCGAATTCCGTCCAGCAACATGGTGTGTCTCCCCGGCATACTGCCTGCACACCGTGGGCTAGCGGCGGGTCGCTGCGAAGATCGTAGAAGTACGACGATGCGCCAAGCCATGCGATTGTGCAGAGACTAATCCATATTAATCGGTAAACCGACCGGTCTTAAAATTGATCATGTGGCGTGAGGTTCGGGGGTGAGGAAGAACTGACTTGCACATGGCCGTAAATAACAAGTCCGACGCTGCGGAGCAGCGCGCCCGGGTGAATCTGGTCGTCGAGGAAGAATGGCTCATCCAAATGACCGCGATCGACGCCCTGCGCGACAAGGGCTGGAACGTGGTGGAGGCGGTAGACGGCGTCGAGGCTTTGGCATTCCTGCAATCCGGCGCCATCGTCGACATGATCTTCACCGACGTGCGGATGCCCGGTGAGGTCGACGGCATAGCACTGCTGGCTTTCGCGCAGTCCAGCCGACCGCGCAATCGGAAGGTCGACATTACCGGTTGCCTGATCTTCGCAGGCGGCCGGTGTGCTTGAGGGCGAGCAGGCTGCAGTCGAGACCTTGATGGCACGCATTGTGCGCGATCCTCGCCACACCAAAATTTCCGTCCTGGGCTGAAGAATCGTCATCGAGCGACGGTTCGCATCTTTTCAGCCACGTCGCACCAGCAGCGTTGAGCGTCGCACTTCAAAGCAACGAACAGGGTTACCCCGCAGGCGCCGTCAATCAGAATGGCCTCTCGCCTTCGTAGTTCCCCGGGTTTCTGTAGTGGCAGACCAACACATCCTGACCTCGTCCCGCGGCCTTGCCGCAGCCGACCTCATTCGTGTCTCGCCACATCACCTGAGTGTAATGGCCAACATCCGAAACATCCCCGGTTGTGCTATTGTTCGGAAAGAGGCCTTGCTTGAAGACACGCTTTTCCTCGATCCACCCGTTCACCATTGCTTCTGGCGAATAATATCCACTGGTCCCTCCCCAGAGATTCTCCCCGGTCGGTTCGCGGGCTCCGTCATCCGAGTGCTCGAACTCGCCCGTAGCGGCGAGGTGATTAGCCCAGGACTGTGCCGAATTCTGTAGGTCTCGGCTCCAGAACAACGGGGCGATGCCCATCGCCGTACGCTCCCGGTTATGAGACGCCAGGACGCGTTCGTTAAAAGCGCCGTTTTGACTTTGACTCGCCATGATCGGTACCGAGAAGCCAAGTATCATGACCAATACAGCAATTATTTTGAAGTCGTGACGTAGCATAACAAATAGTCCCTTCCAGGGAATTGTGTAGAAATGCCATGGATGGATTAATTACAAATTACTCAATATATAGTAATTATACAGTATGCTTCATTTGCTATATATTAACGCTGGCACACGACTGAGCTTAGTCAGCTGTTTATATTTTTGTTAATAACTCTTTTGCGGGGTGCGTGAGATCGAGACGATCCAAATCAGTGGCCAACTGAAGCTTCGAAAGCGCCCTGTTGTGTCAGCGACGTTTGCCGTCGGGCGCGTCGTCGCCTTCGAGGTCGGCGTGAGAGACCGGACGATGGTTACTATAGTAATTACCTCATTGTAGCTCCCCCGACTGTCGGTGCCCGCATTGTATTTGCTAATCCTGCTGATGCGCGAAGAGGCGCCAGAGCCGATGAACCCAGGGGTTTGCAAAGATGAGCATCGCGACAGTCACAGCTATCAGCACGGCTTCGGCAGCGCATACGGCGGTCCCGGCTTGGAGGCGCACGGAAAAAGCACGTCCCCAGGATGATGTGCTTCCGCACTGCGACATTGACAAGCTGACGGAACTGACGCCCTACGAAGAGACGGTCATTCGACTTCATTATGTTGAACGGCATTCTCTGAGTGAGATCGCCGAATCTTTTGGAGTTCATCCGGTAGACATTTGCCTCGTCAAGTGGGGAGCGCTCCGCCGCCTAGAGCGCCCGCGGTGCCCGACAACCCTCAAGGCAAGCTCCCCGCGAGAAATTAGACCAGCACACAAGTAGAATTCTTCTGCGGCCAGCGTAAAAGGCGGTTCCGATGCGTCCTGTGAACATACTCGCGAACATATCCGCGTTGACGTTGCGCGCTGGCTATGGAGAGGCAAGGGTCCTCGGATCGGTTGTGCTTGCACTCGCGCTGATCCCGGTTCACGCCGTTGCGCAGGTACGCGTCGTCGTCGACGGGCAGGTTCACGAGGTGCCCTACGGCGTCACCCGGACCATCACCTACCGACCGCAGGGCCGGCAGCAGGTCAGCGACCAGACGCTCGGCCGCGTAAACCGGCAAGGCACGGTCCGCATTACCACGACGGAGATGACCGCCGAAAACAACGCGGGCCATCCAATGGGCAGGCGTTTTATGACCCGAATTGAACCCATCCGGGCGGGACCTTACGTACCACCAGCCATTGTGCGGGCCGACCAGCCGCCGCCATTCTCTGAACCCGTAAGCCGCTACCGTGACACCTTAGAAGAGTCCTATCGAGCGAACGATGCCGTGCCGTCCGTGGCCTGGGAGGGGACAGGTCGACGACAGACGCTCCGCATTCGGCGCGATCGACGAACGGGACATTTCGTGGCCCCGATCAACATCAATGGTGTTGCCGTGAACGCGATCATCGATACCGGCGCGTATTGGACGATCCTGTCGCCGGACGACGCACGCGCCACCGGTGCGATCCACGATATTACCAGGTCGCAGCCAATGGCGGGAATCGGCGGCGTGACGATGCTCAACGTCACCCGGGTGCGTTCGATGTCCGTCGGCGGTGAGCAACTCGGCAGCTTCAGTGCCGCCATCGGGCGGGATGGCATCCCGTTTACATTGCTCGGTCAAACCGAAATCGCGCGCCTTGGTCGCATCGTGATAGAGAATGAAGTGATGACGATTGACCCCCGTAAATAAGCAGATTGAACTATCGAAGCCGCACCGAGAGCCAAACCCTCATACTCGTGCGGCTAGTGTGATCAGCGCAACGACCTCCACGGTGATTTTTATCTTCAGTTCCAAGAGAGCATTGGCCCGGTATATCTCGACAGTTCGCATACTGAGGCCGATCTTCTAGGCAACTGCTTTTTGGCGCCACCGCCGGTCAGAGCCCTCAGAACGTCGGTCTTGCGCTTGGTCGATGTTCCCATGCGGTGTTGGGCGGCCTCCCGGTCCACCGAAGAGAAGCAGTCTTCGCAAAATGATACTGCGCGAGTGCCAAGCTCGCCTCAGTGCCCCGATCTCAAGAAAATCGATCGCGCCGAACCGCATGGCCCGCACGGCGCTGGCGATGTCACCACGTCCTGACACGACGACAACCGGCCACTTCACCTTGCGTGCTTCCAACTCGCCCAGGACTTGAAACCCGTCCATGCCGGTCATCCTGATATCCAGCAATATAGGCGCAGGCGTCAGGCTGGAGATTTGATCGAAAAAACTGGTTTCCACTCGAGAACACCTGGCTCGTAATTCCACAGTCAGTCAGCATGAAGCTCAATGACCGACAGATTTCCTCAGCGTCATCGATCATATACAATATTTTTTAAGGGTAAACTTCCAAGTGATAGATCGTCTGAATAATATTTTATATCACCCTCATCGTCCAACCCTGCATGTCACGTGCATATTCATCCAATGATTCTTTCTCGCCGAAACGACGAGAACCGCAGGCCAACCTCGGATAGTTGACGAGCACATCGTGAGTCTTGGATGAGTCGATCATATCGTCCTTTAATAGTCAATTGGTTGCAGCCCCCGCGCTTGAACAGGTGACGCATCACTTCCCTAGCATGGCCGACAAAGCTGAACGTACGTCGGCTTACGTCAACGTGGTGCTCAAAAGGTGCCCTTCCGCTATCCACCAAAATCCGGCCGGTTCGCCCCCTGCCCCATCAAATGAACAAACGGCTGCTTACCGGCGATCGCCGCTCGAAAGCGGCCAGTCCGCTAACCACCAGTTTTACCGCAAATGCGGGCAGTCCGCATGCACCGCGATGGCGCCGTTCGCTCTTTGAAGCTGTGCGTTCCTGCAGCTTTGGGATCTGCTGCCAGAACGCGGTGCGGTTCTCCATCAAAGA
>Ga0265798_10007114_pt1 | contig 14553 bp, 10 predicted proteins | sample P3T30metagenome_FD_192430 | JGI IMG/M metagenome (GOLD analysis project Ga0265798, IMG submission 192430) | Plant litter microbial communities from East Loma Ridge, Irvine, California - P3 T30 | ecosystem: Environmental > Terrestrial > Plant litter > Unclassified | place: USA: California...
CCCCCCCCGGCCCGCCAAATTATAAAACTTCTTTATATAATGACTTTAATATTCATGCAAATACATTAGAAAAATTCTTAGATAAAAAAAAATTATTTATAATTATTTTATTCGAATAGGGGTCCTTAAAAGGCTCAGACTTAGATAATCTTTTAAGTTTAGATGAGTTAATTGATCTTAAAGCTAGTGTTTATTCTAAAAAAGGTGATATTAAAAGATCTAACTCACAACCTAGAATATGAGGGCGGGACCCCGGACCCCAAATATATATATTTGGGGTCTCATAGGGAGCCGGTCCCGCCTTTAGTTTAAGTAGAGCTGCAGTCTTTATAAAGACAACAAACGTAGACCCCTAAAATCTTAAGATTTTAGGGGTCCTGTTGTCCGGGGTCTTGTGATACAGCAACTTTAAGAACTCATATGAAAAATAATACACGGCTAAAAAAAAAAATGTATTTTTTATTTTAAGCGCCCTATAAAAAAATGTGGACAGTAGAAAAAATATAATTATTTTTTTTATATACTCCAATTAAAGTAATTGTATGCCAGCTTTAATTGGTGGTTTCGGTAAAATTAAAATACAAATGCAAAATTATACAACATTAGAGTCTACTTCTAGCTTGTGTTGTTTCGCTAGCATTACTTCGTCAGCAAGCAATACAATCAATGCAACGAAGGAGGACAAAATTAACTTAGAATATATACATAATAAGTTAAGACTAGCTGAATTAATATACCTTTGTTTTTTCTTATCTCTTAATTTAGGGTTTTTATGCCATATTTTGGGCTTTTTCTTATACCTTTATTTTTACCTTTTCTTTTATATTTTCATTTGCTTTTCTTTATCCTTTGCCCTGCTTTGCAGAGCAAAGCCAAGGGTGGTAATAAGTTGTTTAAATTCTTATTTGCATCTTATTAGCTTTAATTATATAACCTCATTTTTTTTAAAAAAATTAGGTTTAAATGTACAACATACTATCCTAGTTCAACCTATAGGGCAAGGTAAGATTAGACATTTTTCTAGCTCGACTTTATTGACTATGTCTTCTAAATATATTATAAAGTCATTTTATTCGCGATCTATCAAGAGGGAGTATAGTACAAGTAAAAATCACTTTTCTTCTTATTTAGCAGGGTTAATTGAAGCCGATGGGTCTATTGCTGTACATGATAAAAAATCTGAATCAAAGAGATATTTACCAAAAATTATAATAGTATTTAGTTTAAATGATACTCCTTTAGTTGATAAATTAATATCCTTAACAGGTTTAGGTAAATTAGAAAAAAAAAAATCCTCAGGTTCTGTTATATGACTTATTCAAAATAAAGAAGATTTCTTAAAAATAATCCACATTATTAATGGGTTGATGAGAACATCTAAAATAGAAGCATTACATAGAGCAATTAATTGATATAATGATAATATGGGTATGAATATAAAACCATTAGACCTAGATTTATCGCCTATAGATAGTAATGCATGATTAGCAGGGTTTTCCCTTAATAAATCTAGTTTTTCAATGGCTACTCAAACCAAAAAACATTCTATTAAAGTTATATTAAAATTTGAATTAATGTTTAATGCTGTTATTCCTACTACTAAAAAAGAAACTGAATTATATATTTCAGGTTATCTTTCAGGTTATTTTTCACTTTTTAGTAAAATAAGTGAATTATTGAAAACAAGTTTTATGACCGAACCTGAACATTCAAATTATATAAAGTATACCTTTAGACTATTTGCTTATCAACCCAAAAGTAAATATAAGGTTATAGAGTATTTCAATAATTTTCCTTTATTGGGGAGAATTTCTAGGGATTATGAACTTTGATCTGAAACTTTATCTTATTCGCTTCATCATGCGACTTCGAACACTAAGGCACGAATAAATTGGACCCCTGAGGAAATTTCTAATTTAAAGATGCGTAAACAGCAGCTAAATTTACTAAGTTCTTACAAAAATTTAACTTTTTATTTCCCCCATAGAAACTTCTCTACCTCAAACTCCTACGGAGCATTAAAAGGAGTAAGTCGAAAATCTAAGTTACCCCAGTCCACAGCTTTAGAGATTTGAGGTAAAAATTTACCGTCTGGAGTAGGCAAGGGTCGAATGACTGAACGATAAAGTAAAATGTACGTTTTTCCACCATATCAATATTCAATTATAGTAGGATTAATATTATCTGACGGCTGTTTAGCATTCGCTTCTAAAGGAAATAAGAATGCTCGTTTAGTGTTTAACCAATCCGGGGACGCCACCCGAGCTACGAGGGTGTATAGCGTTCACGGATGGCGTCTTTATCTAAAGTTGAATATGTTTTATTCGTATTCAATTTACTATCTCATTATTGTAATACTTATCCTAAATTAACTGAAAGTCTTCGAGCTGGTAATATTAATTATGCTTTAGGATTTTATACACGTGCGCTTCCTTGCTTTACCCAATTGTATTCTATGTTTTATCCTTAACCCCTCCCTTGCCCATGAAATAGGCACAGGGAGGGGTTCGGTGTGAAAATAATACCAGATAATATTTATGAGGGCGGGGTCCAGGGTGTTAACACCCTGGACCCCGCCATAACTCCTGTCGCCTTTGCTCATCTAGTGATGGGAGATGGGTACTTTAGTAGTAAGAGTATAGGTATTTGTACTGATTCTTTTAGTTTAGTCGATGTTATACGCATAATGAATGTATTAATTGTACGTTATGAATTAAAATGTACTCTTCATAAATCTAATCAAAATTATAGGATATATATTTCTATAAATTCTTTTAGCAAAGTAATAGAAATAGTTAAACCTTATTTAATTCCAACTATGTATTATAAATTAGGTATAGTTACATAGCTATAGTTTGTTATTATCTTTTATTTAAGAGTGTAGCCTTTATCTGCTTATCGTAGAGTAGGTAGGGGGAGGTAAAGCCCCTTCTGGCCAATAGCTTAAGTCAGAAGTAGATTATATTAATCTTTAAATAAGGGGGCCGGGCGGTTAAAAATAAAATATATTTTATTTTTACAGCCCCCGTCTAAAAATACTAAAGTAGGTAAATTATATAAAAAAGCAAGGTTGTGTTCTATGACAAATTCAAAATATAGAGGATCTGCTGCGCCGATAAAAATAATTAAAATAATTAACGGATACATGCGTACACCAAAAATAGAAGCATTACATAGGGCAATAAACTGATATAATGATAATATGGGAAACCTTTACCTTTAGATTTATCACCTATAGATAGTAATGCTTGATTAGCAGGGTTTTCCGATGGAGATTCAAATTTTAGTTTAACATTAACAGATAGAAAGAAAAAAGGTGTAATTACTTCCAAAAGAGTGCAAGCTTTCTTTCGTATAGAATTAAGACAAAATTATCATAGAGAAGCTTCAATAGAACAAGGGGGTATTAGTTATTTTAGGGGGCGGCCTTGCGGGTACGCAAGGCCGCCATAAGTGAAATTTAAAGATATTTTGATGTGAATCTATATTCCAGATCTCGATAACAAAAAGAAAAAATTTTTTATTCTTATACGGTTATGGCTCATAATATGCAAAGTCATTTAAAGGTTATAGAGTATTTTGACCGCGGAGGGAGGCGCGGTAGCGCCTCCCTCCCCCTTTGTATTCTTCAAAATATTTAGCATATAAAGATTGAAAATATGTAGTTGAACAAATTAGAATGCGTGAAGGTAAACCTTTAACCAATGAAAATATCTTGGAGCTGGCTCCGGCAACCAAAAGATTAAGGCTAATAAAAATCGTAAAATATTTGATTTTTCTCATTTAGATTCTATTTAAAATTTTGTATTAAAAAAAATAAAAAATTGCCGAAGGTAATAGTAATATTACTAAATAAAATATAACTGTCGTCGGGGAGTTCCTAAAGTTTTATTATAGGAGTTATGAAAGTTTATCCACGACCCCAACACACTTTGTGTGTTGGGCTGCTTCGCCGCTGGTTGTATATAACTATATACGTAATTAAACGTACATGACACTCAAAACTAATAAAAATAAATATGGATAATCCGCAGGAAACAAAACAATATTAAATTATTGGTAGGATCCTCAGAGACTATGCGTTATACTCCTAGGATTGCGGTAGCAACCTAGGATGAAGATATAGTCCAAATGTAATTTAACGATTACAATAAAATGAATTTCTTAATGCCACTTATGGTGGGAGGGCCTGATATGGCATTCCCAAGATTAAATAATATAAGTTTCTGATTACTAGTACCTAGTTTAGTGCTATTAGTACTTTCAGCAATAATAGAGGGAGGAGCTGGGACAGGTTGAACTCTTTATATGGATAAGGAGTTGCTCTGGGGTAACTCAGGGGCAATAAAACTCTTTTCGATGCGTGGAAATCTCGCTTTAAATGGTTGGTACTCGTGTTTGTTAGTTAAAACACATGTTAAAATTTACAACTATAAGAGAAAACACGCCTGAGTATTATTAAAAAATTTTTACTCTACAATTTCTAGATTTAACCAAAAGCATCTCTCACTCTATCAAGGTCATATGCGATCAGTGCTTTTACAAGATAAAAGTACTAAAAATTGGTTTTATCTATGATTTTTAGGCGTTAGCGATGGATTTAGCAGTTTTACTTTAGTGCGACAAAATAACAATTGAATTTTTGCCTTTAAAATAACTCAACCTATATTTAATCTTAGATTACTTTATTACATAAAGAAAGAGCTAGGTGTAGGTTCAGTATTTAAAGATAGCGCAAGGTGTCAATTTATTATAAGTGACAGAAATAAACTTAAAAATATTATATTCCCTATATTTGACAAATATTCTTTATTGACAAATAAAAAGATTAACTACCTTAAATTTAAACAAGCATATTTTATATTAGAAGATATTAATTTAACTCCAGATGAGAAGGATAAAAGCCTTTTTATTATTAAAGATATAATTAAGAGTGCACAATCTGCGCAATTAGTGCGGTTAGTCCCTTCTGAAGGATGAAATAGCCCTTTTTTGGATTTAAAAAGTGTTAATCATATAAAGAGTGTTATTACTAAACCTTGAATAGTCGGATTTATTGAAACTAAAGGTAGATTTTATCTAGATTCAAAAGACTCATACCCTTCTTCCTCTCGCTTCGCTTTCGATAGCCAAGCGATGGGGACCTTAATCTTCTCGGTCTCTGTAAAGTCCAATCAAGGAAGAATTGTTAATGGGTTTAGCATAATACAAAAATTTGATGGTGAATTATTAGAAACTATCCGTTCAATATTTCACATATCTAATAAAATTAAATATAACCCTGATTATAACCTTTATATATTGAATACTACTAATTCAAGAGGGATTAAAAATATAATAAATTATTTACAAGGTACTATGAAAGGTATGAAAGCTCTCTCTTTTAGACTATGATCGAGAGCTATATTAAAGCAGTATGATGTCAACAAACGCCTTAAAATTCAAAGAATTTTACATAGAACCGAAAATAAGTTAAGTTACCCTTTCACTTTATCCAAGAAGTTTAGTACACAACCTTCTTCTATAATAGCACCTGGTTCGTTAAGCACAAACGTTCAAGTACAACTTAATCCTTATTATAAATGACATAATCTAAACGATAATGAAAAATTTAAAATGTGATTGGTTGGCTTTACGGATGGAGATGGCTGTTTTAGTATAGTAAAATCAGGAGGTACTTACCGTCTTCATTACATTTTAAGCCAATCAGAATACAATATAAAACTACTTTATTATATTAAACAAAACTTAGGTCACGGTAGTGTATCTAAAAGCTCAAAACAAACTTGGGCCAATTATAGAATTTAAGATAGATGGCGGCAGGCGGAGCCTGCCGCCCTTAAATGAAATAATTTTTCCTATTTTCGATAAATATCCTCTTTTAACTAGTAAATATTTTAATTATTTGCGTTTTAAAAAAGCATATAATATATTAGAAAATAAAGATCTTACTACTGCAATGAAGAACGCAAAAATTGACTTACTCCGAAGTGAAAGTCTTCCTTTAGACTACGTATCTCCAGCTATATCGCACTTAAATGAAGAAAGTCAATTCGATAATATTGCTGAGGTTCTATCGGTCTATTTATTAGCTGGTTTTACAGAAGCGGAGGGTTACTTTGGAGTTACACCTCACAAAGGAAGATGATGATTTATTGAGGGCGCCCGAAAATAAAAAAAAAAAATTTTTTTTTATTTTCGGGCGCCATAGTATTAGTCAAAAATTAGATAGAATTTTGTTAGTACTTATAAAACGGGTTTTACACATACCAAGTAAGTTAAAATACAGTAAGTCAAGAAACATTTATACTTTAACTACAACCGAATATATATCAATAGAAAATATTCTGGATATATTTAAGGGTAAACTTAAAGGGATTAAAGGCCTTGAGTTTAAATTATGATCTAAGGCTTATTACTATAAAAATACCCATTGAGATGAAGTTAATAATATTCAAAATATGTTGAAAAAAATGCGAGGAAGAAGTAATTAGTTTCACCATCTTTAATATGATAATGAAATTTGTTCTGCCGCTAGCTTCTATATGAGCAGGCCAATTTATAAGGACGAGTTAACTTGTCGGATATTTTAAACTCTAGGTATTAGTAGTTCCTTTTTTTAATTTTTCATTACATTTATTTTGTGTCTTTATAAACCCCTAGTGTTAAATGAAACACATTTAATAGTTGCTACTCATGTTTGCTTTTAAAAACATATGTTAGAAGGCCTATTATTATGGGGCAATACGCCTGAGTAGGTAAAAATTTTCATGATCTTGCTCATCAGAGGCTAAACAAAGAGCATCCAAATAATAATAAATTATATGATCATTCTAAATCAGTGAATAGATCCAAATATTATGAAAATAAAGATAATTTTCATCAATGATTAGTTGGTTTTACTGATGGTGATGGTAGTTTTTCTATCATTAGAGTAGCTGAAGGAAAATGAACTCTTTTTTTTTAAATTAGTAAAAGTACTTATAATCTTAGAGTCTTGTATTTTATTAAAAAGCAATTGGGAGTAGGTTCAGTCCATATTGAAGCTAATTGTTCTAAAGGAGATTTTAGAATAACCCCTTACCTATGGTAAGGGGCAAAGGGAGATAGAAAGATCATTGGTTCTATAATTATTCCTATCTTTGATAACGGCGGCAGCGCCTATGAAATAGGCGCTGCCGCCCCCATTATTAACAACTAAAAATTATAACTATCTACAATTTAAAAAAGCTTATTAAATTTTAATAAATCCTAATTTTTCCACAAAAGAGAAAGATAGTTTATTGTTAGAGTTGAAAAGCCAATCAGTTCCAATCGGTTATATATCTCCTGGTTTAAATATAATTAATTCTAAAGTCAATGATACTAATGATGCTAAATTAGTTATGAGTAAATATTGACTTGTGGGTTTTACAGAAGCAGAAGGAAGCTTTTATCTTGTAAAGAACCTACCCGTATAGTTCATGCTTTCGAAATTACTCAAAAATTGGATCTTATTGTTTTACAAGCTATAGCTAGAATTTTAGGTATTGCTTTAGGTAAGAAAAAAACGCATAACACGGTAGTAACTACTAACTCACGTTCAATTTCAAATATAATAGACGGCGGCGGCGCTAGCGCCGCCGCCCTATTCAAATACTATGAAGGGTATTAAAGCAGTTGAATTTAGAATATGAGCTCGAGCATTTGTAAAACATAAAGGAAAATTTGAAGAGTTAAACAAAATAAGAGAAAATATTCGACTTCTTAGAAAGATTAGATTAGATGTAAATTGTCGTATAGTTAATTCTAATAATAGAAAGGATTTATTAAATACCTTGGATGAAGGTATAGTCCGATCAATAAAGTAATTTATTGAGTGTAACGATAGTTTTAAATGAAGTATATAACGGCGGCCACGCCTACTTTGTTGGCGCGGTTGGGTCCGCCTAGCCTCTATCTATATATGTTTATTAAAATGAGGTTACCAACATAATTGTTATCCACCACTATCCTCAGTCCAAAGTCACAGTGGACCAAGTGTAGATTTAGCTATATTTACACTGCACCTAACGGGTGTAAGCTCACTCTTGGGAGCTATCAATTTAACTTGTTATTTATATTATTATAATTATAAGAATTTACAAGCATTACAAAAATGGTATATTATGGCCATTTATTTTAGGTTTACTCAGAAAATTAAATGCAGGGTTTTACTAGTGGTCAGCCAAATAATAAATATTTATCTTAATTTATTATTTGGCTGACCACTTTATTTCGTAAATAATCTAATGTTAGCCGACAATACTAAATTCCAATTACCCTCAAATAATTTAGCTTCTTCCTACGTAGGCCAAGGCAAGAAAAAATTTTTACGAACATATGTAACTAAATCCTCAGCTTCTTATTCGAGGGATAAGGAATCTGGTTCTTCAACACTAAATCCGTGATTTATTACAGGATATATAGATGGGTTGCGAAGCACTGGCTGTTTTTCTGTTCGAGTCCGAAAAAGTTCACATCATAGTACAGGATGAAGGGCCGATACTGATTTGGTAATTGGTGTCCATCAAAAAGAAATAGCGTTGTTGAAGCTTATTAAAGCTTATTTTGGGGGAATAGGTTTTATTGGAAAAGCTGGAAAAGATTCTATATCTTATACTGTTTCTTCTTTAGTGGATTTAACTAAAGTCATAATTCCGCATTTAGATAAGTATCCTTTAATAACTAATAAGAAGGCCGATTATGAATTATTTAAGCGTGTTGTTGAGAAAAAAATTAGTAAGGAACATTTAAGTTATAAGGGGGTGCAAGAAATCCTGAACATTAGAGCATCTATGAACACTAAGGTCCTAGCTAATGAATTAATTGTAGCTTTTCCTAATACTATGCCTGTGGTAAGACCCTCTCATACGTACCTTTCAATCCCAAATCCTCACTGGTTAGCAGGGTTTTCTAGCGCAGAGTGTTGTTTTTATGTATATATAAAGAGCTCTCTTACTGGGGCCTCATTAGAATTTCGATTAACTCAACATATTCGTGATGAGGGTGGGGGCCGCGGAGCGGCCCCCACCTTAATGAATAGTTTAATTTCTTTCTTAGGATGTGGAAGAATAGTAAAATACCCTTTTTTTGTTAATTTTGTTGTGAGCGTACATTCAGATATAATAAAAAAAATAATTCCGTTTTTTGCAAAATACCAAATAAAAGGAATTAAGGCTTTAGATTTTTCATATTGGTCTAAAATATCGGAACTCATAACAAAAAAAGAGCATTTAAATCCTGAGGGGCTTACAAGTATCTTAAAACTTAAAAGTTCTATGAATAGAGGTCGCTTAATAGAAGAAAGTTCCGAGCGTAGCTTAGCGGGCGAAGCAGCTCCTTTTTTTATGTACAATCGGGATAAGACTGTTTTGTACTTTTCTGGTAAAAATGTAAAAGAATTTTCAAAATACTTAAAAATTCATAAATCTACCTTATTTAAACATTTAGATAAAGATACATTTTATTTAGGGAAATATGTATTCACTAAAAAACTTAGTGAAAACGTTTTAAAGTGAAAAAATTTATCTCTCTCTGAATTAAATTTAATGTTAACTAAAGATAGAGAAAAATTTAGTAGAAAAAAAAGTTAAAATATAGATATGCGTTATCCATAGATTAATGAAACTAAAGGTAATAGGGTCGGATATACACTATATTAGTAATTATCTTTTTAATTAGTTTTATTGTAGGGGGGGGGGTTGGTATCCCAGCCTTCAGGTTTTTAATTGTTCAGCAGGGCGCCCTCTCTCTCCGAGAGAGGGCGCCATGTAAAAATACTAGTATTTTCATTGCGCACCTACTTCGTGGGTAGCCACAAAAAAGGAGAGTGGGGCCATAACCTAATCTTCTATTTACCGCATAGTAAGAATGTTAATAATAATAAAATTCTTAATAGCCCTTGTAGCCTGTGTTAACATGAGGTTAAATTATTTTACTAGTAATCCTTTGTATTTCCTCTTAAAGTGTGTTTTAACTTAAAATATAAATTTTAACTTTTTTTGGAATGCTTTAAGAAGCCTTTTTTTTAGGTTTGTAAGATAATAATATTAATTAGGGAGGCCATATACCCCCTTAGTAACTATGAGATTGAGATTAAATTTTTAATAAATTGCTGGAAAGGCCTATTCATGTTTTAGAATATGCAGATCAGCAGGAAACCACGGGTCGGCTCATACAATTTAAATGAGGTAGATTTAATCAAATTAATCACGAGACGTTGGATCTTCAGAGATTTTACGTTAAAGATCGTATATGTGTTAGACGTATATTTTCAAGATATAATCCAATCATGGTAGTAATACTATGCTAATATAATGGCGGCACTCCCAGCTTCGCTGGGAGTGCCGCCCTTAAGTTTTGTATCTCTTATAAAAGTGATAGCTAATACTTAAATAGTTAATGTCATAGTAACTATAGCTAATATGAGAACAAGAGGAATTAAGCCGCATAAAGAACGTTAGTTTAATGTCATTTGTGCAAAAGAACCAAACTCCGGGGAAGTCCTAAAGCTCTAACAACTAAGGATAAGAAACTTAATATCTGGCCTCATTTAATAATTGAGGGTACAGTAATATAGTTAGAGATTCTAGTAATAGAAATGGACAATCGCGGATCTAAATCAGTAGGCGCCTTTACGAAGGGCGCCCTTTAAATGAATACCCCTTTTGGGATTATAAATCCAAAAAGGGGGTCCTGTAAAAGAGCAACGAGAAGATGGTTCTTTCTGCTAGCTGCAGATAAGGTGTACTCTAGTTGCTGGTAAACCAGTTTAGTGGATTAAATTATCTATGGCCACCCCTATTAGATTTATATGTGTGCGTTACCTTACTAGCTTTATATTCGACGGCGTAGGTATCCTAACACAAAGTGTAGAGCGGCCAGCGTCTCCAAAGGCAGGGAGGAGCCGAAATAAATTAATAATAGGTAGATTAGATATTACAAATTCCAAATTTATATTTATACCCAGAGGCTTAATATAATAGGTAATTACATTAAGATAATTAATTTTATTATGAGGCGGGTATGAACCGCTTATTGTTTTTATAGCTAATTTTTTTACCACCCTAAAAGGTGGGCAGCTTAGCGGGGTTAATAAGATGTAAAACCGCACCCTCGTTTTAAAATGTGGTAGGTGCTGCAGCTAAAGCTATTTAATCTAAAGCAAAGCCGCTAGGCGGCTTGTCTCTGGGGGGGGGGGGCGATATAATGAGTAAACGAAATATACTACTTGAGCTAATAAATTAAATCCTTATTGAGTTACAGGTTTCTCTGACGGTGAAGCGTGTTTTACTATAAATATATCTAAAAACCCTCGGACTACTTTAGGTTGAAGTACAACTTTAAAGTATTGTATTCATTTACATATCAAGGATATAGATATTTTATATCAAATGCAACGTTTCTTTGGGTGCGGCCATGTTTATCTTTACGATAAATCAGCTAGTTACGAAGTCAAAAAACAAAGTGATTTAGCTATAATAATGGAGCATTTTAATAATTATCCTCTTAAGACTAAAAAGTATGCTGATTTTTTATTATTTAAAAAAGCTTTGGATATTGTCATCAATAAAGAACACGGGGTCCGGCCAGCTACGCTGGCCGTCCCTGTGGTTGGAAAAGGAGGAACTCCTTTTCCTTCGCATCTAACTATGACAGGTTTGACAAAACTTATCAGCATAAGAGGAGCTATTAATAAAGGTTTACCTGAAAGATTGGAGGAGGCTTTTCCTAATATTATTCCTGAGCCAAGACCTATTATACCTTGTGCTAATCTAGACAGTAATACACCTGGTGTTAAACCTTGATTAGCTGGATTTGTTAGTGGTGAAGGATGTTTTTTTATTAAAGTCTGTAAATCTAAAACACATAAATTAGGTAAAAGTGTAGCTCTTAATTTTTTAATTATTCAACATCAAATAGATTCCGAATTATTAGAAAGCTTTACCCAAATTTTAGGTTGCGGTAATTACTCCAGACCCTCTTTTTTCAAAAGAGGGTCCTGAGAGAAAACAGGTGTTGGTACATTTACAGTCACAGGCTTTAATAATATACTAGAAAAGGTAATACCTTTTTTTGAGGAGTATCCTATCTTAGGTGTAAAAGCTAAAGATTTTGAGGACTTCAAAGAAGCATCACTCCTTATTAGATCTAAAGGTCATCTAACTCAAGAAGGATTAGCTAAAATTCTTTTAATAAAATCAAGAATGAATACTAAAAGAGAAATTTAGAAAATAGTATAGAATTGTCATATATATAGAGGCTTATATCTGAACTCTTTATTTTGTTTTTCTACATAAGGAGGAGGGAGGGGGTCGCCATTAAAAATAAAATATATTTTATTTTTACAGGCGACCCCTCCCTCCTTCGTAAGCTTTAAGGAAAATATAAAAGAGTAAAAAGATTGATCTGCGTCTATATGATTTAGTTGAAATTAAATTTCTTTTAATTAAATATATCACATCCATATAAGTAGTTATCATTATATTTAGGGAGGTAACAAGTCTCGCCTATGTTAATAGTGAAAGAAAATACTTATGGCGCCCGAAAATTAATTTTACCGAGGGGCGCCCTTGTGGTTAACGAAAATGACCCTATTTGGGTGAGCGGTGGTTATCACTGCTGTTCTGTTATTGTTATCACTACCAGTTTTAGCCGGTAAAATTCTGCCGGCTTTAAATCGGGCTATTTGCTGAAAACTTTTAATCAATATAGTAAAACTGGGCTATTTATATTTAAAACAATCAGCAGGGTTCCCATTTTATTTTTATCATTTAGGAATCTTCAGAGACTATACGCCTGAATTATTTTTAAGTTTTAATGTTTTATTTTTATCTACAAAACCTTTAATGTTTGGCCGCTTTTCTGTAGATAAATACAGAGAAGATAGCCCTTTATTAAAATTTAATCCTTTATTTTGTTCTTATATTACTGGTTTAATAGAAGGTGATGGTACTATCATTGTACCAAAAACTGTACGTTCACCTAGCGGTATAGCTAATTATGCATCTATTGAAATCGTTTTTGATATAAGAGATTTACCAATAGCAGTTCTTATTCAAAGAGAACTAGGATTTGGGAGTGTATCCCAATCCAAAAAAACTAATGCTTGTCGGCTTACTATTAAAAACGCCGTGGGCCTGGTAACGATGGTTGAACTAATGAACGGTTATCTGAGAACTCCAAAATTAGTTATGTTCAACCGTTTAATAGATTTTTTAAATCAAAAATACCCTAATTTAGATTTATCCGAGCAAAAACAAGTTAATCAAAGTAAATTAGATTCCAATGCTTGATTCGCGGGGGCCTTCCTTTTCATTTCATTCATATCATTCCTTTCCATTTCTTCATACTTCATAAATGAAAAGTTTATAGATGCTGATGGGAGTTTTTCGGTTAATTTCAACAGTGTTAGTGGTACCGCCTCGTGTGAATTTCGTTTAGTTCAAAGTTCAGTTAACCACTTAAATTTAAGTCAAAGAGATCATATGTATTCTTTATCTAAATTTCTCAACGTTAAACTTGCGGACGGCGGCCGGCCTGCCAGCTTCGCTTGCGGGGCCCGCCCGGCCGCCCACTAGAAAAGAATTACCCGGATATTTAGAGTATGCCATAAGAACAGGTAGTAAAAAAAGCAATTAAATATTGATTTCCTATCTAGAACAACATAGTTTATTTTCAAGTAAATATCTTAATTATAAAGCCTATAAAGAGGTTTTTGATATGATTCTGAAAAAGGAACACCTTACTGAACAAAGTAAAAATAAGACTCATAAAGGAAGGAATGAATAACAAACGCACGGAATTAAATTGAGATCATTTATTAAATTTTAACAATAAGTAATTTACAGTTATAACAGCTGTATTATTATTAGTCACTCCCAGTCTTAGCAGGTGGAATTCTGCCTGCTTTAAATTTGGCTATGTGCTGAAAAGCGTTAATACTATCGGAATCAGCAGGTAATCTATTAAGCGAGGGCCGGCAGCGAGTACCGAGCAAGTCGGTCCCATAAAAATAAAAATGTTTCACATTTTTATTTTACGCCGCCGGCTTTAACTTTTTAGAAAACTTAAGAGACTATACGCCAAAATATTTTGGTTGTAGTTTATAACTTTTTACCTTTATGCACAACTCATAGATCCATTCATACTAATAAGGATAGTCAAAATTTAAATAAATCTCTTTTAGTTCTTATTTCACCGGGCTTCTTGAAGGTGATGGTACAATAGTAAGACCCAAAACTTTAATAAGTCCTAAGGGCAAATTAAAGAGGGAAGGGGCCCTTCAGGGATCCCGAGGAGATGTGAATCATCTCCGAGGGACTCGAGAAAATGGCTTGCGCCATTTTCTCTTCGCCCTTCCCTCCCTTCTTATCCCGCTATACAAATAGTTTTTCATTTAAAAGATTTACCTTTAGCTTTAGGGCGGCCTGGCTTGGCCAGGCCGCCCTCAAAAGGGTTAGGTGTAGGTTCATTATCTAGACAAAAGGGGGGGGGGGGGGGGTTGGAAATAAACATTTAAATTGATTAGAT
>Ga0265798_10007115_pt1 | contig 14553 bp, 15 predicted proteins | sample P3T30metagenome_FD_192430 | JGI IMG/M metagenome (GOLD analysis project Ga0265798, IMG submission 192430) | Plant litter microbial communities from East Loma Ridge, Irvine, California - P3 T30 | ecosystem: Environmental > Terrestrial > Plant litter > Unclassified | place: USA: California...
GGCCGTCATCGTGCTCATCAATGCCACGGCCGAGCCACTAGAGTTACCAGGCCAGAAAACAGCCATTAACCCGCAAAAAGGCTTGTTCGACGTGTTTAGTGGCGAGCAGTTGACGCTGGCGCAGGCCAAGGCGCGCATTGTGCCCGCCCACGGCTGGCGCGTACTGCGCACCCGCGATTAATAGTAGCTTGGACTTGGTAGTCTGAGCGTAAGCGCCGCGAGCATCTGGCATACGATTACTTATTCACCGTAAGCTTTTCAAACGTAAGATGCTCGCTCCACTCGCGCTCGGACTACCAAGTCCAAGCTACTTTTCTTTTCCCCATGCCCTACGTCTTTCTTTTCCTCGCCATTATCAGCGAAGTCATTGGCACTTCCGCGCTCGCGGCTTCCAATCAATTTACCAAGCTTGTACCCAGCTTGATAACCGTGGCGGGCTATGGCCTAGGGTTCTACTTTTTCAGCTTTGCGCTCAAAGCCATTCCGATGGGCGTGGCGTACGCCATTTGGGGCGGCGTGGGCATTGTGCTGGTCACGATTATCGGCTTTGTTTTTCTCAAGCAAAAGCTTGATTTTCCAGCGCTGGCCGGCATTGCGCTCATTGTCATTGGGGTACTGGTGATGCAGCTTTTCTCCAAGACGCTTTCTCACTAAGTTCGCCGCGCGCGACCTAGGCGCTACCCAAAAAAGGCAGAAACTGGCGAAGTACGCTACACTAAAAAAGGCCCGTTGCGCTAACGCAACGGGCCTTTTTGACTCTTATAAGGGTAGCTGATTATTCAGCCAGCTTCTGCGCCCGCCAGGTATTGTTCGACTTATTCACGTCGGGCAAAATGTTGGTCGGGTTTAGCACGACTTGCATGAGCGGCGAAGTGGTGCTGGTGCGGAACGTCCAGGTACCGCCGCGCTGCCAGATTTCGACCGGCAGGCGCACGGTAGTTTTCTTGCCGTTGCTTTCCGTGATTTCGGCCGTCACGGGCATGGCGGCCTGGCTCTTGTTTTCGATAGTGATGAGGGCGCCCTTGGTGGGGTCCTGGTTCACGTAGGCCACCGAATTCACGGCCTGGTCGAGCAGCCAGTTCTCGAAGAACCACTCTTGGTAAAACCAGCTTAGGTCTTCGCCAGCCACCTCGTTCATGGTGCGGAAAAAGTCGCGCGGCTGCGGGTGCTTGAAGGCCCAGCGCTTGATGTACGTGCGGAAGGCGTAGTCGAAGCGCTCGGGACCGAGGATTTCCTGGCGCAGCAAATACAGGCCGTAGCCGGTTTTGGAGTACGCCGCATAGCCCAGATTGCGCGACTGCGTCACGTCGGGCACGGTGTAGGGCACGTCCATGTTGGCTATCTGTAGCTGCAGGGTCGTGAGGGCGGCCGTGCCTCGGGGGGCAGTCACGTCGCCCTGCTCCTTATACTCGCCGTTGTTGAAGTTCTGACTGCTCAGGATGTTGATAAAGGTGTTGAAACCCTCGTCCATCCAGGGGTATTTGCGCTCGTTGGAGCCAACAATCATCGGAAACCAGTTGTGGCCAAACTCGTGGTCGGTCACGTTCCAGAGGCCGCCTTTTTTGGCTTTCACCCCGCAAAACACGATGCCCGGGTACTCCATGCCGCCCACTACGCCGGCCACGTTGGTCGCCACCGGGTAGGTGTATTCAAACCACTGTTTGGAATTGTATTCGATGCTCTTTTTCACGTACTCTGTCGAGCGGCCCCAGGCGCTATCCTGCGCCACTTCGGCCGGATATAGCGACATGGCCAGCGACTTACGGCCGCTGGGCAGGTTCATCTTGGCGGCATCCCACACGAAAGCGGCCGAGGCGGCCCACGATACGTCGCGGGCCTGCTGGCACTTGAAGTGCCAAGTCAGGCGGCCATTTTTACCGGCCGGGCGCGAGTTGGCTTGCGTCACTTCATTGGCGCCGCGCACAATCACCGTTTTATCAGAGCCGGCGGCCTGAGCCAGGCGCTTTACCTGCGTGGCAGTCAGCACTTCGGCGCCATTCACCAGCTCGCCCGAGCCGCCCACGATGAAGCTGGCGGGCACGTTCACAGTGTAGTCAAAATTGCCGTACTCCAGGTAAAACTCGGCCGACATATAAGGCAGCGTATTCCAGCCCGAAATGTCGTCGTACACGGCCATGCGCGGGTACCACTGCGCTACCTCGAAGATTTCCCCGTTGGGGGTTTTTATGCGACCTAGGCGGTCGGCGCCGTACTCGGGGATGTTGAAGGCGTAGGCGATGTTGATTTTGAGCTTGTCGCCCTTCGGCTTCATCGGCTCGGGCAGGATAATCTGCATGCGCGTGTCGCTCACGCGGTAGTTGGCTTTCAGCTTTTTGCCGTGCAGCTCGATGGTCACGGTTTGCAGTGAATCGCCGCCCTGGAAGCCCCGCGCTGCATTGCCGAAGCGCCCGCCCGCCGGGGGCGTGGCCGCCGCCCCGCGCGAATCGGCCCGGAACAGATTTTGGTCGACTTGCAGCCACACGAAGGGCAGTTCATCGGGGCTGTTGTTGGTATAAGTGATGGCGACTGTTGAGGTGATACGGGCCGTTTTGTCGTCGAGGCTAGCGTTTATCTGGTAGTCCGCCGCGTTTTGCCAGTAGGTGGCGCCGGGCTTGCCGCCGCCCGTGCGGGTGCTGGGCGCTGGCTGGTTCAGGTAGTCGGGCTGAAACAGCACGCGCGCATTGTAGGGCGGCAGATTGGCGGGCGGGAGCACCACCGGCAGGCCTTGCTGCGCCTGGGCCGTAGCCGCGCCGAGTAACAGCGCCGCGCCGGCAAGCAGCTTAGTAAATGAATTTTTCTTCATAGAAAAGTTAAAACGGGAACATCACCGCCAAAAATAGCGACCTAGGAGAAAGACGCTGCTACGACGCGTCATCTTTCCCGAAATACCACTTGGCAGCGCCCAAGGACGCCCCGCCAACCTAGGGGCTGCTTGCCGGGCTATGTTTTTGGCCAGCGGAGACGGCAGAGCGCACATCCAGTCTAAACCCGACCGGAACCGACGCGAAGCAAAAACGGCCCTAGGCTGTTTGCAACGTAGCCGACTAGCTAAAACGGCCGCTTTCCGTATGTCCCTTTCCCTCGACCCGCAGCAAGTAAACGACCTTATCCGCACCCGCCGCAGCGTCTTCGTAGCGCAGTTTGAACCCGGCAAAATCATCCCCGACGACATCATCTGGCAGCTGCTCGAAAACGCCAACTGGGCCCCCAGCCACAAGCGCACCGAGTCGTGGCGCTTCACGGTTTTCACCGGTGCGGGCTTACAGAAGTTGGCTGATTTTCAAGCTGCTTTATACAAAGAAACGGCTGGCCCCAAGTTCAGCGAAGGCAAGTATGATAAGCTGCGCGAGTCACCCGCGCAGTGCTCGCACGTCATCGCCATCGGCATGAAGCGCGTGGACCAGGGCCTGCCCGAAATCGAGGAAATCGAAGCCGTAGCCTGCGCCGTGCAAAACCTCGCCCTCTCGGCCCACGCCTACGGCCTAGGGGGCTTTTGGAGCACCGGCGGTATCACCTACACCGAGGCAGCCAAGGAGTTTTTTGGCCTCGGGCCGGATGATAAACTACTTGGGTTCTTCAACCTAGGATACCCGCGCACCACTGTACCTGATGGCAACCGCAGCCCCGTGCAGGAAAAGACGCGCTGGGTAGGGTGAGGCACGGTAGCGCGGACTTTTAGTTCGCGAGTGGAGCACGCACCAACTCGCGGACTAAAAGTCCGCGCTACTTTCGCCCCATGACTACTCCCCTGCTTGGCGTGCACCACATCGCCATTATTTGCGCCGACTACGCTCGCTCGAAGGCCTTTTACACTGAGGCCCTAGGTCTCGAAATCATCCGCGAAGTGCACCGTGCCGAGCGCGATTCTTACAAGCTCGACCTAGCGGTGCAGGGCCACTACGTTATCGAGCTGTTTTCTTTCCCCAACCCGCCGCCCCGCGCCAGCCGGCCCGAGGCGCAGGGGCTACGCCACCTGGCCTTCGCAGTGGCCGATGTAGATGCCGCCATTCGCCACCTAGGGACGCATAATGTCACCTGCGAGCCAGTGCGGGTCGATGAGTTTACGAGGCGTCGGTTCACGTTTTTCAGCGACCCCGACGGGCTGCCGCTCGAGCTGTACGAGGAGGCGTAGTCCTGGTGACCAAGCAGGCTAGCTCGGTCGGCTATGGGCGCGCCGACCAGACTGGCAACCTGCTCTAAGCCAGGGCTTCGCTCACGCGCCGGGTGGGCAGCACTTCCCAAGGGCTGGCCAAAAGCGGCCCCAGCTGCGCAAGCACGCCAGGCACCTCGGGGTGCGTGGGATGGGCGGCCACGGCTTCGTCATTGGCCCAACCGGCCACTAGCACGAAGGCATTCGGGTCTTCGGCCTGCTCGAAAAGGTGGTAATACAGGCAGCCCGGTTCGCTGCGCACGGGCGCTAGCAAGTCGAGCAGCAACTCCTGCACGCGCGGACGGTGCGCGGGCTGGCTCCGAATGGTCACGAGCAGGTGACGTTCGGCAGCTTTGACGGGCGTAGTCATAACAAGAAGAGCGTTGAGGCGGGGTGCTAGGTTGGCCTTTATCCTCATGCTACCGTGAGCACAATCTTGCCCTGAATGTGGCCGCGGGCGGCGCGCTCGTGCGCCTGGCGCGCTTCGGCAAGCGGAAAGGTGCTGTCGATGGCGACACGCACCGTGCCAGCCGCGAGCAAGCGACCAAGTTCAGCGAGTTGCGAGCCACTTGAGCGCACCTGGGTCATCGAGACCGTGATACCCAATTTGGCGGCTTCCTCGGCGTCGGAGAAACCTAGGAACACCGGAAACAGCGCGCCACCGCGCTTGAGCGTGCGCAAGAACCGGCCCGTGGTGGGCCCACCTAGGGTATCGACTACGAGGTCAAGGTCATGTGCTACTTCTTCGGGCGTGGTTTTAGTGTAGTCGATAAACTCATCGGCCCCGAGTTCGCGCAAGAAGGCCTCGTGCCCACCCGAAGCCACTGCGATAACGTGCGCCCCCTGCCATTTGGCCAGTTGCACGGCCAGGTGGCCCACGCCGCCCGCGGCCCCGTTCACGAGCACTCGCTTGCCCCGCAGCGGCACCGGGCGATGCCGCTCCGGCTGAAAGGGGTTCGGGGCCTCGTGCCCCAGCGCCAGCAAATACTGCCACCCGGTAAGACCAGCCATAGCAGCCCCAGCCGCTTGCACGTGGTCGATACCAGCTGGCTTGTGAGCTAGGTCCGAGGCGGGCGCCGCCACATATTCGGCATACGCCGCGCCTCCATCGGGGCTAGGAAAACGAATCATCCCAAACACTTCCTCGCCCACGACAAACCCTTGAACGTCTGTCGCTACGGCCACCACTACACCCGACACATCCGACCCCAGAATGAGGGGAAACGTCACCGAGGGCCGCCAGTCGGGGGGCAGCATCTTGTACCCATCGCGCAGGTACCAGTCGGGTGGATTGAGGCTACTGGCGTGCACGCGGACCAGCACTTCCCCCGCCTTCAGTTCGGGCATGGGCGCCGCTTCGTAGCGCAGCACCTCCGGCCCCCCAAATTCGTGTTGCCGCACGGCCTGCATTGTACTGGCTTCTCCTATTTTCTGTGCTGGGGCAATTGGCTGCCCTGCGTTTATTTCTACTGTTGCCATGATAAGGGTAGTTAAGTGAGTAAGCGGCTGGCCCAGTGAGTCATTGGTCGTCTGCTAAACCAGCCTGCTAACGGAGCGCAAAACTACCGGGCACCTGGTATACCTTTGTAACCAGTATCACTAAGTATACCAGTACCCATGAAAAGCTGCCCTCCCCTAGGTGACCCCGCCGCGCTGCGTGCGCTGCAAGACGCGCTGTATGTGGTCGGCGGCAAATGGAAACTCCCCATTGTCCAGTCTATCTGCAATGGCAACCACCGGTTTCGGGACATTGAGCGCAGCATCCCGGGCATCACCACGCGCATGCTGTCCAAGGAGTTGAAAGAGCTGGAAATGAACGGTATTATCTCGCGCACCGTCCACGCCGACATTCCGGTTACCGTCTTGTATGAGCCCACGGACTACAGCAAAGTGTACGGTCCTATCATCATGGCTATGATTGAGTTTGGCCTCGTGCACCAGCAAAAAATGAAGGAAGCGCTGGCGGGTGGTCGGTAACCAGCAATTGGTAAGCCTTCCAGCCGTGATACTAGCTGCCTTGAGTGGCTAGGCATCCTTCACGCGCGCTGGCTTCACCGCTTGGCACCTAGTCAGGCGCACTGGACTAAAGTCTCGCTACGCTCGTGCCGTTACTTTGCCCAATGCCTAAGCTTTACTTCTTCGTTCTGCTGTTAACCCTGGCCGGCTGCGCGGGCACCCGCTCTACTGCCCGCCTGCACGTAGCCTCGGGTTATTGCGACCCGCCCCTACCCTACCGCTACGACCCAGCTTTTGCGCCACAGCCCGATTTTGAGGCGGCCCTCACGCCTGCGCTGCTAGCGCGCTACCCGCGCCGCAACCTACTCACGGCTAATGCCGCCGGAATTTTGCCGATGCTAAAAGAACTGCTGGTTTTGGAAGAAACTGCTAACTGGCCCCAGCCCCGGCGCCAGCAGCCGACCGCCGACTTTGCTGTGCTGCGCCAGCGCCAGCGCATCTTGGCCCAAGTGGCGCTGGTGAGCACCGCCGTGGCCAGCGTGGCTGCCGAGCTCGACTGCGAGGGCGAGCGTGCCGACCAGGTAGCGGGCTACCTCAACGAGCAGGACAGCCACCGCACCCAGCGACTCAACGTGCTGTCCATCAGCATCGGCGCGGCCAGTGGTATCGGCACCACGGTTATCGACAATAAGTCGGGGCAGTACGCCTTTGGCATCGGGGGCGGCTTGCTGGCGGCAGGCCTTGGGTTGCTGACCCTAGGTGGCGGCCACACGGCCGAGTTTACGCACCCGCGCAATTTGCTGGCCGATGTGTGGAACGAGAAGCCCGCTTCCGAGCTGTTTCCGCCCAGCGTGTGGTACATGCTCACCGAGCCGGCGTTCAGCAACAGCGGCAAAACGGCCCTGGCCCACAACACCCGCCAGCGCTGGGAACACTACGGCCAGCTCGCGCACCCCGAGTCGAAGAAAGGCCAACAGCTAGCAGCCCTGCTTTTTGGCACGGGCGGGCAGTACTCGGCCGACGAGCTCACGGTGCGCGCCAACATGCTCAACGAGCTGCAATCGGCCGTGCGCTTGCTCAATCAGGAGTTGCAGGGGCTGCTGCTGGTGCTGAATAAAGAGTGAATGGGTGGACGGCTGAACTGCTGAAATTGTTGAATGGGCAACCTGCTGAATGACCCGCTCTAGCAACCTAGGGCGCGTTTGGGAGTTATAAACCCCTAAGCTGTGGACTAGTGGCAACCTCGCGCCTACTCTCCATCCAGCCGTTCACCTATCCGACAAATCAGCAATTTCACCTCATGGCATCCCTTCGTGAACTTGGCCACTCTGGCCTGCATATCGCCCCGCTCGTATTGGGCGGCAACGTATTTGGCTGGACCGCCGACGAAAAGACTTCCTTTGCCGTACTCGACGCCTTTGTGGCGGGCGGCGGCAACGCTATCGACACCGCCGATATATACTCGGCCTGGGTGCCCGGCCACGCGGGCGGCGGGCAGTCCGAAACCGTGATTGGCAATTGGCTCAAGCAGCGCGGCCGCCGCGACGACGTGCTCATCTTCACCAAGGTGGGCATGGACCTAGGCGACGGTAAACAAGGCCTCTCGAAAGCCTACATCAAGCAGGCTGTAGAGGCATCACTCAAGCGGTTGCAAACCGACTACATCGACCTTTACCAGAGCCACAAAGACGACGAGGCCCTGCCCGTGACCGAGCCGCTCGAAGCCTACGCCGAACTGCTGAAGGAAGGTAAAATCCGCGCTATCGGCGCCAGTAATTTCAAGCCCGAGCGCCTGCAAGCCGCCCTCGACGCCGCCCAACAAGGCCTGCCGCGCTACGAAAGCCTCCAGCCTGAATACAACCTCTACGACCGCGAAGCCTTCGAAAAAGACGACCTAGGTATTGTACAGGCCAATGGCATAGGAGTGATTCCATATTTCGGGCTGGCCGCTGGCTTCCTCACCGGCAAGTACCGCTCGGAGGCCGACTTACAGAAGAGCCAGCGCGGCGCGGGTATCGGTAAAAAATACTTGAATGACAAAGGTTTCCAAATATTAAAAGCCCTCGACGCCGTGGCCGACCGCCACTCGGCTACCCCGGCGCAGGTGGCGCTGGCTTGGCTGATGCAGGCGCCCGGCATTACGGCGCCCATCGCTAGCGGCACCAGCCCTGGCCAGGTGCAGGAGCTAACTGAGGCCATGGACTTACAGCTTACGGCCGCCGATGTGGCCGAGCTGCAAGCACCTGCCCCCGCCAAAGCCGCCTAGTTTTTTCCAAAAACGCTGCCCTACCTAGGGCAGCGTTTTTTATTTACTCATCCCTTTCTCATGTCTTATTCCAACACCCGGGTGCTCCTGGCCTCGCGCCCCGTGGGCCTGCCCCAGCCCGAAAACCTGACTATCGAAACCGTCGAAATTCCACCTCTGACGGCGGGCCAAGTTCTCGTCAAAACCAGCCTCATCTCGCTCGACCCCGCCATGCGTGGCTGGATGAACGCGGGCAAAAGCTACGCGCCGCCCATCGGCATAGGCGAGGTATTCCGAGCGCTGGCTGCTGGCCAAGTCGTAGAGTCGCAGCACCCCGGTTTTGCGGTGGGCGACTACGTAACGGGGGTCCTAGGAGCCCAGCAGTACGTGCTACGCGAAGGCGACGCTGCCCAGGACCCGGCCAACCCCGCCTACCTGCTGAAGGTTGATACCAGCCTCGCGCCCCTCGAAACTTACCTGGCTACCCTCGGCATGCCCGGTATGACCGCCTATTTTGGCCTGCTCGACACCGGCCAGCCGCAGCCCGGCAACACCGTAGTGGTGAGCGGCGCAGCCGGCGCCGTGGGTAGTGTAGTGGGCCAGATTGCCAAGCTCAAAGGTTGCCGCGTGGTAGGTCTGGCCGGCGACCAGGCTAAGGTTGATTACTGCGTCAACGAACTCGGCTTCGATGCCTGCATCAACTACAAAACGGAGGACGTGGCCGCCGCCCTGCACGCCGCCTGCCCCAACGGCATCGATGTGTACTTCGACAACGTAGGCGGCGAAATTCTGGATATTGTCTTGCTCCAGATTAACCTCAAGGCGCGCATCATTATCTGCGGCGCCATCTCGCAGTACAACAACACGGCGCCCATGCAGGGCCCCGCCAACTACTTCATGCTACTCGTGAACCGCGCCCGCATGGAAGGCATCCTGGTCGGCGACAACGCCGCTCGCTTCGGCGAAGCCGCCCGCGAAATGGCCGGCTGGCTGCGCGAAGGCAAGCTAACTGCGCCTAAAGTGCACACCGAGCATGGCATCGAAAACTTCCTGCCGACGCTGAATAAGCTGTTTTCGGGCGAGAACTTTGGTAAGCTTGTGCTAGCTCCCTAGGTAGTAAGCTAATAAAAAACGTCCGTCATGCTGAGCTTGTCGAAGCATCTCTACCGCACCGCTTGGGTGTTGTCCACTAGAGATGCTTCGACAGGCTCAGCATGACGGACGTTTTTTATTAGCTTATCTTACTTCTCGGCTACGTCCTCAAACGTGTAGGTGCGCTCCACATTTTCTACCGGCTTCCCGTCGGCCTCAGCGTAGGGGTACACGAAATAATTGAGCGGCGGGCCGGCTTGCTTAGGCACCAAGTTTAGGTCGCGGCCACGGGTAAACTCGACGCGGTTTTCGTCGTGCGCACCAAAGAAGTACTTGCGCTTGTCGGGGTTTTTGGCGGCCTCAGAAGCATCGACGGGCACCCAGCCGGTTTCTTTAGTGAAGAACTCAGCCCAGCAGTGGTAGCCTTTTACCTCGCCTTTGCCACGCTCGGCGGGCAGTGGCAGCCCGATGCTGAAGCGCGCCGGGATACCTAGGGCCCGGCAGTAGCCAATGACGATGGCATGAAAATCGGTGCAGTTGCCGCGGCGGGCGTCGCAGGCGTAGTAGATGTCGCCGCGGCCCCAGCCCTGGCCGGTTTTGTCGTAGGTCACGGTGCTCACCACGTGCTCGTAAATGGCACGGGCCTTGGCGAGCGGCGTGGTAGCGTGCGCTTTATCGACTACCTCCTGGGCCTGAGCCTTGATTTTGGCATCGAGCGGCACGAGGCGGTCGGGGGCCAGCCACCGCTTGAGGTTGGGGTCGGTAGCCTCAACTTCGGCGGGGGCGTGGTCGTCGGTCGCGCGCAGGTTGAGGTGCTCGCGGCGCGTGACGCGGGCCGTGAGCGTGACGGTCAGCGCCTGAGTTGGCACAGCGGCTGGCTTGATGTGCAGCACTTGATTGCCATAGTGGTCCGTTTCGACAGTATAAGGCGCGGCGGCTTCGATTTTGAGGTCCCGCACGTCCTGGCTTTTATCGGCATGAGGCACCGGCATCCAAAACTCCAGCGCCTTGGTGCCTGCCGACGGCACTGGCACCGTAGCCTTGCACGTGAGTAGGAAGGTGCGGCTGTGCGGCGCGACCGTGGTAGTAGCCGGCGCGGCGGCGGTGAGGAGCAGCGCGGTAGCGGCGAGCAGCGGGTATCTCATGAATGGAAAGCAGATGAAGCAGTTGCAAAAGTACGCCACCCGGCGGGCGCAGTTGCGCGAACTTTGCAGTTCGCGTTCGCTAACGGGCAGCCAGAAAGCCTAAGCGAACGCGCACTACAACGTTCGCGCAATTCCTTTGGCAAGTTCGAAAACTCCTACTCCGCCCGTGCTGGCGTTGGCGCCATTTCCGCACGCCCGCACGCCCTACTACGCCGAGCAGTTGCGCGCGCACGTCGAGCGATTTCCGCACGTGAATGCGCCGCATGGACACTCGTTTTACCTGCTGCTATATGTAACGCAGGGTACCGGCACGCATACCGTGGACCTCGTGACATATGACCTAGGGCCGGGCAGCGTGTTCTTCCTAGCGCCGGGCCAGGTGCACCAGTGGCACCTAGGGCCCGATGCCGACGGCATTGTGGTGTTTTTCGAGCCCAGCTTCTACCAGTTTCGCTACCCCGAGCGCGACCTACTAGCGCTGCCGTTCTTCGACAATGCCCACCCGCCCGCACTCTATTTGCCAGTCGAGAACGAGCTAGCGCCGCTCTTCAAAAAGCTGCTGCACGAGTACCAAACCGACCACCCCAACCAAGCCGAAGTGCTGCGCGCCTACCTAGGGCTTATTTTGGAGCTGGCCACGCGCCACTACCCCGCCGCCCCAGCCACCACCGAGGCGGGCCTAGCCCAAAGCCAGATTCGGCAGTTTGGGGCGCTGCTCAACCAACACTACCGCACCCGGCGCAGCGTGCACGAGTATGCCGAGCTGCTGCACCTTACGGCCAACTACCTCAATGCCCTGTGCCGCCGCGTGCTGGGTCAAACCGCCAGCGACCTCATCCACGCCCGCGTGGTGCTGGAGGCGCGGCGCCTGCTCACGCACTCGGCCCTGAGCGTGGCGCAAGTCGCCGACGAATTGGGCTTCGACGACCCGTCGTACTTCGGGCGCTACTTCCGCAAGTACGTGGGGCAAAGCCCGGAGGCATTTCGGCAAAACGGTAATTTGTCCTAGAACCGGCCGGTTTCGGGCTACTCATAGGGCAAGGGCGGTTCGGACCTTTGTAATGCCCAATCGGCAAGTGCCGACCTAGGCGTTACCACTTGATTTTGTTCGTCATGGCTGCCCCTGCATCTCCCGTATTGGCTGCGCTTGCGTTGCGCTGCCCCCATTGCCACGAAGGCCGTTTGTTCACGCACTCAGCCTTCAACCTCGCGCACTTTACCGACATGCCCGAGCGCTGCGAAGTGTGCGCCGTACCGCTCGAGCCTGAGCCGGGTTTCTATTGGGGCGCCATGTTTATCAGCTACGGCTTCAATGTAGCCACGGTGCTCACGATAGGCGCGCTGCTTTATTTCCTAGGTGGCGACCCCGATGTGTGGGTCTATGTACTCACAGTGGCCGGCGCGGCGCTGGCGCTGGCCCCGGCGGCCCTGCGCTACTCGCGGGCGCTCATGCTGTACTGGTTTGGTGGGGCTCGGTACCGGTATGCCCCGGCCGGACAGCGCGCCCGAGTGGAGCATGCGTAGTAAAGAGGATGAGTTTTACATTAGTCATGCAGAGCGCAGCGAAGCATCTCGCGTAGTATGGTAATTCCTCCCGCTAGCCACGAAGCGAGCGGAATGCCTCGCTCTGCCATGACTAACGACAGGTCACTTACTTTCCCTTCAATTCCTTACGCAGCCAATTTACCACAGTCTCGTCTACCTGCTCGCGGCACTCGTCGAGGCCGTGGCGGCAGCCGTTGTACAGCAGCAGCTCTTTGGGCTGGCGGGCGCGGGCATAGATGCTTTCGGAGCAGCGATGCGACAGAATTTCGTCGGCGGTGCCGTGCAGGAGCAGCAGGGGCCTAGGGCTGACTTGCGGCGCCAAGTCGGTGCCGTAGGTTTGGCTGCTCATGGCCACTACGGCGGTCACGTCGTCGCTCAGCGCGCCGGCCGAAATCACGACCGCGCCACCAAACGAGTGCCCCACCAGCGCCACGCGCTGGTAGCCGCGCTGCTGCACTAGGTAAGCCGCGCCTAGCAGGGTATCGGCCACGCAGTCTTCGAGGTGGTTGGGGCAGCGGTAGTGCAGGCGTAGCGAGGCAATACCCTCGGCTGCCAGCCGCCCGGCCAAACGCGGGTACATGCCCCAGGCAGGGCCATCAAGGCCACCGCCCGAACCGCCCACCCACACCACGGCAGGCGCCCCTTCGGGCGCGGGATGCAACCGCGCCACGATGTCGCCCACGTTAGTTTGCAGCGTCAGCTCTTCGACGCCTTCTACTACGTGGTGCAGGTTGACAGATTCGAGGATAAATTCTTGTTGGTGCGTATGTGCCACGGCCAGGGTTGCCTAGAGTGAAGTGCTGCCCGGTGTACTTCCCCCTAGGGCTTTGGTTATGGCTGAGCTATCGGGCTTTATCCTGCTAACACCCTACTGCTGAAGGCCCGCCGCAACCGTAGAAACCCCTAAAAAAAGCGGGCTGCGGAGGTTGAAGCACCGTGCCTCAACCCCCGCAGCCCGCTAGGCTATGTGGCGCCTATCTCGCTTAAGCTTCTGCTTTCAACGTAGCCATGTCGATGACGTAGCGGAAACGCACGTCGTTGTCAAGCATTTTGTCGAAGGCCTCGTTGATGTCCTGCATGTTAATCACCTGCACTTCGGGCAAGATGTTGTGCTCGGCGCAGAAGTCGAGCACTTCCTGCGTCTCGGCAATGCTGCCGATGATGGAGCCCGAAATAGAGCGGCGGTGCATGGCCACCTCCATGTTGTTGATAGGCAACTTATATGGACCTAGCAGACCCACAGTCGTGAGCACGCCGTTGCGCTTGGCTAGCTTCACGTACTCGTTCACCTCGAAGGCATCGGGGATGGTAATGAGGATGAAATCGAATTGCGACTCATGCGCCTTCATAGCGTCCGAATCGCTCGAAATCAGCACCTCGTGGGCGCCCAACTGCTCGGCAGCCTCACGCTTTTTTTCATCCTGCGTGATGGCCGTGACCGTGGCACCCAGCGCCCGCGCCAGCTGAATAGCCATGTGGCCCAGCCCGCCAATACCCACCACGCCCACGCTGGTGCCGGGGCCTACGTTCCAGTGCTTGAGGGGCGAATACGTGGTGACGCCCGCGCACAAAATGGGCGCGGCAGCTTCAATGTTGAGGGCCGATGGGATGTTGAGCACGAACGATTCCTTCACCACGATGTCGGTCGAGTAGCCGCCGAAGGTATTGAAATCCTTGTTCTGGGGCTTCATGTAGCCGTTGTAGGTGGCCGTCCAGCTCACGGGGCCTTCGCAGTAGTTTTCTTCGCCGTGGGTGCAGGGCTCGCAGCTACCGCACGAATCGACCATACAGCCCACGCCCACGATGTCGCCTACCTGAAACTTGGTGACGGTGCTACCCACTTCCTTCACGCGGCCCACCACCTCGTGGCCCGGCACGCAGGGGTAAATCGTGTTCATCCAGTCGTTTTTGACTTGGTGCAAGTCGGAGTGGCACACGCCGCAGTACAGCACCTCAATGTGCACTTCGTCGGGCTTGGGGGCGTAGCGCTCGATTTCCATCTCCTTGAGGCTGTTCAGGATGGAGTTGGTAGCGCCGTAGGCTTTTACTTTGTAGGCTTCCATGTGGGGTTGGTTTTAGAGAAAGAGAGTGATAGGCTCTCTTAAACGCCCGCTAACTGAGCAGGTTGGGCCAAGTAGGTTACAAGATTTGGGGGTAGCGAACCGGGTTGCGCCACTTGGCGAGGTTTTGACGTATGCCCTAGGGTGGCCGCCCACTCCAGGCCGGCCCGCTACCAATCAGGTCACTCCCCTCTCTTATGAGCAACCAACCACAAGCCCCACGCCGCCGCGTGGCCGTAACCGGCGGCACCGGCAAGCTAGGCAAAGTCTGCGTAGCCGACCTCCAGGCCCACGGCTACGATGTATTCGTGGTCGATACCGTGGCGCCCGCCAAAGGCATCCCCAACATTATCGCCGACC